>Ga0335075_10006833_pt1 | contig 17612 bp, 16 predicted proteins | sample Lox_Sample_24_FD_206723 | JGI IMG/M metagenome (GOLD analysis project Ga0335075, IMG submission 206723) | Soil microbial communities from Loxahatchee National Wildlife Refuge, Florida, United States - Lox_Sample_2.4 | ecosystem: Environmental > Terrestrial > Soil > Wetlands | place: USA...
TAAGACGCCAACGAAGTCGGGCTTTCGCCGCCTGCCGCTCGCCGATCCGCTGAGCAGATTCCGTCGGCGGCGCCGGTCTCGTCCGGCACCCGCTGTCAGGCCGTTCGAATATTACGAGCCGCTGGATGCGACGCGCCTCGGCTTTCGGCTTCAGGCGGTCGGCGACGTGCTCGACAATCTGCCCGTTTACGCTCAGCGCTTCGCCCGCTGGAAGGCCCGCCGCGATGCCGGCCGCATCCGGCGGACCTCGCCGCTCAAACCCGGCCGCGCGCCTGGCAGCCTGAAGAAACCCAAGCATGAGGTGCACGATTTGCTGGCCGACCTCCAGCACTTCGCGAGGCTGTCGCTCGAACGCCCCGACACGTCCTGATGGTGCACCGTTCTGCAACACCAATCGGCCCGTTTTCAGGTGCGCTTGCCCGCGCGCCCGCTTCGGCGCGCGCCTTTCTCTGGCAAAAGCAACCCGCGACCCCATCCGCGCGTTATACTGCCGTGCCGAGGGGTACTGCATGACCACCGAACAGATCCTGTCCTTCGCCGTCATCGCGGGCATGATGGCGGCTTTCATCTGGGGCTATTTCCGCTACGACCTCGTCGCCGCCGGCGCGCTGCTCGCAGCACTCGCGCTGGGCGTCGTAAAATTCGACGACGCCTTCTCCGGCTTCAGCGACGACATCGTCATCATCGTCGGCAGCGCGCTGCTCGTTTCCGCCGCGGTGGCGCGTTCGGGCATCATGGAGCGGCTGGTCAACCGCATCACGCCGACCGTCTCCTCCGTGCGCATCGAACTCGCCCTCCTGGTCGGCATCGTCACGATCCTCTCCGCCTTCGTGAAGAATATCGGCGCGCTGGCCATCATGATCCCGATCGCCTTCCAATTCGCCAAGCGCCGCAACGTCTCGCCGTCGATCTTCCTGATGCCGATGGCGTTCGGCGCGCTGCTCGGCGGGCTGATGACGCAGATCGGCACCTCGCCCAACATCATCGTGTCGCGCATCCGCGAGGAGATGACCGGCGAGAGTTTCACCATGTTCGACTTCACGCCGATGGGCGCCGCCCTTTCGGTGGTCGGCCTCGTCTTCCTCGTGCTGTTCTACTGGCTGGTGCCGGAGCGCACCCGCGCCACCGGCTCGGTGACCGAGGCGATCGCGATCGAAAACTACCTCGCCGAGGCGAAGGTCGCCGCGGCGTCGTCCGTAAAAGACAAGCCGATCGCCGACCTGCTGAAGCTCGCGGAAGGCGCATCGAAAGTCACGTCGATCCTGCGCAAGGACGCGGCCGGCAAGGAGCTGAAGATCGTCCCTCTCCCGGACGTCGTGATGCGCGAGGGCGACATCATCATCCTCGAAGGCGACCCCGAGGCGCTGGAGCGCATCGTCGACAAGGGCGCGCTGTCGCTCACCGGCGACCGCGACATCGAGAAGGCGGAAGGCGCCAAGGATGTCGCGGCGATCGAGGCGGTGATCGTCGAGAACTCCATCCTGATCGGCCTGTCGGCCAACCGGCTGGCGCTGTTCGACCGCTACGGCGTCAATTTGCTCGCCGTCAGCCGGCATGGGCAGAGGTTGGAAGGGCGGCTGAAGGATGTGGTGATGCAGCTCGGCGACGTGATCGTGCTGCAGGGCAACCGCGAGCGCATGGCGGAGGTGCTGCGCGAGTTCGGCACGCTGCCGCTGGCCGAGCGGCCGCTGATGCTGGGCAGCGTGCGCAAGGGCGTGGTGCCGCTCACCATCCTGCTCGCCGCCATGGCGGCCACGGCTTTCGGCGTCGTGCCGGTGGAGGTGGCGTTCTTCGCGGCCGCGGTGCTGATGGTCTTTTTCCGCGCCATTCCGCTCCGCGACGTCTATGGCGCGATCGACGGGCCGATCCTGGTGATGCTGGCAGCCCTCATCCCGGTCAGCGACTCGCTCCGGCAAACCGGCGCCACCGACCTGATCTCCGACTGGCTGGCCGACATTGCCACCGCCCTGCCGCCCGCCGGCGCGCTGGCGATCATCCTCGTCGCGGCAATGGCGGTGACGCCGTTCCTCAACAATGCAGCGACCGTGCTTGTCATGGCGCCGATCGCGGCGGGTTTCGCGACCAGCCTCGGCTTCAAACCCGAAGCATTCCTGATGGCGGTGGCGATCGGCGCGGGCTGCGATTTTTTGACCCCGATCGGCCACCAGTGCAACACGCTGGTGATGGGGCCGGGCGGCTATCGTTTCGGCGATTATTCCAGGCTTGGCGCGCCGCTCTCGCTGCTGGTCGTGCTGGTCTCGGTGCCGCTCCTGATGATCGTCTGGCCGCTCACATGAGGGATTTACTTCGCGATGGAATTCACCTCGCCGTTCGCTTCGCGCTCGATCTTTGCGACCGCCTCCTTGATCTTCTCCGGCGCTGCGTGCTCGAGGCCGACAACCTCATTGCGCGCCTGTTTCAGCGCAACAACGATCTCGTCGAGCTTCGCCTGCATGGCAGCGGTGTCGCGATAGTTCTGCACCAGAACCACACCCGTCAGGACGATCGCCATAACGGACAAATAGTAGGTCGTGACGCCAACGAATCCATACACCGCAAAGACGCTGCAAACCGCCATCGACGCCAGCAGCAGGTAGAACCCTGGCGGACGCGAAAAGAACTCCGCGAGGTAGAAAAGGAAATTGTTCAAGGAATACTCCTGGTTGAAACGCCCGCGCAGGGCGAATCCCTTCGCCTAGCAAACGTGTTTCAAAGCAACAGGTTGCATCCAGGCGGCCGCGACCAGGCGCGTCAAAGCTCCTTGGCGAGCTCCTCGCGATCGATGTGCTCGAAATGGACCTCGGCCACCGGCTGGCCGCTTGCGCTGAATACGCGTACGGCCCAGCCCGTTCTGGTCTCGTCCTTCAGCGCCGCTTCCTTGACCAGGTCCTTTGCGGAATTCATCGCCTCGGCACGCGCCGCCTGGTCGTTCGGCAGCTCGACATCGGGAATCTGCTGGCGGCCGTCATCGGCAAATTCAAATCGATATTGGGGCATTTATGAACCTTTGCAGGCCATGCCTGCGTTGATCGACAACAATTCCGCAGCGCAAAAAGCGTTCCCGGACCTTGGCGCGAAGCAGCGTTTTCGCGGAACGGAAGGAGGCCGAAGCCGTTTCCCGGAACGACGAGTTTCCCGATGGCGTTCCACGCATCGTGCGGAACAGAACGAAAGGGCCAACCCATGATCCGTCTGTTGCTTACCGCCGCCGCGGGATATGCGATCTACCGAATCTCGCGCGAGTTCCTGGACACCATCCCGTCCGAATTCGAGCCGATGCCCGGCACGCCGCCATCGACACCCGAAGCGCAGCCCGCGAACGGGTCAGGCGCCGGCCGGAATCCGCGCTGAGACGATTTCACCAGCGATCCATTCGAGCACGGCCGTGACGTCCTTCAGCGCATAATCCGCCGAGGTCACGCCGCGCGGGCGAACCCTGACCGACATGCCGCCGACCGCGTTGACGTAGTCGAAGCCAGCCTCGTCGGCGACATCGTCGCCCAGAAAGACCGGCAACCGCCCGGCAAAAGGCGGCGACTGCATGAACCGCTCGATCGCGGCGCTTTTCAGCGCATCGACGGGCAGGAATTCGAGCCCGGCATGTCCCGCGACAATGCGATAGCCTTCAGGGAGCGTTGCGAGCGCCTTTTTCGCCGCCGCCTTCACCGCCGGAAACGCCAAAGGTGCTGCGCGCGTATGGACCGCCAGCACCGGTCCCTTGCGCTCGAAATAGATGCCCTGGGTGGTGTGGAACTCGCGCGCCAGCGCGTCGGCAACGGCGGCGAGATCGGCCGGTTCGGCCGCTTGCACCGCAGCGCCGTCCGCCGTCAGCCGGTGCTCAAGTCCGTACAGGCCTGCGATCGGCAGCCGCAACGGCGCAAACGCTTCATCGACCATCTTGATGGAGCGGCCGGTGACGAAGGCCACGGCGCCGCCGAGGCGTGCGCTGGCGCGCGACAGGATTGTCCGCAGCGCGTCGTCGGCGACCGCATCCTCTGGATGCGCCTTGTGTTCGATCAGCGTGCCATCGATGTCGAGGAAGAGCGCGATGTCCTCGCGTTCGGCCAGATGCGGATATGGAAGATCGGGAGCCTGGGTCATGCCGACGACCGCAAGCCAAGGTGAGGATTGGTGTTCGCCGGCTGCACGGCCGGCGCGGACAGGCTCGTCCGGTTGCGCAGGCGCGCCGCGTCGATCAGCATGCTGCCCGCCCAGCGATAGACATTGTTGGTGCGCACCACCTCGCGCATGCGGCGCATGCGCTCCTGCATTTCCTCATCCGTCATCGTCAGCGCCTGATGGAAAGCTTCGCCCATCGCAGAGGCGTCGAAGGGATTGACCACCAACGCGTCGACCAGTTCGCGCGACGCGCCGGTGAAGGCGCTGAGCACCAGCACGCCGGTCTCGTCGCTGCGTGCGGCGACAAATTCCTTGGCGACGAGGTTCATGCCGTCATGCAGGCTGCTGACGACACAGATGTCGGCGCCCTTGTAAAGCTCCAGCAGATCGGTCTGGTCGTGGTGCTCGTCGAGCAGGATGACCGGCTTGTAGTCGCCGCGGCCGTAACGCTCATTGATCTCGGTCACAAGATCGAGACACTCCTTGTGAAGCAGCTGATAGGCCGGCAAGGCGCCGCGGCTCGGTGCCGCGATCTGCAGGAAGACCAGGCGGCCGATCCAGTCCGAATGCTGCTGGAAGAACTCGTCCAGCGCGTGGAAGCGATCGAGGATGCCCTTGGTATAGTCGAGCCGTTCGACGCCGAGCCCGATCTTCATGTCCGCCGGCAGTTCGAAGCGGCGGAGGATGCGGCTGCGGGCATTGTCGTTGGCGGCCGGAACCATATCGCGGCCGGGCCATTCGATCGAGATCGGATAAGGATGCACAGCGGTCAGCAGACCGCCATAGGAGATCGCGCCATCCTCGCGGTCGATGCGCGATTCCAGGAAGCGGTCGACGCTGTCGATGAAATTGTTGCAGTGAAGCTGGATGTGGAAGCCGAGGATCGAACTGCCCAGCAATCCGTCGATGATCTGCTCCTTATACGGACAAACGGAGAAGACCTCGGCATTCGGCCACGGAATGTGCCAGAAGGTGATGATGATCGCGTTCGGCAGCTTTTCGCGGATCAGACGCGGCAGCAGCGCGAAGTGATAGTCCTGCACCAGCACGATCGGCCGGTCGGTCTTGGCTTCCTGGAACACCACCTCTGCGAACTTGCGGTTCACCGCCTGGTAGCATTCCCAGTCGGCGGCGCGGAATGTCGGGCGCGTGAAGGCGATGTGGCAGAGCGGCCAGAGGCCTTCATTGGCGAAGCCGCTGTAGTAACCGTTGTATTCCTCATCGTTCAGCCAGACGCGCCGCAGCGTGTAGGCGGGCTTGTGCGGTGGCACCGCGATCCTGTCGTCTCGGTCCACCGTCTCCCGGTCCCCCGAGCCGCCGCCATAAGCGATCCAGGTGCCGGCGCAGGTGCGGGTGATCGGCTCCAGTGCGGACACCAGCCCGCTCGCCGGAACGAGGAGTTCGACGCGATCACCTTTGCGCTCGTGGATATACGGCTCGCGGTTGGAAACGACGATCAGATCGCCGTCCGGCAGCTCGTTTTCGAGGATCTGGCGAAGCAGGTCCGGCGACCATTGCACGACCGCATCGTTAGCCGCGATCTTGTCGCCGGTACGCGGCAGCGGCGCGGGCGCGACCGCGGCTGCGTTCACTTGACCACGCGCACGGAAAACGGCCAGCCATACTGCCAGAATTGAAAGGAAAAAGCTGAACGCGACGCTTGCAAGAAGCAAAACGTCCCAAGTAGCAACCGACATTTTCTCCGTATGTCCCTATACTTTACGGCGGGCCGCCAAAGGCCGACCCTGGAGCTAAACCAGTGCGATGCACAATTGTTCCGAAGACGCACGGAACTCATGAGCGCACCACCAGCGAAACGAGCCCCTCGTGCCGCTCGTCGATGTAGCTGGCGACACGTTTCCCAATCCGTTGAAAATGAAGATCGACCGCCGCCGATCCGACCGAGAGGCGGCTGACCGTGAGCTTGTCGATGCCGATCGGCAGGCGTGGCCGGTCGATCTGGATTTCGCCTTTCCAGCCATCGATCCGCAAGCCGAGACAAGCCTGCAACAGCATGAAGGCCGAACCGGCCGACCAGGCCTGCGGCAGGCAGGCAACCGGATAGGCCACCGGCGCTTCGCCGGGCAGCCGCGCGAAACCGCAAAACAGTTCCGGCAGGCGCATCTGGAACTGCACAGCGGCCTCGAAGATGCTGCTCGTCAGCTTGGCGATGCCGTCACGCTCGCTGTAGCGCGCGAGGCCCGCCGCGCAGATCGCGGTGTCGTGCGGCCAAACCGAGCCGTTGTGATAGGACATCGGATTGAACGGCAGCTCATTGTCGGCCAGCGTGCGGATGCCCCAGCCGGTGTTCATGTGAGCGGTGAAAAGCTGATCGGCGACGCGTCGCGCACGGTCTTGCTCTGGCAACCCGACGAAGAGCAGATGCGCGGCATTGGAGGTGCGCACCTTGCACTGCTTGCCCTCGCCGTCCAGCGCCAGCGCGTAATAGCCGTCCTCCTCATCCCAGAACTCGGCCTCCACCGCGGCGCGTACTTTCTCCGCGAGCGCTTCCCAATGCTCCGCCTTCTCCGTCTCGCCGCGCCGTTTCGCCAGCGAGGCAAGGCCCTTGTAAGCGCCGAAGACATAACCCTGCACCTCGACCAGCGCGATCGGGCCGGGCGGGGTGCGGCCATCGGCGTGGAAGACGGCGTCGGCGCTGTCCTTCCAGCCTTGATTGGTCAGACCCGTCTCGGCGGCGCGCTTGTAGGTGACGAAGCCGCCTGCATTGCGCGAGCCGGTCTCCTCCATCCAGCCGGCAGCAGCCGTCAGCGACGGCCAAAACCGGTCGACGAACTCCATATCGCCGGTGCGATCCGCGTAAGAGGTCGCGAGGTAGATGTAGAGCGGCGTGGTGTCGACGCCGCCATAATAACGGCCGAACGGAAGCTCGCGCAGCACCGCCATCTCGCCCTTGCGCGTCTCGTGCATGATTTTTCCTGGCTCGGAATCACTGAAGGCGGACGTCTCGATCGCCTGGTGTTTGGCGAGGAAGGAGAGAACGCCGAGCGCCAGCGTGGGGTTCAGCCAAAGCATCTGGATCGCCGAGATCACGCCGTCGCGGCCGAAGGCCGTCGAGAACCAGGGAATGCCGGCATAAGGATACGGCCCGGTTTCCAGCTCGGTCGTGAGAAGCGCGATGTCGGCGCGCGCCCGCGTCAGCCAATCGTTGAAGACGCGGCCCGAGCTTCTGACCGTCGCGCCGTTCCGCCGCTTCGAGCGCATCGAAAAGCGCGCCCTTGCCGCAGCGGCGCGAAAACGTTCGCGACTTGGCTCGGCGTGATCCGCGCCGACCTCGAAGAAAATCCGCTCGCGGCTGCGCGGCGCCACCTCCAGGACAAAGGCCGCTTCACCCGCATTGAGCCGCGATGGCGCTGGCGAGAACGAGATCACAGAGCGGCGGACGACCTGATCCAGCCCCTCATAGTGGAAGGTGACCCGGTCGTCGCCGACATCCGCATCCTGGTAGCGGCCGCGCCGCAGGCGCGTCGTGCCGCGCACCTCGAACATGTCGCGAAAATCGGCGGCGAACTCGATCAGCACAGGGAGCGTCACGCGCTGCGCGGAATAATTGGTGAGCGCGATGCGCTCATACATGCGGTCCTGCCAGAGGAAACGCGTGCGCTCGATATGGATCACGCCTTGCGGCGTCTCGGCGCCGGAAGCTGATCTGGCGCTCCTGTTGCTCATATTGGCGGTGAACAGGATATTGTCCTGCGACAGAGAGGCGCCGAGCAGCGAGGGCACCAGTCCGCCGACATAGAGCCTCAAGAGCGACAGGACGCGCGTGTCGTTGTGGAACAGCCCATCGCCCGCGCCGCGAATGTCGCCATGCGCATCGGCGACAACGAAGCAATCCTCGTGTTTCAGCGCGAACTGGCGATGCGGCTCGCGCGGCGCCGCCTCGTCGAGCGCGGAGAGCGCCACGGCCGGGTCGAGATGCCGTTCATCGACTTTAAGAGATGCGGACATCCTGCACTGTCCTCATATTCTTCGGGGTCAATGACGGGTTGGACACGCCGGGTCTATTCGGCTTTCGCTCCGCACTAACGAGCGACGCGTAGATCGCCTCATAGTCGCTCACCATGCGCCTCGCAGAAAATCTCCGCTCGAAAACCTGGCGGATGTGCGCGCGATCGAGCGCGCCGACCTTTCTGACGGCTGCGGCAGCCTCATCGACGGTGTCGACGATGAAGCCTGTCACGCCATCGTCGACGATCTCCGGCATCGCGCCTTCGGGCCAGGCAATCACCGGCACGCCGAACGCCATCGCTTCAATGACGACGAGTCCAAACGGCTCCGGCCAGTCGATCGGGAACAGCAAGGCATGCGCGCCGGCGAAAAAATCGACCTTGCCGGCCTCGTCCACCTCGCCGACGAACTCTATATCGCCGCTCTCGATCAGCGGGCGGATTTCCTCGCGATAATATGCCTCGTCATCGCCTTCGATCTTTGCGGCGATCTTCAGCGTCATGCCGGCGCGCCTGGCGATGTCGATCGCGCGGTCCGGCCGCTTGGCCCGCGACATGCGGCCGAGGAAGGCCAGATACGGCTTTTCTGCAGGCTCGCCGGTGAGGCGCGGAAAAAGCTCGAGCGGCAGGCCGTGATAGACATTGCCGACCCAGTTTGCCTCGGCGAGCGGCTTTCTCTGGCGTTTCGAGATCGAGATCATCGGGAAATCGGGCCAGCGGCGATACGCGGCCGGCAGATCGCTGTAGTCGAGCCGGCCATGCGGCGTCGTGACCGTTTTTTGCTCCATCCCTTCGAACACCGGGAAATGAACGAAATGGCTCAGATGGAAATGGATGACATCGAAGCGGTCGGCTTGCTTGCGGACCTCATGCAACATCGTGAGATGCGCCGCCTGCGGCGAGACAATGGGATTGGGGTCGAGTCTCAACGCCACGTCACGAACCGCGACCAGTTTCGCACTGGTCTCGGAATCGCCGCTGGCGAAGAGTGTCACGTCATGTCCACGCTGGACAAGTCCTTCGGTCAGAAAGGAAACGATGCGCTCGGTGCCGCCATAAAGCCGAGGCGGAACCGCCTCGTGAAGCGGCGCGACCTGGGCAATTCTCATTGCAGCTTGCCGGCGGCGTCGCCTTTTTCCTCTTTTGCCGCTTCCTCACCGTCAGCCGCCGCGTCGTCCGCCACATAGGTGTAGTCCGGCGTGTCGGCGCCAAAGAGATGCTTGTCAGCGGATTCGCGCCACGCCCTGTCGGCGTCGCTCGCCGATGCGCTGTCCTGCGCGATTTCGTCAGATTCTCCGAACCGCGCCTTGTTGGCGAGCCATGCCGGCGTAATTTCTCTCAAAAACTCGGCAAGTCTGCCCATGTCTGAACTCCCTTCAAGAGAGACGAAACTTGGCAGGCGCGCGAAGGTTCCAAGGAAAGAGACACTGCGGCACATCGCGCCCGTTTCCGCCGGTCAGTGGCACTCCGGGGGATGCCTCGTCGAGCACATCAAAAGAATGCCACGCCATGCATGCCGCATATGCCGCCGCGTCGCGCTGCTCACATGGACCACCGGGTGGTCGCCCAGCGCATCGTGCATCGCGTCGCTTCATGGCAAGCCGAAAATTGCATACGGAGCCGACAAACATGTATGATTGTCCTAACCTTCATACTTGACTCGGTTTCATGACTGTTTCGATGCAGCACCTGTTCCTCAATCTCGACCGCGCCGGCCCTATTCCCCTCTACTACCAGATCGCCAAGCGGCTTCGCGAAGGGATCCGTAGCGGGGAGCTGGCGGCCGGCACGCGCATTGAAAACGAGCAGGCGCTCGTGGAGCAGCTCGGCATTTCCCGGCCGACGATCCGGCGCGCCTTCCAGGAATTGGTCGACGAGGGGCTGCTGGTGCGCCAGCGCGGCATCGGCACGCAGGTCGTCGGCGGCCCGCCGCCGCGCGAGATCAACATATCCAGCCTGTCGGACGATCTGCAACTCGGCGAGCACGATCTGTCGACCAGCGTGCTGCTGCATGAGCAGATCGTTCCCGAGCCGGTGGTGCTCGACAAGCTCGACCTGCCGCCGGAAACGACGGTCCTGCATTCACGCCGCCTGCGGTTCAGCCATGGCGTGCCGTTCGCGGTGTTCGAAGATTTTCTGCATCCGGATTTCCTGTCGATCACGCGCGAACAACTCGCGGAACACGACCTTTACAAGCTCATGCGCCTGCGCGGGACGATTCCGAAGGTGACACGGCAGTCGGTGACGGCGCGGCCCGCGACGAAGGAGGAGACAGCGCTGTTCCAGATGGCGAAGCCGAAACTGCCTGTGCTGTCGGTGATCCGCACGGTGTTCGATCAGTCCGGCCGTTCGGTCGATGTCGGCTGGAACGCCTACCACCCTGACATCTATTCGCTGAACATGACGCTGGTCGAGAAGTAGACGGCTCTTCAGGCCAGGGCTGGCCCGATCCGGACAATCCTTTCCTTCAGCGAAGCCTCCGCGGCCGCGAGCACGGCCGTCACCTGCACTGCGAAGCGCGCATCGTAGAGCAATGATTTTTGAAGAGTGCCGTTTGCGGCAGCCGAGAGGCTGCACAAGGCGGTCTGATACGCCTCGATTGACAAAGAGTTCCAGTTGCCAGTCGGCGGCAGCTCTTTCATCCCGCTGCTCCCGAAGAGCATGGTCTTTCCCGGCAGCGGTGTCATGGCATCGCGCGCGAGCGTCAGCGTGGCGATCGCGCCCGCGCCTGTAACCAGCGTGAGCGACACCAGATCCCCCTGCCCTCGAACGGCGATAACCTCTGCAAACTCACCGAACACCGCGAGCAGGAGCGCGACTGCGTGCGGCGCCGTATCCCACAATGCGCCGGCGTCGAGCCGCCAGTCGCTGGCGTGAAATGGGTTTCGGGCATCGGTCAAGGCTTGCGAAAAGCGCTCCAGGCTTGCCGCGAACCAGCCGCCTGTCGCCTTTGTTTGCGCGACCCACTGACCGACATCCTGCGAGAGAAGTTGAGGAAAGAACACGACGGACGCCAAGCCGTTCGCGACCAAGGTTTCCTCGATTTTTCGCGCGGTGGGGAGATCGAGCGCCAGAGGCTTCTCCAGAAGCAGGTGCTTGCGGGCCTTTGCCGCGGCAAGTGCGAATTCCGGCTGCAACTCGGGCGGCAAGGCTATCCCGACAATCTCGACGCTCTGGAGAAACGCGTCGAGATCTTGATACGCCTCGATGTGATGCGTCGAGGCGGCAATTTTCAGCGCCTCGGCATTCCGGCCGAATACTGATGTGAAGATGACGTCGCTGCTTGCAGCCGCTGCCGGCATGTGAACCGCGCGCGCCCACGCGCCGGTTCCGATCACGCCGAACCGCGGTTTCGGCAAGCTCATCCCTTGACGGCGCCGCCGGTCGTTCCAGCCGCCAGATGCTTCTGCACGAAGAAACCGACAATGATCAGCGGCACCATCGTTGCGGTGGCGGCGGCGCTGCTCAATCCCCAATCGACCGAAATCGCACCGACGAAGCCGGCGATGCCGACCGGCAGCGTGTAGGTGTCGAGGTTGGTGAGTTGCAGCGAGAACAGCAGCTCGTTCCACGAATACTGCATGCTGAGAACGAAGGCTGCAGCGACGCCCGGCAGTATCAATGGGAACAGCACCTTCCAGAAGGTCTGCATCCGCGTGCAGCCGTCGATGATCGCCGCCTGCTGCAGTTCATGCGGCACATCGCGCAGGAACCCCATCATCAGCCAGACGACGAACGGAAGGTTGAGCGCGATATGCGCGATGATCGGCCCGATCAGCGTGCCACGCAGGCCGATGCCATTGATCAGCACGAATAGCGGCAAGAGCATGGAGATGGTCGGCACCAGCTTGCCGAGGAAGAAGGCGTTGGCGATCGTGTTGGCCGAGCGGAGACGGAAGCTGGTCAGCGCGTAAGCGGCAAAGGTGCCGATGACGATGACGATGACCGTCGACACGAGCGCGACGATCACGCTGTTCACGTAGTAGAGCCCGAAGCTCGCCTTGGTGAACGCGTTGACGTAATTGTCGAGCGTCGGCGTGAAGAACAGCGTTGGCGTCGGCGTAAAGATGTCCTTGGCGCGCTTGAACGAGTTCAGCACGACAAGGCCGATCGGGATCACCGTCCAGAAGGTGAAGGCGATCAGTACCGTCCAGATCGCGATCGAGCGTCGGCGACTCCTCCGCATCTCAGGCCTCCGCGTCGCGGGCCGAGTTGCGCGTGAACGGCGCAAACAGGACGATGAGGCAGATCAGCGTGACGACGGAAACGGCCATGGCAAAACCCATGCGGCTGTTCTCGAACGCTTCCTTGTAGGCGTAGACGCTGAGCGTCGTCGTGGCGTTGGCGGGGCCGCCGCCGGTCAGACCGTAGACCAGGTCGAAGGTGCGGAACGCATCGGTGCCGCGGATCAGGATCAGCACGGTCAGCACTTTGGCCATAAGCGGCAGCGTGATGGAGAACAGCATGCGCCATGCGCCCGCACCGTCGATATGCGCGGCTTCATAAAGCTCTTCGGGAATGACGGTCAGGCCGGCCGACGCCACCAGGATGATGAATGGCACGGTGTGCCAGACGTCGGCAACGACGATGCAGATCAGCGCGGTCGTCGAACTGGTCAGGCCGCCGAAATCCTGCAGGCCGAAGAAGCCGAGGAAGTAATAGACGAGCCCATAAGTCGGATCGTACATGTAGCGCCAGATCAGGCTGACGATGATCGGCGAGATCAGGATCGGCATGGCGAAAATCGCGCGAAGCACGTTCGCAGCGCTGCGATCGACCTCCTTCAGCAGTACGGCAATGCCGACGCCAACGCCGAGACACAGCGCGAGCGACAGCGCTGTCAACAGCACGGTGTTCAGGAGCGCGCGCAACGCCGACGGATCGGAGAAGAAATGTATGTAATTGTCGAGGAAGACGAAGCGCATGTTCGCTTCCTGACCAAGGCTGTAGTCGAAGAAGCTCGCGTAGAGTGCGTAGCCGAGCGGCAGGATCATCACAACGAAAATCGCGGCCGCCGCCGGCAACAATAGAAGAAGGGCGAGTTGCTGATCGCGTCGGATGTGAGGGCTGGTGCGCAGACGCCGTTGTGAACCAATCATCGCGAAACCAGCTGCACGGGACTCTTGTTGCACGGTCCCGTCCCATGCGATCGCACGGGGCGGGACCGCCGAGAGGGCGACCTAGAATTTAGAGGCTTGGCTCTCCTGAACCTGCTTTAGCATCGCCGCCGGGTCGTCGCCATTGGTGACGACGCCGGAGAGCCCACCGGCAAGGGCATCAAGCAGTTGCGGCGCCGCCGGCTGCAGCGGCAAGGTCACGCCGTTCGAGAGCGCCTCGTTCGCAGCTGCCAACCATGGCGCGCGCTTGGCGATCTCGGGATCCGAGGAGAGCGACGCGCGGAAGCTGATAAAGGCCGGGTCGATGGCGCTGATCTCGGTGAGCGCCTTCTTGCTGGCCAGCCAGGCGCCGAGTTTGAATGCCTCTTCCTTGTTCTTCGAGTCGGCCGGGACTGCCCAGGCCCAGGTCTGCAAGAGGCCGGAGGGCTTCTTGTTGTACGGGATTACGGCATATCCGAGCTTGCCGGCAACGTTCGAGTCTGCCGGATTCTCGAGCGCCTTGAAGAGGCCCGACGCGGTGATGCCCATGGGTGCCTGACCAAACTGCAGCGCCTTCGCCACCTCGTCCCAGTGCCAGCCATTCGAGCCGTTGAGGCTGCTCTTGCTGAGCTCCTGCATGAAGGCGACGGTCTCGACAACGGCCGGCTCGTTGACGGCCAGTTTGCCGTCTGCATTGAAAAAGCCGGAATCATTGCCGGCGAGCAGGACAGCGAGGATGTTGGTGATCGCCGAACCCTGCCGGAACGGCAATGCGACGCCGGTACCGGCTTCCTTCAGCTTCGCCGACGCGGCCAGGAATTCCGGCCATGTCTTGGGTGGCGTGATGCCTGCCGCGGACAGCGCGTCGTTGTCGTAAACGAGCAGCGGCGTCTGCGCGAAATAGGGGATTGCCTGCAGCGACCCGCCAGCCGTGTAAACATTGAGGCCGGCTTTCGAGAAGTCCGCGAGATCCCAGCCTTCGCCCGTCAGCATCGCGTCTTTGACGAAATCATCGAGCGGCGTAAGATAACCGGCGGTGCTGTACTCGCCGAACCAGGCCTCCGGCACGTAGATCAGGTCGTACTCGCCGGTCTTGGTGCTCATATTGAGCACCTGCTTCTGCTTCAACTGACCGTAGTCGATGGCGTCGAACTTGATCGTGACGCCGGTCTCCATGCTGTACTCGTCAAGCAGGACCTTCTGCGCGTCCGCTTGCGGACCGGCCCAGCGCGAAACGGTCAGCGTCACATCCGCGGCAAAAGCGGGTGCGAGCGCCGTGCCGCCCGCGAGGGCTGCCAGAAACGTTAGTCCCAGAACTCCATTCTTCAGTGTCTGACGCATTAATTCCTCCCTAAAGCGTGCAGCCCGATTTTTCTTCACTCCAAATGCTTCAGCGCCCTGCCTACGCCCGCTATCGCGCAAGCGTTCCAACCTGGCGCCGAACCTCGTCCATGGTCTCCATCACTTCGATAGCGAAATCGATTGGATGCAGCGGCGAGTCCTCCAGCCCGTCCGCGACATGCTGCGCGACGGCAGCAGCCTGCCATGCAAGCCCTCCACGAAACTCGATGCCCGTATCGTTCACGAACTGGACGCGGACGTCGCCCTTACCCGGCGCCACCAGTTCGAAACCGGCCGGCACGGCGAACCATGGGTTGACTTCAATCCTCCCGGTCGAGCCACAGACGCTGGCGCGCGCCGGGCTGAACGACATGAGGTTGGTGCTGAGGATCGCTTGCGCGCCGCTCTCGTAGCCGAGCACAATCGCCGTGCGCGCATCGACGCCTGTCGATGTCTTGTTGCCGATCGCTGTGATCGCTTTCGGCTTGCCGAGCCACAAATGGCTGAACCAGATCGGATAGATGCCGAGATCGAGAAGCGCGCCGCCGCCGAGCTCTGGGTTATAGACGCGGCCCGTCGGATCGGGAGAGCCGCGGGTGCCGAAATCGGCGAGCACCAGTTGCAGATCGCCGAGCACGCCGTCGTCGCGAAGCTGCAGCATGACATCGGTCTGCGGCAGATAGCGCGTCCACATCGCTTCCATCGCGAATACACCGGCGGCCTTCGCCGCATCGCGGATCTCTCGCGCTTCCGCCGAGGTCAGCGCCACCGGCTTCTCGACCAGGACATGCTTGCCGGCGGCAATCGCCTTCAGCGCCATTAGTTTGTGCTCGCTGTGCGGCGATGCGACATAAACAATGTCGACATCCGGGTCAGCGACCAGCGTCTCGTGGCTTTCATGCCAGCGGGCGATGCCGTGTGCCTCCGCGAAGGCGCGGGCGCGTTCGGGAGACCGACCCGCGACGGCAATCGCCCGCTGATCTGTATGCGCATGCATGGCGCGGACGAAGTCTCGTGCAATCTCGCCAGGCGCCAGAATACCCCAGCGCAGAACCGCCCCGCCGCGCAGAGGCGCGGTTCGTGGAGAAGGCAGGGTCTTCGGGAAATTTGCCATATGTTTGTTGTATAGTATGTATTAACAAAGTCAAGCAAGCTGCTTGACGATTTCGCTGACTTTGTGCTTACATTCTATCATTAAGAAGGCACATATCGAGCGCATTCCCGGCAGGGTTCGCGCACGTCAAAACGCGTCGAAAGGAAACCCGAAATGCCTCAATCTCTGGGCGTCGTTCTCGTCGGTTGCGGAGGCATCGCGCGCAGTCATGCCTTTGCGCTTTCCAAGGTGCCGAACGCGCGCATGCTGGTGAGCGTCGACCTGAACGAAGAGGCGGCGATCCGTTTCAAGGAGCGCTTCGGATTCGAAAGCCACTCGACGGATCTCGACGCGGTTCTGGCGCGTAAGGATGTCGACGCGGTTGTCATCTGCACCACATCCAAATCGCACGGCGCGCTAATCAAGAGGGCGCTTGAAGCCGGCAAGCATATTCTGGTGCAAAAGCCGATGACGGCTTCGATCAAGGAGGCCGAGGAGGCGCTCGCTCTGGCAGAGAAGAAGAAGCTGAAGCTGATGGTGTCCTTCTTCGAGCTGTTCCTGCCGCCGGTCGAACGTGCGCGCCAGATCATCGAGGCCGGCTTGATCGGCGAGCCGTTCCTGTTCAAGGCGATGATGGCCTGGCACACGCCCGACGTGACGGCGGGCTGGCGTTTCGATCCGGAAGTTGCCGGCGGCGGCGTCATCCTCGACGGCAACGTCCATCACGTCTCGAACGCCCTCTATCTGCTTGGCAATCCGAAGATCGAGAGCGTCTATGCCGAGTACGGCGCGCTGACCGCCGACATCAAGGTCGAGGACACCGCGGTCATCCTCGTGCGCACCGACAAGGCTATCCTCGAAATCTCAGGCTCGAATCGCCTGCAGGAGCCTGGTGGTGCCACGCTCGCCTTCAAGGACTGCTGGGCGGTCTTCGGCACCAAGGGCACGATCCAGTGGGACGCTGCCGCGCGGCCGACCTTCCGTGTGTTCACCGACGAAACCAAGGCGCTCGACCCGCTGCTTGGCAACGGCTGGGTGTCGCCTAAGCTGCCGGTCATGCCGCCGGACCACCGCGAGTTCTCCATGCACATCAATGGCGAGGAGAGCCCCTGGGTGCCTGAGCACCAACACTTCGTCGACGCTTGCCTGAACGACACGCCGGTCCGCAGCGACGCACAGTTCGGCCTGACGACACAGCTCGTTCTCGAAGCCGCCTACAAATCCGGCAAACTCGGCCGGCGCCTGTCGCTCGAAGAGGCGCGCGCATGAAAAAGCAGCGCATCATCGACGTTCATGCCCATATCGGGCGCACGATGACCAATGGCGTTGGGCAGGATGTCGAAACCTGGCTCGCCGGGATGGATGTGAGCGGCATCGATCAAGCCATCATCTCGGTGGCCGCCGGTGGCATCCAGGCCGAGGGGCTGGCCGACACGCGTCGCGCGAACGACATCATAGCGTCAGCCGTGCGCGATCATCCGGAGCGATTTCCAGTCGGCCTCGCGAGCATCGAGGTCCGCCATGGCGAAGCAGGAATCGGCGAGGTGCAGCGCGCGCTCGAAGCCGGCCTGAAGGGCCTCGTCTTCCACGCGGCCTTTGAAGGGTTCGGCCTCGATTCAACCGTGTTCCTCAATCTGCTAAAAGCGCTCGGAGAAAAGCCAGCACTCGTGCTCATTCACGCCACGACCGACGGCAAATCCAACCCAACCGCGATCGGCCGCGTGGCGCAAATGTTCCCGCATCTGTTCTTCATCGCCGGCCATCCGGTGTTCACCGAGGAGCAGCGCGCGCAGTGCGTCAGCGCCGTGCACGCCAATGGCAATCTCAACCTCGACCTGTCATATCAGGCGGACCCGGCGATCACGACCTACTTCGTCCAGGAAGTCGGCGCGCCGCGCATCCTCTTCGGGAGCGACGCCCCCTATTTCGAGCCGTCGCAGGTGATCGAGTCGATCGAGGCGGCCACTATTTCGGAACGCGATCGCAAACACATAT
>Ga0335075_10006834_pt1 | contig 17611 bp, 18 predicted proteins | sample Lox_Sample_24_FD_206723 | JGI IMG/M metagenome (GOLD analysis project Ga0335075, IMG submission 206723) | Soil microbial communities from Loxahatchee National Wildlife Refuge, Florida, United States - Lox_Sample_2.4 | ecosystem: Environmental > Terrestrial > Soil > Wetlands | place: USA...
AAATCGGCGATGCCGTCCTGAAGCTTCGTCTTCGGCGAAAAACCCAGATCGCGCTCGGCAAGCGCGATATCGGCATAGGTGCGCAGTACGTCGCCGGCCGGCTTGTCGCGCATTTCGAGCTTCGCTCGTCTGCCTGACGCCGCCTCGATCGCGGCGATGAATTCCATCAGTTGCACCGGACTGTTGTTGCCGAGATTGTAGAGCGGCGCGGTGTCGCCGGGCCTCGACGCGATGCGATCGACGGCGGCGACGACGCCGTCAGCAATGTCGGAGACATGGGTGAAATCCCGCTCCATCTCGCCGTGGTTGAACACCTGGATCGGCCGTCCGGCAAGGATCGCGTCGGTGAACAGCCAGGGGGCCATGTCGGGCCGGCCGTAACGGCCGTAGACGGTGAAGAAGCGCAGGCCGGTCGAGGCGACGCCGTGCGTGTGGCGATAGGCGTTGGCGATCAGCTCTCCGGCGCGCTTGGTCGCGGCATAGATCGACACCGGGTCGTTGACGGGATCGGTTTCCGAGAACGGCGTCTTCTCATTGCCGCCATAGACGGACGAGGAGCTTGCATAGACGACCGGCGTCTTTAAGCCGCGCTTGGCCAGAAGGTCGAAGATCGCGACCTGGCCGGCGACGTTCGAGTGGACATAGGCTTGCGGGTTTTCGATCGAGTAGCGCACGCCGGCCTGCGCCGCGAGATGGACGACGACGTCGGCGCTTTCGGCCGCTGCGGCTAGCGCGTCGGCGTCGCCAGGGTCGGCGATGTCAGCCTGTTGGAACGCAAACCTGTCGTACTGGTCGAGCGCGGCCAGCCGCGCGTTTTTCAGCGCGACGGTGTAATAGGCGTTCAGATTGTCGATGCCGGTGACGCAGTCGCCGCGCGCCAGCAGTTTCGCCGCCACATGGTGGCCGACAAACCCTGCCGCTCCGGTCAACAGAATGCGCATAAAATCTCCGCGCTCACTTCTTCATGCGGAAGAGGGCGATCCGGTGGTTCGAGCCCTTCGAGTAGTTCATGCCTTCCACCGCGCCGATCTCCTCGACGTTTGCGAGCCCGCCAGGCAGAGCGGCGGTGAAGGCGTCCATCTCGCTGTTGGACACCGCCGCGATCGTGCAGCCCGGGTCTTTCGCGAGTTCCGCCGCCGCGGCCTTGCCGTCAGTCAGAAGCGTGTTGGTGCCGGCGAGGAAGACGAGGCTCGGCTCATGATAACCGGCGGAGACCAGTCTCGACTGCGGGCAGGCTGCCGCGCCGCTGTACATCTCAGCAATCTGCGGGCTCAGCCAAACGGGCTTCAGCGCCGGCGCAACGAAGGCGACCGTGATGCCGATTGCTGCCACGCCGGTCAGCGCCGTGACACCGATCTGCTGGACGGGATTTGCGCCGGGCGCTCGCCCGAAGCCAAACCAGCCGGCGGCGAGGAAGAGGAGAGCGGCGATGACGCCCCAGACGGAGAAGCTGCCGGTGACGTATGGCACCACCGCCACAGCGCCGACGGCGAGCGCGATCGTCACCAGAGCGAGGCCAAAAATGTTCGCCCGGCGCAGCCACAGCCGCCAGCCGGATTTGAGCGCGTCGGGCAGCGCGTCACCGCTGGTCAGCATCCAGCCGACCGCCAGCGCCAGCGCCGGATAGGCCGGCAACACGTAATGCGGCAGCTTGGTCGGGATCAACTCGAAGACCAGCCAGAACGGCACGTACCAGGCGATCAGGAAGAGCAGCCGTGGATCCGCGCGGAAGCGGCCGAGCAAAGCGAGGCCCGCGTCGAGCGCCCTCACGTTGAACGGCCACAGCGCGAAGGCGAAGATCAGCGCGAAATAGCCCGGCGGAAAACCGTGCGATTCCTGTCCGGACGCGACCTTGCCGAAGAGATCGTTGCCGACCGATTCCTGCCAGAAGGCGAGGCCGTTCTTCCAGGTGATCGCCACCAGCCAGGGTGCGGCGACAAGCAGCGTCACCAGGATTCCGGGCAGCAGGCGCAACTCGCGCAGCCAGGCGCGCTCGCGGTCGAAATAGAGGATCGTCACGATAGTGAGCGCTGCCAGCAGCGGTGGCACCGGTCCCTTGATCAGGATGCCGGCGCCGAGCGCGATCCAGAAAATCCACGGCGCGTAGCCGCCGCCGCTGCCTGCTTTTCCCGTCAGATAGACCCGCGCAAGTGCTGCTTGCGCAATCAGCGTCAGGGCGAGCAGCGTCGCGTCTGTCTTGGCGATGCGCGCCTCAACACCGAGCATCAATATGCCCGCGAGCATCAGCCCCGCGATCAGGCCGGCATTGGCGCCGAACATGCGCGTGCCGAGGCCGGCGACAACCAGGACCGACATAACGCCGGCCGCGACCGAAACCAGCCGGTAGACCCAGATCGGCACGTCTGCGCCCTGTCCGCTCGCCGCAACGGCCAGCGACTGCAGCCAATAGATGCCGATCGGTTTTTTGTAGCGCTTCTCTTCCTGCAGGTGGATGTCGACATAGTCGCCGCTCTCCACCATTTGCTTCGTCGACTGCACGAAGCGGGACTCGTCGCGGTCGGTCGGCGGCAGCGAGGCGATGCCGGGCAGGAAGGCGAACAGCGCGACGGCAACCAGCAGCGCCCAGCGCGCCAGCGAGAGCCGCTCCGCTCCCGCGCTGTCCGCCGCCATGTTCGCCGTGACCGCCACTATTCGGTGTTCGCCATGGCGGCTTTCCGCTCATTGGCGATCAGCCACAGATTGCGGATGTAGATGAAGAGGCCGAGCCCCTGGCCGGCGATGAAGACCGGGTCCTGCCGCTGGATGGCGTAGATGAAGAGCAGCGACCCGCCGGCCAGCGAGAAGAACCAGAAAGCGATCGGGATCACCGAGCGCTTGGCGCGCTCCGAGGCCAGCCACTGGACGACGAAGCGCATGGTGAACATCGCCTGGGCGACGAAGCCGAGCAGTATCCAGCCGTCGAACTGGAGCACGAAGACGCGGTGGAACCAGTCGACCAGTCCGGCAAAAGTGTCCATCATTTGATTTCCGTCGCTTTGGGCACGACCTTGCGGCGGCGGCGCAGCCACCACACGCCGTAAAGATCAAGGATGCCGCGCAGGCCGCGATCCAGTATGCCGTAGTTGGATTTGCCGTGGCGCCGCTCGCGGTCGACCACATCGAGATGTTTCACGCCATAACCTTCGCGCAGCACGAGCGCCGGCAGATAGCGGTGCCAGCCGTCGAAATAGGGAAGCTGGCGGAAGAGGTCGGTGCGCACCGCCTTCAATCCGCAGCCCGTGTCGCGTGTGTTATCGCGCAGGATCGCCTGCCGCAGCCAGTTGGCGAAACGTGAGGCTAGGCGCTTCAGGGAGGTGTCGGTGCGCTTCATGCGCTGGCCCGCGGCGATGCCCGCCGACGGTCCCGCATCGATCAAAAGATCGACAAGCGCAGGGATATAGGCCGGATTGTTCTGGCCGTCGCCATCCATGGTCGCGACGACATTGCCCTTCGCGGCGAAGACGCCGGAGCGCACCGCAGCACTCTGGCCTGCCGATTTCTCGTGGCGGATGTGCCGCAGGCGGCCGTTGCGACTCTTGGCGAGTTCGGCCAGCACCGCGCCGGTGCGGTCGGTCGAGCCGTCATCCACGACGATCGCCTCGTAGCGGCGGCCGTTCATCGCGCGGTCGATCTCCTCAACCAGCAGCGGCAGGTTTTCTGCCTCGTTGCGGCACGGCACGACGATCGAGATAAAAATGTCCTCTGCGGACGCCATTTTCAGCTAATCCCCGAATGAAGCGAGGCTTCTAGCACCAAAATGGGTCGAGACAAGGCGTCCGGGTTGACGCAGCGGGCGTTATCTCCCCTCGCGAATGTCGCTCAGCGTGCGGGTCGGCGTGATCGCCTCGGGATCGAGCTTGATCTCGATAATAGCCGGCTTGCCGCTGTTTTTTGCCCGTTCGAAGGCTTCCGCGAATTCCTCCGTCTTCTCCACCGTCTCGCCATGCCCGCCATAAGCGCGCGCGAGCGCGGCGAAGTCCGGGTTCCTGAGATCGGTCGCCACCACGCGGCCGGGATATTCCCGCTCCTGATGCATGCGGATCGTGCCGTAGATGCCGTTGTTCAGGATGACGATGATGACCGGCAGATCGTACTGGATCGCCGTTGCGAATTCCTGGCCGTTCATCAGGAAATCACCGTCGCCGGCGAAGGTGACGACTGTGCGGTCGGGATAGAGCGCTTTCGCTGCGACGCCGGCCGGCACGCCATAGCCCATCGAGCCGGACGTCGGGGCGGCTTGGGTCGCATAACGACGGAAGCGGTGGAAACGGTGAACCCAGGTGGCGAAGTTTCCTGCGCCGTTGGTGAAGATCGTATCTTCCGGCAGCACTTTTTCGAGATGCGCCATGATCGGCCCCATGCGCACCGCGCCGGGACCTTTTTCCGGCGGCGTCGACCAGGAGAGATAGGCCGCGTGCAAATTGGCAGTGTCGTCTTCCCAAGCCGGCGGCGCGTTCGGCACGCGTTCTGCAAAGGCTCGCGCGAAGGCGTTGGGCGAGGCGTTGATCGCCAGCGTTGGTCGATAGACGCGGCCGAGTTCGCCGGAATCGGGATGCACATGGACTAGCGTCTGGTCGGGGTAGGGGCTTTTGAGCAGCGTATAGTCGGACGACGGCATCTCGCTCATCCGGCCGCCGATCAGCAGGACGAGGTCCGCCTCCTTGATGCGCGCCGCGAGTTTCGGGTTCGGGCCGATACCGACATCGCCGGCGTAGCAGGGGTGCAGGTGGTCGAACACCATCTGGCGGCGGAAGGAGCAGCCGACCGGCAGCGCCCAGCGCTCGGCCGCGCGCTCGAATTCCGACTTCGCCTGTTCCGACCAGCGCGTGCCGCCGAGGATGGCGAACGGCCGCTTGGCGTTGGAGAGCAGCGTGAACAGCTCCGACATTTCCGCTTCGCCCGGCCGCGTCTCGACCGGCGTGTAGGCTTGCGCTTTCGGCGCGTCGGCCTCTTCGGTCAGCACATCTTCCGGCAGCGCGATCACCACTGGTCCCGGCCGGCCTGATGTGGCGACGGCAAAAGCGCGCGTGACGATTTCAGGGATACGTTTGGGATCGTCGATCTCCGTCGCCCATTTGGCGATGCCGCCGAAGAACTGCCGGTAGTCGACTTCCTGGAACGCCTCGCGGTCGCGGATGCGGCGCGCGATCTGTCCGACGAACAGGATCATCGGCACGGAATCCTGCATGGCGATGTGGATGCCGGCGCTGGCATTGGTCGCGCCCGGCCCGCGCGTGACGAAGCAGATGCCGGGCTGGCCGGTCAGCCGCCCATGGCAGTCCGCCATCATCGCCGCGCCGCCTTCCTGGCGGCAGACGATCGTCCTGATGCTGGAGTCATGGAGCGCGTCGAGCACAGCGAGATAGCTTTCACCCGGCACGCAGAAAATCCGGTCGACGCCGTTGGCTTCCAGTGCCTCGACGATCAATTGCCCGCCGGTTTTCATGGCTTCTTCTCCAGTTCGGCGAGGATTTCGGCCGTGTGCTCGCCCAGCCGCGGCGAGGGGCGTTCGTATGACAATGGCGTGCCCGACATCAGCATCGGCGCGCGCACGGAGGGCAGCCGGTTGCCGTGGCCGTCATCCAGATCCATGCGCATGCCGCGCGCGATCGTCTGCGCGTCTTCGAACATCTGACCGATATTATTGATCGGGCTTGCCGGCACGGACGCCGCTTCGAGTTTCGCCAGCAGCGCGTCGCGTTCCCATGTCGCCAGTGTAGTGACGATGTTTTCCCTCAGCCGCACGCGGTTGGCCACCCGCACCGGGTTCGTCGCGAAGTCGGGGTCCTTGGCCAGTGCTTCCAGCCCGGTCACAGCGCAGAATTTCTGAAACTGCCCGTCATTGCCGACGGCGAGGATGATGTGCCCGTCCTTCACCGGCAGCACCTCGTAGGGCGCGATGTTCATGTGGGCATTGCCCATCTGCACCGGCGATTTGCCCGAGACGAGGTAGTTCAAATTCTGGTTGCCGAGCACGGAGATCTGCGTGTCGAACAGCGCCATGTCGATGTGCTGGCCTTCGCCGGTCGCCTCGGCGTGACGGAGTGCTGCCTGGATCGCGATCACCGAATAGAGGCCGGTAAAAATGTCCGCGATCGCGACGCCCGCCTTCTGCGGCTCGCCGCCGGCCGCACCGGTGATCGACATCATGCCGGCCATGCCCTGGATGATGAAGTCGTAGCCGGCGCGCGGCGCGTAGGGTCCGTCCTGACCGAAGCCGGTGATGGAGCAGTAGATCAGCTTCGGGTTGATCGCCTTGAGGCTCTGATAGTCGAGGCCGTATTTCTTCAGGCCGCCGAGCTTGAAGTTCTCGATCAGCACGTTGGCGCCTACTGCCAGCTTGCGCACGATCTCCGCGCCTTCCGGCGTGGAAAAGTCCACCGCGATCGAGCGCTTGCCGCGATTGGTCGAGTGGTAGTAGGCGGCGGACAGGTTTTCACCGTCTTGGCTCATGACGAAGGGCGGACCCCATTTGCGCGTATCGTCGCCGCCGTCGGGGTTCTCGATCTTGATCACGTCGGCGCCGAGATCGGCGAGCAACTGCCCGGCCCAGGGGCCGGCCAGGATGCGTGCGAGTTCGATGACGCGCACGCCTTTCAGAGGGGGTTCAGCCATTCGCCACCGCGCGAAACATTCGACCGCTGGCCTCTAGCAATCGCCGCGCCGCATGTCACCCGCCATGCGGTGAGCCAGCTCAGCGCGGCACGACCTGGCTGGCCCAGGCCGCAAAATCCTCGGTGATCGCGTTTCGATTCACCTCGTTCAGGGATTCGTGCCGCGTCTCAGGGTAAACCCTTGCGTTGACACGCGAAAATCCCATCGTCTTCATGCGCTTTTCGAGCGCCGTGACGGCTTTGCCGCCGGACGTCGCCGGGTCGCGTTCGCCGCCGATGAGGTTGAATGGCAGATCTTTCGGCACCTTGGCGAAATTGCCGTCGTCGGCGCCAAGAAAGACGAAGCGGAACACGTCCTGCCACATCGATACCGACGCGTCCCAGCCGCAGAGCGGGTCGGCGATGTATTTGTCCACCTCCGCAGGATCGCGAGACAGCCAGTCGAAATCGGTCCGCCGGTTCGCGATCTTCTTTGACCAGTCCCCGAAAGTCATTTTCGGGAGGATTCGGGACGGCACGTCCGAGCCGAGCCGGAACCGCTCCCAGGCAAGGACGGCCTGCGCGGCGCGGCCGGGCAGGCCGGCGGAAAAATTGGCGTTCCAGATCGCGGCGGCATGGATGCGCTCGGGGTGACGCAGCACATAATTCAGGCCGATCAGCCCGCCCATCGAATGGCCGAACAGGATGACCGGCAGGCCGGGATGTTCCGTCGCGATCAGGCTGTGGACCGCGCCGATGTCGGCGAGCACCTTGTCGACGCCACTCTCCCTGGCAAACATGCGCGGCGGCGCGTCCGGCGCGCGCGTATGGCCGTGACCGCGATGGTCGTGCGCAAACGTATGAAAGCCATGAGCAGCCATGGCGTCGGCGAAGCGCCCATAACGCTCCGCATGTTCGGCAAGCCCGTGATTGATCTGGATGACGCCGCGCGGCTGTCCTGCGGTGAGCTTGGTGTAGAAATTGATCTCGGCGCCGGTCGGCGAACCGAGCCTCCGCTGGTGGTCGAATGGCATGATTGATCCTCCCGCGCGTATCGAACTGTTCGACACGCCGCGCGGCGCGTCAAGCGGTCACGGAAAGCGCGAGGATTACGCCGTGTGTGCTTCCTTGCGGCGGTCGCCGGTCACTTCGCCGACGACGCGGTCGCGGCCGGTTTCCTTGGCCACGTAAAGCCGCCGGTCGGCGATGGCGAAAAGATCGCCCAGCGTTTGCGTCCAGTCGTTGACGCTGGCCAGGCCGACGCTCACCGTGATCGGCTTGGCGCGCTTGGCGAAGGCGGCGCTCATGGCCTGCCTGATCTGCTCGCCGAGCAGCCGGCCAAGCGCGTGCGGACGGGCGCACAGGACGGCGAACTCCTCGCCGCCAATGCGGAAGACCTGGTCGTCCGCGCCAACCGTCCGTTCGAGCAGTTCAGCGACGGCGCGCAGCACGCGGTCGCCCTCCGAATGGCCGAGCTCGTCGTTTATCGATTTGAAGTGATCGACATCAACGATCAGCAGCGTCAGCGGCGTGCCGTGTTGCAGGCTCGTCTCAACCGCGCGCGCCCCGAGCTTGTCGAAACGGCCGCGATGCAGAAGGCCGGTTAGGCCGTCGCGGTTCGCCCGCTCGACCAGCGCCTCGTAGCGCTCGCGGTAGGTGAGCATCTGGAAGATGTCGGCCAGGCCGCGCGGCGAGGGAAGCGCCTCGCGTTCGAACCATTTGAGATAGGCGGCAAGCAACAGGCTGTAGGCAAGCGCGGCCGCAAGCTTGCCGGCCCAGCCGCCCAGGAACACCTCGACCGGCGCATCGGCGACGAAATGGAGGACAGTGAAGAAGCCAATCTGATCGAAAGTCAGTACGCAGGCGACGGAGATCGCGATGCGCGCCAGCAGCGCATTGCGGAACACGCGGCCGAGCCGCTCGTAGAGCAGGATGATGAGGATCGCATCGACATAGAGGAGGGCGGTGCCCCACACCATCAGCCAACCCATGTCGTCCAGGAAGCCGATGTCCGGCGTGCTTGCCGCGGGCAGCGCAGCGATGTCGTGGAAACGCAGTATCAGGACCAGCGCCACAATCAGCGCGTTGCCGATCAGGAGGCCGTAGAGCGGCTGGCGAACCGTGATCGCGTCCTCCTTGATGTAGAGGAGGAGCAGCATGACCAGCTTGCCGGAAAAGAGCACCGTCGAGCCGGGCGAGAGCATGCCGACCGGCGTCGCGACGTAGAACACGCCGGCAAGATAGGTCTCGAGGAAGTGCATGGCGCCCAGCGCGCAGAGAAAGACGCCGATGCCGATCGTCTTGCGCAGCCGGAACAGCCCGACCATGACCGAAAAATAGAGCGCTGCCTCGCACAGCAGCAGAAATGCGTTCAGCACGCGATCTGTCCCGTTGCCGGCCATCATGGCCGGGAATGCTGGTCCCTCGCGTGCCTTATGGCTTATGAATGTTAAACAACCCGTTTCGGACGCCGCTTTCCCGGGCATTTCGGGCCAAATGCGATTGCCCCGCCGCGCGCCTTCGCCTAAATAGCGCGCGACTTCCATTCAGATTTGGACAGGAAAAGCGCGCGTGGCACGCCAGTTCATCTATCACATGGCCGGGCTCAACAAGGCCTACGGCACCAAGAAGATCCTCGAGAACATCCACCTCTCCTTCTACCCGGATGCCAAGATCGGCATTCTGGGGCCGAACGGCGCCGGCAAGTCGACCGTGCTGAAGATCATGGCCGGGCTCGACAAGGAGTGGACCGGCGAGGCGTGGCTGGCCGATGGCGCCACCTGCGGATACCTGCCGCAGGAGCCGGAGCTCGACCCGCAGCTCAATGTGATGGGCAACGTCATGGAGGGCGTGGCCGCGAAGAAGGCCATTCTTGACCGCTACAACGAGCTGATGGCCAACTATTCCGACGAGATCGCCGACGAAGCATCGCAGCTTCAGGACAAGATCGACGCGCAGAACCTGTGGGACCTCGAAAGCCAGGTCGAGATGGCGATGGAAGCGCTGGGCTGCCCGCCCGGCGACGCGTCCGTCGACCAGCTCTCGGGCGGTGAGAAGCGCCGCGTCGCGCTCTGCCAATTGCTGCTGCGCCAGCCGGACCTGCTGCTGCTCGACGAGCCGACCAACCATCTCGACGCCGAGACCACGGCTTGGCTGGAAAAGCACCTGCGCGAATATCCGGGCGCGGTGCTGATCATCACCCACGACCGCTACTTCCTCGACAATGTCACCGGCTGGATTCTCGAGCTCGACCGCGGCCGCGGCATTCCCTACGAGGGCAACTACACCGCGTACCTTGAAGCCAAGGCCAAGCGCATGGCGCAGGAGGAGCGCGAAGAGGGCGCACGGCAGAAAGCGCTCAGCCGCGAGCGCGAATGGATCGCCGCCAGCCCCAAGGCGCGGCAGGCCAAATCGAAGGCGCGCATCAAGGCCTATGACGAGCTGGTCAAGGCAGCGGCCGACCGCCGCCCCGGCGACGCGCAGATCATCGTGCCGGTCGGCGAGCGGCTCGGCCAGGTCGTCATCGAGGCCGACAAGCTGTCGAAGGGGTTTGCCGACCGCCTGCTGATCGACGAGCTTGAGTTCAAGCTGCCGCCTGGCGGCATTGTCGGCGTGATTGGCCCGAACGGTGCGGGCAAGACGACGCTGTTCAAGATGATCACCGGCGTGGAAAAGCCCGACGGCGGCGACATCCGCATCGGCGAGACGGTGCAGCTCGGTTATGTCGACCAGAGCCGCGACCATTTGAACCCGGACAAGACCGTGTGGGAGGAGATCTCAGGCGGAAACGACATCATCAAGCTCGGCAAGCACGAGGTGAACAGCAGAGCCTACTGCTCGTCGTTTGCCTTCCGTGGCGGCGACCAGCAGCAGAAGGTCGGCACGCTGTCAGGCGGCCAGCGTAACCGCGTGCATCTGGCGAAGATGCTGAAATCCGGCGGCAACGTCATCCTGCTCGACGAACCGACCAACGACCTCGACACCGAGACGCTGGCCGCCCTCGAGGACGCGCTCGAAAACTTCGCCGGTTGCGCGGTGATCATCAGCCACGACCGCATGTTCCTCGACCGCCTTGCCACGCACATCCTCGCCTTCGAAGGCGACAGCCACGTCGAGTGGTTCGAGGGCAATTTCGACGATTACGAACAGGACAAGATCCGCCGCCTCGGGCCTGAAAGCGTTAACCCGCACAGGGTGACGTATAAGCGGCTGACGCGGTAGGGCGCTTACTATGCCTGGTGAGCCGGTCGATCTCGTTTGGAGTAATCAATGCCGGTCGAGCAGGTTTTATGGCGCAACAACGCGAAACCAGTCCCGCATGGTTTGACGTACCCGAGCTAGTTCTTCTTCCGGGATCGCACTCATGTGGCAGATTGTGTTGCGCAAATGGATCAAGAGTCTGGCCTCTTGGATCAGGCCGCGATCACGAATGACGTCTTCGAACGCGCCTTTCCAGTTGTGCTCAATAACCTTGAGCAATTGAGGTAGCGTCATGAGCGCTGACTTGTCTCTAGAACCTAGTGCCATCCAGCTCTTGGTTTCTTCCGTCTCTTCTAGCCTTTTAACTTCCGATTGGACGTCTGGAGGAACAAGGTCCCACCAGTTAGCCGACCCATCTCCTGCCAGCACTTCCACCGTTAATTGACGAAGATATTTTTCGAATACGAACAAGAGCTTGTAGGCCTCAGAAGCTTTAGAGGCGCTTCGCACTCCTTCCGGCAGCACGGTAGCTAGGTCATAGGCGGACGACAGATAAAGTGACTCTGAAGGAACCACATCTTCCAGTCGATTAATCGCGCGCTCTGCCGTTTGGCCAAGCATGACAAAAAGCGCCACGTCTCGATCAATATTCACTGGAATGTCTTTCGTATGGCATTGAAAATATTGAGATAAGTCTCTTCGTCGCCGTTCGCGGGCAGGTGGATCTGGATATTGTAGTGAAACTCCGGGCGTAGAGCATGGGGCAAAACTCTGTTTTGCGCCACGACAGAAACCGCGTCCTCGTCTGAATGCCTGACCTCGCCGAGGTCAGGGGTGTCGTTTCGTATATCGATCGCCTCTGCGTCAAAGTCCGCGGCTTTCGATAGAGCATTGAAAGTGCTTGCGATGCGAGCCGTGGTGTCTGCATCAGTTCCACCGACTTGAGCGACGAGACTTTTCAATCGATCGGCTGGAAGTTTGTGCGCGTCTTGGTCTGCATCGAAAAGCGGGCCGTACGCCCGCCTAATCCCGTCAGCGATCGCTCGCCTCCTCTCGTGACCCTTCAACACTCGATATGCTGGTGTTGGAGTGTTCGATTGATCCACGAAACCTAGGTTCCTTAAAAGCGGGATTAGCGCTCTATCGTTGCTCCCCTTGAGGCCGATGGTGTTAGCCAAGAACGCCTGTGAGAAGGTATCAGGCACCTTCGCCGAAGCGATCTTTTCAAATAGTGTGGGCACGTTTTTGTTGCTGGCCAGATAAGGAAGTGGAGTTGCCATAAGACCTCGCTTAGCTCGCGCTAGATCTGTCATCCACATAAATCGCTGGCGTCATCGCAAATACCAACACAGGACATCCACCAGCACCGCCGCCCAAGATACGTGGCTCAAGTTTGTCGAAATGGGTTGTAGATGCGCCGTATGTGCCGTGTGCCTTGGCAAAGTCGGCATAGCCTTTCTTGAGCCAGTGCATCAGCGCGGTGGAACGCGTGACGACCACACCGACATCAATGACTCGCAGATCGTAGAGCAGCCGAAAATTGTTGAGATCGCGGTCGTAGAACGGATCCTTGTTGTTCCATTCTACCTCAAGTGCGATCTTGCCCTTAAAACAGTCTACCCAATGCGTCGGACTGTCCCGTTCGACCTTATCGACGACGATCTTGGTCTCGAACTTCTTTTCAATCCAGTTGCGTGCGTAAAGTTCGGAGTCGAGCGAGGTCGCAATTTTGGTCTTGCTGCCACCCTTGGCGGCAAGTTCGGAGTGCGGTAGCCGCGCAGCGCTCAGCACTTCAATAATGTCCTGCCATTCTTCCGGGTGACCGTGCTCAAGAACAATTCTGGCGTTTCGCCAGTCGTAGCAGTCCCATCCCTCGACAAGATCGATCTTAGGTAGTCCGTTCACTCCGCCGCTTCCATCGCCGAATTGTAGGCGTACGTCTTCCACGTCGGCTTGTAACTTTCGTCCGCCTGATTGCCCCAATACGTCCAGCCTGGGCGAGTACCGCGCGCAAAAAGTTCGAGATATGGCCCCTTCGAGCAGCTCTCGATCAGCTCGTATTGCTCGTCAGGCTTGCGCGAATGCTCGCGCTTGCGCGACGACATGTAGTTGACCTGGCTCCGGCCCGGTGCCTCGGTGCGTGCCTTCTTGCCGCGCACGCCGAACAGCAGAAGTTCGGTCACATTGCGGAAATAGAAACCGACGCCGCGCCCGTCCGAGCCGCCGTCCTTGCGCACTTTGTGCCAGACGATGTTGGCTTTGTATTCGAAGCCCCAGGCTTGCATCACCTTGAGCCCTTCGGGCAGCAGGGCGTTGGGGACCCATAGATAAAGATGGGCCGGTTCCCGAGTCACATCGCGCACGGGCAGAGCGCAAATGTCATCCGTGGTCATCGTCTCATAACGTGACAACCGGCGATGTTCGGGAGCAACTTTTCCCGTACGGTTGGTGAAGCGCCACGGCGGGTCGGCCAGCACGGTTTGAAAACGCCGGTCCCCGATCTTTCGCATCAGGTCCAAAGCAGGGTCCATGGGTTCAGCGTTCAAGACTTTCCCCCGAATTACTGCTGGAACAAAAGCAGAACGAAAGATACAAGTCAATTGGTAATACGATTCGGCGCGGATGTCCTTCACAGAAGGGACAATTGTCCCGTTATCCTCACTCCATCCTGCAGCAGAACGGGAAGAACGGGCCGCTCAGCCCCGGCACCGCCGTCGGCGTCAAGGTGAAGTCGCGCACAGCATCGCTCTCGTCGGTGCAACCGGTTGGCGTGGAGGCGATCGTGCCGGCAATGCCGTGGCTGGTCGACAGCGTCCACGGATCCTCCGAGGCAAACGTCACGCTGCCGGTCGTCTCGACGATGTCGGCTCCGGAGAAGGCGTCGATGAAGGTCGCGCTTGCCGTCTGGCCGTCGCAGGTCAGCGCGAGCGCCCAGTTCGGCTCGAACCCCGAGCAGATGAAGCGCGCGCCGGCCGGCACAAGGCCGTTGCAGGTCAGGTCGGCGGCAATCGAAGGAGGGCTGAGCGCGGCGAGCACGAACGCTGCCGGGAGCGCGTGGCGGAGCATGGTGATTTTCCTCGCATTGTTGCCCGCCCCGGCAAGCAGATTAGGCCGAAGGCGACGTAACGTAAACTGCTTGACGCTGGTGCAGCCTCCATGCACTTGCTCACCGCGTCTCATGCAACCCGGACTCCGCCATGTCGCGCCTGCTTTTCGTTCCCGTCGCATCCTTGCTGCTCGCCTTCTGCGCCTTCCCTGCCGCCGCCAAACCGGCGCAGTGCTTCACCACGGACGACGGCCACTACGACTGCGACTTCAAGGGTCTGGATTCGGCCGGCTCCTTCACCATCAGCGCGCCGGGCAAGCCGACCCTCACGCTGGAGGTGAGCGAGCCGGGCGTTGCCTTCGGCTATGGCGATTTCGGCTCGGGCAACACGCCGCTGCCGGGCCAATACATCCGCGCGAGCGATGACGGCGCCTGTTGGGACAATTCAGACACAAGCACCCGCATCTGCGCCTGGTAGATGCTCCTGGGCCGGAAAATTTTCCTGTTGTGACCGGCCAGCATCTTTGCAAGCCGCCTAAACTCGCCTAAATCGCGAACCGGTGCCTTTCGGGGGGTCGGGCGGCCATTTCTTGCGACGCCATCCGCGCGCCGCGCGGACGGGACAACCTCATGAATCGCGTTGCCATCTCAGGCGTCGGCGTCGAAATTCCGGAAGCCACGATCACCAATGAAGAGTTGGTCGCGAGCTTCAACGAGTGGGTCGACCGCGAGAACGCGAAGCGACAGCAGGCCGGCCAGCCGCTCCTGCAAAAATCCGACAACGACTTCATCGTCTATGCGTCGGGCGTGAAGGAGCGGCACGTCTACGAGCCGACTGGCATTCTCGATTCCGACCGTATGACCCCGCGCATCCCCGCGCGCGCCGACGACGAACTCTCCGTCATGGCCGAGTTCGGCGCCAAGGCGGCGCGGAAGGCGCTCGACCATGCTGGGCTGACGCCCGCCGACGTTGATATGGTCATCTGCTCGGCCTCGCATCACCAGCGGCCCTATCCGGCGATCGCGGTCGAGATCCAGCACGCGCTCGGCATGACCGGCGCGGGTTTTGACATGAACCTTGCCTGCTCGTCGGCGGCCGCCGGGCTGCATGTGGCCTTCAACTTCGTGCGCACCGGTGCGCAGAAACGCGTGATGGTCGTGACGCCGGAACTGATCACCGGCCATTTGAATTTCCGCGACCGCCAGACGCATTTCATCTTCGGCGACGCCGCGACGGCGTTGATCGTCGAGGGCGTCGAGGGCAGGGCGCTGCCGGCGGGCCGCTTCGAGATCATCGACACCCGCGGCTGGACGCAGTTCTCCAACAACATCCGCACCAATTTCGGCTTCCTGCTGCGCGACGGCCAGGACGATACGTCCGCCGTGTTCATGGAAGGCAACATGATCAAGCAGGTCGGCAACAAGGTGTTCAAGGAAGTCACCCAGGCCGGCCACCGCTTCATCGTCGATTTCCTGTCCGAGCATAAACTGACGCCTGACGATATCCGCCGCTTCTGGCTGCACCAGGCGAATGCGCGCATGAATGCGATGATCCTGAAGATGACGTTCGGCCACGACGTCGATCATGACCGCGCGCCGATGGTGCTGCAGCGGCTGGGCAATACCGCCGGGGCGGGCGCCATCATCGCCTTCCAGGAAAACCACGCGGACATGAAGGCCGGCGACTGGGGCCTGATCTGCGCTTACGGCGCCGGCTATTCGATCGGCGGCGCGCTGATCAGGAAGATGTAGTCTCGAAGCACCCCCTCACCGGCCCTTCGGGCCACCTCTCCCCGCTGGCCGGGGGAGAGGAGTGCCGACCGCGAGGTTAGCGCCAATCGGCGAAGCTGCTCTCCTCGCCCCCACGAAGTGGGGGAGAGGTGGTTCGCGCAGCGAACCGGTGAGGGGGCATCACAGCCCCTCATAGGTCGATCACCCGAATTGTCTGGACGGCGACATCCTTCCCCGCCATTTTTCTGGCAAATCGGAACACCCCTTATGGACCTTCTTCCGCTCGAACATCCGCTGCCCGAAATTTTGCCGGCGAAGAAACTGCTCGGCCATGTCGCCGGCACGTTCGTCGCGCCGTTCGATCATTTCGAAACGCGCGCGGTGGAACGACTCGAACTCAGCTTCGAGGGCATCGCCGGCGATTTCCACGCCGGCTATACGCGCAAATCCGGCGGGCGCGAGCCGTGGTACGGCCGCGGCACCGAGATGCGCAATGAGCGGCAACTCTCCATCGTCGCGCCGGATGAGCTTGCCATCGTCGCGGAGCGCATGAGCCTGCCCGAGATCAAGCCGGAATGGATCGGCGCCAATCTGCTCCTCTCCGGCATACCGCAGCTTTCGATGCTGCCCGCCGGCACGATGCTCTTCTTCAAGGGCGGGGTGACGCTGAAGATCGATGCGCAGAACGGCCCATGCCGCATCGCAGGGCGATCCATCGCCGAGAACGCCAAGATGCCGGATCATGATGCGGCCTCGCTGTTGTTCCCGAAGGTGGCGAAGCGCCTGCGCGGCGTCGTGGCGTGGGTCGAGAAGCCGGGCGCGGTCGCGAACGGCGAGGATGTGTCGGTGCGTGTGCCGGAGCAGTGGATTTATCGTTGAGGATCAGGTGTCCTCATCATCCGCATCCAGCAACCTGGTCGCCCGCCAGGTCGTCAGCACCTCGTTGATGCGGTCGATGACAAAGAAGCGCGCCGAGTCACGGTCGTAGCCTTCATCCAGCAGCTTCTCGTAATCGGTATGCTCGTGGCGAATGTGCGCCACGGTCGCAAGCCACACCGAAACCGACGGCGGCAGCGTCTTCATGTGCGCAGCACTTGCCTCGGCCCGGATTTTTTCCGTGTCGGCGTAGGGCGCCAGCGGCAGGAGCGTGGTCAGCGCCTTGGCGATGCCGCGCTTGCGCGAAGTGACGCCCCTCATAATTTGGCGATCGTTGCGTCGGGGAACGCGTCGATTGACGCGTAATACGGCTTGAGGTCGATGACGGGCGTGCCGTCCAGCACGTCGATCGCGTCGATGCTGAGCACACCGGTTATCGTGTCGATCGCGACGAGCTTCGCGACATGCAGGCCGATCGGATTCGGGCGGGCAGGGGAGCGTAGCGCAAAGGTGCCCTTCGCCTTTTCCGCATGGCGCGGTTTCTGCACGATCAGATTGCGCGGCGAGGAGCCGAGCCAGGTAATGATCACCACATGGCTCGCGGCCTCCAGGCCGGCCAGTCCCGGCCGATAGATTTCACCTATTTCGATCGCCGCCGCCTGTCCCGTTTCCCGCGCCTCGCGCATGTTCTTCGGGCAGTCGGCGCGGCTTTTCCACGGCGAGTGGATCGTGCCGATGAAGATCAGATGTGCATCGCCGGCCGCTGTGGCGGGGTCGAACGGCAGCTCGATCTCGCCGTCGCGCTTACCGAATCCTACATTCATCGCCTGCGCCATTTTCTTGTCCATGCGCGACATTAGCCGTTGCCAGCGCTTCGAAAGTCACATAAAGATATGTTTATGTCTTTTCGGAGCCAAGCATGCTGATCCGCCCGCGCGTTACCCTCGAAGCGATGGTTGATACATTGAAGGCGGCGGCCGAATCCAGCCGCCTGCGCATCCTTGCGCTGCTGACCCGCGGCGACCTGACCGTCACCGACCTGACCGAAATCCTGAACCAGTCGCAGCCGCGCGTCTCGCGCCATCTGAAACTCCTCATGGAAGCAGGGCTGATCGGCCGCTACCAGGAGGGCTCCTGGGCCTATTTCCGCCTGTCCGACAACGAC
>Ga0335075_10006835_pt1 | contig 17608 bp, 16 predicted proteins | sample Lox_Sample_24_FD_206723 | JGI IMG/M metagenome (GOLD analysis project Ga0335075, IMG submission 206723) | Soil microbial communities from Loxahatchee National Wildlife Refuge, Florida, United States - Lox_Sample_2.4 | ecosystem: Environmental > Terrestrial > Soil > Wetlands | place: USA...
GGTTCCGGGGTTTGGGTGGGTGGCGGGGCGGGGGTGGCGGCGGGTGGTGTGGGGGGTGCTGGCCGCTGAGGTGGCGGTGGTGGTGGTGTTCGCGGTCGTGTACCGGCCGTTTGACCTGGCGATCTACTTGTGGGGCGGCAAGGCCGTGCTGCACGGCCTGCGCCTGTACGGGGTGCAGGTGCGGGGGAACTGGTTCACCTATCCCCCGTTCGCGGCGGCCCTGTTCACCCCGCTGGCGGTCCTGCCCCCCGTCGTGGCGGGGATCGGCTGGGAACTGGGGACGGTCGCGGCGCTGGCCTGGTCGGCCCGGATGTGCCTGCAGCTGGCCGGCTACCAGCCGCCGGCGGTGGTGACCGCGGCGGTGACCGCCGCCGGGGTGCTGCTGGAACCGGTGTACCACACCCTGTACCTGGGGCAGGTCAACGTGTTCCTGCTCGCCCTCGTCCTGCACGACATCCGCCGCACCGCCGCCGGCCGGCCCGCCGGGGCCGGCATCGGCCTGGCCACCGCGGTCAAGCTCGTCCCCGGCCTGTTCATCGTGTTCCTGCTCGCCATCCGCCGCACCCGCGACGCCGCCACCGCCGCCGCCGTCGTGGCCGCCTGCGCCGCCGCCGGGTACCTCATCAACCCCGCCGCCTCGACGCTGTACTGGACCCGGCTGTTCTGGAACACCAGCCGCGTCTCGGCCACCTACATCTCCAACCAGACCCCCTACGCCGCCCTGGCCCGCATCCTCGGCGGCACCAGCCACGTCGGCCCCTGGTACCTGGCCATCAGCGCCCTGCTGGCCGCCGCCGGCCTCACCACCGCCGCCCGGCTCGCCCGGCACCGGGACTGGCTCGCCGCCGCCACCCTCACCGGCATCACCAGCCTCCTGGTCTCCCCCATCTCCTGGACCCACCACTGGGTCTGGGCCCTGCCCGCCCTCCTCCTGCTCACCACCCGCGCCCACACCACCACCGCCCGCGCCGTCACCGCCGCCGCCGCCCTCCTGTTCATCACCGCCCCCATGTGGTACACCCCCTGGGCCGGCGACTCCGGCCAGTACGGCTTCCACTGGGCCGACACCCTCGCCGCCAACAGCTTCCTCATCGCCGGCCTCACCTACCTCACCTGGACCACCATCCACACCTGGCACCACCCCCAACCCGCCGGCCGTCACCGCGAGGTCCTACGGAACCCGCCACGCGCAGCTCGGCTGAGTAGTCAAATTTGAGCACTCATGTTTTACTAGGGCGCATGAATCCGACCAGGCTGTTCGTACTGGGAGCACTGGCCAAGCACGGTCCCATGTACGGGCATCAGCTCCGGCGGGACGCGCGGCTCGACCGCACCGAAATGTGGTCGGAAGTGCGTCCGGGCTCCCTCTACGGCGCACTGCACCGGATGGCCGCGGAAGGCCTGATCGAGCCGCTGCGGACGGAGCAGCAGGGGCAGTTGCCCGCCCGTACGGTCTACGGAATCACGGCCGAGGGCCTGCGCGAGCTGCGGGCGCTACGGGCCGAGGCGCTGCAGGAGGTGCGACTGCCGTCCGACCCGGTGGACCTGGCCCTGGCCATGAGCGCAGACGTCGACGAAGACACTCTGCGGGGATACTTCGAAGACCGCGTCCGGGCGCTCTCCGTCCAGGCGGCCGCATTCGAGCACATGCATGACCGATCGTGGCCCGATCAGACGGTGGCGGATGACTTGGTTGTGGAGCACGCGAGGCTGCGGATTCAGGCCGAGCTGACCTGGCACAGCCAGGTACTTGATCAACTCGCCAAGCTCGCAGGCGGGAGCGCGGATCAGCAGGCGCGAGCATGACGATCCGCGCGCTCCGGTTGATCGGCGATCCCGTGCTGAGGACCGCGTGTGACCCGGTCACGCGCTTCGACGACGCGCTGGCCCGGCTGGTCGACGATCTGCTTGAGACCGTGCGGGAGCCGGGCCGGGCAGGCCTGGCCGCCAACCAGATCGGATCGAGCCTGGCCGTGTTCTCCTACAACGTGGACGGCGAATTCGGCTACCTCATCAATCCGCGCATCATCGAGGTGAGCGGCAGCCAGGAGGGCCTGGAAGGCTGCCTTTCCGTGCCAGGGATCTGGGCCGAGCGCCAGCGAGGGGCCGCGGCGGCGGCCGAGGGCGTCAACCTCCGCGAGGAACCCGTGGTTGTCGCTGGCACCGGCGAGCTCGCGCGCTGTCTGCAGCACGAGACCGACCACCTGCGCGGCGAGCTGTTCATCGACGGCCTCGAACCGCCTGAGCGGCGACGCGTTATGCGGCAGCTGCGCGAACACCAGGTTGCCAGCGGCGCGCCGGGTGGCTGGCCGCCCGCCGACTGACGGGGCGCACCGCTCCGAGTGCACGCCTCAGGGCAGAGGCCTGCGGTAGCGAAGCTCATTCAGGACGAAGCCGTCGCGTTGGTCCAACTGCTCGGCGCCGTCGAAGTGAAAGCCCGCCGCCTCGTAGAACCGCCGCGCTCTGGCGTTGGTGTCGAGCACCCACAGGGTCACCTGGTCGTATCCGGCCTTGGCCAGGGCTTCGAGCGCGGCCGACATCAGCTGGCGTCCGCATCGAGATGTCCTGTGGCATCAGCCCTCGATACGCGCCCTGCCACGATCGGACGTGCACTGCGGCGATCTGCGCCGCGTCCTCGACGACCGCCGTTCTGATCCGCATGGCTATCTGGGCACCTGGCCATCCAGCGGAATCCGCCGCCGGCCAGCGAAGCCGTACGGCAGCTTGTGGTACCAGCCCAGTTCGGTCTCGCCTTCCAGCCAGCACAGCAAGACCGGCTCGCCGTCCAGCTCCGCCGGAAAGTCGAGCAGTAGCGGCGCGAACCCTTTCAGGTCGATGCCCTGGGCCGGAAACCAGCCAAGCAGCTCACTGAGCTGCGCCTGGTACGCCTTCGCCTCCGGTAGGCCTCCGAGCGGCGAGCGTTCTCCGGCGGCCAGCGCAGACTGCAGCTCGATCAGGTTGGCCCGAACCTCGATCAGCTCGTCACCGTGGCTCAGTACGGCCGGCATGAGCTCGCGCGCCTGCGCCACCGTGAATGACCGCTCCATATCGAGAAGCCTGCCGGACGCTGCTCAGCCACGTCCACTGAGGGCCTGGCAATGCTCGAAGTCGGCGGCTCGGGACATACTGTCCTCAGCAGCGCCTCAGGCTTGCAACGGGGGAATCCATGGACGTTACCGCCCTTCTCGACTGGCGTCGCCAGGTCGCGGCCATCTATGCCGCGGTGCGGGCCGAGCCGGATCACCGGGCCGCGCACCTGGCCTGGCAGCAGGCGAGGAATTCGCTGCTCGGCACCCACCCGCAGTCACCGGTCCCGCCAGCCGAGCGGGAGAGCTTCACCGGGGTGCCGGTAGCACCGTATGACCCTCGGCTACGGTTCGAGGCGCTCATCGATCCTGACGTTGAGCCCACGACGATCGAGGTCAGCACCGGCACCGACGGCGTCGTGCCGTTCGAGCGGGCCGGCGTCGTCCACCTGCCAGAGGTGGGTGACCTCGATGTCTGGTGGCTGGCCAGCTACGGCGGCGGCATTTTCGTCCCCGTCCGTGATCTCAGGGGCGACGGCGCCACGTATCCCGGCGGCCGGTATGTGATCGACACGGTCAAGGGTGCCGACCTGGGTAGTGAGGACGGCTTCCTCGTGGTCGACCTGAATTTCGCCTACAACCCGTCCTGCGCGTACGACCCGGCCTGGGCGTGCCCGCTGGCCCCGCCCGGCAACACCGTCGCCGGGCCGGTCAACGCGGGCGAACTGATGCCCACCGCCGGCCGGTTGCCGGGCTGAGGCCTAGGAAACTGCCGCCGTCCGGTTGACTAGCTCCGGCGCGAGCAACTCGGCAATCTGGGCAGCGTTGAGCGCGGCTCCCTTGCGCAGGTTGTCCCCGCTGACGAACATCTCGATCACCCGCGGGTCATCCTGGCTCTGCCGGACACGGCCGACCAAGGTCGGATCGGTCCCGGCGACGTCGGCCGGCGTCGGATACAGGCCGCGCACGGGGTCATCGACCAGATCAACCCCGGCCGCCTCGGCCAGCACGTGCTGCGCGGCCTCCCGGCTGACCTCCCGCTCGAACACGGCGTGCACGGCGAGCGAGTGGCCGACAATGACCGGAACCCGCACGCACGTCGCGGACACCTTCAGGTCGGGCAGCCCGAGGATCTTGCGGGTCTCGTTCCTGATCTTCAGCTCCTCCGATGACCAGCCCTCGTCACGGAGCGAGCCGGCCCAGGGCACGACGTTCATCGCCAGCGGAGCGCCGAACACCGCTGACTCGCCGACCGCGGCCCGGACATCGCCCGGCTGCTGGCCGATAGTCCGGCTGCCTGCGACCTTGCTCAGCTGGTCATACAGCGCGTCGGTGCCCTCCTGGCCCGCGCCGGACGCGGCCTGGTAGGACGCCGCCACGAGCTCGCGCAGGCCGAACGCGCGATGCAGCGCCGCGAGCGGGACGATCAGCGACAGCGTGGTGCAGTTTGGCACCGAAATGATGCCCCTGGGCCGGACCGCGACCGCGGCCGGGTTGACCTCCGGCACCACCAGCGGCACGTCAGGATCCATCCGGAACGCGCCGGACTTGTCGATCACGAGTACGCCGCGCTCGGCCACTACGGGCGCCCACTCCGCCGACACCGGATCGGGCACGTCGAACATGGCCAGGTCGACGCCGTCGAAGACGTCCGCGGTCAGCTCCTGGACGACCACGTCCTCGCCCCGCACCGGTATTGCGCGGCCCGCGGACCGGGCCGAGGCGATCAGCCGGATCTCGCCCCAGATGTCGGCGCGCTCCGACACCACGCTTCGCATCACGGTGCCGACAGCTCCGGTCGCACCGACGATGGCCAGCACCGGCCGGGCGCTCACCGGCCCGTCCCGCCGTAGACGATCGCCTGCTCCTGGCCGTCGCCGAGCCCGAACGCCGCGTGCACGGCCGAGACGGCCATGGCCACATCGTTCTCGTCCACGACGACCGAGATCCTGATCTCCGACGTGGAAATCATCTCGATGTTCACGCCCGCCTCGGCCAGCGCGCCGAAGAACTTCGCGCTGACGCCCGGGTGCGAGCGCATGCCTGCTCCGACGATCGAAACCTTGCCGATCCGGTCGTCGTAGAGCAACTGCTCGAAGCCGACCTCGTCCTGCAACTGGCGGAGCGCGCTCATGCCGGCGTGCCCGTCTTCCCGCGGCAGGGTGAACGAGATGTCAGTCCGGCCGGTGGTCGCCGCGGAGATGTTCTGCACGATCATGTCGATGTTGATCGACGCGTCGGCGATAACGCGGAAGAGCCGGGCCGCCTCGCCCACCTTGTCGGGCACGCCAACGACCGTGATCTTCGCCTCCCCGCGGTCTTGCGCCACCCCGGAGATGATCGCCTGCTCCATGGTCTCGCCTTCCGTCGTCGCCGACTGGCCCGCGGGTGGTACCCCGTCGGTCACCCACGTGCCTTCGCGGTTGCTGAACGAGGACCGCACATGAATCGGGATCCCGTATCGGCGGGCGTACTCCACGCAGCGCAGCATCAGTACCTTGGTTCCGCAGGCCGCCATCTCCAGCATCTCCTCGTAGGAGATCCTGGCCAGTCGCCGGGCACCAGGCACGAGCCGCGGGTCGGCAGTGAACACGCCGTCCACGTCGGTGTAGATCTCGCAGTAGTCCGCGCCCAGCGCGGCCGCCAGGGCCACCGCGGTGGTATCGGACGCGCCGCGGCCGAGCGTGGTGATGTCCTTAGTGGTCTGCGATACGCCCTGGAAGCCGGCCACGATCGGGATCGCGCCATCCTCCAGGGCCGCCTGAATCCGGCCCGGCGTGATGTCGATGATCCTCGCCCGGCCGTGAGTCGCATCGGTAATGACGCCGGCCTGCGATCCGGTGAACGAGCGACCTTCGAGGCCAAGGTTGGCGATCGCCATCGCGAGCAGCGCCATCGAGATGCGCTCGCCCGCGGTCAGGAGCATGTCGAGCTCACGGCCGGGCGGTGCCGGGCTCACCCGGTCGGCCAGGTCTTTGAGCTCATCGGTCGTGTCCCCCATGGCGGAAACGACGACGACAACCGAATTGCCTGCCTTGCGAGTGGCCACGATCCGCTGGGCAACCCGCTTGATGCCGTCCGCGTCGGCAACCGAGGATCCACCGTACTTCTGTACGACGAGGGCCACGGCTGACCTGCACCTCCCCCGGTCGGGCTCCGGCTACTGTGTTCGACCTACCGGGCCCCGAGTCTATCGGGGAAGCGGATTGGCTAGCGCGGCGCCGGTTCGTCGGCGACGTCCAGCCGGGCGTGGGCCACGACCGAGTGCAGGGCCCGCAGTGCGGCACCGCCATGCGTGCCCCAGTGGTTCACGTAGGAGTACTGCCACCACCAGAGCGCCTCGGCCACCTGCCCGGCCTCGTAGTGCTTCAGGCCATGAATAAGGTCAGCCGCGATCGTTGCAAGATCATCTGAAAGACGGAACTGGGTGGCCTGGCTGTCAGCGTACGGATCGAAGATCTCGGCATACTCATCGAAACCGGTCAGCCTGGCCGCGAGCCCTGTCCGCAGCGCGTCCAGGGCGAGGTCAGGATCGGCACCCACGTCGGGCTCCCAGTTGCTGGGCAGTATGACGTCCTTGCTCGCGCCAAGCTGGGCTCCGGCCAGCATGACCTGCGCGGTCTCCAGGAGGAGCAAGGGCACGGTCTCGTCGGCGCCCTCGCCGCGCGCCAGCGCGGTCAGGCCATCGAGAAAGTCCCGCGCGTTCCCGGCGATACGGTCGGCCAGCGGCCGCCAGTCTTCGGCCGACTGGGCCTGCGACTTCTCGCCAAGATCGGTATCAGTCTGCGATCCCGACCCGTTCGCGTCAGACATCAAGCAACCTCCGTCCCTCGAATGCGCGGCCCAGTGTGACCTCGTCGGCATACTCAAGCTCGCCGCCGACCGGAAGCCCGCTCGCCGGCCTGGTGACCCGCACGCCGATCGGCTTGATCATCCGAGCCAGGTACGTGGCGGTTGCCTCGCCCTCCAGGTTGGGATCGGTAGCAAGGATGATCTCGGTGACCGCCCCGTCCGCTAGCCGTGCCATCAGCTCCCTGATGCGCAGGTCCTCGGGCCCGACCCCGTCGATCGGGCTGATGGCGCCGCCAAGCACGTGATAACGGCCGCGGAACTCGCGGATCTTCTCGATCGCGGCGACGTCCTTCGGCTCCTCGACCACGCAGATGACCGACAGGTCCCGGCGCTCATCCTTGCAGATGCGGCACTCGTCATCCTCGGCTACGTTGCCACAGATCTTGCAGAACTTGACCTTCTCAGTGACTTCTATCAGCACCGCGGCCAGCCTGCGCACGTCGGCGGGATCGGCGGCCAGCAGGTAGAAGGCGATGCGCTGGGCCCCCTTCGGGCCCACCCCGGGCAGCTGGCCGAGTTCCTCGATCAGGTCCTGTACGACGCCCTCATACACGTCCGGGCGCCCTTAGTTCCCGCTGGTCGGCGTGTCGCCGTCGCCGTCACTCGGCTCGGCAGGCGACGAAGACCCGGCATCGCGCGGGCCGGGCTCGGCCGGCCCAGGACCTGACTCGGCCGCACCCGCACCGCCGGGCTGGCCGGTCAGCCCGGCGAGGTCCGGCATGCCTGGCAGACCGCCGCCGAGGTTGGCGAACGGAGCCATGGTCTGCTGCTGCAGGTCATCGACCGCGCCGCAGGCGGCCCGGTACGCCGCCAGGATGAGGTCGGCGATGGACTCGGCGGTTTCCGCCGGGTCGGCCGGATCGATCGCGTCCGGCTGGATGGTCACGTCGACCAGCTCACCCTGACCATTGACGGTGACCGTCACCAGCCCGCCGCCGGCCGTGCCGAGCACTTCGGCGTCGGCGAGTTCCTGCTGGGCGTTCATAATCTGGCTCTGCATGGCCGCTGCGGCCGCGAAGAGCTGCTGCATGTCTAGCTGCTCGCCACCAGGCTCCACGCGACCCCCTCGTCGTCTGCCACCCCGCCTGCCGCGGTGGACCCTCAGAACTGGCACGCAGCCCTGGCGATGCTGCTAGGGCCGGTCAGGTAAGCCGTTGATCTGAGCCTACGGCTTGCCCGATGCCGTGACACCTAGCGGGCCTCGTGCCTAAGGCCCGCCGATCTCCTCGATGACCCGGCCACCGAGCTCACGCTCGATGAGATCCATGCCGGTCAGCGCGTCAGGCGCGGGCTGATCAGCGGGATCAATCGCATCGTCGATGCCCAGTCCGGTCGGGTTAATCGGACCCGAGCCTGCCGGACCGGCGGATCCGCGCGTCGCACCGGGACCCGGCCGACCGGGCGGATCCGGTCGGCTATGCGGACCCGTCTGTTCCTGTTCCCCTGACGACCCTGCAGATGGGGGGACGGGTGGGCTGGACGACCCCGTTCCCGTATTAAGCCCTGCCTGCCCGCCGCCACCGACCGTCGTGGCGATGCGCGGCGCCGTTCCGAATATCGCGGCCAGGACCCGAGACAGGTCCTTTTCGTACCCGCCGCCCATGAAGCCCTTGGCCATGCCCGCCTGGGCGAAAGCCAGCGTGAGCACCCCGTCCTCGCACGACTCGACGTTGGCGTTGCTCAGCTGTATCCACGCCACTCGCTTCGCCTGCTGGACCGCGGCGAGTACCTCGGGCCAGCGGGCCCGCAGCGTGGCGGTGTCCAGCGGCGCGGTCGAGCCGGCCGGCTGCGGCCCGGGCGCCGGCCGGGACTCGCGCGCCGACGGCGCGGGAGCCTGCCGCGATGTCCGGGCGGCCTGAGGAGCGGATTCCGCCCTGCCCGTGGCCGGCGCGACCGCGGATCCCCGCGGGCGGCCGCCAGCCGGGCGGTCGGGCTTGGCCGCTGGCGGCTCGGCTGGCCGCTGCGCCGACAGCCGCCGCTCTAGCTGGTCGAGCCGGGCGGAGAACGCCTCGTTCCCCGCCCCCGCGTCCGGCAGCAGGACCTGGGCGCACATCAGCTCGAGCAGCAGCCGCGGTGAGGTGGCGCCGCGCATCTCGACCAGCCCGGCGCTGATCACTTCCGCCGCTCTGGTCAGTGCCGACTGACCGAACTTGCCCGCCTGAGTTCGCATCTGCTCAAGCCGGTCGGCCGGGGCGTCGATCAGGCCGCTGGAGCCGGCGTCAGGCACCGCCTGCATGATGATCAGGTCGCGCAGCCGGTCGAGCAGGTCAGCGGCGAAACGTCGCGGATCATGCCCGGCCTCAACCACATGGTCGATGGCATGGAACACGGCCGCGCCGTCCCCGGTGGCGAACGCCTCCACGACCTCGTCGAGCAGCCGGTCGTCGGTGTAGCCAAGCAGCGAGATCGCCCGGTCGTAGCGCAGGCCGCCCTCGTCCGAGCCCGCGATGAGCTGATCAAGGACCGACAGCGCGTCCCTGACCGAGCCGGCTCCTGCCCTGATGACGACCGGCAGCACCGCGGGCTCGTAGGGCACGCCCTCGCTGGCGAGGATCTGCTCCAGGTGCTCGCGCAGCACTGCGGGCGGCACCAGCCGGAACGGGTAGTGATGCGTCCTTGACCGGATCGTCGCGATGACCTTTTCCGGCTCGGTCGTGGCGAACACGAATTTCAGGTGCGGCGGCGGTTCCTCGACGAGCTTCAGCAGTGCGTTGAAGCCCTCCCGGGTGACCATGTGGGCCTCGTCGATGATGTAGATCTTGAACCGACCGGACACTGGCGCATAAAACGCCCGTTCCCGTAGGTCCCTCGCATCGTCGACGCCACCATGCGAGGCGGCGTCGATTTCGATGACGTCGATGCTGCCAGGCCCGGCCGGGGCCAGGGCCACGCAGGACGCGCAGACCCCGCAGGGGTCGGGAGTGGGGCCCTGCTCGCAGTTGAGCGACCGGGCCAGGATCCTGGCGCTGGAGGTCTTGCCGCAGCCGCGCGGGCCGCTGAACAGGTAGGCGTGGTGTACCCGACCGCTGCGCAGCGCCTGGCGCAGCGGCTCGGTGACCTGGTCCTGGCCTTTGACTTCGGCAAAGCTGCCTGGTCTGTACCGGCGGTAGAGCGCCAGCGGCGCGGCGGGCAGGCCTGGCCGCGGGGCATCCGCTTCGCCAGGGGTGGCACCGGGACTGGGGGCGTCGCCTGCCATGACCTCATCCTCGCAAGAAGCTAAGGGACCCCCCGCACACCCGACAGAGCCCGCGTACCCTTGCTGCCTTCCGGCCCTGGGGGAGTTGGCGGGATGAACGCCGTGCGAGGGGTCTGGCCGCCAGTCTAGCTAAGCCCTGGGCCGGGCCGACCGATCCCGCCCGGAATTGGGCTAGTCCTAGACCAGGCGCCGGCATGTCCTGGCTGTCTGTAGGCTTGCCGGCGGAGGATTCGCCTAGTGGCCTAGGGCGCACGCTTGGAAAGCGTGTTGGGGGCAACCCCTCAAGAGTTCGAATCTCTTATCCTCCGCAAGGCCTGACCTGCGGAAACACCGATCTTCGACGCCGCGAGGCTGGCGCGTCCAGCCGCGCTGGGCTCATTTACTGAGCTAAGTTTTCGCCAGGCTGCGCTGCTTACACGGGATGCGTCGCAGCTGTTTCGCCAGGTCACACGCGTCGTGGACGTGCCTGAACGGACAGGCGCACGCCGCCAAAGCGTGCGGGGGCAGGCCCGAGGGCATCGCCATGGTGCCGCGGTGCCTGGCTGCTCCTGGTGCGGCGCCCCCCGTGCCGTGAATGAATGCTCACCGGGCCGTAGGTCGAGTACATCCGCCGCGAGCCAGCACCGGCCAAGTCGGCTAAGCGTGTCTCGTAGATGGCGCGGCACCGTTGACGTCGCCACCATCCGCGTCTGGCTCCGTGATCCGTCTAATGATCTACGAGACACGCTCCAGTGGGACGCGCCACCGATCTTCGGGCTAAGAGCACGCAAAATTCCCGCTGGCTGCCCAGTCATCGCTGCAATAACCGGCACAATGGCGGACCTGGGTATGGGCGGTCTGCGGCCCCTTGCACTGCTGCGCTAACCATCCCACGGCGCATAAGCCTTACTCATCTTGCCTCGAGGTGCTCTAAAGCGCCAGGCCAGAGCCCTCCCGCCGAGTGGCGCCTTGCCAGCGTAGCGGGGCTCGTCTTAAATGGGCTGATACTTGTCGTTTATGTTAGAAGGGACGGCATTGACTAGCGGGGATGACACCTGGACGCCCGACGAAGCGGTCCGATATGAGGAATTCGCGGAGAAATCATTTAGCTGGCGTTGCATCGAGGAGCCGTCCCTGCGGTCGCTGATCGAGCCGCGCATTGGCGATACCGGGGGCGCCTTAGACCTTGGCTGCGGCAATGGTCGCATAATCGGCTTGCTGCGGAAGCTTGGGATCGCCGAGGAGGCGATCTTCGGGATTGACAGTGATCAGACGCTGATCCGGATCGTGACGAGTAGGTACCCGAACGCTAACTTTGCCTGCCAGAACATCACCCAGCCGCCTTATCTGGTTGCCGCGCCGAGGATAGATCTGGCGACCGCGCACTTCGTGCTCCAGTACCTGACCGTCGACGAGCTGATGAAGTGTCTTACCGAGTTGCACCGACTGCTTGCGCCCAGGGGCTACCTCGCTATCGGCCTGCCGCATCCGGCCCGGGTAGCACAGCAAGCAGGTGCGTCGTACTTCGCGAGGGTGCACCATCGGATCCCGGCGCCATGGGGCGGATTTACCACCTCGTCGGGCCTAACCGTATCGGACTACCTGAACTGCATCATGCAGGCCAGGTTCACCCTGCGCCGCGTCGAGGAGCCGGAGATCAGCACCAGGTGCCTGGGCGAGAGCGGAGCGAATGCATACGCTGCCGGACCCACGCGGCTGATGATTCTGGCGCAAGCGGTGTCCTTACCTGGTCGCGGGCGGGCGAAAAAACCCCGATTACTGCCTAACAGGGCACGCCGTAGCCACGCTGACTGTGCCATCTGCTGTTAGGCTCTGCGCGATGTCGAACCCGGTACTCGTCGCCGTAATCAGCGGCCTGGCGAGCGGCGTGGCGACTGGCATAGCGAGCGGTGCGCTCACGAGCAGCATCTATATCCGGCGCGCTCAAAATGCAAACGCAGTTGCCTCTGGATCCCAGGCCGGGACTGGCCGGCAGGTCGCCCAGGTCGGCGGGGGCGGTTCGGCGGTCAACGTCCGCGGCAGGCACTTCACGCTCAACGCAGCGGGAGAGCGCCCGGCGCGGCTGTCGGCCTCGGTCCGGCGAAGCGGGGAACCAGGCCTGCCCAGGCAGGTGCTCATTCTGCGCAACATCGGCGATCGGTCGGCGGACGAACTCGTGGTGAGAGCCGGCGACGGTGACGGCCGATTCGTCGCCCAACCGGACTGGCACAGCTTCCCGCATCACCTCTCCGGCGGGCAGCACGCCAGCGTGCCATGCCGCACCACAGGCGCCGGATACGTGACGATGACCGTGCAGTTCGTCGATGCCGGCTCGCTGGTCGGTCCGATCTACCTGGAAGCCGCGCACGAATGACCTATTCCATGTAGTCGAAGTCGCCTATGCGCTTCCAGACGTCCCGCGAGAAGAACATCTGGACCAGCAGGTCGCGGTACATCCGGCCGCGGTGCGTCAGGCTTACATCGTCATCCGTGACCGTAACGAGCTCAAGTCGCTGGAGAGTCGAGAACTGCTCGCCGAAGACATCCACGACATCCGTGCCGAACTCGGCCCGGAACTCATTCCGGTCGAGATCGAGCAGGCCTAGGACGACCCGCCGGCGCATACGCTCGTCGTGATCGAGGTAGAAGCCCGACGTAGCCGACCACCGCTCGTACTGCTCAAGCGCGTAGTAAGACTCGAGGGCGGCGCGCCGGCGGCGGATGCTGTACCCGTTGCGGTAATCGCAGTCACGAAGGTAGCCGCGCGCGCCTGCGCCGACGCCGAGCACGTCCTGGCCTGCCCAGTGGTTTTGCTTCTGCCGGTAGCCGCCCTTGGCCGGGATCACGTACCGGACATGGGTCTCCTGAATGTAGCCCGCTGCGGTGAGAATCTCCCGCGCGATCTCATACTTGCGATACTGATCGCGGCCGTCGAGCGTGATGGTCTTGTGCGCGAAGCCCGTGTTCGGTCGCAGGGTCAGCGGATAGGCACAAATCGTCGGAGCGCCGAATGCGAGGACGCCCTCGACGATGTGTTGCCACTGACTGACGGACTGTTCCGGCAGCCCGTAAATCAGGTCGATGCAGACGTTGTCGAAGCCGCATGCCATCGCGTCGTGGATGACCTGGCTCACCTCGGAAAAGCCGTGTCGGCGGCCAATGAGGTGCAGTCCCGACTCTGATGTGGTCTGCAGTCCGAGGTTGATTCGATTGATGCCGACGGCGAGGAATTCGTGCAGCCTGGCCTTGTCGACGGTATCCGGCGCGACCTCGAGGGCGACCTCGGTCACCTGCCGGCGGTCTGCCTGGAAGGCCTGCTCGATATGGGTGAGGCAGCGGTCGAGTTCGGCGGCCGGCAGGATCGACGGTGTTCCGCCGCCCAGGTAGATCGTCTCGACCGACCGCCGTTTCGTAAGACGAGCCCACCTTTGCATCTCGTGCCCAAGTAGGTCGACGTAGTCGGAGAACGGCTCGTCCGGCCGGGACACGACCGAGTACAGGTTGCAGAATCCGCAGATCTGCTTGCAGAACGGAAAGTGGACGTACAGGTTCAGGGCCTGCCCGGCGGTGCTGGCCAGCGATGAGACGAGAAGGCTCTCCAGCCAGTCCCGATCCATCGGATAGTAGGCCTGGCGCGGCGGATACATGTAGATGTAGTCGCCCTGGACTTGATCGTGAATGAGCCTCTCGACGTCAACCTTCTCTGGGCTGTCGGCCAGTAGCTTCATTCAGATATCTCCCTCGAAGAAGGGAATCGTGCTCGTGCTCCATCGCATCTCGCCGACGATGGTTTGCATGCAATCGATGTCCGGTGGCAGTTGCAGCGTCATGGAGCTGCTCTCATCGAGCAAGCTGGGGAACGTGACGGTAGGCTTCCGGCCGTACCTGAGCTGATCGGCCAAGATTGTACGGCAAAAGGACTCAAAAGCGTTGGCAACGGGAGTAAAGAGTCGGCGCTGGCGGTGGAACGCGGCGACCTCAGGGAGCGTGAACATGAACCGGGGCACGCTGCGGCTGGAGTCCTCCGGCAATTCGTCCAGCGTCTCGGGACGGAGCGCTATCAGTTCGTCGTCGGAAACACCACGCATTGATCCCCTGGCGAGGGCCAGGAACGTGATGTCCACGTAGTGCAGGTACAAGTTCTTCATGTTCGTGCAGGACAGCAGCGGGCCAAGCTCGAGCCGTGGCCGCTTGTTCGGCCCGAACCTTCTGATGAGGAGGGCCTCTAGTTGCTCGTCGATGCTGTGTCCGCGCTCGAAGTTCCCGCCCATCGTGCCCAAGGTGTTCCGGCCAGGATCGCGGAGCCGTTCCATAAGGAAGAAGTTGCACCGCAAGTCGACGACGAGGAGGCCAAAGCCAACGTTCGGGTTGTACGTCTGGTTCTCTTCGATCGTCTTGACGACTCCATCGAGCTCGGCGCGCACCTCGTGCACCCACGCGGCGGAGGGGTCCTGGTCGGACAGCCTTGGCTGGTGACGTGACGGAAGCGTGAAGACTCTCTCACGCGGCCACATTGGGAACTCGGGATGACCGGTCGTGGGTAGGGTGAGGACTATTGCTGCCTCGTTGGAGTACGCCGAGATGTTGCCGCCGAGCAGATAGCGCCGGACAAACGTCTTCAGGCCCGCGTTGTCTACAGCATGGTGCCCGGCGACGACGACCAGTGCGCCGTAGCGCTCAGCGACTTCTTCGGCAGTCATGTCCTGGCCGGTCTCGATGACTCTCACTGTCTCGGGCTGCCCGGCGGGGAACAGGCAGTACTCGAATTGGCAGTCGCCAGGGGGAAATACGTCCGGCGACAGGTTCTGGTCCTCCAGGAGAAGCCCTTGCGCCTGCGGCAGGTCACGGCTGTCGAGAACGACCAGCACTCGCATACTGACTCGCACCTCTGTTTGCTCGGGAGGCTACAGGACGGTGACGCTGTGTCCTGCTCAACACGCGGAGTGTTGCCTGCGCCCTGCCGCGACGGGTGGACCGCGTGGTTGCGGTCGGACTCGGGCCGGGGTGTCGCGATAGCGGCCTACGTTATCCAATCCGCACCGCTAGGTGGTGGACATACGCACAAGATCAGGGAATGTGGTGCGATACGTCACTTGCGAGTGTCGCTAAATGTGGCGAACTGGATTTCACGGAGCAAAGGCCGGGGATATAGCTTTGATCGCGACGGAGCCTGGACACGCGGAGGTCACCGCAACGTTCCGGTGTTGCGCGTGGCACACTGCTTTCGAGCGAGGCCGAGGGGATCGATCTGGCGTCCGTCTAAAGCGCGCGGGAGCGCTATGCCGCACATAACGATCAGCGGTGATATTGGCAGCGGCAAGAGCTCCGTTGCCCAGGGGCTCTCGCGAGCGTTCGGATACCGGCTGGCGAGCGTGGGGCAGCTGCAGCGGACCATGGCGGCCACGAGCGGGCTGACTACGCTGGAGGCCAATCGCCTGGCCGAAGAGGTCCCGCAGCTTGACGACCTGATAGACGAGGAGATCGTGGAGCTCGGGCGGGGCAGCACGCAGACCATTTTCGACTCCCGAATGGCCTGGCACCTAGTGCCGTCCGCCTTCAAGGTGCACCTGATTGTCGATCCGGCCGTTGCGGCAAGCCGCATCTACCGCCATCGCGTCTCACGGACTGAGAGCTATGGGTCGCCAGCGGATGCCGAGGCCGCGGCCGAGGACAGGTTCCGGAGCGAGCGGAAACGGTTCGCGGCCAGGTTCGGGGTCGATATCTCACAGTTGCGTAACTATGACCTAGTCATCGACACGAGCGACGTTTCTCTCGACGCCGTGGCCACGGAGATCCGGGCGGCGTTCAGCGGATGCTCTAATGGATCGCCTTCGCTGCGCGTCAGCCAGCGTCAGGTGAGTAACCTGCCTGGCCCGCTCTCCTGGTCCTCGCCTGCAGGGGGAACGACGAATCACCCGGTGATCGGATACCTGCGCCCGAAGCTCTACTTGCTACGGCCCGGCACCAAGGCCGTGGACGCACAGCCCAACGGCCTGATGCCAGCGGTTCTGGGTGCCGAGGGCGAGGAATTGGCAGAGTGCTTGTTCCCCGGCAGCGCCTTCGCGGCAAGTTAGGTCTACCGGGTGGCTGTGGCCGATGCCGCGGCAGCGGCCGGTACAGCACCTGCTGGGGCCAGACGGCGGCGTAGCTCGCGCTCGAGGCCGCCGATCGAGACTTCGTTATGCGGCGCGCTCGGAACTTCGGCCACCTCAGGTTCTGAGCTGGATGTTGTCCATGGCCCGGTCAATAGTGGGCCAGCGGCAGCCGCGCTGAGCCATGCAGCGTCGGCTCGTAACTTTCCGCCCGTTCCAAACTCCGCCGGCAGCGTACGTACCTGGCCTCAGTTTTGGTCTCATTCACGTCCGTCCGGAGGCGTTCATCGGAGGTCGCGGGGTCCCTATCTGCGCAGGTCGCGGAGGCTGGCGGCTGCCGGTGAACGCTGTTCAGCATTGTTGGAAAGCGTGTTGGGGGCAACCCCTCAAGAGTTCGAATCTCCTGTCCTCCGCACACGCTGACCTAGAAGCGGGCTGACTGAGCACCGGCGGAATTGTCTCGACATCGAGATTTGGCTCAGTCTTTGGCTCCGACAAGCCGCTGCCATCCGGGCAGCAGTCGCACGTCGGTTAAGCGTGCGCATTGCCGTTCAGGCGGTCCAGGACCGTCCCAAGAGACCCGGCACTCGCCTAATGGTGGTCACTGATGCGCTGCGTGTTCGCGCAGCTCAACTTGTCGGCAGAACCCGTACCTCGTCAGAACCAGGCCGGTCCGTGGTGGGTGTATGGCTCTTCGAGTGACCGGATTTCGTCGTCGGTAAGGTGCAGGTCCAGCGCCGCGACGGCTTCCGGCAGGTGATGGGGCTTCGTTGCGCCAACGATGGGTGCGGATACGAAGGGACTGTTCAGCACCCACGCCAGCGCGACCTGGGCCATGGTTGCGCCGCGGTTCTCCGCCACACGCTGGACGGCGTTGACGACAGGCTCATCCAGGGGCGAGTCGAACGACTGGACGACCTTGTCGACGGTAGAGCGGTGTGATTGTTCCCCCCAGGGACGGGCCAGCCGTCCCTTGCCCTGAGGAGAGTACGGAACGGCACCGACACCCATGTCCGCGCACATCGGCAGCAGTTCGCGTTCATCATGGCGCCGGAGCAGGTTGTACTGATTCTGCATCGCGACGAACCGGGTCCAGCCGTTCATCGCCGCGGCGTGCTGGAGCTTGGCGAACTGCCATGCGTACATGGACGAGGCCCCGATGTACCGGACCTTCCCGGCCTTGACGATGTCGTGCAGGGCTTCCATGGTCTCCTCGACCGGGGCCTCGGGATCGAAGCGGTGGATCTGGTAAAGGTCGATGTACTCGGTGCCGAGCCGCGCCAGTGAGGCGTCGACCTGCTCCAGGATCGCCTTGCGGGACAGGCCCTGGCCACCCGGGCCGTCATGCATCCGGCCGAACACCTTGGTGGCCAGGACGATTTCCTCGCGGCGGGAGTAACGCCTGATCGCCCGGCCCACAACTTCCTCGGACGTGCCCAGCTGGTAGACGTTCGCGGTATCCC
>Ga0335075_10006836_pt1 | contig 17607 bp, 15 predicted proteins | sample Lox_Sample_24_FD_206723 | JGI IMG/M metagenome (GOLD analysis project Ga0335075, IMG submission 206723) | Soil microbial communities from Loxahatchee National Wildlife Refuge, Florida, United States - Lox_Sample_2.4 | ecosystem: Environmental > Terrestrial > Soil > Wetlands | place: USA...
CGTCGGCGGTGACCGCCTCGAGCTCGCGCTTCAAGACCGGCGAATACCAGTAGAAGTCGCGGCTCTTCTGCCTGACCAGGATGGGATTGTCCTCCCACTTGACCGGGCCGATCTCGGCGCGCAGCGCCGCGATGTCATAAAGCTGCTTCATGGCGCGAGGCCTTGAATCGCGTCGAGCTCGGAATAGTCGGGAGGCTCGACGCTCGACGCTTCGCCGTTTCTGACGACGATGCGGTTCGATTGCGGGCGCGCCAAGAGCTCCGGGAAATCGCGCGCTCTGGTCAGGATCATGTCGGCGCGCCCGCCCGGACGCAGATGCCCGAGGTCCAATCCCATCGCCTCGGCCGGGGCAGCCGAGACGGCGGGCGCCCAATCGGCGAACGGATAGTCCAGATGCAGGATCCGCACGCCTTCGCGCCAAGTCTCCATCATGTCGAGATCGCCGTAAGGGTAGAACGGATCGCGGGTGTTGTCGCTGGCGATCATCACTCTGACCCCCGCGCTCTTCAGCTCATGCAGCGCGGTCACGCCGCGCCAGCGAGGCGTGCGGCCGGGCACGCGATCCTGAAGGAACATGTTGCACATCGGCAAGGAGACCACGCTGAGCCCGGCGCGCGCGACGGCGTCGATGGTCTTGCGCCGTTCGTCGTCTTCCTGCAGCGCGAGCGAGCAGCAATGGCCGACCAGGATGCGGCGCTCAAAGCGGCGCTCGATCGCCATGTCGGCGACCACCTTGAGCGAGCGGGCGGCGGGATCGGCGCTTTCGTCGACGTGGAAGTCGAGCTCCCAGCCCTTGCGCTCGGCAAGCTCGAACAGTCTGGTCAGCCCCTCGCTGAGGCGCGGGACCATGTAGGTCACCGCGCCGAGGATTCCCGTCCCATGCGCGTCGAGCATCGCCTCGATGTCGGCCATGTGCGAATCGTCGAGCGCATACTCGACGCTGAACAAAGGCGAAGCCTGCAGTTCGATCCGCCCGCGCCAGCGCTCGCGCGCCTCGGCGAACACCGGCCAGCTGATGCGCGTCTGCGCGCCGACGCTGTCGATATGGGTGCGCAGCGCCGTCGTGCCGTATGCGTAGGCCGAGCGCAGGCTGAACTCCATGCGGGCGGCGACGTCGGCCGCGGTCCAGTTGACCGTGCGGTCCTCGATCACAGCCTTGAGCGCGGTCGGAAAATCGCCGACCGGGTTGCGCTTGCGCCGCCAGATATGGCCCTTGTCGATGTGCGTGTGGACGTCGACGAAAAGGGGCAGCACGATGCGCCCCGACATGGCGACTTCGGGCGCATCGCCGAAATCGGCGCCGCCCGCCGGCGCGATCTTCGCGACCCTGCCCTCATCCACGAGGATGTCGAGAAGAGCGAAGCCGTCGAAGTCGAGCGGCCCCATAGGCTCAGGCAGCGAGCGCCCGAGCACGCGCGCCTTCTTAAGGACATAGCGGCGCGCGCGGGGCAGGGCGAATGGCGCCGTCGCGCGCGGCGACGACGCGTCTGCGGGCGTTTCGTGGCGATCGTTCATGGCGTCGAGTTCAGCGCCCGTCACTTGGGGCGCAGGTCGAGGCCGACGCCCTTGTTGACGAATTGCAGCGTATAGGCCTTCTTGTAATCGAGACCCGGCTTCTCGACCCCCGCCTTGACCATCGCCTCATAGAAATCCTTGATCCGCCTGTCGGTCATGGCGCCGATGCCGAGCTTCAGCGTGTCGCCGGAGTCGATCAGGCCATATTGCTTGATCTTGGCGATCGAGAAGGCGATCTGCGCATCGGTCATGTCCGGGTTGTCCTTCTTGATGAGCGCATTCGCCTTGGAATTGTCGCCATAGAGATAATGATACCAGCCGATCGCGGAGGCGTCGACGAAGCGCTGCACGATGTCGGGATGCTTCTTGACCAGATCGCCGCGGGCCTCGATCGTTGTCGCGTAGGTTCCGTAACCATGGTCGGCGAGCAGGAAGACGTTGGGCTCGAAATGTCCCTCGCGCGCGACGGCGAACGGCTCGGAGGTGACATAGCCTTGCTGGATCGAGTGCTTGTCGGCGATGAACGGCCCGGCGTTGAACGTATAGGGCTTGACGATGTCCTCCTTGAACCCATAGGCGGACTCCATCCACCGGTAGAAGGTGACGAGCCCTTCCTTGCCGACGAAAGCCGTCGTCGCCTTCGGGAGGTCCGCCCACTTGTCGAGCCCGACGCCCGGATGCGACATCATGATTTGCGGGTCTTTTTGGAAATCGCCTGCGACGACGACGATCGGGACGCCGCGCGTGACCGCGTCGAAGGCCAAGAGAAGATTGCCGCCCATGTAGAAGTCGAGCCGTCCGGCCGCGAGCAGCATCTCATTGTTGGCCTGCGGCCCTCCCTGGACGATGGTGACGTCGAGCCCGTATTTCGCATAGGTGCCGTCGACGACCGCCTGGTAATATCCGCCGTGCTCGGCCTCGGCGAGCCAGTTGGTTCCGAACGAGACCTTGTCGGCCGCGAGGGTGGGCGAGGCTGCCAGGCAAACTCCGAGGGACAGGACCGCGCCAAGGAATTTCATCGTTTGCTCCCGTTTTGACTCGCCGCGCCAACGCCTGCAACTTGGGCGCCATCGTTAGTCCGGCTTAAAGCAGACAGCAAGGCGCTCGATCGCGCGCCCGTTGGAGATTCTCGCGAATGCGCAGACTGAACCCGAACGCGATCCATCCCCCGTTCGCGAATTATGCGCATGGGCTCGAAATCGCCGCCGGAGCGCGCCTCGTCTTCTGCTCCGGCCAACTGGGCGTCGGCGCGGACGGCGCCATTCCCGAAGACGTGGAGTCGCAGGCGCGCCTCTGCTTTCGCGCCATCGCCGCGATCTTGAGCGAGGCGTCGATGTCGCTCGCCGATCTCGTCCGCCTCAACGCCTATGTCGTTTCGGCTCAATGTTTGAGCGGCTACATGAAGGTGCGTGACGAATTCGTGAGCAATCCGCCGCCGGCCTCGACTTTGATGATCGTTCAGGGTTTCGCCCGGCCGGAGTTCAAAGTCGAGATCGAGGCGGTCGCCGCGCGCGAGCCTTGAAAGAAGGAGATTTCGCATGCCGCCGACCAAGTTCTGGGCAGAGATGAGCTGGCGCGATTTCGCCGCGACCGACATGAGCAAGGTGGTCGCGGTTTTGCCGGTGGCCGCGATCGAGCAGCACGGGCCGCACCTGCCGGTCGGGGTCGACATGTTCATCAACGAGGGCTACCTTGCGCGCGCGGTCAAGCGCATCCCCGACGACATGCCGGTCTTGATCCTGCCCACCCAGGCGATCGGCAAATCGAACGAGCATATCGAATATCCGGGCACGCTCACCTTTTCGCTCGAGACGGTCGTTCGCGCCTGGACCGAGATCGGCGCCAGCGTCGCGCGCACCGGATGCCGCAAGCTCATCTTCATGAATTCGCACGGCGGCAACGTTCCGGTGATCGACGCGGTGGCGAGAGAGTTGCGCGTCCGTCACCGAATGCTAGCGGTCCACGCCGCCTGGCACCGGCTCGGCTATCCCGCGGACCTGTTTTCCACTCAGGAGCGCGCCCACGGCATTCATGGCGGCGAAGCGGAGACCTCGCTTATGCTCGCCTTCAGGCCGAAGACGGTGCGGATGGAGAACGCGCAGAATTTCGTCAGCGCCGCGATCGGGATCGAGCAGGAGTTCAAGCAGCTTCGCGTGACGCAACCGATCGGCTTCGGCTGGATGGCGAGCGATCTGCATGCCCTCGGCACGGCCGGCGACGCCTCCAAGGCGACGGCGGAGAAGGGCGAGTCCTGCGCCGAGAACGCCGCGGAAGCTTTCCTCGATCTGTTGCGCGACGTCATGGCCTTCGATCTCGCGCGGCTCAGTCCTGGGCCGCTGGCGGGGGCGAAGGGGTAATCCGCGCCTCAGCCGATCGTCCGCGCGCGTCTCCTCCCCCCTAGGGCGTTCGGAAGAACGCCCGTCTCTCGACGGGCAATGGGGGGTGGGGGCGCTAACGGCATCGCCCGTGCCGGCGGCGGCCGCCGCCTCCGCGGGCCGCATCACCGCGACTTGAGATAGGCGCGCCAGCCGCCAAAGCGTGAAATGTCCTCCGCCCCCTTGACCGCCTCGGCCTCGACCAGAAAGCCCTTGACCGCGCCGCCGTCCTCGAGCCGGATCGTCCCGATGCCGAGCGGCGAGGGAATGCGCGAGACGAAGGCGCCGAAGGCCGCCGGGTCGAGCGTCCACACCTCGGCCTTGATCGACGCGCCTCCGCCGTCTGCGACCCGCAGCAATCCCGGTTTGGGCGGAGAAGACCCAGGCAGCGCAAACAGGCGGTAATCCTGTGTCGTCTCGACTTCGCGCGCAAAGGCCGCGCCGAGTTCGACAAGCTCGCGATTGAGCGGTAGGCCGGAGAGATGCGCGCCGACGACCGCGATCTCGATCCGGTCGCCCGGCGCGCGCGACGCTGCTCGCCGCGGCGCAGAAACGCTGGGGCTCAAGCGGGCCTCGATCGCAGCCGCGACGCCGGCGATGAGACCGTCGGCGCCGGCGGGCGCGATCAGGGTTACGCTCGACGGCAGCCCGTCGCCGCGAAGGCTCGAGGGAACGGCGATCGCGCAGAGGTCGAGCAGGTTGACGAAGTTGGTATAGGTCCCGAGCCTCGAATTGAGTCGGAAGGGATCGGCCTCGACCTGGGCGACCGTATAGGGGCGCGGGATTGTCGGAACCAGCATCGCGTCGAATTCCGACCAGACATGGGCGGTCTCGCGCTTCCGATCGGCGAGCCGGTAGAACGCCTCGAAGGCGGCGACAGCGTCGAGCTTCCGCGCGCCTTCGATGATCGCACGGGTGACGGGATGCAGAGCTTGCGGGTTGCTCTCGATCAGCGGCTTCACCGCCGCGTAGCGCTCGGCGACCCATGGCCCTTCGTAGAGAAGCCGGGCGACCTCGGCGAAGGGCTCGAAGTCGAACTCGACGATCCGCGCGCCGAGCGACCGAACGAGCTCGAGGTCGCCCGAGAAGGCGCCCGCCGCGTCCTCATCGTCGAAGAAGAGCCGCTGATCCGGGCGCGGAACGCCGAGCCGAATCCCGGCCGGCAAGGCGGACAGCGCGGGCGGAGGGAACGAACGCGAGTAAGCATCCTTCTCGTCGAAGGCGCACGCCGCCTCATAGACCGCGAACGCGTCGGCGACGTCGCCGGCAAAGATAGAGACCGTGTCGAGCGTCCGGCAGGCGGGCACGACGCCTGAGGCGGAGAGAGCGCCGAGCGACGGTTTCAAGCCCACGATGCCGTTCAGCGCCGCCGGCGCGCGTCCCGAGCCCGCCGTGTCGGTGCCGAGCGAAAAGGAAACGAGGCCGGCGCCGACCGCCGCCGCCGAGCCCGAGCTCGATCCTCCGGGTATGAGATCGGGCTTGAGCGCGTTGCGCGGGACGCCATAGGGCGAGCGGACGCCGACGAGGCCGGTCGCGAACTGGTCGAGGTTCGATTTCCCGATGACGATCGCGCCCGCGCGCTCGAGCCGCTCGACCACGAACGCGGACTTGTCCGCGCGATACGCGAAGGCGGGACAAGCCGCCGTGGTTGGAAACCCGGCGACATCGATATTGTCCTTGACGACAAACGGAACTCCGTAGAGCGGCTTGCCCTCGGCCCCCGAGGCCTGCACGCGCCCGGCGATGGCCAGAGCCTCGGCCTTCGGGCGGATGGCGATGAACAGCGCGGCATCGTCATGGGCTTCGATGCGCGCGTAGGTCTCTTCGATCGTGGCCTTAAGCGGCTTGCCCGCTTCGTGCGCGGCGAGAAGCGTTCCGATCGCAGCTTTCATGCCCCTCAAGTCCCTTGGCCCGCGCCGTCGCGCCCCGCTCTCAAGCGCTGGACGAAAGCAAAAGCCAGGCAAATTCGGCGTTGGTCCGCGATCGCCTGAGCCGAACGCACGCAAGGCGGAAAAGCTGGGCGCTTGCGCTCAACATTCGGGCGGGGCGCCGAAAGATGAGGCTGCAAACCTCGATCAAGGCCAATAGGGCCTTGCGGCATGGACTTTGCAAAAAGCAGCCTCGGGTTCGGCGGACTTCCGCGTGAACTTTCCGAGCATAGGGATGTCAGGAATGTCAGCACCGGAATTCTCTCGCCGCAGTTTGCTCAAGACGGCGGCCTTTGGCGTCGCGGGAGCAAGTCTCGATCTCGGCCTGATCCGGCGCGCGTCCGCGGCGCCCGAGCTCATCGTCGGCGTCGTTTACGTCGGCGCGCGCGACGATTTCGGCTGGAATCAGGCCCACGCGGTGGCGATCAAGTCGTTGAAGGGAGTGCCGAACGTCAAGGTCGTCGAAGAGGAGAACGTGCCGGAGACCGACGCGGTCTCGAAATCGATGGAGTCGATGATCAACCTCGACGGCGCGGGGCTCATTCTGGCGACGTCGTTCGGCTATTATAAGCCGTTCGTGCTCGACCTCGCGAAGAAATATTCGGACGTCGAGTTCCGCCATGCGGCGCCGCTGTGGAACAAGGCCACCGACCCCAAGAACGCCGGCTCCTACTTCGGCTATCTGAACCAGGCTCACTATGTGAACGGCGTCGCCGCCGGCCTATGCACCAAGACCAACAAGATCGGGTTCGTGGCGGCGAAACCGATCGCGAGCGTGCTCAGCAACATCAACTCGGTGCTGCTCGGCGCGCGCTCGGTCAATCCGAATGCGACCGTGCGGGTCATCTTCACCGGCGACTGGTCGATGCCGGTTCGCGAGGCCGAGTCGGCGAACGCGCTTGTCGACGCCGGCTGCGACGTCATCACCTGCCATGTCGACGGGCCGAAGGTGGTGATCGAGACGGCGGAAAAGCGCGGGGTGATGAGCTGCGGCCACAACGCGAGCCAGGCGCCGCTCGCGCCCGAGGGCTTCATCACCGGCGCCGAATACAAGTGGATCACGATCTACAAGGGCTACGCCGACGATCTCGCCGAGGGCAAGCCGCTGCCGAACTTCCTCGTTGGCGGATACGAGGTCGATTACGTGCAGAACACGCCGTTCGGCGCGGCTGCGACCGAGCCCGCCAAGAAGGCGGCGCTCGCCGCGATCGCCGGGCTCAAAGCCAAGAAGCCGATCTATGTCGGGCCGCTCAAGGACAACAAGACCGGCAAGGTGGTGATCGACAAGACTTACGACAATCTCGATCCCTACCTCGACCAGATGGATTATCTGCTGGAGGGCGTGATCGGCTCGACCACCTGAAGCGACGGGAAAAGAGCCGGTGTCGAACGCGCCTCTCGCAACCGGCGCCCCGCGCGACATGGCCGTTTCCGCCGCAACGCCGGCGGCGGGCTCGGATTTCGCCGCGCGGCTTCGCGCCAATTCCGAATATGTCGTCATTCCGCTGATCGCGCTTCTGATCGCGGCGGCGCTGTTCGGGATCTTTCTCCTGGCGATCGGCAAGTCGCCGGTCGATTTCATCGCCTATGTCTGGCGCGGCGGCTTCGGAACCGCGTTTTCGCTGCAGAACACCCTGCAGCGCTCCTCGCCCTTGATCATGACCGCGCTTGCGGTCGCGATTCCCGCGCGCATCGGCCTCATCGTGATCGGTGGCGAGGGCGCCCTGGTGCTCGGCGGCTTCGCCGCAGCGGTCGTGGCGATTCCGATGCTCGGCCGCGCGCCGCCGATGCCGACGCTCATCGTTATGGCGATTGTCGCCATGCTGGTCGGCGGCTTCTGGGTCGGGATCGCCGGCTTCCTGCGCTACGCGCGCGGGGTCAACGAGACCATCTCGTCCTTGCTTTTGACCTATATCGGCATCGCGATCATGAACTTCTTCGTCGAGGGCGCGCTGCGCGACCTCTCCGATCCCAACAAGCCGTCCACCAAGCCGCTCGGCAAGGCCTATATGGTGGGAACGATTCCCGGCACCGAGGTCCATTGGGGGATCGTGTTCGGCGTCGCGCTTTGCGTCGGGCTCTATTTTCTCATGACGCGCACGACCTTCGGCTTCGCGGCGCGGGTGACGGGCGGCAACTTTCGCGCCGCCCTCGCCCAGGGGCTTCCAGTCGGACGGCTGATCGTCGCCTGCTCGGCGATCGCGGGGGCCTGCGCAGGGCTCGCCGGCTTCTTCGAGGTCGCGGCGATTCAGGGGCGCGCCAACGCCTCGCTCGCCGCCGGATACGGCTTCACCGGCATCCTGGTGTCGTTCCTGGCCCGCCACAATCCGCTCGCCATTCCGCCGGTCGCGATCCTGTTCGGCGGGCTGGTCGCTTCGGGCGGCCTCATTCAGCGGCGCATGGACCTGCCGGACGCGACGGTGCTGGTGCTGCAGGGCCTCATTTTCGTGGTCCTGTTGACATCGGAGACGCTTTACGGCCGCTTCTCCATCTTCAAGCCCATGGGCGAGCGGGACCGCACATGAACGAGCCTGCTTATCTCACCGTGCTGATCGCCATGCTCGGCGGCGCGATCCGCGTCTCGACGCCGTTCATGTTCGTTTCGCTCGGCGAATGTCTCACCGAAAAATCGGGCCGGGTGAACCTCGGGCTCGAGGGCACTCTGGTGCTGGGCGCGATGGTCGCCTACGCCGCCTCCTATCATACCGGCAATCCCTGGCTCGGCGTCATCGCCGCAGGCGTCGCCGGCTCGGCGCTCGGCGCGATGCACGGCTCGATCTGCGGCCTGCCGCGCGTCAACGATGTCGCGGTCGGGATCGCCATGATGCTGTTCGGCGTAGGCGTCGCGTTCTTCTTCGGCAAGCCCTACATCCAGCCGGAGGCGCCGAGGCTCGCCTCGATTCCGCTCGGATTCTGGAGCGGCAGCGCGAGCCTCAAGAGCGCGCTTCAGGTCAATCCGCTGTTCTTCATCGGCATCGCGCTCGCGATCGTGATGGCGTGGGCCTTGCGCAATACGCGATGGGGCCTGGTGGTGCGAACCGTCGGCGACAGCGCCGCTGCCGCGCGCGCGATGGGCATTTCGGTCAATCTCGTGCGCCTGATGACGACCACGGTCGGCGGGTTCGCCGCCGGTGTCGGCGGCGCCTTCCTGTCGCTCTCCTATCCAGGCTCCTGGAACCAGGGCTTAAGCTCCGGGCAGGGCCTCATGGCGGTGGCTTTGGTCATTTTCGCCCGCTGGAGTCCGCTGCGCTGCATCGCCGCGGCGCTCCTGTTCGGCGCCGCGGGAGCGATCGGCCCGTCGCTGCAAGCGATCGGCGTCACGCAGGGCTACTATTTCTTCAACGCCGCGCCCTACATCCTGACGCTTGCCATCATGATCGCGACGTCCAGCGCCAAGCACTCGGCGCGCGACATGCCGGGCGAACTGTCGATCGCAAAGTGAGGGCGAGCCTTGCCGACCTTTGACGCCGACCCTTACCCATGGCCGTACAACGGCGACTGGCGGCCCGACAACACCGCGATCATTGTCATCGACATGCAGACCGACTTCTGCGGCAAGGGCGGCTATGTCGACGCGATGGGCTACGACCTGTCGCTGACCCGCGCGCCGATCGAGCCGATTAAGGCGCTGCTCGGCGCTGCTCGCGCAAAAGGCTACCACATCTTTCACACCCGCGAGGGGCATCGCCCCGATCTCGCCGATCTGCCCTTGAACAAGCGCTGGCGCTCGCGGCGGATCGGCGCGGGCATCGGCGATCCCGGCCCGTGCGGAAAAGTGCTCATTCGCGGCGAGCGCGGCTGGGACATCATCGACGAGCTCAAGCCGCTGCCGGGCGAGCCGATCATCGACAAGCCGGGCAAGGGCTCCTTCTGCGCCACCGACCTCGAGCTCATGCTGCGCACGCGCGGCATCGACAATCTCGTCCTGACAGGCATCACCACCGACGTCTGCGTGCACACGACAATGCGCGAAGCCAACGACCGCGGCTTCGAATGCGTCTTGCTCGAGGACTGCTGCGGCGCGACCGATTACGGCAATCATCTGGCCGCGCTCAAGATGGTCAGGATGCAGGGCGGCGTGTTCGGCGCCGTCGGCCGCTCGACCGCCTTCATCGAGGCGCTGCCATGACTGCTTCAACCGCCGCCGCGATGCGCGCGCCGTCGCTCGAGACGATCGGCATGAGCAAGTCCTTCGGCGCGCTACGGGCGCTTCAGGACGCGTCGATCGAGGTCCCGGCCGGCTCGTTTCACGCGCTGCTTGGTGAAAACGGCGCCGGCAAATCGACCCTCGTCAAATGCATCATGGGCTTCTACACGCCCGACCGCGGCCAGCTCCTGCTTGATAAGAGCGAGGTCGCCGTGCGCAATCCCCGCGACGCGCAGGCGCTCGGAATCGGAATGGTCTATCAGCATTTCACCCTCGTGCCGGCCCTGACCGCAGCCGAAAATCTCGTCGTCAGCCGCGCCGACGCGCCGTCGTTCATCGACTGGCGCAAGGAACGCAAGGCGCTTGAAGCCTTCCTCGATCGCATGCCGTTCCGGGTGCCGCTCGGCAAGCCGGTCTCGGGGATGGCGGCGGGAGAAAAGCAGAAGCTCGAGATCCTGAAACTGCTCTATCTCGACCAGCGCTTTCTCATTCTCGACGAGCCGACGTCGGTCCTGACGCCGGGCGAAGCGGACGAGATTCTGGGCCTTCTGCGCGACATGGCGCATCGCGGCGAGATCACGGTCGCGATGATCAGCCACAAGTTCCGCGAGGTTGAGGCTTTCTGCGACGACTTCACCGTGCTGAGGCGCGGCGTTCGCGTCGGCGGCGGCAAGGTTGGCGCCGTCTCGACCCGCGAGATGGCGGCGATGATGATCGGCGATGCGGTCGTGCGTCCCTCCGCGGCGCGCGCGCTCTCGCCGAAGAGCGGAACGACGCTCGAGATCGCCGGTCTCTTCGCCGAGAACGACGAGGGGCGCGACGCCGTCAGCGGGTTCGACCTCAAGGTCAAGGCGGGTGAGATCGTCGGCGTCGCCGGGGTGTCGGGTAACGGTCAGAGCGAGCTCGTCGAGGCTCTGTCCGGGCAGCGGCCGATCAAGCTCGGGCAGATTCTCGTTCATGACCAGGACTTCGAGCCGAAGCGGGATCATTTCGACAAGTTCAAGATTTTCGGCCTGCCGGAGGAGCCGCTCAAGAACGCGACCGTGCCGACCATGTCGGTCGCCGAGAACATGGCGTTCCGCCGCTTCGACAAGGCGCCGATGACGCGCCTCGGCTTTTGGCTGTCGCCCGCGCCGATGCGCGCCAAGGCGCGCGATCTCATCGGCCGCTACAATGTGAAGACGCCCTCGACCGAAACGCAGATTCGCGACCTTTCGGGCGGCAACGTGCAGCGCGCGGTGCTGGCGCGCGAACTCTCTGAAGACGTAGACGTCCTGATTGTCGCCAACCCCTGCTTCGGTCTCGACTTCGCCTCCGTCGCAGACATTCGGGCGCAGATCATGGAGCAGCGCAATCGCGGCGCGGCGGTGTTGCTCGTCTCGGAGGACCTCGACGAAATCCTCGAGCTTTCCGATCGCATCGCGGTCATGTCCGGCGGCAAGGTCGCCTATCTGACCGACGGCGCGAACGCCGACCGGACGACGATCGGCCGCCACATGGCGGGTCATTGAGCAATGGCCGGAGCGACTTTGGATTCCTTCGATCCGGACGCCGTCGTGGACGCGCTGCTGCCGCTGCTCGGGCTCGCCGCAACGCCGGAATCGCGCGCGCAGACGATCGTGCATCTCAAGATCGCGGCGGAGCACGCGCGCAAGCTTCTCTCCGTTCCGCTCGACGATTCGGACGAGCCCGCGCCGGTGTTCAAAGCGTGACGGCTGCGCTCCTCGACGGGTCGGCGCAAGCGATCACGGTGGCCGTGAAAAGCAGCGAGGTCAGCGCGCGCGAGGTCGCGCAAGCGAGCTTGAAGCGCATCGAATCGCGCAACGGCGCGCTCGGCGCGTTCACCGACGTGACAGCGACACGCGCGCTCGCCAAAGCCGAGGCCATCGACGCGGCGCGTGCGCGCGGGGAAAGCCTCGGGCCGCTCGCGGGCGCGCCATTCGCGGTCAAGAACCTGTTCGATATCGAGGGGCTGCCGACCCGCGCGGGCGCCAAGATCAATCGCGACCGCGCGCCGGCGACGACGGACGCGACGATCATCACGCGCCTGGAAGCCGCCGGGGCCGTGCTGATCGGCGCGCTCAACATGGGCGAGTTCGCCTACGACTTTACCGGCGAGAACGCCCACGACGGCCCTTCCCGCAATCCGCACGACCTCGAGCGCATGACGGGGGGATCGTCCGGCGGATCGGGCGCGGCGGTGGCCGGCGGCCTCGTTCCGATCGCGCTCGGCACCGACACCAACGGATCCATTCGCGTGCCGAGCTCGCTCTGCGGCTTGTTCGGGCTTAAGCCCACCTATGGGCGCCTCACGCGCGCCGGCGTGTTCCCGTTCGTCGCCAGCCTCGATCATGTTGGACCGCTCGCGCGTTTCCCCGGCGATCTTGCGCTTGCCTATGATTCCATGCTCGGCCGCGACGACCGCGATCCGGCGCAGGCCGACATGCCGGCAACGCCAGTATCGCCAAGCCTCGAGGACGGCGTTGCGGGGCTGCGCATCGCAAGGCTCGGCGGCTATTTCGCGCGCTCCGCCGACGCGGGCGCGCTTGCCGCCGTTGACACGGTTGCGCGCGCCTTGAAGGCGGACCGGGTCATGGAACTCGCCGGCGCGGAGGCGGCGCGTTCGGCCGCTTATCTGATCAGCATGGTCGAAGGCGGAGCGCTTCATCTCGACCGCCTGCGCACGCGTGGCTCGGATTTCGATCCAGACGTGCGCGACCGGCTGATCGCCGGCGCCATGCTTCCCGGCGCCTGGGTCACGCAGGCGCAGAAATTCCGCCGCCGGTTTCGCGCCGAGGCGCTCGCGCTCTTTCATGACGTCGACATCCTGCTCGCGCCCGCGACGCCATGCCGGGCGCCCAAGATCGGGCAGAAGACCTTCGTGCTCGACGGTCGGGAGATGCTGGTGCGGCCAAACCTGGGGCTGTTCACCCAGCCGTTGTCCTTCATCGGCCTGCCGGTGGTCACGGCGCCTTTGTGGACGGATGGCGAAAAGCTTCCGATCGGCGTGCAGATTATCGCCGCCCCGTGGCGCGAGGATCTCGTGTTGCGCGTGGCGCGGGCTTTGGAGCAAGCCGGCGTCGTTCGCGCGCCGGTCGCTACGCCGGCGGGCTATCGATCCGAGGCCTGTCCATAATAGGCATTGGCCCCGTGCTTGCGCTGAAAATGCTTGCGCAAAAGCTCGTCCTCGATCGGCGCGAGCGTGGGTTCGAGCTGAAGCGACATCAGCGCCATCTGCGCGATGCACTCGAGCGCGACCGCGGCCTCCACCGCCTTCGCCACAGTCGCTCCCCAGGTGAACGGCGCATGCCGGTTGACGAGAACGCCGGGAAAGTCGGCCGGGTCGCGGTTCCGCATCGTTTCGACGATGACGGCGCCCGTCTCCCATTCATAGTCGGAGGCGATTTCGCTTGGCGTCAGTTTGCGGGTGACCGGCGCGTCACCATTAAAATAATCCGCGTGTGTCGTGCCGAAGACCGGAATCGGCCGGCCGGCTTGCGCGAAGGCGGTCGCGTGGGTCGAGTGCGTATGCACGACCCCGCCGATGTTGGGGAAGGCGAGGAAAAGCCGGCGGTGGGTGGGGGTGTCCGACGACGGATTGAGACGACCTTCGACCTTGCGTCCCTCGAGGTCGACCACGACCATATCGTCAGGCGCGAGCGCCGCGTAGTCGACCCCGCTTGGCTTGATGGCGAACCCGCCCCTCGCGCGGTCGATCGCGCTCGCGTTGCCGAAGGTGAGATTGATGAGGCCATGCCGCGGCAGCGCGACATTGGCTTCATAGGCTTCGCGCTTGAGTTCCTTGAACATCGCCTCGCCCCGCCTCATACGCAATCCGCCTGATCGGTTCCGCTTTAGACCATGAAGCGAGAGGCGCGCCAGGTTCTGGCGCCCGCGGAGCCGCGCACAAGTTTACGCGGAACAATGATTTCAATGACTTGAGTGCGCTTTCGCGCAACTTTTCTCCCGTCTCCGTCTTCCGTCGATCCTCTCACGTCCTTGCGATCCTGAGCCCGGAAATCCTTTTGTATTTCCTGGCGGGCGCGAGCCATTCGCGACATTCGGCCGACCGGGCGCATGCGCGATCCCCACGCGGTTTCGTTCGATCTTTCATTTCAACATCACAGGCGCGGTGTTATCGCGTGCAGGCAGGTCGATCCACGGATCAGGGCCGGAGACTGTCATGACAAACACCTGGTTTTGGTTCGCCAATACAACTCGACTTGCAATTCTATAAAACCGTATCACGTTCGAGGCGGGCCTGTCAAGACATTGTCGATTCTCGCCTTGGGCACGCCTCTCTCTCGATCGCGCGCCCTCATTTGCGCCTTCGCTTCTCGAGCATCCGAAGATCTGGTTGACCGAATCCGGTATTAGGCCCGGAATCCCTGAGCAAGATAATAATAGACGTCGTTTACGCGCAGCTCCTGCTTGAACCCGGCAAGGGTGGTTTCCGCGCCGATCGTGATCGTTTCAATTCCAGCGATGGTGGCGAAATCCTCGAGCATTTCCCGAGTGACGCTATAGCTGAAACCCGTGTGATGCGCGCCGCCGGCCAGAATCCAGGCCGCGCACGCCGTCTTGAAGTCGGGCTTGCATTCCCACACGGCGCGGGCGACCGGCAATTTGGGCAGGGCAGGGTGGTCCACCGCGGTCACTTCGTTCACAAGCAAGCGGAAGCGCGCGCCCAAGTCGATGAGACTTGCGTTGAGAGCAGGGCCTTGGGGCGCGTCGAACACGAGACGGACCGGGTCCTCCTTGCCGCCGATCGAAAGTGGATGGATCTCGAGCTTGGGCTTCTTAGCGGCGATGGTCGGGCAGATCTCCAGCATGTGCGCGCCCAGAACCTGATGCCCGCCCGGCGCCAGATGGTAGGTGTAATCCTCCATGAACGAGGTCCCGCCCTTGAGCCCCTCGCCCATCACTTTCATCGCCCGCACCAGGGCCGCGGTCTTCCAGTCGCCCTCGCCGGCGAAGCCACAGCCTTCCGCCATCAGGCGCTGCGGCCCGAGGCCCGGCAGCTGCCTTAGCCCATGCAGGTCCTCGAAGGTCGTGGTGAAACCCTTGAAGCCGCCCTGTTCGAGGAAGGCGCTGAGGCCCAGTTCGAGCCGCGCTCCATACAATAGAGATTCGTGCCTTGCGCCGCCTTGCCTGAGTTCCGGCGCGACCGCGTAAAGCGCCTCGTATTCCTTGGCGAGCGCCTTGGCCTTCGCGTCGGAGACGGCGTTCACCTGAGCCACGAGGTCGCCGACGCCATAGCCGTTGGTGGCGAAGCCGAACTTCATCTCGGTCGCGACCTTGTCGCCCTCGGTGACCGCCACCTGGCGCATATTGTCGCCGAAGCGGCAGAATTTCGCGCCCTGCCAATCGGCCCATGCGCGCGCCGCGCGCATCCAGGCGCCGATGCGGTCCTGAACCTCCGGATCCGACCAGTGGCCGACCACCACTTTGCGAGGCAGACGCATGCGCGTGTGAATGAAACCCGCCTCGCGGTCGCCGTGCGCCGACTGGTTCAGGTTCATGAAGTCCATGTCGATCGCGTCCCAGGGCAGGTCGCGATTGAACTGCGTATGGAGATGCACGAACGGCTTCTTAAGCGCGTTCAAGCCGCGCACCCACATTTTCGACGGCGAGAACGTATGCATCCAAAGGATGAGGCCGGCGCAGTCGGGATCGGAATTCGCATCGAGGCAGAGCTTGGCGATTTCGTCCGGGGTCGTGAGAAGCGCCTTGAAGCTGGTCCGCAATGGGAGTTTCGGCGAGTGCGCTAACGCTCCCGCGATCTCTCGCCCGTGCGCCGCGACCTGCTCAAGCGGGCCGGGGCCATAGAGATGCTGAGAGCCGCAAACGAGCCAGATTTCAGGATCGGCGAGGTTGATCATGGACGCCTCATTTCACGCGCGCTGGGCATATTTGATGTCCAGAAGCTTCTTCATCACTTTGGACAGATCCGCCGACTTGGTCAGTCCGCCGAAACTGTCGTGCAGCTCGCGGTAGAGGGCGTAAAGCTCATCGTAGACCGCGCTGTGCTCGGCAGTCGGCTTGAATGATTCCGGCTTGAGCGAGGTCATCGCCGCCTCCGCGCTGGCGAAGTCAGGATGCGCGCCGGCCAAGACGGCCGCGGCGATGGCAGAGCCGAGCGCGCAGGTCTGACTCGATCCCGCGAGCTCCATCACGCAGCCCGTGACATCGGCATAGATTTGCATCAGCAGCGGATTTTTCTCGGCCACGCCGCCCGTGCAAACGATCTGATCCGTGCGCACGCCATATTGCTGCAGGCGCTCGATGATCGCGCGCGCGCCGAATGCGGTCGCCTCGATCAAGGCGCGATAGATATCCGCCCTCGTCGTATAAAGGTCCTGGCCCAGCAGCAAGCCGGTGAGCCGCTGGTCGACGAGAATGGTCCGGTTGCCGTTGTTCCAGTCGAGCGCCAGAAGACCCGCCTGCCCCGGACGCTGCTTCGCCGCCTCGGCGGTCAGTTCGGCGTGCAGCGCCGCGTCGCCGCCCAGAACCCCCTCGACCCACCATTTGAAAATGTCGCCGACGGCGGACTGGCCGGCTTCGATGCCGAAGAAGCCCGGCAGAATGGCGCCTTTGACGATGCCGCAGACGCCAGGAATATCGGCGACCGACTTCTCGGCCGAAACGATCGCGCAATCGCAGGTCGAGGTGCCGATCACCTTGACGAGCGTCCCCTCGCGCACGCCGCAGCCGATCGCGCCATAGTGAACGTCGAATTCTCCGATGGCGATCGGAATGCCTGCGGGGAGCCCGAGCTTCGTCGCCCAGCCGGGAGAGAGCGATCCGGCCGGCTCGCTCGCGTCATAAGCCTTCTCGTAGAGCCGGTCTCGAAGCTCGGCGAGGCGCGGGTCGAGCGCCGTCAGGAACTCTTTGTCGGGAAGGCCGCCCCAGTCGTCGGAATAGAGCGCCTTGTGGCCGGCGGCGCATACGCCGCGTTTGACCAGTCGCGGATCGGCGACGCCGGCGAGCACGGAGGGAATCCAGTCGGCGAGCTCGACCCAGGAGAAGGCGGCGGCGAACGTCTGCGGCGCGACATTGAGGCAACGCCAGAGCTTGGCCCAGAACCATTCCGACGAGTAGACCCCGCCGCACTTGGCGATGTATTGCGGCCGGAGCTTGGCGGAGAGCTCGGTGATCTTCGCCGCCTCGCGCCAGCTCGTGTGATCCTTCCACAGCCAGCACTGCGCGTTGAGATCACCCTTCCACCTGGGGCTGAGCGCCAGCGGCTGGTTTTTGTCATCAACGGGAATCGGGCTCGACCCGGTCGAGTCGACGCCGATCCCGACGATTTTCGAGCGGTCGAAATCCGGTTTGCGCTCCGCCTCCTGAAGCGCGCCGGCGATGCTCTCCTTAAGGCCGAAGAGATAGTCGCCCGGATGCTGACGCGCCAAGAGGCCGTCCTTCGGATCAAGCAAAACGCCCTGCGCGCCCGAAGGGTAATCGACCACCCGACTGCCGTATTCCGCGCCGTCCGAACAGCGGACGATGAGCGCGCGCACGGAGTTGGTTCCGAAATCGACGCCTAGGGTGAACATGAACGCTCACATGCTCCTGATCTTCTCTATAAGACGCCGGAGCGGCGCGGTTCCGGCGCCGGCGTCGAGTGAGACTGCCGCTCGCC
>Ga0335075_10006837_pt1 | contig 17607 bp, 19 predicted proteins | sample Lox_Sample_24_FD_206723 | JGI IMG/M metagenome (GOLD analysis project Ga0335075, IMG submission 206723) | Soil microbial communities from Loxahatchee National Wildlife Refuge, Florida, United States - Lox_Sample_2.4 | ecosystem: Environmental > Terrestrial > Soil > Wetlands | place: USA...
ATTGTCCAGCAAGCGGCCAAAATGGCCAAGGTCTTTGCGAGAATTGTTAGACGAGTCGCCCCGGTGATAAGGGCGGTCGACGAAAATTTTACCCTGGTGACTTGCAGGCGGCCTTCGAACCGCCCTTTTTATTTGCGATCGACGACCCTGGAGGCCTCGTCGCCCCGATCGTGCTGTCCCAACCCGGCTCCTCAACACATGTGTCAGTTGGCGCCGAATCGTTCCACGGTTTACCGTGATTAATATCTGACAAAGGCCGGGGAATACTTATGACAAAGAGGACCGGCGACGACCATTTGGCGGAATTTGTGCCGAAGCTGGGGAACCATTTTGCGTCTCGTGCGTTTTGGCCGGGGTTTTTTGGAGATGAAGCCATGGCCCACGCGGACGCAGGCGCATTGCGCCGTGAAAGAGCGCTGCAATCGCAATTTCCCGCCGGCGCGGCGCGCGAACTCGATCATGATTCGGACATTCCTGCCTTCTCTGACAATGATTTTGACTATCCGCCGACCCTCCATCCAGGCCGCGAGCTGTTCACCTTCAGCCTCTTTGTCCTGATGATCATCGCCCTTGTGGTCTGGGGCGGTTGGAAGCTGATTTCATTGATGTAAGCGCGCGAACGCGCCCGATAACCGCATACGGAGGCGGCGCCGCGCTGCGAACTCCAGGTTGAGAACGCCGGCATCTGACAGTTGGGGCAGGGCGACCCGGTGGGGCGCGCCCTCCGATTGGCGCGGCCGCTAGCGGACATAGTCCCGCTGGAAGCGGGGCCCGGCGCTCGTCAGCAGGTGATAGCCGATCGTGCCGCAGCGGGCGGCGAAGTCGTCGAGGTCAATCGCTTTGCCGAACAACTCGACCCGGTCGCCCGCCTGAACCCTGTCCTCGGGCAGGTCGGTGACGTCGACGATTGCGAGCCATGAGGCGATCGAGACTCGCCTTGGTGTTCGGCGGCAACGGCCGTCCGTCGATCGTGCGCAGCGCTTCCAAATGCTCGGGCACAACATCGGCTTCTGTCCGAGCCGTTGAAGGAGATCGAGACGGCGCGCGAGCGGGTGATCGCCGTCGCCGATCCCGACCGCCTCGAGCGGATGATGCAGGCGCTGGCCGCTCTCGTCGGCGTCGGGGCGGAAACGGCCACGACCCTGGTCCACGAGGTCTTTTCGCGCCGCTTCCGCGACCGCAAAGCGCTCGCCGGCTTCGTCGGCATGACTGGCGCGCGCTTCATGACAGCGGCGGGTCGAGGCGCGAGCAGGGCTTGAGCAAGACCGGCAATCCGCGCGTGCGAAGGATGCTCATGCAGGCGACATGGCGCTGGCTGATTCAGCCGCAAAGCGCGCTCGCCCGGTGGTTCTTCGCCCGCACCGCCGGCGCGAAAGGCCGGATGAAGAAGATCATGGCGGTCGCCTTGGCGCGCAAGCTCCTGGTCGCCCTGTGGCGCTTCGTCGAGACCGGAGTCGTTCCCGAGGGCGCGCGCCTGGCCGCGGCGTAACGAACGAGGCGACGAGATCCGACGAGGAAAAACGAGGAATCAGGCGACAGAGCGATGCTGACGTCTGCAAACCATCCAGGGCGGGCAGGGCGCCGCGCCGGACTGTGGCTTAGAAAACGCCGCCGTCAAGATTGGTCCTGCCCCCTTGGCGCCCATTCGGCCCGAGGCGAAAAGGGCATCATGGTCTGGCGCTTCCTAACCAGCGCTGCCGGATACGAGTTTGCCGGCCATGGCAGCCGGAGTAGACGGGAGCCGTCTTGGCTCGGCGATACGCGCCGCACGCCTCGCCCGACGGGAGAAATCGTCTTGAGCGCCAAACTTCGCGCCGCCTCGCCTCCTCAAGCGCCGCTTCGCCCGGCCTGCTTCAAACCTCTTGACAGTCACATTCCCATACGAGCCCGGGGACAGGGCAGGCTTTCGAGACGCGCCTTCTGCGCCCTTACACCGAGGTCCCGGCGACTGGGGCGCCCAGCGGGTCGGCCGCGCCCCCCTTCTCCCCGCTCGCGGGGAGAAGGTTGGGATGAGGGGCCGGGCCACTGTTCGCAGCCAGTCGCCGCGCCCTCCTTGCCCTCTCCCCGCATAGGGCGTCGAGAGACGCCGGTCTTTCGACGGGCTTTTGCGGGCAGAGGGAACACAAAGCCGCGAGCAGGTAGCCGGATTGGCGGGTTCGGGCTCGGGGCGGGACTTTCGTGCGCAGCGGGTCGGCGCCGCCGGTGGCCAACTCAGGATGAGGAGGTTGGGGTGAAATACCGAAGCTAGAGCCGCGCGGCGAGCGCCGCGTAGACCGCCAGGACCGCACTGGCCACCACGTTCCAGCCCGCAAGCGACAGTCCGGCGATCCTGAGCTGGACTTCGTCGCAGCGCACCACCTTGCTCGAATTCACCGCTTTGACGAGGTCGCTGACATCGAGCGACCCGGGGCCGCCCGTGCATGCGGTCGGGCCCGCCCACCAATGATACTCGACCCCGACATGGTAGGCGGCGAGTGCGGCGTTGGCGGCGAAGACGACAGCGAGCAGCGCGAAGCCGGCGCGCGCGAAGCCATGCGCGAAGCGGCTCGCGAACGCCGTCAGGAGCGCAAGCGGAACGGCGGCGTAGAAGGCGTAGCGCTGAGTGAGGCAGAGCTCGCAGGGCGCATAGCCGAACGCCTGAAAAATCCAGACCGCCGCGAGGATGACGACCGACGCGGCGGCGAGCATGAGCGCCCGCGATTCTTTCGAGGGCGGCAGGACGAACTCGGCGGGCGTCATCAGAACACCTTGATCGCGATCACGAAGCCGGCGACGACCAGCGCAACGAATCCGGCCAGAGCCGCGGCGAAATTACGCTCGAGCGCGGTGCGCAACGGTTCGCCGAACAAGTGCAAAACGCCGGCGACGAGAAAGAACCGCACCCCGCGCGTCACCACGGAGAGCGCGACGAACAGAGCGAAGTTATAGCCGAGCAGCCCGCTTACAATGGTCACGAGCTTATAGGGGATCGGCGTTGCGCCCTTGATCAGGATCACCAGCCACCCCCACTGAGCGTAGGTCTGCTTCAACGCCTCCATTTTCGCGCCGTAACCGTAGACATTGATGAGCCAATGGCCGACCGTGCTGTAGAGCATGGCGCCGATGGCGTAGCCGAGCATGCCGCCGATCACCGAGGCGATGGTTGCGATCAGCGCGTAGCGCCAGGCGCGCTTGGGATTGGCGAGCGCCATCGGGGCGAGCAGCACGTCGGGCGGAATGGGGAAGAAGGAACTCTCCGCGAAGGCGACTGCGGCCAGCGCGCGCTCCGCATGCGGACCTTCGGCGAGCGATCGGACTCGGGCGTAGAGCGAATTGTTCATGTCCAAAGTCTTCATGTTGTGCGCCGCACCATATGCGACCGCGATCACGGCGTCCATGCGACGCGGTTTTGAGGACTTGTAACAGACCTTAACGCCTCGCTTGGCCCGCGATGACCCGCGAAAAGGCGCGCATTGACCCTGCGCGGCGGCGCGTTCTATATCGGCCGTCCGCGTGATCGCGGGCCCCTATGGCGGAACTGGTAGACGCGTCCGACTCAAAATCGGATTCCGCAAGGAGTGCTGGTTCGATTCCGGCTAGGGGCACCAATCCTGCGCAGCAAACTGAATGATTTCAGCAAGATGGGATTGAGACCGACGCCCGGTCCCACACTTGGCCCCCCACCGCGACTCAACTTGGGTCTTCAACATCGCCGGAGCGTGGGCCGGTGCTTCTGCTGCCCCTAAAATAGTTTGCGCCGTTCACGTGTCGACCTCGAGGGCGACTCTTTCACGTGGGCTTGTGCGCAGCAGTCCTTCTTCCGACATGCGAAAATGAGGAAATTCCGCCGCCGCGAAGGCGAACTCAAGCTTAAGCAACGGATCGTTGACGGTGCAGCCGACAGCCCGCGCGGCATCGGCGATCTCCTTGCGTTTGGCGAGAACCTCAGAAAAAGGCCGGTCCGAGAACAGGCCCAGAACCGGCATCGGAAAGGCGGCGATCACCTTGCCGTCGCGCACGATGACCTGTCCGCCGCCCATCTCGCGCAGCTTTTCAGCGGCGAAGGCCATGTCGGCGCCGTTCATGCCGACGATCGCAAGATTCTCGCAGACCGCATTGTGGGTCGAGGCCATCGCGCCGGCCTTCAGGCCGAAGCCGTGCACGAAGGCTGTCGCCATGCCAGACTTCTTGTCGAGCCGGTCGACCATCGCGATCATCGCGACATTCTGCGCATGGTCGGGCGCTATGACGCCGCCCTTCGCCTTCAGGACGATCTGGCGCTCGTCAGTCGCGAGCAGCGTGTCCGAAACGCCGACGCAGCGCACGTTGACAGGACCGTCCGTACGGGCGGTCTTAACGGTGAAATCCGCCGCGGCAGGCATGACCGGCGCCCGGACAGTTTTGAGCATGAAATCCGGATAGGTCGGGCGTGGGAAGTCGATCGTCATCGCGCCGTCTTCCGCCACCAGCTTTCCGCCGAAGATTACCTTGCGGATCGAAAGCGAGGCCAGGTCGTCGATGAGAATCACGTCGGCGAAGCGTCCCGGGGCGATCGAGCCCATGTCGAAATCGGCCCTGAAGGATTCGGCGACATTGACGGTCGCCATGGCGATTGCCTCCGCTGGGCGAACGCCAGCCGCGATGATCCGGCGCACGGCGACGTCGAGACCGCCTTCCGCCAATGTCTCGGGCAGCAGCACATCCGTGCAAACCGCGAGCTGCCGAGCCGAAATGCCGGCCTCGGTATAGGCGCCGATCAGGTTTGGCAGGTCAGGCACGCCCGAGCCGAAGCGCATGAGCACTTTCATGCCCGCACGGGCGCGGTCGATCGCCTCCGCAATGTTGACAGCCTCGTGATCGACCATGCCGCCCGTGGCCACGAACGCCTGCACTTCCTTCTCGCTCGCGCCTGAAACATGGCCGGTCGGGACCTTGCCGGCCGCGAGCGCGGCTTCGAAAAGCTCAAGCATGCCCTCATCCTCGTCGAGAACGACGCTCGAAAAGGGCGTTTCGTCGAGGCCGTAGCAGCCTTGCCAGCTCAGCATCTCCTTGAGGTCGGCGACGCTGACGCCGGCTGCGGGCTTCAACCCGAACATCCGGTTCTGGAGATAAGCCTGGCTTGGCGCGAGGAAGATGAGCCGGATGGGAATGCGCGCGAGGCTTTCCTTGATGGCGCGCACCGCCTCGATGCCGCCGACGATCGCCTCGCCATAGAAGCCGTCGGCCGTGCCGGTGACGCCGCGGCGCAGCAGAAGCTTCGCGGCCTCCGCCGGATCGAGATAGGTGTGGTGGTAATGGAGATGGCTGTCGATCAGTCCGGGCGCGACGAAATAGCCTGACGCGTCGACCAGCTCGGTGTGTGGGCCCATGGCGCCGGCGGGCGCGGCGCCGACATAGGCGATGCGCCCGCCGGCCACCGCGATATCGGCGGGTCGGATCTCGGCCGTGTGGACATCGATGATTCGTCCCCCCCGAATGACGGAATCTGCAGGCGCGCGTCCCAGCGCGACCCTGATCAAGCTTCGCCGATCCATTTCTCCACTCCTCCGTTGGCTGCGTTCGAATCGGCGCGCCGTCGATTTGCTCGTCCGAAAGCGAGTGGCGCGGGGGAGAGCGCGACCCCGCATGTTGCAGACACGAAGCCGCGGCGACGGCGACGTTGCGGCTAGCTCGTCTTGTAGCGATCCATCACCACCGCGAACATGAGCACAACGCCGAGGATGACCATCTGGATGCTGGAGCCGAGGCGAAGCATGTCCATCCCGTTAGCGAGGATGGTCACGAAGATCACTCCGAGCACAACCCCGCCGACCGCGCCCTGTCCGCCCCGCAGAGAACAGCCTCCGATCACGGCTGCCGTAATCGAGCGCAATGGAAACTCGCCGCCGAGCAGCGGTTCGCCCGAGGAAACGCGCGCGGTCAAAAGATAGCCGGCAATCGCCGCGAGGCTCGCACAAAGGGTGTAGGTGACGGCCAGCGTGAAAGTCACCGAAATGCCGGCGATCAGCGCAGCGCGTGGATTGGAACCGGTCGCATAAAGATTGCGGCCGAACCTGGTCCAGCTAACCAAGAGGTAGATGGCTAGCACAATCGGGATTGTGACCAGCAGCACAATCGGGACATTGCCGACGAAGCCTGAGCCCAAGGTGTAGATGAAAGGCTTAGGCAGGCCATCCACCTGCGTGCCCTCGCTCGCGATCAGGGTTGCGCCCTGAAAAATGGACGTCGTGGCCAACGTCACGATGAAAGGGTTTATGCGGAGGACGCCGACGCCGAAGGCATTCAGGGCGCCGGTCGCTACGCCAACGCCGAGCGTTGCGACAAAGCCAGCCGCGACGGCGAGCCAGGGAACAGCCGGATAGGCGGCCAGCATCGCGACCATCACCTTGGAACTGATGATGCTCGTCAGCGCCATATTGGCCCCGACGGACAGATCGAATCCCCCGGCGATCAGCACCAGCATCTGGGCAAGCGCCACGATCAAGAGATAGACACCCTGTTGCGAGATGTTGATGATGTTGTCCTCGCTGAGGAACCGCGCGTTGCCCCAAGCGAAGACGACGATGGCGAGGACCACCAGGATCGGAAGGGAACCGACGCGGGCGAACCACGCGTTTACGTCTGAGACGCCCCTGAACCGAGCCTTTGGACGGGCCGCGTCGCTCTGTGAGTTCGAGCGGGTCACCGCGGCGCTTCTCTCAACTGTTCAGGGGCGGAGGACAGTCCGAACGACAACCGCGTGACTTCTTCTTCCGTCCGCGCCTCGCCGCGAAGCTCTCCGACCATGCGCCCCTCGCGCATAACGTAGATTCGGTGCGAAAGGTGGACGAGCTCCTGCAGATCCGAAGTGATCAGCAGGACGGCCGCACCCTTGCGGCACAGCGCCACGAGCTGCCGGTAAAGCTCGACGCGGGTCCCGACGTCGATGCCCGCAGTGGGCTCGCAGAAGATATAGATCTGCCGCGGCCGGCTGAGCGCCCTTGCGACAACCAGCTTCTGTTGGTTTCCCCCCGAGAACCGCTGCGCCTCTGTCGCGCTCGACCTCGGCCGGACGTCGAGACTCTTCATCAGCCGATCGACGTCGCTCCGCAGCCTGCGCTTGCGGAGGAATCCGCGCGTTGCGCCCGCGGACGTTCGAATCATTTCGAAGGAAATGTTTTCATGCGCAGGGCGGTTGAGCGCGAGCGCTTCGCCGCGCCGGTCCTGTGGCAGGTAGACGATGCCGCACCTTAGCGCCTCTGATGGACTGGAGATATTTCGTTGCATGCCAAAAACTTCGAGGTGACCAGCGTCGAGCCGAAGAAGGCCGAACGCCGCTTGACCGACATGGCCTTTGCCGCTTCCGATCAGACCTCCGACGCCGACGATCTCGCCCGAACGGACATGGAGGGAGGCCTCGCGCAAGGCGCCGTCGTGGCTTGCGATTTCGACGAGCGAAAGCGCAACGTCGCCAGCTTCCGCGCTGATGTCCGGGTAGAAGCTCTCCAGAGGACGCCCCACCATGTCGCGGATGAGGCGCTCGTCGGTGAGTCCCTCGACCGGATAGTGGGCCACGCGCTGCCCATCGCGCAGCACCGTGATGCAATCGCCGAGGGCGCGCACCTCCTCGAACCGATGGGTGATATAGAGAATGGCCCAGCCTTCGTTGCGGAGCCGGCGGATGATGGCGAAGAGGAGTTCGGTCTCCTCATGCGTCAGCGTCGCCGTCGGCTCGTCGAGGATTATCGCGCCGGGTTTGCCGCCCAGCGCCCGCACGATCTCCAGCAATTGCTGCTCGGGCCGGGAAAGCGCCTCGACCCGGGCGTCGACGTTCAAGCGAACGCCAAGCTGAGCGAAGACGTCGATGACGTGCGAACGCATTTCGTGCTTTCGCAAAAAGACGCCCCGAGTCTCCTCGCGACCGAGGAAATAGTTCTCCGCGACCGTCATCGACGGGGCAAGACTGAAGTCCTGCATGACGGCGTTGACGCCCGCGCGGCGCGCCTCAGCAGGCCTCAAACCGGCGATCTTCCTGCCCCGCAGATAAAGCGAGCCGGCGTCAGGCGCGTGAGCTCCGACCAGCAGGCCGACAAGTGTCGACTTTCCCGCGCCATTTTCACCCAGAAGCATGTGGACCTGCCCCTGGCGCAAATCAATGCTGACGTCCTTGAGGACGGACAGGGAGCCGTAACCCTTCCACACGCCGGACAGCGCGATCACGCTATCCGGCGCGGGGAGTTCGCCTGGATTCATTTCTTCGCGTTTACGGAGAAGGTCGCCTGAAAGTCCTTCGGCGCGAACATCGTCGTCCACTCGAAGTCCTTCATATTTTCCTTGGTCAGGAATACCGGCGCGGGCCCGGCGGCCTTAGCCGGCAAAGGTTGTTTCTCCAAGAGGCGAACGGCCATGTCGACCGCGAGCTTTGCTTGGATGACGGTGAAGTCGACACCCGAACCTTCGGTCACGCCGTCAGCGATGTTCTGATACACGGGAGGGATGATGTTGATTGACGCAACCTTGATCTTACCGAGCTTGCGACTATTGCGCAGAACGGTGACCGCGCCTTGCGCGCCGGGGTCGATGGCGACAATGTAGTTGATCTCTGGATAAGCCTGCAGGGCGTTCTGCACGAGATCGAGCTGCACATCGAGTTCCGAACTCCCTCGTCGATTGACGGCGATCTTGAAGCCGGCCGGCTTGACCACTTCCTCGAAACCCTTGACCGCGTCGTCGGAGAAGTTGGCGCCCTGTGGCCCAGGGAAGAAGCCGATCACCGTCTTGGCGGGGTCGGCGGTCTTCTTCAAAAATTCGCCGACCAAATGTCCGAGGTCGATGAAGCTGACGTTGGCGTGGGCGGAGGTCGACGGCTCGTTGATGCCGTTGGCGTAGTCGATGACCGGAATGCCCGCCGCAACCGCCTTCTTGACCAGGGGGCCGACGCCGTCCGCGCTGATCGCTGCAATGATGATCGCGTCGTATTTGTTGGCGATGCAATTGTCGAACTGGTTGAGCTGGGTCGAGAGGTTCTGATATCCGCCAGCCTCAAAGAGCTGCATGCTGAGTCCGTCGCGCTTGGTTTCCTGGACCATTCCATAGTCGCCGGCGACCCAGTAGGAATTCTTCATCAGCGGCAAGAGAACACAAATCTTCCAGTGTTTTGTGATCTTACTCGTGGGGATGTTGGTCCATTTTATACTTTGACTCTTCCCAGAATCGCGCGCAAGAACGTTGAAGGTCCAATCGCCGTCGGCCTTCGCCGGCGCCGCAAACAACATCATAGCGCCCGCGCAGAAAAGCATAAATCGCGAAAACGTAAGCATCGTCGTATTCCTCCCTCGTCGCGCCTCTCACCAATAATTATCTTATAAGTTAAATAGATCTTGATCAAACGTATTGGTAAAAATATATCCACCTTTTTATTGGCAGCGTCCCGAAAAGAAGTGGCAACCCAAGCGGGCGCCTCAACTGCAATAGTCGAAACCGTGGGTCATAACGCCGAACGCGGGCCGTGTTGACGGCGGCGACACTTGATGTTCCCAGTTGCAGTACTTCTCCGAGAGACGGTTCGAGGCAACGATCGAGGCACTTTATCGTCGCAGTCGACACGGCCCGCGGCACCGACCCCCGACCGACGCTGCTCGAGCCCAGGCCATCCTGGTTCCACGACATCTGCGACAGCAGAGAGCTGGAGAGATATTCCTCACCTCATCCTGTGGAGGCTAGGCGCGTCGGATCGATTGGGGAAATAATTATTTGTGATCAATACCATCATGATTCCTAAATATCCTTCGACGATCTCGATCGCCCGACTGCGCGGGGCGTTTCCTAAAAATCGCCACGAAATACAGCGATCACCATGTGCGGGGAAAGCTCGGAGGTCACAGGGCATGCCATGCTGGCGGCCGACCTTGGCGCGCCGCAATTTGATTCGAACCGCGGCCAGATTGTTCCGCAACATGAAAAGGGGCGGCCGAAGCCGCCCTCTCGCTTGCGCCGATTCGGCGGTCATCAATTGAGAAAGCGCGGCTCGCGAATATCGACCGGGAGAAGAGCTTCGGGCTCCGGCCTTAGCATGTTTGATCGCAGATTCTGGAAAGCGCGCCGCGCGTCGCAAGCGTCGCGATCCGTCCTCCCCGCCAACTTCGCTGTGTGACGGTCGATATTTCCACAACAGCGTGCTCGGCGTCCTTGTCGCTCACGCGGGGACCTCCTCTTGCTCGGCCACGACACGATCGGCTCCCTCGGCGATGGCCCCGATGAGCTGCGGCCGAACTGCCTGAAGCGAGGCGCGATAGGTCCGCAAGACTTCGTCCTCGTCATCGTCAAGTTCGATGCGGGCCACCAGGCTTGCAGCGACCGCGAGTACCGAGGCGCCTCTGAGCTTCTCGATCGCCGCCTGGATATCGTGCACCTTGGCCCAACCGGTCTCGCTTCGCTTGTTCAAATGATTGTAGCCAACGCGCTCCCTCTCAGCCTCTTACTCCTTAACTCGCGCCTCGTGAGCGAGAAGCGCCTGCACAAGACGGCTTGTCGCTTCTTTGCGGCTCACGCGGTCCTCAGCGCTACAGGCGGCTTTAAATTGTGCGCATAGGTCTTCGACGTTCGGCCTAGCGAGGACCCAGCCGGAACCTGGGACTAGCTGCTGATCAAGGTCAGCAACTTGGGGCCAGCCGACCTCGGCGCAGCATTGATCCTGGCCCATGCCGGGTTATTCGCAGCCAATTGCTGGGGAACTGGACTCGGCTTCGGGGACGGGCCTCCAACGGCTCCCGCCGCGGTCGATGCGTCGGCGCGCGGGATTGCGCCTCCCCGCCGTCGCGCTGACAGGAGGCACAGCGGGCGTCTCCGGCGTCGCGTAAGCGGTTGCGTCCGAATCGCCGAGTGAGGCGAACTGCGTTCCGCTGTCGACGCTCTGAGCAATCGCCTCCCGGCGCGCTGCATTGGCTGAAGCCGCCGCCGGCCGCTCAAACCCGCCGATGAAAATGGCGGCAGCTGGAGCTGGACTCTTCGCCGAGTTCAGCGCCGCAAAAAGCTGTGGATTCTAACGAACTTCCCTATCAAGAAAGTCCAATTGAACTTGCGGATCACGGCAGTCCTTGCCTTGAGCAATCGCGTATTGCTCAAGGTCTTGCAGCCGCTCGCCGTGCCACTGAGCAAGGCCCCCAGACGTTCCGTTATCTCCAACGATTCCAGAATTAAAGCGGCTCTCTTGCCCGAGATTCCCGACAATCCCCGCTGCGGCAGTGGGCGAATAGCCCCGTCGGACGCGCGGACAAGGGTTCGTCGCGGGGCTCCCGCGCGTTCCGCGCGCCCTTGCAGCGCGACCGCCTCGCGGTCGGCGGGCAGGGCAGGGGCGAAGACAAGCCCAAGGCCAGACAGCCGAGCTCCTGCGCTCAAACGCAAGGAGCGACCATGAGCGACCCGGAAATCGAAGACCTGCGTGACAGGGTGCATTGCCCCGTCGTGCTCGAGCGAACGCCGCCGCCATGGAAGCTCGACCGGAAGGAGAGCACCAAGCTCAGCCTGAAGTATCGCCGAGGAAAGGGCGAGATCCTGATCGTCAGCCATGGCGGCGAAGGCTGGTGGGATCCGACCAGCGACGCCAAGGGCGATGTGTTCGGTCTGGTCCAAAGGCTGGAGCCAGGGGTCAACTTCGGCCATGTCCGCAAGCGCCTGCGCGAATTTGCCGGACTGTCGCCAAGTTTCCCGCCGACGGACAGGGCAGGGGGCCGTAGAATCCCCGACAGGCCCGTCTCGGAACGTTGGGCCGAGCGAAAGGTGGTATGGCCGAATTCGCCGACCTGGCGCTATCTCGCGCGAAAGCGCTGGCTTCCCGGCGCGATCATCGAGGCTGCATCGGCCGAGGGTGTCTTGCGAGAGGGGCCGGTCGGGAGTGCTTGGTTCGGGCATTTCGATGACACGGGCGCGGTTTGCATGTCGATGTGCGCGGGCCGACTTACAAGGGATCGCTGACGGGCGGAGTCAAGGCGCTGTTCTGCTTGCACGCCTCTGGCTCGCCACGTCCAAGACTCGTTCTTGCTGAAGCGGCGATTGACGCGCTCAGCATCGGCGCCATCGAAGGCTTACGTGAAGACACGCTCTATAGCGCGACGGGCGGGGGGATGGGCCCAGGCACTATCGCGGCGCTCAAGGTGCTGCTCGCACGCATCGCAATGCTCCCCGACGCTCTTTGCTGTAGCGCCACGGACGCGAATGGGGTAGGGGACTGCTTTGCGGAGCGGCATCAAGCGTTTGCCGAACAATTCGCCGTCCGATTTGAGCGGCTTCGGCCTCCAATTGACGGTGGCGACTGGAACGACTTCCTCAGCGACGCTCTCCGCCACGAACAGCAATCCTGTTCCAGCAGAATTTCGTACGTTCGTCCTCCTCAGCTTCGGGCGCCGCTTCGACCTTCGCGACTGCGACCCCGGGCGCCGGCACAGATTACGTCCTGGGTTTCACGCAGACCGTGTGCGAAGGCAGCGCAACCCGATTGAAATAGCCGCCTTCCACGCCAGCAACGGCTTAGCCCTTCTGACGATGAAACGCCGCGGAAGGGCAGCGGCCTTCCGAATCGTCGCGCGATGAGAATGGTGCAGAGCGGCGTTCAACGCGACGATCTCTTCCATGGCGAAACGTTGGGATCAGTTCCCGACGCAAAGCGATCATTGCATTCGACCCAGGGCGGAATCCTAAATCGCTAACGCTTGGTTAACCAAGTTGGATTCGAAGAGGCGTGAAAGGATCGCGCCATGTCGCGTGGGTTTCTCGATCCTACGCGGGTTGTGCCGGATCACCGGATTGCGGGGATGGTGACCTATCCGCTTGATGAGGTTTTGCTGACCACGCTTGTCGGCGTGGTTTGCGGGGCAGACGACTGGGAAGAGATCGAGGAAGTCGCGACTGGAGCTTTGGACTGGCTGCGGGCGTTTCTGCCGTTTGAGAACGGCATTGCGACGGCGCAGACTTTGCGCAAGATATTTCGCCTGCTTGATCCGGCGGCTCTGGAGCAAGGCTTCGCGGCGTGGGCGGCCTCGATGCGCCCGCTTTCGCGCGAGGTCATTGCCGTGGACGGCAAGACATCGCGCGGCTCTCGACAGTCGGATGGGACGGGCGCCCTCCATCTGGTTTCAGCCTATGCGACCGAAGCCGGGCTCGTGCTGGGGCAACGCGCCGTCGATGGAAAATCAAACGAAATCACGGCGATCCCCGAGCTTTTGGACAAGCTCAATATCAAGGGCACGATCATCTCGATCGACGCCATGGGAACGCAAAAGGCCATCGCCGCGCGCATCGTCGAAAAGGGCGCCGACTATGTGCTCGCTCTCAAAGGCAATCAATCGAGTCTTCACGACGATGCCAAATTGTTCTTTGCCGATCCGGTCTGCGCCGCCACTTGCGCCTGCGAGAACGTCCTCGACGTTGGCCACGGCCGCATCGAAGAGCGCCTCTGCCACGCCGCTGACGCCAGCTGGCTGGCCGAGCGTCACCCGGAATGGAAAGGCTTGCGCTCGCTGGCCGCGATCACTGCCAAACGGATCGACAAAAAGACCGGTGCGGAAAGCCTGGAAACAAGGTTCTATATCTCTTCGCTCCCACCCGATCCCAAAGCGCTACTCGATGCGGTGCGAGCCCATTGGGGGATCGAAAACAATCTCCATTGGACGTTGGACGTCATCTTCGATGAAGATCGTTGCCAGACACGAAAAGATCATGCGCCCCGCAACTTCGCTATCATCCGCCATGTCGCCTTCAACATCCTCAAAGCCGACGATTCCAAGGGCTCCATGCACCGAAAACGCGTCAGAGCCTCTATCAACCCTGACTTTAGAACAAAATTATTCGCTGCTTAACGATTTAGGATTTTGCCCTGGCCCGCGAGTGACGAGACCCCGCCCGGGGTCAAGGGATAACAAAAGCCTCTCAGGTCCTTGATAGTCGTCATAATGGGGCCCAAACATCCAGACGCGCGCGTTTGCGCCGAGAACTTTGTTCCAACTAAGCAGATATGGCAATGCAAACTCAGGCTGATCTGTTTGAAAATAGCAGATCCTCCATCCTCCCGGCGGGCTTCAGCTACCAGGCCGAATTTATCGATCAGGCCGAAGAGCGCCGGTTGGTGGAAGAGCTACAACGGCTCGACTTTGCCCCGTTCGAATTTCACGGCTTCGCCGGAAAGCGTCGGGTGCGCTCTTTCGGCTGGCGATACGACTTCAATACTGGCGGCCTGGAGAAAACCAAAGACCTACCGGCCTTCCTCATGAGAGTGCAGGACGCAGCGGCTGCGTTCTCCGGCTTACGCCCCTTAGAGCTTCAGCAGGTCTTGCTGACAGAATATCCGCAAGGTGCACCTATTGGCTGGCATAAGGACCGCTTCACCTTCGATGAAGTCATCGGCATCTCGCTGCTGTCGGCCTGCACCTTGCGTTTTCGGAAAAGAATTGGGGCTCAATGGTCGCGAAGGTCAATCGTCCTGGAGCCGAGGTCGGCCTATTTGCTTCGGGGTCCGTCCCGAACCGACTGGGAGCACAGCATCCCTGCCGTTGTGAGCCTCCGCTATTCGATCACGTTCCGGACTATGCGGGACGTATAAATTCCCGTTGCGTTGATAATTCCGCTTCCGTTTCCTGCCCCGGAACCGCCGAAAATCCTCTCGAGGGCTTTCACAGCGCAGAGCGTGGTTCGTGTGATCAAACGGTTGGCGAGCTTCGCAGTGACTTCGCGTTGCAGCCGATCCTGCACCTCGGGCTGCTCGTGATGATGCTGGGTTGGGCACTTGGTCTTTTGTTCGATCGTGGGCGTGATGCTCGCTTTGCTCATGCTCTTCCCGCTGGTCGCGCGCATCCGTTCGGAGGAAGCTCACTTGAGGCGCATTTTCGTTGCGAATATGTCGACTATCACGCCCGCACCTATCGGCTAATCCCGTGGATTTAGTAATCGATCGATTGAAAAGAAACATAGCGATGCCTACTTCGTAGGGGATTCGGGCCCACCCGGTGATTCTGGAACCTGTAATGCCGCCCCATCAGGCTGGAGAGAGCCGCGCCGTCGTGTTCGCAACCACTGCTGACGGGCTTAATTTGCCGGTCATCGACGTGACGAATCCGGCCTTCGCGACTCCGAACGATCCCGAGAGCCTGGCGGTGGGGCGCGATGGGTTCCTGGATTGTGAGCGTCGGAACCATCGTGTGCCCAGTATCGTCACCTGGCTGCTCATGCGGCTAGCGGCACGACGCTTGGTATTGCTTCGAAAAATCGTCGCGTCGGACAATACATATCTCGATAGCATCACGACTTACATGTTGAAGCTCGGTGCAGACCATCTCCCACCCGGCTTCGATGGTCCCGTCGACCGCAAGGTCGCGACGGCCACACACCTGGCAAATCTCCGCCTACGCATGCAACAGATCGCCAGACTGCTGGCGGAGGCGCTCATCTCACCGCATGCCGATGCACCGGAGGCGCTATTGCATTTCGGCAATATTGCGGGCGGCCCGGCGTTTGCCAGTATCAACGCGCTGATCATGCTCGCACGCACACACCCAGCGCTGATCCACCGTCCGATTGCGATTCACGTCTTCGATGCGCGGGAGGAAGGGCCGATCTTTGGCGAGCGTGCGACTCTTGCGCTCACCGCGCCTGAAGGCCCGCTGAGCGAGATCGAGGTCCAATTCCCGCACCACGCCTACGATTGGAATGACACCGCGCCGCTCGCGCGATTGCTTGTCGATCTTGTCCGACGTGGCGCCATTATCGCGGCTTCGTCGGAGGGAGGCCTGTTCGAATACGGTACCGACGATACGGTCGTCGCCAACCTCACCACACTCGCGCGGGCCGATGTGCCGATCGTTGCTGGTTCGGTCACGAGCTCAAGCGCGGTGCGCAAGCGGATGATCGCGCGGACGAAGTTCCAGTTTTTTGCGCGCGGCCTGGAAGGCATCGCGCCCCTCGTCGAACTGAGCGGCTACGCGATCGCCGAGAGTCACACAGCGGTGCTGAGCGATCAAGTCCTGCTGCGTCCACTGCCGCCTTCGCAATGAAAAGCTCTCATTGCCGGTCTTGAGCCTGACTCACGAATTCCTTGTTCAGTCGAGTCGTCCCGCAACCAAACGGCCGATTTCGAGCGCGAGCGAACGTGCGATCATGGGATTTCCGAAATTCCGGTCGGCGGAAGTGGCGTTGTCAGGAAGCGGCGCTTTCGAATGGGGCGTTGGGTGAGGACGCAGGACGGGGCCGGCCCGATGTCGGGTCTTGGGGTCCTTTCGAACGGAGAATGGCAGGACGAGCCAAGATGAGGCAAATACTCCCGGGGGCGAAGAATAATCTGCAATAAAAGTGTTCTTTGACTTTCAAAGAGATGCCGCGCGAGAATGCGTTTCCGTTGCAAGTATCTACTAATATTGTCAGTTGTCGGCTCGCCTGGATACCAGGATGTCGTGAATGAGCGTGATCCTTCGTTCTTGATGGGGTGACTCTAAACTCTAAGTATGATAGATTTAAAATGTCCGGTTTAGATAGTCATGCGATAAATATATGAGCGCGTTGACAAGGATAGTGTTTGGCATAATCAAACTTTATGAGTATTATATTTGATTAAAATCGCACTTCACGTCTTAAATATTGCCATTATTCATGGACAATATTCAATATTGGTACGGGCTTGAAATGTTTGGGATTGCCGCTGGAGGGGACGGGGAAAATGTAACCGAACCGGGAGTGTAGTCGTGCCGATAGCCGATAGAACTTCTGGATAAGTGTGAAAAGAAAGACGAAGTTGCTGAAAATGTCGTGGAGCTTTGTGAACGATTGATCAGGCGTCTGGCGAGTTTGCCACTAGAGGGAACTTTTCTGTCACATACGATGCCGGATCCGCATAACGTCGATCTATTGCCCGAAAACGAAGTCCTCAGACCCATTCCGGTCGCCGAGGTCACGAAATGCCTGAAATTGATCGCCGAACCGGGGATTTTACGGGTGCGGGAAGAGATGGCCTTCAAGACGGCAATGAGCATGGTTGCGGATGCCTTCGAAGATCAGACGGACCTTCGAGTGCAGATCATCAAATCTCTTTGCGACGCGTTTGACTTCCAAGATTAGCCATTCGCGGGCTGCGACTCCATTCTCGTTGGGTACAACGGAGGATGGCATGTCTCAAGAATCACGATTGAAATATCTGGGGTTGGTTGCCTCGATGAGGTTCTGGCTCTCAGGAGTGACCCGGTCAGTGTCAGCAGAGGCACTTAAGGACGCTACGAACTCGCCACCATCTGCTCCCGCAGCGGCCAAGGATCCGGTCGCGCCAAATGCGGGGGAATTGATCGTTGAGCCGGCTCTGCCGGTGGTGGTTCCCTCGGAACCCATTAAAGCGAAGGAAGAATCGAAGCCCCCTTCCGGGGAGAAGCCGCCGGCCATATCAGCGCCGACAGCGGCCAAGGAAAGCGACACAGCCGCGCCTGTGATACGTCCGATCATGTCGAAGCCCTGCGCCGCGAACGTCACGCCGCATGTGGCTCAGAACAACAGCCCCACCAAGACCGGAAGCAACGCAAGAGCGCCATCGATGGCCGCACCACGCGGCATGCCGGCTACGGCATGTCGCAGACGCGCCGCAAAATGATCGAATGCATTATCGGCTGGGGCAAGCAACAC
>Ga0335075_10006838_pt1 | contig 17605 bp, 11 predicted proteins | sample Lox_Sample_24_FD_206723 | JGI IMG/M metagenome (GOLD analysis project Ga0335075, IMG submission 206723) | Soil microbial communities from Loxahatchee National Wildlife Refuge, Florida, United States - Lox_Sample_2.4 | ecosystem: Environmental > Terrestrial > Soil > Wetlands | place: USA...
GCTCCTTGCTGGCCGCCGAGATCTCCTGCACCAGCTCGGCGGTGCGCTGGATATCCGGCACCAGTTTTTCGAGCATCTCGCCGGATTTCTCGGAGACGCGCAGGGTGGTGGCGGAGAGCTGGTTGATTTCTCCGGCTGCCTTCTGACTGCGTTCCGCCAGCTTGCGCACCTCGGCCGCGACCACGGCGAAACCCTTGCCGTGCTCGCCGGCGCGGGCCGCTTCGATGGCCGCGTTCAGGGCCAGCAGGTTGGTCTGGCGCGCGATCTCCTCGATGATGGAGATCTTGCTGGCAATCTCCTTCATCGCGGTCACCGCCTCCACCACCGACTTGCCGCTCTCCTGGGCGTCGTGTGCGCTCTTGTTGGCGATCTTGTCGGTCTGCTGCGCGTTGTCGGCGTTCTGGCGGATGTTGGAGACCATCTCCTCCATGGAGGACGATGCTTCTTCAGCAGCCGCGGCCTGCGAACTGGCGCCTTTCGACACCTGGACGGATGCCGTGGAGATGGCCTGGCTGGCGGAGGCCACTTCGCCGGCGATGGTGCGAATCTCGGTCACCGTCTGGGTGAGGGCGCCGACCATGGCCGAGAGGGCGTACATCAGCTTGTCCTGCGGAGAGCGCGCGTGGATCTCGACGGTGAGGTCGCCGCCGGCGACCTTCTCGGCCGCCGCGGTGATATCGTTCATCGCCTGGATCAGCGTATTCAGATTGTTCTTGATCAGGTTGAATTCGCCGTTGTAGCTATCGGCGATCAGGGCGGGGATATCGCCCTTGCTGATCTGTTCCACATATTGGGCGGAGACATTCAGCGGTCCGATCACCGCGTCGAGCGTCCGGTTGATGCCGTCGACGATCTTGCGGAAATCGCCGTGATGCTTCGTGGCATCCGCCCGGGTGCTGAGCTTCCCGGCCACGGCGGCCTCGATCAGCGCGTCGGTGTCGGCGATGAGCGCCTTCAGGTTGGCGCGGACCTGCTCGATGGTTTCGTTGATAAACGCCTTCTTGCCCGGGAAGCGATCGAGTGGAGCCTCGAAGTTGCCCTTGCCGAACTCGGCGATGCAGGCCATGGCCTTTTTCTTTACCGTGATATGGCCCTGGACCATGCTGTTGACGCCGTTGGCCATTTCCCGGTAGGCGCCGTCGAATTTCTGCGCCGGGATGACCACGTCGATGTCGCCCTTGTTGTGCTCGTCGGACATGCGGTTCATCTCGACGATGAAATCCTGCAGGTTGCCGCGCAGACGCTCTGCGCTCTTGGCCAGCGCATCGCGCTCGGAGCGGGCCTCGGCGCGGGCGGTGAGATCGCCGACGGACATCTTCTCCAGCAGCTCGGCGACTCCGCGGATGTAGCCGATCAGTTCCCGGAACGATTCGGCCAGCGATCCCACTTCGTCGCCGGAACGGTATTCGACGTTCCGGCTGATGTCGCCGAGAGAGATCTGCCGGGCCGCTTCAGCCAGCTGGCCCAGGGGGCGGGAGATGCTGCGCGAGATGAAGATTCCCAGGCCCAGGCCGACCAGGATGCCGCCCAGGATGGTGACCACCATGAAGGCGCGGCTGCTGTGGTAAGTCGACTCGGTCTCGTCCGCATCCTGCTTCGCGTTGGTCTCCTTGACCTGCACCAGCTGATTCAGGACGGACTCGACCGCATCCGCTTTTTCGCGGCCTTCGCCCATGGAGAGTTCGACCGAACCGCGCCTTTTTTGCAGCTGGTCCTTAGCGGCCAGCGCGACGATCTGGTCGACGACCTCCCTGCGTTCCCTCCATGCCTCGTCGAACTTCGCCAGCAGCGCTTTGCCCTCGTCGGTATGGACGAGCGGGCGCGCCTTCTCCAGGTTTTCCGCGACCTGCGCGGAATATTGCTCAATGGCGCCGCGGTATTTGTCGCGCTCCTCCGGCGTGGAGGCGAGCAGCAGGTTCTTCTCGGCGCGGGCCATGTAGACCAGCCGGACGTCGGCTTCGCGGAGGTAGCTGATGGCCAGTGTTTCGTTGGTATAGGAAGACGCCGACAAGTCGGCAATCCTGCCCAGGCTGGCGATGCCGATGGCGCCCACAATGGCAGTGACGACGCCGGTGACGATGAATGCCCCGATCAGCTTCCTGCCAATCTTCATGTCGTAAAACCAGTTCATGATTTTCTCCCGGCAGGCGGCTGCCTGCGCGAATTCAGGGTTTGCGAATCGGTCGAGCGGAAAGACTCAGCCAGGAACGCATACGGTCCGGTTAAGGGCCGGCGCGGAGATGGCCATCGCCGCGGCCGGCTCCGCTCTCCCGCCGCTGGGCATTCTGTTCCTGAGCGCGCAGTGCAGCCTGCACCAGCCGCTGCGGATCGAGGATGAGCGCCACCGTTCCGTTGCCCAGAATGGTGGCGCCGGAAACGACGTGCACGTGCCGGTAGAGCCGCCCGAGGGTGCGGATGACGGTCTGGCAGTTGCCCAGTACGCGGTCGACCACCAACCCGCAGCGGCCCGCCGGGCTCTCCACCACCATGATCTGTTCGCGCTCAGGCGGCGCGGTGCTGACGGCGAAGTGCTCGCGCAGCCGGATGTAGGGCACCAGCTCCCCGCGCACGCTGGCGAGGCGTTTGCGGCCGGCCTGCTCGATCTCGGCGCGCGTCAGCTCGATGCACTCGAGGGTGGAGGACAAGGGCAGCACAAACGACCCGTCGCCCACAGTCACCAGCAGCCCGTCGATGATGGCCAGGGTCAGGGGCAGGCGCATGGTCACGGTGGTTCCGGCGCCGCGGCGGCTGCTCACCTCCACGGTGCCGCGCAGGCTCTCGATGCCCCGGCGCACGACGTCCATGCCCACGCCGCGGCCGGAGAGGTCGGTGACCTGGCGTGCGGTGGAAAAGCCCGGCTGGAAGAGGAGGTCAAAGATTTCCGTCTCGCTCAGAGCCGCCTCCGCCGCAATCAGTCCACGCTCCACCGCGCGTCTCCTTACCGCCTCCGTATCCACGCCGCCGCCGTCATCGGAAACGCCGATCAGGACGCTGCCGCCGGAGTGGCGCGCCGACAGATGGATCTGGGCGGTCGGGCGCTTGCCGGCGGTCCGGCGCACCTCGGGCGGCTCGATGCCGTGGTCCATGCTGTTGCGGATCAGGTGCATGAGCGGGTCGCTGAGCTGATCGATCACAGTCTTGTCGAGTTCCGTCTCCGCGCCCTCGATGGTCAGTTCCACGTCCTTGCCCAGCTCGCGCGCCAGATCGTGGACGAGGCGGCGAAAGCGCTCAAAGGTACCGCGGATGGGCATCATGCGCAGGGTCATGGAATTCTCGCGCAGCGCCGCGCTCAGCCGTTCCACCTCTTCGGCGACGGCAACCACTTCTTCATCCTCGCGGCGCGCTGCAATCTCGCTCAGCCTGGCCTGCACGGTCACCAGCTCACCCACCAGATTCACCAGCTGATCGAGGCGCGCCGCCGGAACCCGCAGGCTGGCAGCCTGATCGGGCTGATCGTAAAAGCGGCGGCCGCTGCCGGAACGCTTCTCGTTCAGCGCCCGCGCGGTGCGATCGGCCGGAGATGGCGGCGCCGCCTCGGCTGGGCCAGGTTCCGGCTCGGCATCTGCAGCTTCGACGATCAATTCGCAGGTATCTTCGACGAAGATGAAAACGTCCCGGATCGCGTTTTCGCCGGCGGAGGTCTCCAGCACCATCTCCCACACGGCGTAGCAGCGTTCGGGATCGAGCTCGGCCAGGGGTGGCAGGGCCTCGAGCGAGGCGTGAGCGGTCAGACGCCCCAGCCGTCCGAGTTCCCGCAACAGCAGCAGGGGATCGGCGCCGTTGCGCATCAGGTCGGGGCCGGGGGCGAAGCGAATCCGCCATGGCCGTGCGGCGGCCGGAGTGTCGGCGGATGCGGGAGGCTCCGTGACCGCGGCGCGGGCCGGCTCCGCCTCCGTCTTTCCCCCGAGCCTGCGCACCCTGTCGAGGATTGCGGCGTCCGCAGCGCGATCCGCTGCGGTTTCGCCGGCGCCCATCTCCACCATGGCGCGAATACGATCCAGGGCGGCCAGAGTCAGGTCCACCAGGTCGACGGTGACCGCGAGCCGGCCGCGGCGCACGTCGTCGAAGACGGTTTCCAGATCGTGGGTAAAGGCCGCCAGGTCGTCGAAGCCGAACATCGCGCCCGAGCCCTTAATGGTATGCAGTCCGCGAAAGACCTGTGCGACCAGTTCCGCATCGCGGGGCTGCTCATGCAGTCCCAGCAGCGAGGTCTCAAGAGCCGCCAGCAGCTCGCGCGCCTCTTCGCGGAAGCTTTCGCGGAAGTTCTCCAGCTGCGCCGCTGCGCCGGGGCGGCTCACGCTCCGCCTCCGCTGAAGGGAAGCCGGTCGAATCCCGCCTCCGCCATCGCCCGGCGCAGGGGCTCCGGCCACGGCCTCTCCAGATGCACTACCGGCCCCGACGCCTGGCAGGCTTGTTCAGCGGCCATCAGCAGCTGCAGCGCAGTGACGTCCAGCGTGACATCCTCGGCGATCGAAATCACCACGTCCGCTCCGGGCGAGAGCGCTTCAGCCAGCAGCGCCTTCAGATCGGCGGCGCAGGCGATGTCCAGGGCTCCTTCGAGATTGATCCGCAACGGGCTCCCGCTGCGGTCCAGCGTGGCAGGCACGGAGTGGCTCTCCCTCCACCAATTGCATCGGCGAACGCTGCCGCGTGCATGAGCCGGTTTCCACAGAGATCTGTGAAGAGCCAGAGGCAGTGACGAAAATGGAATCGAGCTGGTACGGGCCGCAAACAGGAGGGGGCTGAGGGCGCTAATTGTTGGTGGCCGGGCTATCGCACCAGCTTCTGCACCACGGAGAGAAGCTGCTCCGCCTGGAACGGCTTCACGATCCATCCGGTGGCGCCGGCGCGGCGGCCGGCATCTTTCTTTTCGGCCTGCGATTCCGTGGTGAGCATCAGGATCGGGGTAAAGGCGTAGCCGGGCAGCTTGCGCAGGGCGGCAATCATCTCGATTCCGTCCATCACCGGCATATTCAGGTCGGTAATGACCAGGTCGAACTTGCGCGCGCCAGCCTGCTGCAGCCCCTCGCGGCCATCGCCGGCCTCCGCCGCTTCAAAGCCTGCCCGGCTCAGCGTGAACGTCACCATCTGGCGAACGCTGGCCGAATCATCTACTGTCAGCAACTGCTTCATGGCTGGCTCCCTGTTTCCTGCATCGGAAGATTCGCTGCGTCCATGAGGGGGCGCGTTGTTCTTCCTGTGGTCCTGCATGGTTCAGAACAACTCCACCTCATTCCCCGCGAAGCTGATCGGCGCGGCGGGCAATGCCTCTCGGCCGATCGCGGCGCGCAGTACCCGGCGCTCGGTTTCGGTGGTGTAAACCGTGCCGAACAGGCGTTCGATCTCCTCCTCATCCCACGCCTTCCGGGCAGCCGGCGACTCCTGCGCCATCTGCTGAGCGGCGGCCTCGAGCGCCGCGACAATCGCCTCGATCTGGCGGAAGCCGCGCTCGATAGTCTCGGTGGTCACGGTCGCTTCCGCGATTCTGTCGCAGAGTGCATCGGTGGCCAGATGGATCTTCTGTCCGCGATCGCCGGCGCATTCTGCTGCCTCCCGCAGAATGTCGAGGCCCACGCGCGTCTCTGCCTGGGCATTGTGCAGATCCGCGGTTCGCGCTGCGGTGAAGACGTCCAGGGTTTGCCGTCCACGCTCCACCAGCGTCAGCATCTCCTCGGTGGCCTGCTCGGACCGGGCCGTGATCGCGGACCAGTCTTCGGCGATGCGGCGAATGGTTCTGGAGATCTCGAGAATTCCGTCGGCGCGCGCGCCCAGGTGGCTGGCTTCCACGATGGAATTGAACATGAGCAGCTGCAGGCGCTCGCGCACCGAACGGGAGCGCAGCAGATGCTCGCGGACCAGCTGCATGAGGCCGGTGATGCCCTGAATCGATGCCTCCACTTTCTCGTCGCCGGTCTGGCATTGTTCCTGCAGTTCCTCGATGCGGGTCAGGTCCGCCGCCAGGTGTCTTTCCTGTTTCAGCACCATGGGACTGATGGCCAGCAGGTCGCCTGCCGCGATCCGCGCGATGGCTTCGAGACACGTGTGAATCTGTCTGGTCCAGCCGGCTACGGTATCGCGGACGTTTCTGAGTTGTGCTGCCTGGATATTGATGCCTTCGCGCAGTGCCGGCAATTCTCCGGCACCCTGCGACTGGCTGCATTTGCGCAGGCCGGCGCTCAGCATGCTCAGCGATGCGATCACGTGCTCCATCTGCTGGCGGGTCACGTCGTGGACCTGTATTGCCGCGATGACGCCGGTGATCTGGGCCGCGATCCCGGCAATGCAGGACTTCAGGGCCAGGGGAGTATCGCGGAGCTGCTTCAAGGCCGCATCGACGGTGAGGAGCGAGCCCTGCAGGGCCTTGTCGATCTGCGCGAACTGTTCGCGCATCCTGGGCAGATCGCCTGCGAGGGTCTGGCGCATCTGGTCGGTGCCCAGTCTCCGCTCCTCGGTCTGGCGCGCCAGCAGTGCGGTGCTGGACGAGACTTCCTGCGCGAACTCTTCCAGCTGACGGGCAAGATACTCGAAGCCCGCTCCGGTTTCGCCCAGGCGCGCTACTTCGATGTTGGTGAGCACGCGCAGCATCTCGGTTTCGCGCACGATCGACTTCTGCCTGCGCGTCAGCTGCAGGAGGCGGCGCAGCAACGCGGCTTCGGCGGCCACAATCTCAAGAACGTCGCCGGTGGCGCGCATCCGGTCGCGGCTGAAATCCTCCGCCGCCAGGGACAGAGATTGCACGCGCGGCACCACGGAGAGCACGCGTTCGCCTTCGGCGCAGCCCACAATCTGCCCGGCCAGATCGATGACCGCGTCGGCATCGCCGGACAGCTGCCGGAACTCCCGGCTGAGGGTTTCGATTTGCTTTGTGGAGTCGTCGAGCAGGCTCTGCAGGTCGTGCTGCGCCTCGTTGAGAAGGCAGAACACGGTCTCCGGCCAGGGTTCCGTTTGCGCTTTGCAAGCCACGCCCGGCAACACACACTGAGGCTGCATGCCCGTCCTATCGGCTGGACGAGCTGTTGTGAACAGCCGGACAGGGACAAATGGGAGGATTTGGGATCAGGCGCGGTTCCAAACGCGTTCGCGGGTCACTTTGGAATGCCGCTTCCGGGCAGCCGTCCTTCTAGCGGATCGTTCCGCCGGCCACGCGAAGAACTGCGTCGAACGCGGGCTTCGGCTTTCCCTGGCGATCGAAGAGCAGGGGATAATCGGTCCGGCCCGGAACCGGCCAGTTGTTTTTCCAGGAGTCGGCGTCGGTTACGCCCCAGAAGGTGACGCGGCTGATCTGGCCGCGGTGCCTGAGGAAGACGCGAAAGAGATCCGCGTAGCGCTGGGCGAGCTGTTGCTGGACGGCGTCGGGAAGCCCACTGGGCCAGGGGTTGAGCTTCGGGTTCTGCGCAATCTTCACGGAGACTTCCGCAGTTTCCTGTTTCGTGGCGGGCGGAAGGACGTCGATGTCGAGTTCCGAAATCGCCACCTTCACGCCCAGCGCTGCGAAGGCTGAAATGGTGGCGTCCTCCTGCGCGGGCGTGGGCCAGGTCAGGTTGTCGTGGTTCTGCAGTCCCACGCAGTCGATGGGGACGCCTTCGGTCTGGAGTTGTTTCACGAGACGGATGGCGCCCTCGCGCTTCGGCTCATTCTCGAGGTTGTAATCGTTGTAGGTGAGCTGCGCCTGCGGATCGGCCTCGTGCGCGTATTCGAAGGCCTTAGCGATGTAATCGGGGCCGATGATCTTCTCCCACATCGACTGGCGCAGCGTGCCGTCTTCGTTGAGCGCTTCGTTGACGACGTCCCAGCTCTGAATTTTGCCTTTGTAGCGGCCGACGACCGTGAAGATGTGGTCCTTCATGCGGGCGAGCAGGGCGTCGCGGGTGAGCAGGTTTCCTTTTTCGTCGCGGAAGACCCAGGCGGGCACCTGATTGTGCCAGACGAGGTTATGGCCGACGATCCACATGTGGTGTTGCTGGCCGAAGGCGACGTAGGCATCGGCGGGACCGAAGTTGTAGCGGCCGGGTTCGGGATGAACGATCCCCCACTTGAGGTCATTTTCAGGAGAAATGGAGTTGAACTGACTGATGACGATGGAGTCGCCAAGCTTGTCCTGGCCTTCGGCCTGGGCGCGGTTGATGGCCGCGCCGATGTAGAAGTCGCCCTGGTAGGCCTTCTGCAGGGTGAGCTTAGGCGCCTGAGCAGTTGCGGCGGTAGCAAGCAACGCTGTGGCCAAAATCGCCGAACGTGAAAACATAGGCAGGAACTCCTTTTGGCGCTTCACTGTTGCGATGCGGCTGCGGGCGGCGCAAAGCCTTTGCGGCGGCCGGCCAGATCGTCAGAGATGCTTCGGTTGAGCTTGCGTGAAATGGGGTAGAAAAACAGCACGGCGGCAGTGGCGAAGAAGGCGATGCCGGACCACAGACCCGCGGTGAGCCGGATGCCGCCGAGAGCGCGGGCGGTCTGCACAGCGTTGGCGACGTATCCGTAGTACGAGAAGAGCCAGCCGGCGATGGCGCCGCCGATGGCCAGGCCGACCCAGAGAGCGAAGACGACGGCGGCGGTAACGGTGCCGGTAGCGCGGCGGCCCGTCTTCCACTCGCCGTAGTCGGCCACGTCGCCCATCATGGCCCAGAGCAGCGGCCCGGACGTGCCGAAGAAGAACTGGCGGAGGATTTCGGAGCCGATGATCGGCGCCGTGGCGGTGGCGGGCAGGAAGAGCACGGCCAGATTGAATAAGCCGGTGAGCGCCATGCTGAGAATGAAGAGTGGGCGCTTGCCGATGCGGATGGAGAGGAACGTGGAGAGGGTCACGCCCACGATGAGAGCGGCGAGGCCGAATCCGTTGAACCAGCTGAAGAGGTCTTCGTTGCCCGCGTTGTATTTGAAGTAGGGCAGCATCACGCTGCCGCGCATGGCGAGCGCGGCGAAATAGAACGTGGTGGCGAGGAAGAGAACGATCCAGGCGGGATTGCTGAAGAGGTCGGCGAGATCCTGGCCGAGCGAGGTTTTCTGCTGCGGGTCGGGCTGGATACGCTCTTTGCTGCTGGCGAAGGCGATGAAGAAGAAGAAGACGCTGAGGATGGAGAGCAGCCCCATGGTGAACTGGTAGCCGCGCGCGGAGTTGCCGCGGCCGAAGAAGGCAATCATGGGGATGGCGAGGCTCTGCACGATGAAGCCGGCGGAGTTGGCGAGCACCTGGCGGTAGGAGGCGATGCTGGTGCGCTCGTCGGGATCGCCGGTGAGGACCGCGGTGAGCGAGGCGTAGGGTACGTTGTTGGCGGCGTAGATGAGCCGCAGCAGCAGATAGGTGACCCACGCGTAGATGAGCTTGCCGCTGAAACTCAGGCTGGGCGTGGTGAAGGTGAGGATGCCCATGATGCCGAAGGGAACGGCGGTCCAGAGCAGCCAGGGGCGGAACTTGCCCCAGCGGGTGCTGGTGCGGTCGGCAATGACTCCCATGACGGGGTTAAAAAAGGCGGCGATGAGGCCCACGACGAGAAAGAGCGTGCCGGCCTGGGCGGCGCTGAGGCCAAAGGTGTCGGTGTAGTAGTTGAGCTGGAGGGCGAGCATCGCCTGGAAGATGAAGTTGGCGGCCATGTCGCCGAGGCCGTAACCCAGCTTCTCTTTGAAGGAAAGTCTCTCGATCATGGTGGTCCCGTCTTTCCAGGCGCTAATCGGTCACGGTCAGCGTGAGCCGCTGCAGATCCGCATCGCGCGACGAAGTGCCGACCATGAGGGAGAAGTCGCCCGGCTCGACGACGTATTTCATGTTCACGTCCCAGAACCTGAGCAAATCGGGCGGGATGTCGAAGGCGACGGTGGTGGTTTCGCCGGGCTGGAGATGCACTTTGCGGAAGCCCTTCAGCTCCTTTACGGGACGCGTGACGGAGCTGACCACGTCGCGGATGTAGAGCTGCACGGTTTCAGTGCCGGCGCGGCCACCGGTATTTGTCACATCGACGGTTACGGTTGCGGAGCCGTCCCTGCGGATCTTCTTTTTGTTCAGGCGCAGCTCGCCGAGCGCAAAGGATGTGTAACTGAGGCCGTAGCCAAAGGCGTAGAGCGGCGAGACGTCGTCGAAGAGATAGCCGCGCCGCGCCGATGGCTTGTAGTTGTAGAAGGCGGGCAGGTGGCCGACGGAGCGGGGGATGGTGATGGGCAGCTTGCCGCCGGGGTTGACGTCGCCGAAAAGGACGTCGGCCACGGCGTGTCCGGTTTCCTGGCCGAGATACCAGCACTCGTAGATGACCGGGACGTGTTGCGCGAGGTAGTTGATGGAGAGCGGGCGGCCATTGAAGAGGAAGACGATGACCGGCTTGCCCAGCGCCAGCATCGCCCTGACCAGCTCCTCCTGGCGGCCGATGAGGTCGAGGCTGGTGCGGTCGCCCATGTGATTCAGCCCCCAGGCCTCGCGCGAGGTCTGCTCGTTGCCGCCGATAGCCATCACAATCACATCGGCCCGGCGCGCGGTGCGGACGGCCTCGGCGATCAGCCCGCGGTCTTCTTCGGGATCGGCGGGGACGACCTCATCCTGGTTCCAGTTGCCGCCGATGGTAATTTTGCAGCCCTCGGCGTAGAGGACCTTGGCCTTCTTGCCGACTTTCGCCTTGATCCCGTCGAGCACGGTGACATTGTGCTTTGGGACGCCGCTGTAGCCGCCGAGCAGGCCACGGTGCGCGTTGGGCCCGATGACGGCGATGGTCTTGATCGCGTTGAGATCGAGCGGGGCGAGGCCGTTTTCGTTTTTGAGCAGGGTGATCGCTTCGTGGGCAGCGGTGAGAGCGAGGGCGCGATGTTCTTCGCAGCCCACGACGCGCTCGGCCTGGTCCGGATCGACATACGGGTCGTCGAAGAGGCCCATCTCGAATTTCCAGAAAAGCATGGGCGCAACGAGCTCGTCGAGCTGGCGCTCTCTGAGGACGCCTTTCTTCACCAGATCGACGAGGTGCAGGTAGCAGTCGGGATCGGGCAGCTCGATGTTGACGCCGGCTTCAACGGCGAGGCGGCAGGATTCTCTGCTGTCTTTCGCGACAAAGTGCCCGTGCGTGTCGGGACGATAGCCCAGCTCCCAGATGGCGTAGTAGTCCGAAACGACAAAGCCCTGGAAGCCCCACTCCTTGCGCAGAAGATCGCGAAGGAGCCATTTGTTGGCGTGGGAGGGGATGCCGTCGATCTCGTTGTAACTGGCCATCAGGGTTACGGCGCCGGCCTCACGCAGCGCCTCCTGAAACGTGTACAGGAAGGTCTCGCGCAGCACGCGCAGCGAAACATTGGCGGGGGCGCAGTTCATGCCGGATTCCGGCTGGCCGTGGCCGACAAAGTGCTTCAGGGTGGCCAGCAGGTGGCGCTTGTCGCGGAATCTGCGGTCTCCCTGGAAGCCTTTGACCGCGGCGATGCCGAGCCGCGACACCAGAAATGGATCCTCGCCGTAGGTTTCTTCCACGCGCCCCCAGCGCGGTTCGCGGGCAACATCGACTACGGGGGTGAGAGCGTGGTGTGCGCCGCGCGAGCGCGCCTCGAGGGCGGTCATGGCGAAGAGCTTTTCCACCAGGTCCGGATTGAAAGTGGCGCCGAGCGCGATGGGCTGCGGAAAGCTGGTGCCCTCGGGCGCCGCGTGCCCGTGCAGGCACTCCTCGTGGAAGATCACGGGGATTCCCAGACGGCTGTTCTCGAGGAAGAACTTCTGGATGGCATTCGTCAGCTCGGCCATTTGCCGCGCCGATCGGCCGCCGCCGGCGTCGCTGGGACGTCCCACCTGGCCGAGGCCGCGGCGGTCGCGGAACGATTTCTTCGCCTTGGCGAGATCGAAGTTTCCCTGCGCATCGACCAAGGTCTGGGGCTTTTTCTGCCAGATGCAGAGCATCTGGGCAGCTTTCTCCTCCAGCATCATTTGCTGCAGCAGGTCTTTCACGCGCCGTGCCGAGGGCTGGACAGGATCTTTCCAGGCGGGCGGCCCCGGGCGCCCGGATTTTCGTGCTGCAGGCTGTTTCTTCATGCGGACAGTCTCTGTGGTCCTGTTGCCGGTTGCCTGACCAATGTAGTCGCGAGCCGCGCAAAGAGCAACAGCAAATCGATTTTCCATGGGATCGCGTCGGATTGTTCAGGCGGGTTCCGGTTACTCTGGTTTTTCCGCCAATTTGTACCGGCCCTGTATAATAACGGCGTCTTCAGGACGACCAGCTGTTCGCTGGTGCTTCGCGGGTTCTATCGCGGTGCAAGGCTGCCGAGCCTTCTTTACCCAAGGAAAGTCGGAGTCGCAGGTCCGGGCCATCGACGCACCTCCGGAGCCGGGGAAGGCCAGAATGCTCAACGCTGCGCCAGAAAGCGAAAGCGGGCTGCCGAAGATTGCCGTTCCGACCGAGGCTGCAAGGTCTCAGCCGCCCGCGAACGTGCGTCCTGAGGGCCAGGACGTGGTCAGCTATCTGCGCGCGATGGTGCGAGAGGAACCTGAGCCGGCTCCTGAACCAGAGCCACGCTCACCCTTTCGGGCTCTGATGAGCAGGGCGGCAGGCGCGATCCGCTCCGCATCCGCCATCGCCGGGCACTCTGCGACGCCTAAGTCCGGGTCGTCACCGGAGCCGACTGCGGCGGAAGAGTCGCGCAGTGTGCATATCCCAGTGGAGCCGGTCGCGCAGGTGCCCGTAGCGGCGAGCGTCGAGGCTTCTGTTCAGGCACCGCAGATGCAGAGTGCGGAGACCCCGGTTGATTCGCCGGCGCTTTCGGCACCCGCTCCGTCGAGCGTCGAGTCCTCTGTTCAGGCGCCGCAGATGCAGAGTGCGGAGGCCCCGGTTGATTCGCCACCGCCGCTTTCGGAGCCTACGCCGACGAGTGTTGAGCCCTTTGCTCAGGCTCGGCAGATGCAGAGTGCGGAGGCCCCGGTTGATTCGCCACCGCCGCTTTCGGAGCCTGCACCCGCACCGCCGCTCGTCTCGCAGCCATCGTTTTTTGCCGAACTTCGCGGCCGGTTGATTCTTCGGCTGCGTGGGGCAGCAGCCCGTTTGCGACTGGATCTTCCGGGGAAACGAAAGCAGGCTGCCGATGCATTGTCTTTGCAAGTTTCCCGTCTGGCTGCCTGGCGAAGCGTCATCCAGCGCGCGGCGAACTCTGCGCAGAACCGTGTCAAAGCGCTGCCGGTCGCGATGGGAAACGGAATGCGCGCTCTGCGCCCCGGGTGGGCAGCCCTGAAAGGGTCGGTGCTCGTCGCCGGAGTGCGGATGCGCAGGCTGCAGCCGCATTTCTCGTTGCTGATTGCCAGGCGGCGTCGCGCTGCGCCGGCTCGAGCGGGGGAAGCGGCGGCCAGCGAAGACGAAACGCAGCCGGCGTCCAATCCCGCAGCCGCAACCGCTCGGGCCGCACGGCCTCAACCTGCGCAGCCGGACTTTCCGTTTCGCTCGGCTCCCGCCTGGAGCCCGGAGCCGGTTCCGCCGCCATCGCCATTCCGCCCCATGCCTTCCGCCGCTGCTGTGCCATCGGAAGCTGCGTTTGCGGCAGGGCATGCCCAAGGCGTGCCGCCGATGCCGGTTGTCGGGGCCGAAACTGCCGGGGCGGGCTCCACGGCTCTGCGAGGCGAGGTTCTGCCTCCTGAACCAGCGCCTGAGCAGCGCGTTCGCGCCGCTGAGCCGGCGCGGGTGATTAACATGCAGCCCGGCGTGCGATCCGCGGTGCCGGCTTCGGGCACTGTCAGCCGAGGCTGATGGTCACGCCGCCACTGTAGTTGGCCGGATTCCCGGACCCCACGAGCGCGTGAACGGCGGCCGGCTCCATCGGTCGCGCAAAGAGGAATCCCTGGCCGCAGGGGCAGTCCAAAGACTTCAGCTCCGCCAGTTGTGCTGTGTCTTCGATTCCCTCGGCTACAACATTGACGCCCAGGGAGCGCGCCAGATCCAGAATGCTGCGGACGATTCGGCGAGAGTCCGGGTCGGTGGCAATGCCCTGGACAAACGAGCGGTCGATTTTGAGAGTGTCGAACGGGAAGCGCTGCAGGTAGTGAAGGGAACTGTAGCCCATGCCGAAGTCGTCCATATGGAGACCGACGCCCAGCTGGCCCAGTTGCCGCATCGTCTTCAGGGTGGTCAGGGCATCGGAGATCAGACAGCTTTCGGTCACTTCGAGACGGAGGCTGGCTGCATCCAGCCCCGTTTCCCGCAGTACCTGTTCGACGCGTTCCACGAGGTCGGGCCGTTCGAACTGGCGCGCCGAAAGATTCACGCTGATCCGCGTGCCCTGCATTTCCGGGTTGCCGCCGCTGCGCCATTCGACCAGTTGGCGGCAGGCTTCCACCAGACCCCAGTCGCCGAGGGGCAGAATCAACCCGGTTTCCTCGGCGAGAGGGATGAACTCGGCCGGCAGCAGCAGGCCCTTGTGGGCGTGGCGCCAGCGCACCAGGGCCTCAAAGCCGATGATGCGGTTCGTTCGCAGGTCCACCTCGGGCTGATAGAACATGGAGAGCTCACCCTTGTGGATCGCGCGCTCGAGGTCGGCTTCCATTTCCAGCTTTTCCAGAGCACGCTCCCGCATGCCGCTGGAGTAACAGACGACGCTCGTCGATTCCTGGCAGCGAGCGTTGGCCAGCGCGCTCTCCGCGTCGCCGATCAGATCTTCAGGGTGGGCATACTCGGCACCCGCCACCGCGATTCCCACTGCGAGTTGGGGAGTTACGCGATGGGCGCGCCAGACAAACGCCTCGCGAACGGCCTCCGCCGCCTCGCTTGCGAACTGGATAGCTTCCGGCTCGCTGCTCGCCCGTTCCAGACAGATCAGGAACTCCGCGCCGTTCACGCGCGCCGCGATTGACAGCGAGGGCAACATCCGCTGCAGGCGCAGCGCCGTTTCCATCAGGAGGCGGTCGCCACCGCTGGAGCCCAGGGTTTCGTTCACGCGCTCGAAGCGGTCGATGGCCACCGCGAGTATGGCGAAATTCCAGTCTCCGAGCAACCGGCCGCGCTCCATGCGCCGCTCCAGATGCTCGACAAAGAAGAAGCGGTTCGGCAACCCGGTGAGCGCATCGGCTGTGCGCCGGTCGGTATTGTCGCTCAGCGAACCAGCGACGTGCGTGATGCGACCGGCGGCATCCTCCGAGGCGACGCACCGCGCCAGTACCCACCGCCAGCGCCCGTCATGGTGCCGGATGCGGTGTTCATTCTGAATTGTCTTTGCCTTGCCTGCCCGCAGCGCGCGCAGTTCCGCTTCGAAGCGCGGCTTGTCATACGGGTGCACGCGCTCCATCCAGCAGCTGACGTCGGAACAGGGGCCATTCAGGCCGGTTATGGATTGCCAGCGGTGCGATCCCCAGAGCTGCCCGGCGATCAGGTCCCAGTCCCAGAAACCCTCCTGGGAGGCCTCCAGCGCGAGGGCGTATCTGTGCCACTCATCGCTGCGTTCCAGCATCTGCTCCTGGGCCATCGTTCCCCGCTCGTGATCGTGGTCGGCGCAGCGCGCCTCTGCCTGTCCCTATCGGCAGGGAGGAGATGGCGATCAGTGGGAAAGCGACTCCGGTTTCGGCCGGTGGTTACGAGTCCGCGGGCTGCGGCGCGCTGCCGTTCGGCCACAGGAGATTCAGACGTTCGGCGGCCATTCCAATGACCGCATACGACGCGCCAAGCACTTCGCCGTCAGCCTCCACCAGCAGCGGCTGATCGCAGGCAGCGCCGTTCAGAGGCCGGCAGATCAGCCGCCGGACTGACTCGTATCGAGGCATCGGCAGTCCGCCCCATCCGTAGTGGCCGTTTACCTGCCGCGTAGCCAGCGCGTGAAAGCTGGCGTGCCCCAGGCCCAGCCGGCCGGTCTGAGGTAACCACGCGAGGCGCAGTGCGTCGCCGAAGGGATCGCCCTGCGGGTGCCAGCGATTGATCTCCGGAACATGGGTTGCGATCGCTTCGCAGGCCACTTCGGTCGTGGTACTGCCGTCGGCGTACGTCATCTCGATGGTGAATGGCTGTACGCGATGCTCGAGCAGGAGCTTTGCGCCGCCTACGAAATATGCGAGCCGCCCGCCGTGGCGTTTGCCCTGGCCCGTGGGCGCGAGGTTCATCAGGGCAGCGTGCATGCCCATTCCCGCGGCGATGAAGAAAAACCAGCTGCGCATGCGCTTGTGGCCTGGAGGGCTGAGTTCGATCTTTCCCAGGCTCACCGGCCGCGCCTGCGCATGGAGAAGCATGTGGGCCGCCAGCAGGGGATTGCGGGGCAGCCGGAGGTTCTGGGCGATGACGTTGCCGGTGCCGAAGGGCAGCACACCCAGCGCCGCACCCGACCCGGCCACGCCCTGCATGACCTCGAAGACCGTTCCGTCGCCGCCGCACACCAGGAATGTGTCGAAGCCCGCGGCCACGGCCTCGCTTGCCTGCTGGCCGGCCGAATGGGCGGAGAGCGTCTCCTGCAGGTGGACGTCGCTGCCATAGCTGCTCAGCAACTCCGCAATCTGTTCCACTGCGGCGCGACGCCGCGCGTTGTGGATGAGCAGCGGGTTCAGGAACAGCAGAACGCGTCGCATCTGAACAGATTAAGTTGCGCCTTCTGAAGCGAATGTGAACAAACCGTTAGATGCGCGCCGGCGCACCACGCCGGTCAACCCGGGGGTGCCTCGCTTTTCGCGTCTGCTCCCCGGCCGATGCCCGGTGCCGGGGATTGGCAAAACGAGGGAAATCCTCTGCCTCCTCCCCGCCCCTTGCGTGCGTATACGTCTATAGAAGGAAAGAGCAGGGAACCAGTCTGAGCGCTCACGATCACTCCTTCCGCAGCCTGATGCTGGAGCACCAGTCCATGGTCTTCAGTATCGCCCTGCGCATTCTGGGCGACCGATTCCAGGCCGAAGAGGTCGCGCAGGACGTATTTCTGGAGCTGCATGCGAAGCGGGAGGAACTCACATCCGGCGAGCATATCCTGCACTGGCTGCGGCGCGTCGCGGTGCATCGCTCCATCGATCGGATTCGCCAACGGGAGCGCCGTCAGGAGATTGCGATGGACAGCGCGGAGCTTCCGGAGGTGGCCTTTGAGGCGCCTCCGGGCGATCCGCTGCTCAGCCGCCAGCTTCGGCAACTGGTGGCATCGCTCCCGGCCGCGCCACGCGCCGTGATCGTGCTGCGCTACCAGGAGGATCTGACGCCGGAAGAGATTGCGGCGACGATGAAAATGCCGGTCGCCACGGTGAAGAGCCATCTGCGGCGAACGCTGCGGCTGCTGCGCGAGAAGATGACGCGCGTTCTGCGCTAGCGGGAAACGAGGTTTGCGATGATCGACGGCGATACCGAATTCGAACAGGCACTCTTTGCAGCGTTCGCGCGCGAAGCCGCTCCGGAGACGCTGATCGTCGCCGTCGAAGAGCGCCTGCGCGAACCAGCTTTCGTGCCTTCCTTCGCCAGCCTGCGCGTTGCCACGCAGTCGCGCTGGACCAGTCTCTGGTCTCTGGCTGCGCATGCTCTTGTGGTGGCGCTGTTGCTGTTGTTTGCCCTCTCGCAATGGCGCACCCGCCTGATTCAGCAGAAAACAGCCGCCATGGTGGACGTCACGCCCTTCATCCCCGCGGCTCCCATGAAAGAGACCATGGGCGGCGGCGGTGGCGGAGGCAATCACGAGATCGTCGAGGCTTCCAAGGGCAAGCTGCCCAAGATGGCCAAGACCC
>Ga0335075_10006840_pt1 | contig 17605 bp, 15 predicted proteins | sample Lox_Sample_24_FD_206723 | JGI IMG/M metagenome (GOLD analysis project Ga0335075, IMG submission 206723) | Soil microbial communities from Loxahatchee National Wildlife Refuge, Florida, United States - Lox_Sample_2.4 | ecosystem: Environmental > Terrestrial > Soil > Wetlands | place: USA...
CTCGCCGCTCATGAGGCCGGGCAGGGCCGACGCCCAGCGGAGCTCCGCACCGGGATCGGCGGCGACGATCTTCGCCTTGACGGTCATCAGGCGGCCGTTGGCGGGCTGGACGGCGCGGAGCGTGATTCTGCTGCCGACCGCGATCTCGCCGGACGCCTCGCGGAACAGCGGATTCCACTCCGGGTAGCGGCTCAGGTCGGTCAGCACCTCCCACACGGCCATCGGCGGCGCGTCGATCTGAGTGGTCGCGGACACGGTTTTCATAGGTCTTGCTCTCCCCCTGTCTCCGCCGTCACATGCGCGGGCAGCCGAGGGTCGATCCACGAGAGCGGGTCGAGGCCTCGCTCTCCCCTGGCTCAGGTGCCACAGGGGTCGCAACTGCGCGTTGCGGACAGGACACGAATTGACAACAACCGTTACGGGCGGGGTTGTCAGATGTCGCGGCGATGCCTTGAATGAGGATTCATCGGCTGACGGATCCACCTAGCGAAAGCTGGGACTTGTGTGATGAAGCACGATTCAGTCCTTGAGGTACGCGCTGTGAGCGTCCGCTTTGGCGGCCTGACGGCGCTCGACGCCGTGTCGCTCACGGTTGAGCCCCGGCAGGTCCTCGGCGTGATCGGGCCCAACGGGGCGGGCAAGACGACGCTGCTCAATGTCTTGTGCGGCTTCATCCGGCCCGATGAGGGCCAGGTGCTGCTCGACGGCCGCCGGTACCATGACCTGCGCCCGCACCGGCTGGCCGGGCTCGGCATCTCCCGGACCCTGCAGGGAGTGGGCCTGTTCGGCAGCCTGTCCGCAATCGAGAACGTCATGATCGGCGCGAACTGCCGGGCCTCGGCCGGGTTCTGGTCAGCCCTGCTCGGGCTGCCGCGCTCCGGCCGGGACGAGCGCCGGCTGCGGCAGGAGGCGGTCGAGGCGCTCGACCGGGTGGGCGCGGGCGGGGCGGCCGGGCAGCGGCCGGGCGAGCTGTCCTACGGCATGCGGAAGCGGGTCGCGCTCGCCCGCGCGCTCGCCGCCCGGCCGAAGCTGCTGCTGCTCGACGAGCCCGCCAGCGGCCTCGCGGAGGACGAGCTGGCCGAGCTGGGCGGGCTGATCCGGGAGCTCGCGGCGGAGACCTCGCTGGTGATCGTGGAGCACCACATGGACCTGATGATGTCGGTCTGCGACTCGCTGGTCGTGCTTGACTTCGGGAAGGTCATCTCCCGCGGGTCCCCCCAGGTCATCCAGGCCGACCCGGCGGTGACGGCCGCCTACCTGGGCGTGAGCGGAGCCGGGGATGAGTAGCCCGGCCGGGTCCCCGCAGGCTCCCTCCCTCGCCATCGAGGACCTGGTGGCGGGCTACGGCGAGGTGGTGGCGCTTGACCAGGTGTCGATCACGGCCGGGGCGGCCACCATCACCGCCGTGCTCGGCGCCAACGGGGCGGGCAAGACCACCTTGCTGCGCGCGATCAGCGGCATGGTGCGGCCGCGCGGCGGGCGGGTGCTGCTCGACGGCGCCGACCGGACCGGACGCAGCCCGGAGGACATGGCCCGGGCCGGGATCGCGCACGTCCCCGAGGGGCAGGGGGTCATCGCCGAGCTCACGGTGGAGGAGAACCTGCGGATCGGCATGATGTCGTGGCCCGGCCTCGCCCCTCGGCGGGCCGACCGGGCGGCCGCGCTGGCCGAGGCGTACGACCGCTTCGGGGCGCTGGCCGACCGGCGCCGGAAGCTGGCGTCCACCTTGTCCGGCGGCGAGCGGCAGATGCTGGTGATCGCCCGCGCCCTGGTCGCGCGGCCGCGGGTGCTGCTGCTCGACGAGCCGTCGCTCGGGCTCGCGCCCCGGATCATGACCCAGGTCATGGACATGGTGGTGCGGCTCAGCAGGGAGAACGGCATCACGATCGTGCTGGTCGAGCAGAACGCGCGCGGCGCGCTCGCGATCGCGGACCGGGGCGTGGTGCTCAACCTCGGCCGCGTCGTCGCCGCCGCCGACGCCAAGACGCTCGCGACCGACGTCGCGCTGCGCCATCACTACCTCGGGTTCTAAGCCGGGGCGGCCCAGGAAGAACAGGGCGGCCCAGGAAACAAGCCCGGGCGACCCAAGAAGAAGAGAGGACGCGCATGGTCGAGTTCCTTCAGTTCACGCTCAGCGGGCTCAGCTTCGGCATGATCTACGCCGCGATAGCCCTGTCCCTGGTGCTGATCTGGCGGGGCACCCGGCTGCTGAACTTCGCGCAGGGCGGGATGGCGATGTTCACCACCTACATCGCGCTCGAGGTCATCAGGCACACCGGCTCCTACTGGGCTGGCTTCCTGGTCGCGCTCGCGGCGGGGGTCGTGCTCGGCGCCGCCGCGGAGCTGACGGTCGTCCGTCCGGCGCTCGGCAAGCCGGAGCTCAACGCCGTGATCATCACGATCGGGCTGCTGATCCTGCTCGAGGGGCTGGCCGGCATCTTCTACGGCGGGCAGTACCGGTCGTTCCCGGCCGCGTTCTCGGTGGTCGGGCTGCGGGTCGGCTCGACCCCGCTCGGGGTGTCGCGGTTCGACGTGTTCGTCGCGCTGGCGGTGCTTGCGGCCACGCTGCTGCTCGCCGTCGGGTTCAGGTACACCACCGCGGGCCTGCGGATGCGGGCGGCGGCGTTCAACGCCACCGTCGCGCGGCTGTCGGGCATCCGGGTGGCGCGGGTGATCACCGTCGGCTGGGCGCTGGCCGGCCTGCTCGGCGCGCTGGCGGGGGTGCTGGTGACGCCGTCGACGTTCCTGTACCCGAACAGCATGGACTCGATCTTCGTGTTCGGCTTCACCGCGGCGGTGATCGGCGGCCTCGACAGCCCGCTCGGCGCGGTCGTCGGCGGGCTGCTGCTGGGGGTCGTGCTCAGCTACGCGAGCGGGTACCTGGGCTCCCAGGGCTCTGACCTGACGGCGCTGGTCGCGCTGGGCATCCTCGTCGTGGTGCTGATGCTGCGGCCGGACGGGATCTTCTCCGGCGCCCGGGTGCGGCGAGTATGACCACCCGGTCGACGCCCCGCGTCCTCGGCGCCGCGCTGGTGACGGCGGTGCTGATCGCCCTGTTGTCAATCAAGCTGAACTCGTTCAGGGACTACCAGATCGCCGAGATCGCGATCGAGGTGACGGCGGTCGCCGGGCTCACGATCCTGACCGGTCTGAGCGGCCAGATCTCGCTCGGCAACGGGGCCTTCATGGCCATCGGCGCGTACACCACGGCGCTGCTGATGCTCCACCTCAACTGGCCGTTCTACCTCGTGCTGCTGTTCGCGGCCGCGATCACCGCCGCCGCCGGGGCGGTGGTCGGGGTGGCCGCGGCCCGGCTGCACGGCCCCTACCTGGCCGGCGCGACGCTGCTGCTCGGGGTCGCGCTGCCCTCGGTCGCGTACGCCTACACCGGGTTCTTCGGCGGCGACCAAGGGCTCGACGTCAACTTCACCACGCCCTCGTTCCTCGGCGTGAACTTCCCGCTGACCCGCTGGGAGGCGTGGGTCTGCTCGGCGGTGGCCCTGGTCACCCTGGTGCTGCTGGCCAACCTGGGGCGCAGCCGGGTCGGCCGGAGCTGGCGGGCGGTCCGCGACGACGAGGTGGCGGCCGCGCTGGCGGGCGTGAACGTCGCCGCCGCGCGGGTGCTAGCGTTCGTGGTCAGCGCGGCCTGCGCCGGGCTGGCGGGCGCGCTCCTGGCCGTCGTCACCGGGCTGGTCGCGCCGGGGGCGTTCACGATCACGCTCTCGATCGCGCTGCTGACCGCCGCCGTGATCGGCGGCCTCGGCACGCTGCCCGGCGCGGTCTGGGGAAGCCTGGTCATCGTCCTCGTGCCGACCTACGCGACCGACGTGGCCACCAGCCACGGCCTGTCGAGCTCGGTCGCGTCCAACATCCCGGTCGCCGCCTACGGCGCGGTCCTGATCATCGTGATGCTGCTGTTCCCGCAGGGCATCCAGGGCGCCGTGCGCTGGACGCTCGGCCTGTTCGGAATCTCCCCCGGCCGCGGCTGGCGCGCGGCCGACATCCCCGACGCCCTGTCCGCGGCCGGCGATCCGCCGGCCGGCGATCCGCCGGCCGCCAACCAACGACGCCCTGCCAGCCCGGAGGGGAGCTCCTCCGGAAACCAATAAAAGGAAGGCACTCAATGAAGAGATCGAACCGGCTCCGCGCGCCCGCCATCGCCGCTGTGGCGGCGGCCGCGCTCGCCGTCGCCGCCTGCTCGTCTGGCTCAAGCTCGACTCCTGCCACCGGCTCTGGCTCGACCGCGACGTCGAGCACCACCGGCAGCGCCAACGCCCCGCTGACCGCCTCCGCCCCCGGCATCACCGCGACCACGATCACGATCGGCAGTCACCAGCCGCTGACCGGGCCCGCCGCGCCCGGGTACAGCGAGATCGCCCCCGCCTCGGCCGCGTACTTCGCCTACGTCAACGCGCACGGCGGCGTCTACGGCCGCGACATCGAATACAAGTACCTCGACGACGCCTACAACCCGACCACGACCGCCACCGTCGTGCGCCAGCTCGTGCTGCAGGACAACGTGTACGCGATCTTCGACGGCCTCGGCACCCCGACCCATCTGGCGGTGGAGAGCTTCCTCAACGCGCAGAAGGTCCCCGACGTGTTCGTCGCGTCCGGGTGCGACTGCTGGGACCAGCCCACGACCGATCCGGAGACGTTCGGCTGGCAGCTTGACTACATCCGCGAGGGCAAGATCCTCGGGCAGTACATCGCCCAGCACTTCAAGGGCAAGAAGATCGGCTACTTCTACCAGGACGACGAGTTCGGCATGGACGGGGTCAAGGGCCTCGACTACGAGATCCCGAAGTCGATGGTGGTCGCCAGGGAAAGCTACGTCGACACCAACGTCAACGTGGCGCCGCAGGTCGCGGCCCTGCGCGCGGCCGGGGCGCAGGTCGTCGTCTCGTTCTCCATCCCCGCCTTCACCGCGCTGCTGAAGCTGACCAGCCTCAAGGTCGGGTTCAGCCCGACCCTGGTGGTGAGCGACGTCGGCTCCGACCCGATCACGCTGTCCGGGCTGCTCGAGTCGTTCGCCAAGCAGGGCGGCGCGACCGTCAACGGGAACTCGCTCACCAACGGGATCATCACTGACGGCTACGCCCCGTCGCTCGGTGACGCCAGCAACAGCTGGATCGCCCTGTTCAAGAAGATCCACGACCAGTACGACGCCAAGGCGCCGTTCGACGGCAACGTGCTCTACGGCATGGGCGTCGCCTACACCTTCGTGCAGGCGATGCTCAAGGCGGGACGGAACCCGTCCCGGGCCGACCTGGTGAACGCGGTCAACGCCGGGCTGCCGCAGGGTCCGCTGGTCGCCCCCTATGCTTACTCCATGACCGACCACGATGGTGTCACCGGCGCGTACATCGGTGTCATCAACAACGGCGTGATCACCCAGCAGGGACCGGTCCTCGTCACCGACACAACCGCGACCGGCGCGATCACCTCGTACACCGGAACCCAGCCGACGGCGCCGGCCAGCGGCATCCCCGCGCCCTGACCCCTGCCGATGAACCAAGCATGACAACCGACGAGCGGCCGCCGGCAGAGCGCCTGCTGGCGGCCGCCGAGGAACTGTTCGGCGAGCGCAGTTACGGCCGGACGACGGTGGCCGACATCTGCGCCCGGGCCGGAATGGCGACCGGCAGCTTCTACGCGTACTTCGACTCCAAGGCGGAGATCTTCGCCGCCGTGGTCCGGGGGATCAACCGGGACCTGCGCCGGGCGATGGCGATGGCGGTGGAGAAGGCCGACGACAATCAGCGGGCCCGCGAGCGGGCCTGCTTCCGCGCGTTCTTCGACATGGTGTCGAGGCGGCCGTGGATCGACCGGATCGTGCGCGAGTCCGAGTTCGTCGCGCCGGGGATATTCCGCGAGTACTACGAGCAGCTGGCCCGGGGCTACGCCCGCGGCGTGCGCGTCGCCCAGCTCGCCGGGGAGGTCGACGCCCGCTACGACCCCGAGGTCGTCGCCTACGTCTATACCGGCATCGGCAACTTCGTGGGGATGCGCTGGGCGGACTGGACGGCGGGCGGGCGGGTGCCCGACGACGTGCTCGACGACGTGCTCGAGCTGTTCGCGCGGGGCCTCGCCCCGGGCAAGTCAACGCCAGCCCCGTTAGCTCGAACGGACCGTTGCGTCGCCCCTGATCGTCGGTATCTCCGCGCCAGCCGGTGGAACCACGGTCCGTTCGATCAAACGATTTTGATCTTGCTTTTCCTAGTCGTCGCGTGACAGTCCGCCGGCTGCCTCCTGCAGGGCCGCGCGGACCGCGACGACCGACGGGCGGTCGCTGGTCGACCGGCGGGCGGCGGTGAACACGGTGCGCCTGGGGCCGCCGGGGAGGTCGATCAGGCGGACGGACGGGTGCGGGCGGCCCTCCCACATTAGCCCCGGCACCAGCGCGACCGCGTTGCCGGACGCGATCAGCGCCACGTGCGCCTGCAGGTCGGCCGACTCGTAGCGGACGTCGGGGTCGAACCCGGCCTGCCGGCAGGCCTGCTCGGCGTAGTGCCGGGAGGCGGCGCCGTGCGGCTCGGCCACCCACGGGACATTGGCCGCGTCGGCCAGCGTCTTGATGTCCTCCCACTCGGCCGGCACCGCCAGCCGGATGGTGTCCTGCACCAGCGCGTCCCGGTCGAGCTCGTGATGCCAGGGGGCGGCGTGGCCGGGGTACTGCTCGGCCACCACCAGGTCGAAGTCGCGGGCGAAGGTCTCGAGCAGCGCGGTCTCCGGCTCGCGCTGGGTCACTGTGACCCGCAGGCCCTGATGCTCGCGGAGCCGGGCCAGCGTGCGCGGGATCAGCGCCAGCGCGGCCGACTGGAAGATCGCCAGCCGGACGGTCCCGACCGGGTCGCTGACCGAGCTCAGCACGTGCGATTCGGCCAGCTCGAGGCGCTGCAGGATCGCCTCGGTGTGCTCGACCAGGATCTCGGCGTGCGGTGTCAGCTGCACGCCCCGGCCCGACTTGACCAGCAGCGGCAGGCCGACCTCGCGCTCAAGCTGGGTGAGCTGCTGCGACACCGACGAGGGGCTCTGGTGCAGCGCGTCCGCCACCGCCGCCAGGCTGCCCCGGACCGACAGCTCGCGCAGCAGCCGGAGCCTTCTGACGTCCCACATGGCGCCGTCCCGTTTCGTCTCGTCGACCCATCGGGAAAACCGATGAATACGCATTAGAAAAGATCACTTTACCTAACCAGTGGTCATGGGCAAACTAACCGCATGACCATGACCGAAAGCCCGCTGCGCGAGCACTACGACGACCCGGCGGGCATCGCTGAACTGTCCGCCCTGGTGCCCGACGTGGAGGCCACGGTCCGGCGCTGGCTCGAGCACGCGCAGACGCTGCCGGTCGACAAGGCCGCCGCCCGGCTGGCGGCGATGCTGAACGACCCGCGCGGGCTCGCGTTCACGGTCGGGTTCGTCGACGGCGTCATCCGGCCGGAGGACGTGCGCGAGGCCGCTCGTCGCTTTGCCGAGCTGGCGCGGGACGTGCCCGGGTTCCTGCCGTGGCACCTGCGGGCGGCGGTGAAGGTGGGGGCGCGTGCGGCTCGGCCGCTCCCCTGGGTCGTCATCCCGGCTGCGCGGGTGGCGTTGCGGGGCATGGTCGGGCACCTGGTCACCGATGCGCGCGAGCGGCAGTTGGGGCGTTCGATCCGGCGGCTGCGTTCTCGTTCCGGTACCCGGCTGAATCTGAACCTGCTGGGCGAGGCGGTGCTGGGCGAGCACGAGGCCGCGCGGCGGCTCGACGGCACCCGGCGGCTGCTGGCGCGCGACGACGTCGACTACGTGTCGATCAAGGTGTCGTCGACGGTCGCGCCGCACAACCCGTGGGCGTTCGATGAGGCCGTCGAGCACATCGTGTCGTCGCTGACGCCGCTGTTCCGGCAGGCGGCGGCCGCCTCGCCGGCCAAGTTCATCAACCTCGACATGGAGGAGTACCACGACCTGCGGCTGACCGTCGCGGTCTTCACCGCGCTGCTCGACCAGCCCGAGTTCCTGGGGCTGTCGGCTGGCATCGTGCTGCAGGCGTACCTGCCTGACGCGCTTGCTTCCATGATCTCCCTGCAGTCGTGGGCCGCCGCGCGGCGGGCTCGTGGCGGCGCCGGGATCAAGGTGCGGCTGGTCAAGGGCGCGAACCTGCCGATGGAGCGGGTCGACGCGTCGGTCCACGGGTGGCCGCTGGCGACCTGGCCGTCCAAGCAGGACACCGACACCAACTACAAGCGGGTGCTCGATTACGCGCTGCGTCCCGCACGGATCGCGAACGTGCGGGTCGGGGTGGCGGGGCACAACCTGTTCGACATCGCGTTCGCGTGGCACCTGGCCGGGGTGCGCTCGGTCCGGGACGGGGTCGAGTTCGAGATGCTGCTGGGCATGGCGGCGGCCCAGGCGCAGGCGGTGCAGGGCGATGTCGGCGGGCTGCTGCTGTATACCCCGGTGGTGCACCCGCGGGAGTTCGACACCGCCATCGCGTACCTGGTGCGGCGGCTGGAAGAGGGCGCGAGCAGCGATAACTTCATGTCGGCGCTGTTCCAGCTCAGCAGCGACTCGTCGCTGTACGCACGGGAGCGCGACCGCTTCCTGGCCTCGCTCAAGGAGCTCGACCGGACGATACCGCCGCCCGCGCGCCGTCAGGACCGGCTGACCGAGGTCGCCGGCGTGATGGACTCGTTCGCCAACACGCCTGACACCGATCCGTCGCTGCCTGCGAACGCGTCCTGGGGACGCGCGATCCTCGAGCGGGTAACTTCCAGCCGCCTTGGTCTTGAGTCGGTTGAGCGGTCGACGATCTCCTCGGCCGACGTGCTGGAGACGCGGATCGCGACCGGGGTCGCGGCGGGGGCGGCGTGGGGGGCGCGGACCGGCGCCGAGCGGGCGTCGATCCTGCGTGAGGCTGCGGTGCGGCTGTCGGCCGCGCGCGGCCTTTTGGTCGAGGTCATGGCGGCCGAGTGCGGGAAGACGCTCGACGAGAGCGATCCCGAGGTGTCCGAGGCGATCGACTTCGCCAATTACTACGCGTCGCTGGCCGCCTCGCTGGACTCGGTCGACGGCGCGGAGGCTTCGCCGGTGGCGCTGACGGTGGTGACGCCGCCGTGGAACTTCCCGGTCGCGATCCCGGCCGGCTCGGTGCTGGCGGCGCTGGCGGCCGGGTCGGCGGTCATCATCAAGCCCGCCCCGCAGGCTGTCCGGTGCGGGGCGGTGCTGGTCGACGCGCTGTTGTCGGCCGGGGTGCCGGCCGACGCGCTGCAGCTGGTGAACGTTTCCGAGGGCTCGCTCGGACGACAGCTGGTGGCCGACCCTCGGGTCGGGCGGCTGATCCTGACCGGAGCGTTCGACACCGCGACGTTGTTCCGGTCGTTCCGGCGCGACCTTCCGCTGCTGGCCGAGACCAGCGGGAAGAACGCGATCGTGGTCACCCCGAGCGCGGACATCGACCTGGCCGTGCGCGATGTCGTGCGGTCGGCGTTCGGCCACGCCGGGCAGAAGTGCTCGGCCGCCTCGCTGGCGATCCTGGTGGGGTCGGTCGCGACGTCGGCGCGGTTCCGGAATCAGCTGGTCGACGCGGTCGCGTCGCTCACGGTGGCCTGGCCTTCTGATGCTGCCAGTCAGATGGGCCCGGTGATCTCGCCGCCGGAGGGCAAGCTGCTTTCCGCGCTGACTAGCCTTGCGCCGGGCGAGCGGTGGCTGGTGGAGCCGCGCCAGCTCGACTCGACCGGGCGGCTGTGGTCGCCCGGGGTGAAGGACGGGGTGGCCCCGGGGTCATCGTTCCACCTGACCGAGTACTTCGGGCCGGTGCTCGGGATCATGAGCGCCGACTCGCTCGCGCACGCGATCGAGCTGCAGAACGCGACGCCATATGGGCTCACGGCCGGGCTGTTCTCGCTTGACCCGGGTGAGCTGGCTCTGTGGTGCTCGTCGGTGGAGGCCGGCAACCTGTACATCAACCGCGGCACCACCGGGGCGATCGTGCGCCGGCAGCCGTTCGGCGGCTGGAAGCGGTCGTCGGTCGGGGCGGGCACCAAGGCGGGCGGGCCCAACTACCTGGTCGGGCTCACGAACTGGGTGACCCGGCCCGCCACGGCCACGGCCGAGATCGGGCCGGCCGCCGCGTCCCTGCTGGCGGCCGCGCGCTCGGCCGGGCTTGGGAACCTCGAAATGATAGCCCGGGCGCTGCGTTCTGACGCCCTAGCGTGGGCTTCGGAATTCGGCACGGCTCGAGACGTGAGCGGCATCGAGGCCGAGCGGAACGTGCTGCGGTACCGGCCTCACCCGGTCGAAGTCCGACTTGCCTCGGACTCGGTGGCGGAGCTGGTCCGGGTTGTCGCGGCCGGCCTGACGGCCGGGGGCGGTTCCGGGGCCGGCGTGGCCGTCTCGTCGTCGGTGCCGCTGCCGCCACCGGTGCAGCAGGCGTTCGCGGCCTGCGGGGTTTCCTCGGTGGTCGAGGATCGCGCGTCGTGGGAGGACCGGCTCCGGGCGCTGGCGGGCGGGCGGGTTCGGCTGATCGGCGGTGACGCGCCGCAGCTGTACGACGCGGTCGACGGGCGCCCCGACATCGCGATCTACGCGGGGGACGTCACCGAGTCGGGGCGGGTGGAGATGCTGCCGTTCCTGCGCGAGCAGGCGATCAGCATCACCGCGCACCGGTTCGGCACCCCGCACCGGCTGGCCTACGAGTTCGGGGACCTGGGCCCGTCGGGTGTCTAGCCGCAGCGGCCCGTCCTGCTAGCTGACGAAATCGATTGGTCGCTGCCGCTGTGACGGGCCAGACTGGCTCTGGCTGTCGCGACTAGAGGTAGGGAGTTCCGTATGGACGACGCGCTGCCGACCTCGGCCCGGAAGGTGCAGGACGCCCTCGCGGCGGCCAAGGCCGGTGCGGCTGACGGGGTGCGCCAACTGCCGGTCTCGGCGCGGACGGCGGCCGAGGCGGCGCAGGCGCTCGGCTGCGAGCTTGGGGCGATCGCCAACAGCCTGATCTTCATGGCCGACGACGCGCCGCTGCTGGTGATGACGAGCGGCGCGCACCGGGTAGCCGTGGACGCGCTGACCCGGCGCCTGCGCAGGAGCCAGATCAGGCGAGCCACGCCGGACGAGGTCCGCGCCGCGACCGGTCAGGCCATCGGCGGGGTCGCCCCGATCGGCCACCCCGCGCCCATCGAGACCATCGTGGACACCGACCTGGAGCGCTACGAGTGCATCTGGGCGGCCGCCGGCACCCCGCACTCGATCTTCCCGACCACGTTTAAGGAACTGCTGGAGCTGACCGGAGGCGCGGCGATGTCCGTCGCCGACGACGGGCGCGGCTCACATTCCTAGCAGCTTGCCCTTCATGGCGGCGAACTCCTCGTCTGACAGGAGCCCCTGGGACTTCATGTCGGCCAGCTTCTGCAGCTTGGCCATGGTGTCGTCCGGGCCGGCCTGAGCAGGGACGCTCGCGCCCTGCTGCGCCATTCGCTCGTCGACCGCCTTGTCGATCGCCGCCTGCTGGGCGGCCGCCTGCTTCTCGGCGTTCGCCTGGTCGAGTTGCGCCTGCATGTCGGACATCTGGGCCTGGGACTGCTGGTCCTGGTAGGCGGCCTGCTGACGGGCGTCCCTGCGTTCGTTGCCGCGGTTCACCACCGCGCTGGCGGTGCCCGCCACCACCGCGGTGCGGGCCATGGTGCCGATGAGGCCGGGGCGTCCTGCTCTACGGAAGGGCATGGGGATTCCTTTCACCCGTTGCTTGACGACTGGACGTGGCTAACGGCGTCCAGCACGTCGTCCACGACCTGGGCGGGAATCTGGACATCGGCGATAAGCACGCCGCCGGAGTTGATCACGGCGTCGCGGACTGGCCGCATCCAGGTGTGCTCGAAGGCGATCGCGAGGGCCGACGAGCCGGGCGCCAGCTCCGCCGCGAACACCTCGGCGTCCTCATCGGAGATCAGGTCGAGCTCCTGAGAGACGCAGGCATGCAGGGCCCGGAGGTCGGCGTCGCCGCCCTCGAGCTCTTCCAGCTCGAACATCGTGACCTCCCCCTGGTCGTTCTTCATGACCAGCAGGGCGTCGACGATGTTGACGATGTTCCGGTGTACCAGATCCTGGATCCGCGGCCAGATCTCGCCGCTGAACCGGCTGCCGGGGAACCCGACCACCACCAGCTCGACAGGTCCAAGCGTCACGACGCCTCCCTTGGTAATCGCGGTAATCGCAGCGTTACCGTACGGCCGCGAACGCGAGCGCGGATCACCCCGAACGGGTGAACGAGGAGGGCGGACGACGAGGCGGATCACGGCGACGGGAAAGCCGCTTCACGCGGGAGGCGTGACGCGACGGGTCAGGGGTGCAGACCGGCCGTCTTTCTATCAGTTCTGACCACTTTTGCACCTTCGTATCGGTTATGACGACTTTTGTGTCCGAATTGTCGGAATTTTATGGTTGAAACCGATAGGAAGACGAATGATGTGGTCAGAACTGATAGATAGCTGCGCCTGGGTCGTTTGCGGATGCGACTGGAGTCAGGGCTGGGGGCGGAGGTAGCTGGGTAGCCGGGCGGCGAAGGCTCGGGGCGAAGGCTCGGGGCGCCTCCAGGAGCGCAGGCGGGCGAAAACGGGTTGCCGGGCGGGGCGCAGGCCTGCAGTGTTGGGGGGTGGACGAGTCGTGGATGCTAGATGAGCTGGCGCACGCGGGCGCGGAGCACCTGGACGAGGCGTTCATCGCCGGGTACGACCGCAAGCAGGGGCATCCCGATCCCGGCGCGCACCTCGCGGCGCTTGCAGCGTACGGGCTGGGCGCGGCGTCGGTCGTGGTGGACCTCGGGGCCGGGACGGGCCAGTTCGCGCTCGCGGCGGCCCGGCGGTTCGGACAGGTCATCGCGGTTGACGTGTCGCCTGCGATGGTGACCGCGCTCCGCGCCAAGGCGGACGCCGAGGGCATCGCCAACCTGACGGCCGAGCGGGCCGGGTTCCTCAGCTTCGACCCCGGCGTCGCGGTGGACGGGGTGTTCACCCGGCATGCGCTGCACCAGCTGCCCGACTTCTGGAAGGCGGTCGCGCTGCAGCGGATCGCGGACATGCTCCGGCCGGGCGGGGTGCTGCTGCTGCGGGACCTGATCTACGACTTCTCGCCCGCCGAGGCGGCCGGCGTGTTCGCCGGCTGGTTCGCCGGGGCGGCGACGGACCCGGCCAGGGGGTACACGGCAGGGGATTACGCCGAGCACATCCGCACCGAGTTCAGCACGTTCCGCTGGCTGCTCGAGCCAATGCTCGCCGCGGCCGGGTTCGAGATCGCCGACGTGCAGTACGAGCGGCGGCTCTACGGCGCCTACATCTGCGTCAAGTCCGGCTGAGGCTCCCCGCCGCGACGGGGAGCCTCCGGTTCCCCGGCGCGCTGGCGGCGGAAGGCCGGGAGCAGGCCGGCCAGCAGCAGGGCCCCGGCCACGCAGGCGAGGCCGCCGGAGACGACCGAGGCGGTGTCGCCGAAGGCGGCCGCGACGGCGCCCGCTTCCACGTCGCCCAGCCGGGGGCCGCCGGTCACGACGGCGATCTGCAGGCCGGTCAGCCGGCCGAGCAGCGCGTCCGGAACCGAGAGCTGGACGATGGTGGTGCGGAACACCGACGAGATCACGTCGGCCCAGCCGGCCACCGCCAGCAGCGCCAGCCCGGCCGGCAGCGCCAGCGCGGCCGGCAGCCAGCCGGTCAGGCCGAACGCGGTGATGGCGGCCCCCCACACGATCACGGCGATGATCACCGCCCGGCCCTGACGCTGCACCCGGCCGACCCAGCCGGTGGTCAGCGCCCCGATCAGGGCGCCCGCGCCAGGGGCGGCGTAGAGCAGGCCGAGGGTGGCGGCGCCGCCGCCGAAGGCGCGGGCGGCCAGCGCCGGGAACAGGGCCCGGGGCAGGCCGAAGATGGTCGCGTTGAGGTCGATGACGAACGCGCCCTGGATGGTCGGGCGTCCCCGCACGAAACGGAGGCCGTCGAGGACGGATCGCAGGCCGGGCGGCTGCCCACCGCCGGCCGGCGGCTGCGGCGCGATCACCAGCGCCGCCAGCGCGGCCGCGGCGAACGTGGCGGCGTCGATCCAGTAGACGAAGCGGATCCCGGTCCCGGCCAGCAGCAGGCCGGCCAGCGCGGGGCCGACGACGAGGCCGAACTGGAACAGCGCCTGGAAGACGGCATTGGCCGCCGCCAGGTCTGACCGGCGCACCAGGCTCGGGATGACGGCGCCGAGGGCCGAGTCCTCGAACGTGCCGAGCCCGGCCGCCAGCGCCGGGAGGACGAACAGCGGCCACAGCGCCGGCCGGGCCGAGGCGTTGACGGCGAGGCCGGCGCTGACCGCGGCCAGCACGAGCGAGACCGCGATCAGCAGCCGACGACGGTCGACGGCGTCGACCAGCGATCCGCCCAGCAGCGACCCGGCCAGCAGCGGCCCCAGCGCCGCGAGCGAGACCAGGCCGACGTCGAGCGACGAGCCGGTCAGCCTGTACACCTGGTAAGGGACGGCCACCCCGGTCATCTGGCTGCCGAGGACGGAGACGAACTGACCGCCAACCAGCGCCCGCAGGTCGCGGGAGCGGCGCAGCGGGCCAGTGTCGATGAGCAGATGCGGGGGCATACAGCCATCATCGGAGTTCAAGGCGACTTGAGCGCAAGAGCCGCCGAGTGGCAGGCTTGCCCCAACGCCAGGGAAGGTGGGTGACCGTGACGCAGAGCGCGCGCGAGACCGACGCGCGAAAGACCGACGCGCGCAGGCCGGCCGAAGGCGAGCCGGACCTGGTGCCCATCGACGAGGTAGCGCGTCGCCTCGGGCTCCGCGCGTCCGCCATCCGCTACTACGAGGAGCGGGGCCTGCTGCGGCCGTCGGCCCGGCGGGCCGGCCGCCGCTGGTACTCGCCGGCCGACATCCGCCGGCTGGCCATCATCGGGTACTGGCAGCGGACCGGGCAGATGAGCCTCGACGAGATCGGCGAGATCCTGGCCGGCCCGGCCGCGATCCGGGGCTGGGCCCAGATCGTCCAGGAGCGCATCGAGGCCCTGCGCCTGCAGGCAGAGCAGGTAAACGCCGCCCGCGAGCACCTCGAGCACGTCCTCTCGCACCACCACGACTCAGCGCCCGACGGCTGCCGCCACTACGAGTCCCTCATCTACGCGACTGGCCAGGTGCCGGAGTCCGGCGGGCGGGAGGGGGGAACCTAGGGTCCGTTCGATAGGACGATTTTGATCTTCTTCTCGCTTGGGGCGCGGCCCGCTGATCAGGAAAACGGGTTGCCGCCGCGGCGGCGGACACTGCACTGTTGTCCGCGTGATTGATTCTGCCGGCCTGCTGGCGGCCTACGACAGCCAGCTTCGCACCGACGCCGAGACCCCTGGCGCGCTGTCGGTGACCCGGCTGGGCCCGCTGCGGCTGGTGACCTTCGCCAGCGGGCGCGGGTTCATCACCTACCAGGACCTCGGCGGGGCGGACGCCGACGCGATCGGGCGGATGGTCCCCGAGGCGCTCGCGCACTTCCAGGCGGACCCGTCGATCATCCGGGTGGAATGGAAGACCCGGGGTCATGACCACGCCCCCGGCCTCCATGAGGTGCTGCTCGCGAACGGGTTCACGCCCGATGAGCCTGAGTCGATCATGGTCGGCGACGCGCGGGCGCTGGCGGTCGACGTTGCGCTGCCGGACGGGGTGACGCTGCGCCGGATCGCCGAGGAAGCCGACGTCCGGGCGATGGTCGCGATGCAGGACGAGGTGTTCGGCAACGAGCACGGCGGCGACGAGATGCTGCAGAGCACGCTGCGGCGGCTGGCGCGCGGTGACGAGCTCGAGCTGTGGGTGGCCGAGGCCGGCGGGGTGGTGATCAGCGCCGGCCGAATCGACCCGGTGCCGGGGACCGACTTCGCCGGGATCTGGGGCGGTGCGACCCGGCCGGAATGGCGCGGCCGCGGTATTTACCGGGCGCTGACGGCCGAGCGCGCCCGGTCCGCGCTGCGCATGGGGAAGAAGTACATCAACAGCGACTCGACCGAGTTCTCGCGGCCGATCCTCGAGCGGTCCGGCCTGGTCAAGGTCTCGACCACGACGCCGTACAACTGGAAGCGGTAACGCGGCCACGATCGGTGAAATCTTTAAGTCAACCCCCGAGTCTTCCCGAACGGTCGCGTGGCTGCGCGTTTCCAGCTCCCGTGCTTCCAGCCATTGGGCGCCCCGCCTTCGCGAGGCGCGCGAGAGCCACGCGTCCTGGACGACCTCCGCCAGCTCGGCGTAGCTCAGCTCCGGCACGCGCTTGCCCCGAATGAGGACCGACAGGTGGCCGTTGAAGTGCGGCGTGGTGAAGAACGGCGAATCGGGATCCTCGACCAGTGACCGCTTGTCGGCCTCGTCCGCGACCCAGAAGACGATCACGTCGTCGTACCGCTCCCCCGTCACCGGGTCGACGGCGTCGGGGCGGGGGTTGCGGAAGAACACGAACGACTTCCCGCCGACCTGGTAGATAGGCGGCTTCCCGGGCTGCCCGGCCCACTGGGTGACGTGCGGCATCGCCATCGCGAGCTCGTGCACGTCCGCGACGGTTGCCGGCCGACTGGCGTGGGCGACCATGGGCCCAGCATAGGCCGACCGGGCCGGCCGGCCAGGGGTCTGACGCGACCCGGGGCGTTTCGTGTTTCGGGTCGGGCCCATTGGGGTGGATGGCGTCGGCGACAGGTGGCGGTGCGGGTCGGTGGCGTCGTAGGCGGGACTTGCGGCGCGGGTCTTATCTGGCCTTGGGGCCCACCGGTCCGAATAGAGCGGGCCTGGGGCCCCCAGGTCCATAACCGAGCTGGCCCTGGGGGCCCCAGGGCCACAACCGAGCTGGGCCTGGGGGCCCCAGGGCCACAACCGAGCTGGGCCTGGGGGCCCCGAGGCCACAACCGAGCTGGGCCTGTGGCCCCGGGGCCACATCCCTGGGATGGCGATGCCCGCCCGGCATTGCGGGTGCCGGGCGGGCATCGGCGAGGGTCGCTAGTGGTGGGGCGGCTGAGGGGCGGGATTCCAGGGGAGACGGTAGGCACGGTAGGTGTTGACGCCGGCCGGGAGCTCGGCGTTGAAGGTGAGCTGGCCCGACGCGCTGAACTCCGAGAAGTACGGCTGGATGCCCCAGCCGACGAACAGGCCGCCGTTGCCGAGCAGCTGGGCGTTGCCCTGCGAGGAGGCGCTCAGGCCTTCCGGCTGGTTGTCGGACTTGATCAGCGTCGCGACGTGGGTGCGGTAGTTGAGCTTGACGGTGACGGCGCGACTGTACGGGAGGTCGACCAGGATGTTGGTCCCGGTGTTGGCGGTGCCGGCCGCGTCATTGTCGAAGAACGTGTAGACGCCGTCGCCGTGCGCCTCGGGGTCGTGCTGCCAGGCGAAGATCTCGCCCGCGCTGTCGAGGACCTGGCCCTTGGCCGCCTCGACCTTGAATGAGCTGTCCTTGCCGCCGAGCCGCCACTCGATCTTGCCGGTGCGCGGGGAGACCTCGTAGGTGGTCCAGGTGTCACGGGCGTCGATGAGGAAGTTCCCGTTGGTGTCGACCTTGATCGCGTTGAGGTGGAACCAGTCCCACGGGTCGGACGCGGCGGCGGGCAGCGGCTGCTCGCTCTGCCCGTACGGCACG
>Ga0335075_10006843_pt1 | contig 17603 bp, 15 predicted proteins | sample Lox_Sample_24_FD_206723 | JGI IMG/M metagenome (GOLD analysis project Ga0335075, IMG submission 206723) | Soil microbial communities from Loxahatchee National Wildlife Refuge, Florida, United States - Lox_Sample_2.4 | ecosystem: Environmental > Terrestrial > Soil > Wetlands | place: USA...
CGGCCCCCAGAGCCAGAAGTTGTTGTCACCGCTGTACACCTGGGGCAGCCCGAAGGACGCCCCATACCGGTCGACCGCCCCGGCCTCGCCGTAGTTGCCTGCGAGCAGAGCAGCGTGCACTCGTTCCGACGCGGGCAACGCGCGCCACACGCCCGCCAGCAGCTTGACCTCCGACGGCCAGCCGATCTCCTCGCCTAGGTCGTAGTTGACTTTTTGCGCGGGGAACCGGGCCAGGGCGGAAGCCGGAAGCAGCGGCAGCGAGATCACCGAGCAGATGACCGCGGCGACGCAGTAAACGCCGACCCGCCAGCGGAAGGCCCGGGCGCCACGCGCGCCGAGGGCGCCGAGGGCGCCGCCGGCCAGCGACGCCGCCCCGGCCGCGAACAGGAACGTGTACACGCCACCGGGGTAGTACGTCTTCCCGCCGAGCACGAACTGCAGGCAGATCACGGTCACCGCGGCGATCCCGACGGGCCGGTAGCGCTCCGACCGCAGCGCCCAGGCCGCGCCGCGCACCCACAGCGGCACGAGCACGATGCTCGTGTAGAGGACCTGCCCCGGCCAGTACTGAGCGCGGTTCGCCCACGCGTCCTGCTGCAGCGCGTGGAACACGGCGAAGTTAGGCCAGCCGTGCATCGCCTGCCAGGCGAAGTCGGGCGCGGCGAGCAGCGCGAAGAGCGCCGCCCCGGCCGCCAGGTACCGGCTGCGCAGCAGCGGCCTGGCGGACGGCGTGCACGCGAACCCGAGCAGCAGCGCGGCGACGAGGAAGCCGATGTTCCACTTCGCGGTCATGCCGATGCCCGCGGCGCCGCCGACGGCCACCCACCAGCGCGGGTCGCCGCTGGTCAGCAGCCTGGTGACGAGCAGCAGCGCGACCGTCCAGCAGACGAAGTCGGGCGTGGTCGTGGTCAGCTCGTGCAGCGCGCCCAGGTACTCGGCGCAGCAGGCGGTGGCCAGCGCGGCGAGGAACTGGCCGCGCCGGCCCGCCCCGAGCACCCGCGCCATCGACGCGGTGCACAGCACCATCACCGCAAAGGCGAGCGCGGGCAGCGCCCGCAGTCCGATGAGGGTGTTCCCGGTGAGGAGCGCGTCCGCCCGGGCGAGCAGCGGCGTGAGCTCCGGCTGGTCCACGCCGCCGAGCGCGAGGTGGTGACCAGAGGCGAGGAAGTACAGCTCGTCGCGTACGTACCCGTACCTGGCGCCGACCGCCAGCTCCACGCCGAACGCGGCGGCCGCCACCAGCCAGACCGCCTTATGAGCGAGGACATTGCCGAGAACGCGATTCGCCAGCGCGGGCGGCGCGACCGGGTGAGCGGGCGCCGCGGTCATCAGTGTCTCCATGACCGCCATGGTCGGCGCCGGCCTCGTCCGCGCGCTTCGCCCGTACGGTTGAACTCCGGTCTAAGACTTGCGGACGATGGTGGCGCCGCGGTGGCCGGACTTACGATCGGCTTGTGACGCGGACGGCACCAAGCGCGACGCCTGGCCCCGACGGCGAGGCGGGCAACGAGCTGGCCGTCACCCCGCCGGCCAGCGCGATGACCGGCGCCGGTGCCACCCCGCCGCCCGACACGGCCACGGCCCTCCGGCCACCGGACCGCGTCGCCGCGTTGCTCGCCCGCGCCGCGTCCAGCTACGCGGCGCTGCCGCCCCGGGGCCGAGACGTGGCGCAGGACACGGTGCTCGCTCTGACGCTCGCGGTGCTGAACCTGCTGTCACTGGTGCCCTATCAGTCGCAGATTCACCCGTTGTGGCTGGCCCTGCTGCTCATCTCCGCGCAGTGCCTGCCCCTCGCGCTCCGCCGGGTTTGCCCGGTGCCCGCTCTGATCACTTGCGGCCTCCTCAGCAACATCTACGACTCGTTTCCCTTTGGCTACCAGCCGCTGCCGCTCGCGCCCGCGATCTGCTTCGCGACGGTCGCCGACCGGAGCGGCCGCCTGCTGCGCTGGCTCACCGTGGTCGGGACGGTCATCGGCGTCGCCTGGTCGCAGACGCTGCCAGGGCACCACCAGCCGTACGACGCGATCGTGGTGACGCTGATCTTCGTCACCGCGTGGGTGGTGGGCACGCTGGCCCGCCGCCGGCGGGTCGCGCTCGCGGCGGCGGCCGCGCGGGCCGAGCGGGCCGAGGCGTCGCTGGTCGAGACCGCGGCCACGGCCGCCATGGCCGAGCGGGTGCGGATCGCCCGCGAGTTGCACGACGTGGTCTCGCACCACGTGAGCCTGATGGCGGTCCAGGCCGAGGCCGTGGGCGCGCTCCTGCCGGCCCGGCCGGAGGCCGCCGCCACGTCGGCCGACCAGATCGGGTCGACCGCGCGCGCCGCCATGACCGAACTGCGCCGCCTCCTCGGCGTGCTCAGGTTTAAAGACAATGATGATCCAGAACGGATTCGGCTGACCCCGGTCCCCTCGCTGTCTCGCCTGGACGACCTGACGGACGCGTTCCGCGAGTCGGGCCTGCGCGTGACCAGCGAGGCGTCCGGTCCGGTGGCGCCGCTGCCGCAGGGTGTCGACCTGACCGCGTACCGGATCATCCAGGAGGCCCTGACGAACGCCGTGCGCCACGCCCAGGGCGCCACCGCCTCCGTCCTGGTGGCCTACGAGCCGTCCCACATCACCGTCGAGGTCACCAACACCGCGCCGGCCCGTCCGCCGGCGGCCGTGCCCGCCGGCCACGGCTACGGCCTGGCGGGCATCGCCGAGCGGGTCGCCTCCTGCGGCGGTGCCCTGTCCCTCGGCCCGACCGAGTCGGGCGGCTTCACGGTCAGGGCACGGTTGCCGCTGACGTGACGGGCCGGACAATGGTGTAATCGCGCTGTACCTGACGCCTCCGCCCTGGACGGCCTGATGACATCTTCCGCGAGCCCGCGACCGCTGCGCATCCTGGTGGCCGACGACCAGGAACTGGTCCGCGCCGGGTTCCGGCTGATCCTTGAGGCGGAGGGCTGCACCGTCGTCGGCGAGGCGGCCGACGGCGCCGAGGCCCTGGCCCTGGCCGCCGAGCGGCACCCCGACGTGGTGCTGATGGACATCAGGATGCCGGTCATGGACGGCCTGGCGGCGACGCGTCGGCTCACCGCGGCCGGCCCGGACGCGCCGAAGGTCGTCATCCTCACCACGTTCGACCTCGACGACTACGTTTACGAGGCGCTGCGCTCCGGCGCGACCGGCTTCCTGCTGAAGGACGCGCCGCGCGCCGACCTCATCGCCGCCGTGCGGGTGGCCGCGGCGGGTGACGCCCTGCTGGCGCCGTCGGTGACCAGGCGGCTGATCGGGGCGTTCGCCCGCCGGCCGGCTGCCGCTTCCCCGGCACCGTCCAAGCTCCAGTCGCTGACCCCGCGCGAACGCGACATCCTGCGCCAGCTGGCGCGGGGCCAGTCCAACACCGAGATCGCCCGCACCCTCGTGGTCAGCGAGGCGACCGTCAAGACGCACGTGACGCACCTGCTGGCCAAGCTGGGCCTGCGCGATCGCGTGCAGGCCGTCATTCTCGCCTACGAAACGGGAGCGATCACCCCGGGCCGCCCCGACTAGCCCGGCCACCCGTGGGGGTATACGGGCCGGCGGGCCGGGCGGGTGTCATTTGCCGCAAACCGGACGTGCTCATGGCTGCCGTTAAGCGGCCGTTAGGCAAAGATGATGATCATGGTTCCCGGTAAGTAAACAGCGGTTCTGTGCTGTGCAAAGTTAACGCCGCGGGCCGGCGCAGCGAACGCAAATGAGCGACGCGGGGCGGGCGGCGAGACGTTCCTCACCAATCGGCTCGCCGCACATATCGCATATTTCGTATACGCCGGAATCTATTTTCGCCAGGGCGGCCTCAATCGCCGCGAGATGCTCACGGGCCTGCGCGGCGAGCGCCGCTATGTGCTGCCGCTCGAAAGCGACCGTCGCGCCCTCCGGGTCGTGCTCGTCGTCGCCACCGGCCGAGCCCTCCCTCGTGCTGGTGACGATCGCCGCGAAGTCGCGCTCAAGCTCCGCGAGCCGGCCTTGCGTCTCGTCGCGGTCGGCGGCCAGCCGGAGCTTAGCGGGACCCGGGTCAGTCACTCGAGTCACCTATCATTTAAAGTGACAATACCCAGCGCCGGTGAAACAAAATGGGCCGGCTCGTCAGGCATTGTGAAGGTCATGACCCGTTCAGCCGCAAAGAGCTTTCCTGTCACGGTGACGCAACTTCCGGTAACGCGCTGTGAAATTTGCCAGCGCACCGTCGCCTATCGCCCCGGTGAGGCCAGTGAGGCGCTGACCAAGCATTACAAGCTTCTGCACAAGGACGCGCTCGGCGAGAAGCCGGCCGAACCCGACGAGGATTAGTTTTACCGCGACCTATCCCGCGCCGCGGGAGCCGGCGTTCGCGCGCTGCCGCGGCGCGGGATAGTCGCGTTCGCTCGCCCTTTGCCTCAGTGCCCGAACACCGGGATGGTCAGGGCGCGCGCGATCGTGTGGAACCGCAGGTTGAATCCGGCGACCGCGGGCGTGACGTCCGAGTCGATGCCGAGCGTCTCCACGTCGAGTGCGTGCACGGCGAACACGTAGCGGTGCGGTTCGTCGCCCGCCGGCGGCGCCGCGCCGCCGAAGTCCTTGGTCCCGTAGTCGTTGCGCACCTGGAACGCGCCGCCGGGCAGCCCGGCGCCGTCCGCGGTGCCCGCCCCGGCGGGGAGGGCGGTGACGGAAGCGGGGATGTCGATCACGATCCAGTGCCAGAACCCTGACCCGGTCGGCGCGTCGGGGTCGTAGCAGGTGACCGCGAAGCTCTTGGTCTGCGCGGGGAAGCCGGACCAGGAAAGGTGCGGCGAGACGTTCTGCCCGGACATGCCGAAGCTGTTGTAGACGTGCTTGTCGCTCAGCATCTCCCCGTCGGTGACATCGTCGCTGGTCACCGTGAAGGTCGGGACGGGCGGCAGAAAGTCGTACGGAAGTGGTGCACGGTCAGCCATTAGTACCTCCTTGTATCAACGCTGTCATCGCCCGGGGGACGACCCCCCCGTACCCCGAGTGCGGGGTGCGGCCAGACCCGAGGAACCCATTATCGGGCCTGGCCGCACCCCGCACAAAAGCTGCGGAGCGACTCTCGCGCCGCAAACGACAGCCTGCGGTGTGCTTCCCGTTTTACCCTTATTGCCGGGTCTTTCGAAGGCGGCAGGCGGGTTGAGGCGACGGGACGCGGGGCGGCGGGTGACTAGGCGGAGACGGGTCAGGGCGCGCCGCCTCGGCGCGCGCTCGATCCGGGCGCGCCGTCGCCGGGCGCGTCTCGCTGGTCTGCTCAGGTCACGCCGCCCGGCGCTGCACCGGGTCGGGTTCGCGGTCGTCCTGCTCGTCGTGGTCCTGTTCCCGCTGCCGGTCCTGGCGTCGGACACGCCGACCAGGCCGACGGGCTGCCAGGGCAGCGGCTGCCGCACCCTGCCGCCGTCCGCGCAGCGCTGGGCCACCCCGCTCGCCGGCGCCTGGTCGGCTGGCACGGGGCCGAATACCGCTGGGGACGGCAGCACGGTACCCGCCACCGGCCAGGCCTACGTGGCGGTCGGCGGCGGACTCGCGGTGCTCGGCACCGGGCTGAGCGTCACCGGGTACGAGCTGAGCTCCGGCAAGGTGCGGTGGCAGACGACGCTGGACGCGCCGCTCGGCACGGCGATCATGTCCGTGCGCGCCTGGTCGGGCGTGGTCACCGTCGGGCTGCTCGCGCCCGGCGGCCGCTCCCGCACCGAGGTCGTGCTCAACGCGGCGACGGGCGACGAGGTGCGCCGCTACCCGGCGGCGGTGCTCGGCGGCGCGGTCGCGGCGTCCACGTCCACGACCGTCATCGTCGGCACGGCGGCCGTGACCAGCTACAACAACGCGACGGGGCGCGTCCGCTGGCAGCATGCGACCGGCGGGAGCCAGGCCTGGCAGGTCGACGGGCAGCAGTACCTCTACCTGGCGGAGTCCGACGGCGGATACCTGGGCTCGTCCCCGGTGACCGCGCTGCGGGTCATCGACCTCGCCACGGGGACGGAGCGGCTGCTGAGCGCGCCGCCGGGGCGGCCCTTCGCCGGGACGCTGGCCCTCGCCGCGGACGGCTCGGTGCTGTTCGCCTCCTCCGGCGGGGTGACCGCCTACAGCGGCTCGACCGGCGATGAGCTCTGGTCGGTGCCCAACGCGGTGCCGGAGGGGACCGACCCGCAGGCCAACCTCATCGTCCTCACGCTGCCAAGCGGCGCCCTGGCCGACGTCGACCCGCAGACCGGCACGGTGCACGCCTCGGTGCCGGCCTCGGTGGCCGCGGGCGCGGCGGGCCTTTACGTGGTCCGCGGCGGGGTCGCGCTCGGCCTGTCCGGCGGCGCGAACGGCTCGGCCTGGGGTTACAGCATGACCAAGGACCAGGTGGCGTGGACCTCGCTCACCCCGCTGCCGTGGCCGCACTTCTTCTCCGACCTGTCCGGGCTCGGCGGCAGCGCCGCGGCATCCGGTGACACGGTGGTCGTCACCGCCTGCCTGCGCCTGGCCGCAACCGCGGGAATGTGCGCGGCACCGGAACTCGTCGCCTTCGGCGTCTGAGCCGGCGATTGCGGCCCCGGGGGCCCTTGAACTGCCCCGACGCGCCCGCGCGGGTGGCGACAGGGGCGGGATTAGCCCCGAGAGACCGGGTAGTCAGACCTTATGAACGCGTTTGAACGGCCAGTGCGGGCGGCCGACCGGTTCCAGCAGCGGCGGCCGGTGCTGGCGGTGCCCGTTGGGGTCTGGTCGAAGTTCAACGACGACCAGGCGGGGAACCTGGCCGCGCTGATCGCTTACTACGCCTTCGCCGCGCTGTTCCCGCTGCTGCTCATCCTGGCCACGGTGCTGGACATCGTGTTGAAGAACGACCCCAAGCTCCGCGAAACGGTGCTTAACTCCGCGGTGGGGCAGTACCCGGTGATCGGCCCCCAGATCAGGTCGAGCCTGGGGTCCATCCCCGGCTCGGGCGTCGCGCTCGGCATCGGCATCGTCTTCCTGCTGCTCGGCGCCAGGGGCGTGGCGGGCGCCATGCAGAACGCGATGTACGAGATCTGGGGCATCAAGAAGGAGGAGCGCCCCGGGTTCCCCTTGTCTCAGCTGTGGCAGTTCGCGCTGGTGCTGACCGTCGGCATCGGCTTCATCGTGACCACGTCGCTCTCCGGCCTGGCCGGCGGCGTGGGGCACGTGCTCAGCGGGACGGCCGCGACCGTGCTCACCGCGCTGGTCTCGCTGGTACTGAACGTCGGTGTGTTCTGGCTTAGCTTCAAGATCGCGACCGTGTGGCGGGTGCCGTGGCGCGAGCTGATGATCGGCTCGGCCATCGCGGCCGTCTGCTGGCAGGTGCTCCAGCTGGTCGGCGGCTACGTGGTCGGCCACCAGCTGCACCGCGCCTCCGAGCTTTACGGCACGTTCGGCGTGGTGCTCGGCCTGCTCGCGTGGCTGTTCTTGCAGGCCGAGGTGACCCTCTACGCCGCGGAGGCGGACGTCGTCCTCGCCCGCCGCCTGTGGCCCAGGTCCATGCTGCCCGCCAAGCACGACCAGGAGGGTGGCCAGGCCCACGAGGAGGAGTCGGCCCACGAGGAGGAGTCGGCCCACGGGGAGGAGTCGGCCCACGGGGAGGAGTCGGCCCACGGGGAGGAGCCGGCCCAGGAGGAGGCGCCCGCCAAGGAGGAGGCGCCCGCCAAGGAGAGCCGGGGCGACGCGGCCCGCGCGAATAGCCGGGCTAGCCTTGAGGAGGAGCCTGGCCGCGATGGCCGGGCAGACGCGGGCGGGCCTGGCCCCGTGCCGCCCCCGCGAGGCGAGCCGTCGGCCAGCGACAAGAAGGCAGGGTCAGCCAGATGACGGATACCGCGCACGTCGTGATCATCGGGGCCGGCTTCGCCGGCCTCTCCGCGGTGAGCAAGCTGCGCAAGGCGGGCCTGCGCGTCACCGTGATCGACAGGAACCTGTACAGCACCTTCCAGCCGCTGCTGTACCAGGTGGCAACCGGCGGACTCAACCCCGGCGACGTCGCCTACCCCGTGGGCGGCTTCACCACCGGGCGCAATGCCAGGTACATCCGCGGCGACCTCGTCGAGATCGACCAGGCCGCGCAGGTGGTGCGGCTGGCCGGGGGCCGGGAGATCGGCTACGACTACCTGATCCTCGCCGCCGGGGTGTCCGCGAACTACTTCGGCGTCAAGGGGGCGGAGGATTACACGTTCGGCCTCTACACCCGGCCCGACGCGATCGTGCTGCGCGACCACATCATGAACGGGTTCGAGTGGCTCAGCGCCGACCCCGACGGCCGCCGGGAGTTCGCGATCACCGTGGTCGGCGGCGGCGCCACCGGGGTCGAGCTGGCCGGCACCCTGGGCGAGCTGCGCAACGACGTGCTCCGCGCGACCTTCCCCGACGTGGACCCCGCCCGGCTGCACATCCGGCTCGTGGAGATGGCGCCCGACCTGCTGACGCCGTTCAACCACAAGCTCCGCGACTACACCAAGGAGCAGCTGGTCAAGCGCGGCATTGAGATCAGGCTGAACACCACCATCCGCGAGGTGACCAGGGACCAGGTGGTGCTCGCGGACGGGACCACGCACCGCAGCGACCTCACGGTCTGGACGGGAGGCGTGGCCGCCCATGACTCCGTCGCGGGCTGGGGCCTGCCCCAGGGCAAGGGCGGCCGCCTGCTGGTCGGGTCCGACCTGCGCGTCGAGGGCAGCGACCGGATCTTCGCCACCGGCGACATCGCGCTGAACGAGGACAAGCCGTCACCGCAGCTGGCGCAGCCCGCCATTCAGGAGGGCAGGCACGCCGCCGAGCAGGTCGTCCACCTGGTCCGCGGGGAGCCGACCCAGCCGTTCAACTACCACGACAAGGGCACGATGGCGACGATCGGCCGCCGCTCCGCCGTGGTCCAGCTCGCGCACGGCACGCGCATCACCGGGACGCTCGCCTGGTTCGCCTGGCTGGGGCTGCACCTGGTGTACCTGCTCGGCAACAGGAACCGGGTGGCGACGCTGATCAACCTGTCCTGGCGGTACATCGCCTGGGGGCACGGCGGCGGCGTGATCGTCGGCGACGAGCCGACCGAGCCGATGCCCGCCGACGACGCCCGCAGCGGGGACGACAACCACACCGGGGACGAGGCCGCCACCGGGGCCGAGAAAGCGCGGGCAACGGAAACGTCCAGTGAACGAGCCGGATAGCGGCCCGTGAGCTACGACCGCCTGTAGTAGTGTCGTCCTGGTGGCTGACAGCGGCTAGGGTCGACGGTAAGAAAGGCGGGCTGGCATGCTGCGAGCAAGTAAGACGACGCGCCGGGCGACCTGGCTGACGGGCCTGGTGGTGGCCGCCGCCCTGGCGGTGGCCGGCTGCTCGTCGGCGGGGTCATCGTCAGCCGGGTCGTCGGCCGCTGGGCAGTCAGCCGCGCAGTCGTCGACGAGCGCGGAGAGCGCCGCCGCGATGGAGAACCCCAACCTGGACCTGGGCTCCACGGTCGGGAACAAGCCGGCGCCCGGCGTCACCCTGGTCAACCAGTTCGGCCAGCAGATGTCGCTGAGCCAGTTCCGCGGCAAGGTCGTCATGCTGTCGTTCGAGGACTCCGAGTGCACGACGGTCTGCCCGCTGACCACGCAGGCGATGGTGCTCGCGAAGGAACTGCTCGGCAAGGCGGGCAGCTCGGTCCAGTTGCTCGGCGTGGACGCCAACCCAGACGCCACCAAGGTGGCCGACGTGATGGACTACTCGCGCGTCCACGGCATGGTCAACCAGTGGGACTTCCTGACCGGGTCGCTCGCCCAGCTCAAGTCGGTGTGGAAGGCCTACAACATCGACGTGCAGATTGAGTCGGGGCAGATCGACCACACGCCCGCGCTGTACATCATCGACCAGCAGGGCAAGCTGCAGAAGGTCTACCTGACCCAGATGGCGTACTCCAGCATTACGCAGTCCGCGCAGGTCCTGGCCACCGAGGTGGCGAGCCTGCTGCCCAGCCACCCGAAGCTGTCGAGCCTGGAGTCCCTCGGCGCCATCCCTGGGCAGACCCCGACGGACACGATCTCGCTGCCCACGGCGACCGGCACGAGCGCGTCCGCGGGCACCGTGACGCTCGGCCCGGGCAAGGCCCGCCTCGTGGTCTTCTTCGCGACCTGGCTTACCGAGACGTCCGACCTGAACTCCGAGATGGCCACGCTCAACGCTTACGCCAAGGCGGCCGCGGGCAAGCACCTGCCGGCGCTCACCGCCGTCGACGAGACCGTGACCGAGCCGTCGACCGCGGCGGTGACCAGCTACCTGGACCAACTCGGGTCACTGTCCTTCCCGGTCGCCCTTGACGACACGGGCCGGGTGGCGGACGGCTACGGCGTCCAGGACCAGCCGTGGCTGGAAGTGGTCAACAAGGCGGGCAAGGTCACCTGGCAGCACGACGGCTGGGTCTCGCTGACGGCGCTGGAGAAGGCCGCGGCCGCGAACCAGTAGCCTGACCGATCGGTCACCGGCGCACCCGCCAGTAAAATGCGTGACAGGGGCGGGCCTGCCGTAGGAGGCTGGACCCATGTCGAGCGCGGACGCTACCAACCTGGCCATCGCCATCGTGGTGCTGGCCCTGGTCCTCTACCTGCAGCTGATGACCAGGCGGCTCAGCGAGAGCTACCGGCTGTCGGTCATCCTCGCGGTCATCGGCGTCATCCAGCTCGTCACCTTCCTCCGGGGCCACCCGGGCCACGACGGCCGCATCGCCGCGGCGCTCGCCGGCAGCCTGGTGATCGCGGCTGTGTCCGGCGCCGCCCGCGCGCCGACCGTCCAGGTGTGGCGGGAGAGCGGCCACTTGCTGCGCAAGGGCACGTGGCTGACCGCGACGCTGTGGGTGCTGTCGCTGGCCGCTCACTACGGCTACGACGACCTGGTGGCCGGCCACATCACCGGCAAGAACGGCGGCAACGTGGCCAATGCCACGGCCCTGCTCTACCTGGTCGTCACGCTCACCATCCAGCGGTTCATCCTGCTGCGCCGGGTCGCCCGGCAGGAGGCCGGGGGCCAGATCCCCGCGGAGCAGCCGCAGGCCCCATTCGGCGGGTGACGCGCGCCTAGGCGATCTCGCCCCGCTCGATGGCCGGGTAGCCGAGGGCGAACGCCGTTTCCCGCTCGGCCATGTCGAGCAGCAGGCCGGTCGCGTCCAGCCGCTTGGTGACCGGGCCGATCACCCGGGCCGGCATGAACTGCGGCCCGCCGGGCCAGCCGTGACCGCCGCCGTCGATCCGGTACAGCGTGACCGGGTGGCAGCCGGGCCTCGCCCAGGTCTTGCGGGTCACGGGAAGATCGCCCGGCGCCATCGGCAGCTCGTCGATCGAGGGCCGGACGAAGCTACCGGTGGCGGTGATCCCGCCGGCCGCGGTCATCGTGCCCGCGATGCCATTCGCCGTCGCCCAGTCGGCGACGACCGTCTCCGCGCCCGCGACGACGTCCTCTCCCGGCCGCTCACCGTGCCTGACCGCGCGCCGCTTCATGATCCGGCCGGAGACGCCGTGCCTGGTGAGCGGGCCGCCGCCGTACGGCGAGGTCGGATCGCCGGTGCCCATGACGAGCACCATGCTGGCGCGCAACTGCGGCACCGGGACCGGCCGGCGGCTTGACTCAAGCGCCGTCCCCGCGACGAGGAACAGGCCGGTCACCGGCAGCAGCCCGTTGCGCGCGACGTGCTCGGCGTACCGCGCGCCCTGCGAGATCCCGGCCAGGAAGACCGGCCACGACTGGGCCACGCCCATCCCCTCCAGGTGGCTGGCCAGCTCGGCGAGGAAGCGCGCGTCGTCCAGGTCCGGCTGGCGGGCCGGCGCCCTGGTCGGGTGCCAGGCACCCTTCCAGCCGTCGGGAAAGACCGTGGTGATGCCGGCGGCCGGGCCGCGCCGGGCGAGACCGGTGAACCAGGCCATGCCGCGCCCGTCCATGCCGGACCCGTGCAAAGCGATCAGCAACGGCGGTGCCGCCTGCCCCGCCCGCCGCGGCGCCGGGGCAAGCCAGTAGGACCGCCGCACCCCCGCTACCTCGATTACTCCCCGGTCAAGCTCGCTGCCGCCGCGTGCTTCCATGCCAGCAGCGTAGATTCCCGTGGGCGTTCCCGGGTGACTTAAGCGAATTCGTCGGGACACGCGGTGAAGTGGTGGCACTCGCCCCGGTGACTTGACTTTCGGCAAACTTCTGTACTAGAACTAATAATAGTTCTGTAGCAGATTTAATCTGAAGGGCGATGACTGTGGTCACGCTGCTGCGCGAGCCGGCCAGGCCCGCGATGATCCGCGAGCACCCGCTAGCTCCCTGGTTCGCGGTCGCCGCGGTGTGCTTCGGCGCGTTCATGGGCCAGCTCGACGCGAGCGTGGTGACGGTGGCCTTTCCCGCGCTGCAACGCCAGTTCGGCGCCGGCCTCGCCTCCGTGCAATGGGTGTCGCTCGCCTACCTGCTCGTGCTGACCGCGCTGCTCGTCCCGGCCGGGCGCTGGTCGGACCGGGCCGGCCGCAAGCTGATGTACCTGTACGGGTTCGTCGTGTTCGCCGGCGCCTCGGCCGCGTGCGGCCTCGCGCCCTCGCTCGGCGCGCTGATCGCGCTGCGGGTGGTCCAGGCCGGCGGCGCGGCGCTGCTCCAGGCCAACAGCGTCGCCCTGGTCGTGACCAGCGTGCCGGCGAAGACCCGCCGGGCGGCGCTCGGCGTGCAGGCGGCGGCGCAGGCGCTCGGCCTGGCGTCGGGCCCGGTGATCGGCGGCCTGCTGATCGCGGCGGCGGGCTGGCGCTGGGTGTTCTTCCTGAACGTCCCCGTGGGCGTGCTCGCGGTCGTGGCAGGCGTCTACCTGCTGCCCCGGACCCGCGGTGCCGCGGGGCAACTGCTGTCCGGCCAGCGCCCGGCCGGCCCCCTCCCGCTCGGCCAGCCCGCCGCCAGCCGGGCCGCTGCCAGCCGGCCCGCCGTCAGCCACCAGGGCACCGACCTGGGCGGAACCGCGCTGCTCGCGACCGCGACGACGGCCGGCCTGCTGGCGATCTCCGCGCTGTCCGGGCTCGGCGCGCCCGCATGGACCGCGGCGGCGTTCGCGGCCGTGGCCGTGCTCGCCGGCGCCGCCCTGCTCAGGCACGAGCGGCGGGTGGCCGCGCCGATGCTCGACCTGGGTGCCATGGCCGCCGCCGGCACCGGCGCGGCGCTGGTCGGCGCCCTGTGCGCCTACCTCGTCCTGTTCGGCCCGCTCGTCCTGTTCCCGCAGGTCGTCACCGGCCAGGGCGGCAGCGCCGAGTCCGCGGGCCTGCTGCTCACCGCGCTTCCCGCGGGGTTCGGCCTCGCCGCCGCCGTTGGGGACCGGCTGCTGCCCGCCGGCTGGCCGAACCGACGGCGCTGCCTGCTCGGCGGCGCCATCGTGGCGGCGTCCGCGGCGGCCCTGGCGCTGCCCGCACCGCATGCGGTATCAGTGGTGCTACTTGGCCTGCTCGGCATCGGGCTAGGCATCTACACACCGGCGAACAACGCCGAGATCATGGCCGCGGTCCCGGCCGAGGACGCGGCCGCGGCGGGCGGGATGGTGAACATGACCCGGGGGATCGGCACGGCGCTCGGCGTGGCCGTGGTGGCGCTCGGACTGCACGCGGGCGCGCTACTCGGTTCGACGCGGGCCGGCGTCGCGCTGTCGATGGGGGCGCTCGCCGCCGTCGCGCTCCTCGGCGTCGGCGCGGCCATGCGGGCCCGGCCGCCGGCGGACGGGCACCGGTGACCGCCGCCGGCGACGGCGGGCCGCAGGCGGACGGCCTGGCCGAGGGGATCGCGCGGCTGCGCCGCGCGCTGCGCCGCGGCGCCCGCGTCGCCGACCCGGGCAACACCCTCGCCGTGGCCCAGCTTGAACTCCTCGCCGCGCTCACCGAGCAGCCGGGGGCGCGGCCCGGCCAGCTCGCCCGGCGGCTGAACATGCGGGCGAACACCGTCACGACGATCGTCAACGCGCTCAGCGCGCGCGGCATGCTTGAGCGGGTCACGGCCGACGACGACCGGCGCGCCGTGCGGTTGACGGTGACCGAGGCCGGGCGCCAGGCCGTGCTCTCCTGGCAGGCCACCAACGCCGCGGTGCTGCACCTGGCGCTGTCGACGCTGCCGCCCAAGCAGCGCCGCGCCCTGGCCGCGGCCGCACCCGCGCTCGACGCCCTGGCCCGCGCGATCGATCAACTCGCCGACACGCCCGCGGCGGCACAGGACCAGGCCGCCGACTGACCCCTGATCGTCGCGCTCGACCGGGCCAACAGGCACAATGGGCGTGCCGGAACACTGGAGACCCAGGGGAGCCAGGTTCACATGTCAAGGTCGAGGTGGCTGGCCGCGCTGCTGCCCCGGGCGGTGGCCGAGGATACTGGCGGCACCGAGCCCGACGCGAGGTTCACGTTCGCCAACGAGCGCACGTTCCTCGCGTGGAGCCGGACGGCGCTTGCCCTGGTGGTGGCCGGGCTCGGCATCGTCCAGTTGCTCCCGCCGTTCCCCGGCGTGCCCGCCGGGCGTCACCTGCTCGGCGTCCCGCTGATCGTGCTCGGCGCGGTCATCGCGGTGACCGCCTACGTGGAGTGGGTGCGCAACCAGCGCGCGCTGCGCCGCGGCGAGCCGCTGCCGCGCTCGGTGCTGCCGTGGATCCTGGCGGCCACGGTCACCGGGACGGCCGTCATCGCGGCCATCGTGCTGCTCATCTCGGCCGCCCGATGACCGGACCGGCCGGCCAGGAGCGGCCCGACCCGGGCGACGACCCGGAGGAACGCGACGCGGGCCTGGCGCAGGAGCGCACGTCGCTGTCGTGGACGAGGACCGCGATCGCCTTCGGCGCCGTCGGCGGCGCGGTGCTCAAGGTGAACGTCGTCAGCGGCCTGATCATCCTCGCGATCGCGCCGGTCATCTGGCAGCTTGGCCGCCTGTCGCGGGGCGGCGCCGCCGCCGGCAACGGACTGCCCGCCGCGGGCCCGACCAGGCTGTTCCTGATCACGGTCGCGATCGTCGCGGTCGCGCTGCTGTGCCTGGCGGTCACCATCCTCGGCCGGTCCGCCCCGGGCGCGCTCCGCTAGCGTGAGGTCCATGGATCAGCGTCACCGGCCGCGCACCGCCCGCCTGCTCGACCTCGCGCCGCACCCGGAAGGCGGCTGGTACCGGGAGACGTGGCGCGCGGCACCCTCCTGGCAGCCCGACGGCTACCCGGGGCCGCGAGCGCCGGCCACGGGCATCTACTTCCTGCTGCCTCCTGACGAAGAGTCCGCCTGGCACCGGGTCCGGTCCGACGAGGCCTGGCTGTGGCACTCGGGCGGCCCGCTGACCTTGCTCGACGGCGGGGACGGGGCCGGGCCGGCCGCCCGCCCGCGCGCCGTGACCCTAGGCGCGGACCTGGCCGCCGGCGAGGTGCCGCAGCACGTCATCCCGGCCGGCCACTGGCAGTCCGCCCGCCCGGCCGGGGCCGCCGAGGTGCTGGTCAGCTGCGTGGTGGCCCCCGGCTTCGACTTCGCCGACTTCACCCTGCTCCCGGCCCAGGGCACCGAGGGCGCCCAGGGCACCAAGGCCGCCGGGCGAACCGCGGGCGCCGAGGGGACGGACCTCGCCTAGCTCGCGGGGAAGGCCTTGGCCAGCGCGTCCGCGATCGCCGTGGCCCGGTGGGCGTAGCCGATCGTGGTGTAGTGGATGCCGTCGCTGATGAACCAGGAGCGCTGCGCGACGGCGGGCCAGTCGTAGATCCGCATGGTGGGGTAGCGCGGCTGCAACTGCTTCAGCGCCTGGTTCCACAGCTGCATGTTCTGCTCGGAGTAGGGCCCGCTCGACAGCAGCGAGGTGACCTCGACCCACATCACCGGCTGGTTGCCGATGAGGCTCATCATCTTCTCGATCCGCTGCTGCCGGTTGACGTTCGAGCCGACGTACACGTCCGCGGTGTCGTTGGTGCCGAGCGCGAGCACCCAGCAGCCGCGGAAGCCGCTCTGCTTGACCTGGCTGGCCATCTGGTAGGCGTTGGGCGTGCCCGGCAGCGACTCGACGACCGAGGTCGCGCCGACGATCTTCATGATCGACTCCTTCACGCCGACGTCGGCGTAACGGGCCGTGATCCGGTTGGCCGGGTTCGGCTCGTAGTCCGGGGAGATCAGCCCCTCCGACGTGGAGTCGCCGATGTGCACCACGTCCGTGCACGAGGTCCGCGGCGGCGGGGTCGGCAGCGCGGGCACGACCGCGACGGGCCCGGAGGCGACGGTCGTGCCGGTCACGTGGTGCGCCGGCCCGGCGGCGGCCTTGCCCGGCTTGGCGCCGCGCGCAGCCGCGCCGTCCCGCGGGCCGGCCGTGGCGGGCCCGCCGGCCGAGTTGGACAGCCGGGCGGTCGCCGACGCCGCCGCGGTATGCGCGGTCTCCGAGGTCAGCCGCATGGACGCGGTAACCCCGGCGGCGAGGACGGCGGCGCCGAGCAGGCACACCCCGCCGATCGCCTGCCGCGAACGAGGCAGCGCGGGGCGCCTCAGCCAACCGGGGCGCCGCCCGCCGCCGGCCCCCTCATTCTCCGGCTCACTTGTCACTTCAACGCCTCCTGATGCCTTGGCCTCGCTCGTTTCTGCGGCCGGAACCGGGGTGACCCAGCGCAGCCGGGCCCCGCGCCTGATCGGGTCCTCGATCGCCCGCCAGGACAGGGCCGCCACGGCGAGGGTCACCGCGACGACGGCCAGCGCGCGCCACGGGCCCACCGGGGTGCCGGCCGCGCCCGCCGCCGTGGTCAGCACGATCACCGGGTAGTGCCACAGGTAGATGCCGTAGGACCGGACGCCGGTCCAGCGCAGCGGCCGGCCGCCGAGCGCCCGCCCGAGCAGCGATCCCGGCGTCACCACCGCGGCGACGGTGGCCGCCGTCGCCAGCGACAGCACCACGAGGCCGCCACGGAACATGAAGTCCGAGTACTCGTTCGTCCGCCACACCAGCAGCCCGATGACGGCCAGCCCGGCGACCCCCGCCCCGTCGAGCAGCCAGCGAACGACCGGGGGCACCGTCCGGTCGGCGCTCGTCCCGCCGACGGCGGGCCGGCGGGTCGGCCAGATCATCGCCAGCGCCGCGCCGATCAGCAGGCCGCAGGCCCGCGTGTCCGTGCCCTCGTACACCCGCGTCGGGTCGTAGCCCGGGTCGTACAGGCGGGCCATCAGCAGCGCGGAGCCGGCCGCGAGCACGAGCGTCACCGCGGCGAGCACGAGGCGAGAGCGCCCGGTCAGGTAGGGCACGCCGCCGCCGGGCCCGTCGACGGGCCCCGCAAGCCCGCCGAGCCCGTCCGCCAGCCCGCGCCTGCGCTTACGCACCTGTCCCGCGAGCCACACCAGTAGCAGCACCACCCAGGGCCAGATCAGGTAGAACTGCTCCTCGACGGCGAGCGACCACAAGTGGTCCAGCGGCGTCGGCGGCGCGAACCGCGCGTAGTAGGAGGAGTGCTGGTCGATGAACCACCAGTTGCTCACGTAGAACACGGACGCGATGACGTTGCCGCGGAACCCGGGCAGGAACGACCGCGCGAACACGTTCACCCACACCGTGACGACCGCGAGCATCACGAACAGCGCGGGCAGCAGCCGCCGCGCCCGCCGCAGCCAGAAGTCGCCGAGCCTGATCCGCCCGCGCGCCGCCCACTGCCCG
>Ga0335075_10006846_pt1 | contig 17598 bp, 11 predicted proteins | sample Lox_Sample_24_FD_206723 | JGI IMG/M metagenome (GOLD analysis project Ga0335075, IMG submission 206723) | Soil microbial communities from Loxahatchee National Wildlife Refuge, Florida, United States - Lox_Sample_2.4 | ecosystem: Environmental > Terrestrial > Soil > Wetlands | place: USA...
TTCGCTGTCGCATTCATCTAATGCATCAATCACGACCACAATCGGGCCAGGAAGCGGACATTTTTCTAGAGGTTCATGGATAAGATGACGCCATTGCTCCTGGAAGTTCTTGTTGGTAATTTCTGGATTGGTGCGAATGGCTTCGGAGATGGCATAACCGAGAGTCTCTGACAGTTTGCTGAGTTGAAAGGCAATGGTAGTGAAGAATGTCTTCGCGTGGCCTCGGTCGCCATGGCCGCGAGCAAAAAAGAAGCTGGCCCCAAGACGTTGCTTCGCGTGAAACCTAGAGGCAATCGTTCGCGCAACGGTGGACTTGCCAGTCCCAGCCAGGCCTTTCAGCCAGAAGATCGGTTGGTCTTGACTATCCCCAGACCAGTTTTCGATATCCTGAAGCAGCTGGACCCGAGTTTCCGAATGACATTTGGATTCGTGTTCAAGGGAGCTATCATCAATAGCGGTATTCGCATGAGGAAGCAACTTTAGGAGTTGGTATTGCTCGGAATGGTCCTGTGAGTGTCACGTTAAAGTGGGAAAGCGATCGCCACGTTCCACTTGCGCTTACCTGTCTACCCAACCGAGATTCTGACCTATCTGATCTGATCCGTGCTACCAAATCTGAGCAGATAGTCTTGGATCGATGGATTTGTTCCAACAGCCCTCCCCAATCATCTGCTTTAACGAAATCACGAAGGAGTCGAGCTCCGCTGCCGTGGAAAAAGTAACACGCAGCTCTAGCTTGATATTCGATAATATCCCGGAAAAGCACCACTACCCGTGACGCTAGCTCCGACTGGACTTGTGAAGTCTCATGGGAATCAAAGGGTTTTGGTTGCAATTCTTGCTCTGCTGAATTGAAGTCAACTGTGATCAGTGAGGTTTGGTCCAAGCCTTCCGCTAGAGCCCTGTACTGCTCCGTAGCATTAAGCAATGGCTATGTGCTAATGTCAGTATGCATCCACCGAGAAGCCTTTTGCGGGCTTACCAGTGTCAGAATACAGAGGCCAACGCAGGCCAGCCCAACATAAGGGTTGGAACCGCCCACAGAAGACAGGATTTGCGTGATGGAAGAAACCGCATTCACAGCGTTGCCAGCGAGTTCCCTGCCCCGCGAGCCAGCCGTTTGTTCTGTACTCTTGGACCGCAACCACATTTCTGCTCGTCGCAATGTCGCAATATCAAGAGTTGAAGAGTCGGGAGCTGCCAACCCGCACTTTATCAACTCGGACACTGCAACTTTCTTGTATTCGCCAAGCATTTCTTGTTTGTCCTTGTCATGCAATAGAATATAGAGAGCTTTTTCCCAAAGTGTCTGAGGCTCACCTTCTGGAGCATCCCAAGATGCTGCATCTGGAGTCAATACTGAAAGGGAAGATTGGTCATGTTGTAATGTGTATGCCTGTTTGTCTGTAGAACTAGAGTCACAGGCTGCTGGAGCGATCGCCTGCTGTTTGTCAGGAATCTCAGCGACTAGTGGAGTAAGAGGCAGACATCTATATTGGTCTCCCTTGGATCCGACGATCCTTTCAACACACTATTTGACGAGGATACCTGTTTGGGCTTGCGGAAGATGGAGAATATCTTCCCCTTAGAATTGGCCATTTGGGTCCCTCCGCGAAGTAGAGCGACAGTCGAAGCTTGATGTTATGTGGAATACAGGTTAAAGGTTGGAGGAGGGTGGAGAAGGAGTAGGATCGAGAAGAGGGTCGCTGAGAGGAACCTCAACCGAGAAAATATCCTCTGGCCAAGGAGCGGAGGAATTGACAGGACGGACACCAACAAGCAGAGGAGATGGGTAAACTGTTATTGGACTCCACTGGACAGGCTGTCTCAGCATGACGATCGACCTTTATGAGATCCGAACCCGTTTTCCCTTATCCTGGTCGTAAGGGGTTTTGGCTTAGGCAAGTCGTGGATGAAAAAGGACTGTGAATGAAAGGTGGATATAAAGTGGAGGTTAAGTGGGGTGCCACGTGGCTGTCCCATTAGACCCGATAGAATGGAGGCTGTTCAATTTTGTCTTCAGAATCCATATTCTACGATGGTTCCGAGTCGCTATGCTGTAATGAGTGCATGGACCGACGAAAGAACCCTTATTCGATTTACCGACTACTAGGCAAACCTCTAACTCGGCGCAAATCTGTATAGCCGAACCTTGCACGCGGCGGCGGACTCAAAGACCTCTCCAGTAATTGGAAACCTTAGAAAAGCAGATACCACAGCCCCGATCGCACGGTCAAAGGCACCGCGTTGGTGTGTAGGTACTGAAAGACGAATGCTACGGTCGAAAGCGCCCGGAATTTCCCATTCCTCCGGCACCAGGAAAGAAGCCACGAACTATTACCTGAGAGCAACAGGCAGCCCTACGTATACTCAAAGCTCGGGCTTATCGTTGGTGGGTGGCAACCAAAGATAAAGCTACTTGGTTGGCGGGGTGTTGGGTGGCATGCGGGTGGGTTTGTTAGGGGTGGGCCCGAATGGTTCCCGCAGCTTTTTCACCACCGAACTAGCTCTAAACGCGCTTTCGCGCTCTCTAATTGCTTGTCTGCTTGTGTCTACTCCTACGCGTACAACCAGCCTTTTGGCATACCCTCATCCCTTCACAGCACATTGCAGAAGCAGAACGTCAAAAAAAACACGACTGCCCGACGGACATGAGCTGCGATGCCTCAAGTACCCAGTAGCTTTGCACACAACTGCATCAGAGCACACGTTGCCCATTATAGTCTTATTTTGACAGACTGTTATTCCATGGAGATCAGATCGAGACCTTGCAAATGTACTACAGGCCAATGAATGGCCAGTAAGCTGAGGTTGTTTCTAGGTAACCCAGGTTCCAGGCCGCCAGGAGCAATGGCTTCGAATGTCTTGGCGCGCATCACCCCGTCGGTATTATGCCTTACAAGCGCATACTTCGTTGGTGTTTCGAGGTTGCTTTGCATAACTTGAAGCCAGGAGTTGCAGCGCTAGAATTCGTGTCTACCAGGGGAGATCCCCTCTCTCTTCTCCCAATCAACTACCTTGCGAAAAGCGTCTGCTCCGTGGATGGAAATTCCAACTGCATTGAACGAGTCATGGATCAACTCTCCCAGTCCTGAGGAACAAGGATAAAACAGCAGTCTTCTATCGCAGCCGCATGAACGAGACTATTGCGTGTGTCTACCATGCGCTCGCCTGCATACATGCATAGTTCTACACCTCCGGCCAAATTTGAAGCTTCCAACAAGCGAATTTGTGGCGAGGGAAGCTTCACAGCGTCCAAGATCACAAGGCGGCGCCCCCAGTTGCGATTAACTAACGCCTCAATAGGGCGATCGATCTTAGTGTGCAGCCACCTTGGCAATCGGCCCTACCTAGCCTTGCGATAGGAATATGCACATTGTGCCGCACAAGCGGGCACGCAAGATAAAGCGATCCTGGTTTGCAATACGCCTTTATGTAATCATCCCTCGAGACAACCTACACCAGGCTCACAATCACAATCCGGCCAAATGCCAAGGCTAAAACGATTTCCCAAAGTTAGGTAATCTTTTCCTTTGACGCTGCAGAACGCCTTCACAGCTCCGTAAAAAGTATTACTTCCCTTTTGCGAGGTTCTGATGACTGTCTGGTCTACATCTCTATGCGCTGCTATTACTTCTCTATGTACCCCTGTTCCATTTCAGTGTTCGGTGAAAATCTCGTGCCCCAACCGCTGTGCGTCGCAGACTTTCTTCCATAACCATCGCATAGATAGGAGTCAAACATAGCCTGTTAGTATCCTCCAGTCCCGCCGTATGAGCGGTCGCCCTCAACAGCGGCTAACGCTATCAATGACCGCCCAGCCCACTCTGGGACAGCGAGAATCATTACAATGTCCTCAACTCAACATGAAGTTGTGCTCGCGACGATCCGGTTGCTTATTGCAGATTTATGTCAGCAATTCGGAGGTGGTCATGGAGGGTAAACTCTCCTGTGGCGTGGTATTGCCGCGGCTAACGGTGTCACTAGTGGTGCAATGGGTATGGCAGCTATAGCCGTGGCACTCTGGCGGTATGCCATGCGATATGCACCTCACAGTCCGAGCTGGTTCAACAGAGATCGAGTTGTTCTGTCCAACGGACATGCATGTCTAGTCCAATATGTCATGCTCCATCTCACTGGATACAAGGCCATGACAATGGATCAGCTGAAGTCATACTCTTCAACTCGGGTAGACAAGCTCTGCCCTGGACATCCAGAAATCGAGGTCGAAGGCATTGAAGTCACGACTGGTTTGCTAGGACAAGGAATCGCTAATGCAGTTGGTCTTGCGATCGCAACAAAGCATCTAGGAGCGTCGTTCAACAAGTGCGATTTCGATATCGTTTCGAATCATACCTGGTGCGTGTGTGGCGACGCCTGCCTCCTGGAAGGGGTTGCATTGGAAGCTATCTCGTTGGCCGGACACTTCAAACTAAACAACCTGACATTGATCTATGACAATAACCAGATCACTTGCGATGGGTCAATTGACCTAACGAGCACAGAGGACATTAATGCCAAAATGAGATCCTGCGGTTGGGATGTCATTGACGTCTACGACGGGTCGACTGACGTGGATGATTTAGTCCAAGCTTTCAATGCAGCTAGATCGTCTAGTGAGAAGCCTACATTTGTCAATGTCAGGACAGTCATCGCCTTTGGCTCGAAACTGGCGGGCAAGGCAGAATCCCATAGCGTAGCATTTGGAAAAGAAGAGATCAGCGCGATGAAAAGTCGTCTCGGATTCAGTCCTCGCCAATCGTTCGTGGTGCCTGACGAGGTGAAAGAATTTTTCTCTCCACTCCCTCGTCAAGGAGAGCAGGCCACAGAAGATTGGCATAGGCAACTTGCCAAGTATCAGGATTCTTACCCAGTTGCCGCAGCACAGTTCGAAGCTCAGATGAATGGCCGCCTCTCTGCCGATTGGAAAAGCTTGATACCTCAGCAGCTCCCGCAGGATCCCATCCCCACTCGTGGATCTACAAGTCTGATATTCAAGCCCATCGCAGCTGCTGTTCCAAACTTCATCGTGGGAACAGCAGACATATCCGGCTCCGCAGGCCTGATGTGGGACAACAAAGCGGACTTTCAATACCCGGAGCTGAGAACTCAATGTGGCATGACAGGAAGCTATTCCGGCAGGTATATACACTTTGGCACCCGGGAGCATGCCATGGTCGCTATCACGAATGGGCTGGCTGCTTTTGCTCCTGGTGCCATCATCCCCGTCACATCAAGGCATGTTCGACTTCACTGTCCTCTAACCCCGCTCCCCAACAGTATCTGACAAGTCACATTAGCTTTCTCATCTTCTATTCGTACGCAGTAGCTGCTATTCGCATGGGAGCTCTTCAGGAGCTTCAGACCATCCATTTCGGCAGCCACGACTCGATTGGGATTGGGAAAGATGGACCGACACACCAGCCTCTCGAATTCGCTGCCTTGTATCGAGCAATGCCTAATCTTCTCTACATCCGTCCGGCGGATAATGAAGAAGTGGCCGGAGCGTTGACTATTGCAATTGAGTCGAAGCGGACTCCTACCATTATTTCGACTTCTCGGCATCCAGTTCCCCAGCTGGTGCCACTGACTAAGCGCGGAGAAGTGGCCAAGGGAGCATACGTGCTCGAGGAGGCAGAGAAAGCACATCTCACCATCATCGGTGTAGGAGCCGAGCTCAGCATGGCTCTGGACGTCGCCAAGAATTTACGGCAACAAGGATGCGAGGTCCGCACCGTCTCGTTTCCATGCCAGAGGCTGTTTGAGAAACAGCCACGGGAGTATCGACAAAAGGTGTTGTCACGACACAACACGGCTCGGATTGCAGCGGTTGTGATCGAGCCATATGTTTCCAATGGTTGGGAGCGATACGCTGATGCTGCAATCTGTATGGGTACAGACCAGTTTGGGAAGAGCCTGCCTTGCGAGGAATCCTACAAGTATTTTGGCTTTGAGGTAGATGCCATGAGTGCTCGTATCCGGAAGTACTTGAGAGATCTGGAGACTGGAGTAGAAGAAAGAGGACAGTTCGTAGAGTTGCGCTGACAGTGCTTGTGTCGATCGGTGGAGGTGGATTCAATTTGGTATCTTGAGATTCAACGCTGGGAAGTCCTGGATTTGCAAAATTCATACAGCACTTGAAACACCATGACCCGGTACATTTGCTGTTGGATTGCATTTGAATTTTCTATTCCAACCATTCGCTCTGTGTCTCTATAAATGTGGTCTAACCTTTTGCGTGCTTGGATATCAAGGTAGCCAAAATCTCCAATGAACAAGTGTTCAAAGCGTCGATGCTTGCTTTTCTTTCTTTGATTTCTCGGCTAGCTCTCTTTGCTTGCGCCACTCGGATGAGTAGCGCCTTGCTACCAACAGCATGGGGGTTGTGCTGAAACACAAGCCAGAAAACAGCGAAAATGTCCATCCTACCCCAATAGCATCGAACAATAGCTGCAAAACAGAGACCCCGACAGCAGCCACCAAGCATCTCACCATGCTTACCGCTGCTGAAGCTGTGGAAGGATAATCTGGATAGACATCGACGACAAGTGTGTTACAGATCTGTTTATCAGTCAGCCCGACAGCAAGCTCCCCCCCCCAAAAAGCAACAGAAAGTGTGCGAACGCACGTTGAATGTCCCCGTCACCGTCACTCCACAGATGAATTGGAAGATCATAGGCGCGGCGATGTGTGTCTTTGCATGCACCGTCCATCCGTAGGCAAGCGTACTCCCGGCGGCAATGTTGACGAGGTAAAATACACTGCGAAGCCTTGCTCTCTCAATCGGAAACGTTGTCAGGTCATCACCTTTTATCTTGTCAATGGTATGGCCGATCTTGCGAGCAACGATCCTGTAATCCCGGTCAATGACCTTTCCCACGGCGTATGATGCAATGGCGCAGCCTATGCCGTAAGCAAGGTAGCAGAACCCAACTTGTACCGGATTCAGCCCATAGATCCTTGCAAGTAGGGTTGAAAGTGAGGCTTGGATACAGCAATATGCATTGTAGAATATCGCGTTGGCAACAAGAACGAGAGTAGTGTCCTTGTGAGCGACAATCCGTAGGCAGGGAAAAGGATTGGGTAGTCTCAGGGTCGGTCTAATGAGTGGGCAGGGTGCGGCGACTAAGTCTTGGGATTTTGCGAAGATCGAAATTGGGGACTTGTTCATGGTCGGAGGCGGATATGTGCCATTGCCCACAATATTTCTGCAGGTCTCCGGCAGGAACAGCAGAATAAGGACTAAACATGCTCCGGACATGACTGTCAGAAGCCAGAAGATCCACCTCCAACCGACCGTTCCCGCAAGTGCTCCTCCAAGAATGGGGCCGAGGCTGGTCGCGGAATTTGGCCTTTGAGAAAAGACATTGTCAGCTCCACACAGGGCGAGTCTTGATGAACTTACCCAGCTAGTGCGAGCCCTACATACTTTCCGCGTACGTGGGGCGGGGCAATATCTGCCATCACGCTAACAGATAGAGCGATACACCCTGTGGCTTAATCAGTCCATCTTTGGGCAGCGCTGCCAAGGTGTAGAGCGAGGCCGTACCAGACACTCCAATGCTTTGCAAGATGCGGAGGACGAGCAGAGCCACATAAGAGCTTTGACACGCCAGACCAATGTTTGCTCCGAGGTAGATAGACAGAACTAGGCAGTAGACAGGACGTCTTCCTATCATATCAGCTAAATCGCCCGTAATTGAAGGTGCGATTCCTTGAACAACAAGATATGCTGTGATGGTGAGATTTAGCAGCTGGATCGAGACGTGTAGACTGTTCGAGAGTGACGGCAAGGCTGGGAAGTAGATATTTGCGCTGAGTGGGGAGAAGAAACCAGCAAAGGAGACTAGAAATGCTATCTGCGCTCGTTTCGTTCCTTTGAAGGCAGTATAAGGAGCGTCGCCGACCTGAGAAGTCTCCGTCTTCTTTTCAAGCGTCGACATTCCTTCAGGATCGGCTTGACTAGTGTTTGATGCTGAGCAGTCATTTCCAACATTCGGATATGGGTTGGAAGTGTTCAGCATTGCTGCTTGCAGAGTGGTGTGTGGGGTGGGGAATTTCTCAGGTGATTGTTCTAGATGTCAGATTCCGCTTACTGCGTGCTAGATAGCAGATGGGTAGAGAGGAGCCGCAAGAAGCCCACCGATTGTCAATTTGTGGTTTTTGACACATCATTCTGTGTGCGTGATGCAAGAGAGTGGAATCGAAGGCCCTAGTTGCTCTTTGCCTCACCATTTAGGAATACACAAAGGGCTATGCGGGGGCGGTTGCCGGAGGCTGAGCGCTTCGGTGACGTAGTGACCCCACACAGTGACAAAATCACCACGCTCAATCAATCTTGGAGCTTTAACTGGAACGGCCTACCTGATGCGCCTGGAACAGCCCCAATTTAGAGAAGAGGCGATGCGCGGTCGTTTACAACTACTGGTATTTTGAAACTCGGATCTAGACAATCAACCACCGTTTAGGCCAGAGAGCCACTAAGCAATGGTGGGCCGCTATCTCATGGGCGGGTGTCTCATGGGCATGCACTTCACAGGCGTGCATCTCATAGGCATATGTCTTATGGGCGTATCTCACGGGGATACACTTCATGGGGCATGCATCTCATAGGGCGTGCATCTCATGGGCGTGTATCTCACGAGCGTACACCTCTCATAGGCGTACACTTCATGGGGGCGCATCTCATGGGGTGTGTATCTCATAAACGTGCATCTCACAGGCGTGCACCTCACGATGGGCGTGTATCTCACGGGTGTGTACCTTCAGATTCCATCTTATAAACAGGGATCGATTTGTCGAGATCTGAGTTTGCAAAATACGAGTTTTGCGCTGGTTTTGGGGTGGTCCCTATTGTGCGCCGTACGCTCCGCACACAACTCTTGTCCTACCCAGATTCTATCCACCCCTCAGAATCTCCAGATTTGATCAAGTCTAGCATCACTCTTTGTGGAAACTCTACGAACAAGCCACCTGCGCTGTATGCAGAAACTTGGACAGTACATCGCGCCGAAACGCGCTGTTGTCTCACGCTGGCTTTGGCGGGTATTTCTTGTTGAGGAAACAAATGTCGTCGTACACCCTGCAACATGCATCAGCTCCCAACCTTGCCAGAGTGGATGACTTTTCCTTACTGCTCTCTCACACCAGAGGACCCCGGCCATCCTATCATAACTGCAATGTTGAACTTGATGGAGTAAAGCCTATTACGGTCGTCCCATTGTTCAACTGGGGGGCTGGGTGGAAAGTTCTTGAGATATTGACGAAAATGTGGTCGTCCAAACCTGAAGTGATCTGGCCGCCACATGCCCAGTTCATATTCATTGTGCGCGTACATACATGCAGCGTCAAAGGCGACCGTTTCACCCGTCTTCAAATTCGTGCCAGTGTTCTCCTCCCAGAGGTCACCGTGGACAAGGCAGGGCTTGAGAATACGGCCATCAGCCTGCAGCGGGTCAAGTATCTGGGGTATGGCGTGCTCGCACAGCTGTTTGAAGGCTTCCTCGTACTCTTGCCAAGGGCCGTTGATACCAAGCTCGACCTCGTAGAAGTTCGTGACAAGTTCGGTAAAGTATGACGTCCAATTCGCATCCCAGTTGTTGTTTTGTACAATCTTTCCGTGACAAGTCTTGACGTGAAACCCAAATTTGCCTGTTGGAGACTCGCTGGAACGATGCAGTTCTACCAATCGAGCACAAAGGTCCACCGGGTCCGGCATCTGGTGGTCCATATCCAAGAAATCGCAAAGGAAAAAGTAAGTGTCAGGTGGCGATGCCTTGTATTTACCCCAGGCAACCGGTTCTGGTACGAATGATGGCATGACACTGTACAGGGCAGTCATTGAATTGAATTCCCCTTTCATCATGACTTCTCCACCCTCTACCGTGCACTGAAATCGTAAGCGAGGAAGAGGCCGTCGGGTAAATCACCACACCTTCAGAAAGTAGTCTTTCGTACTCCCATCTGCAAGTTGAACGGAGATCCGCGCCGTTCTCGTCCAGGCAGATGCGCCATAGTACACAGAGTCGAGCACTTTACACCCGTCTGGAAGCTCTGGATTTCTGTTAGGCAAACACCAGCACAAAGCGAGAACTTGATGCCAAATTACCCTTGATCACGTTCTCGTCAAGTGGAAATTTCCCTTTGTGCTCTGTGGGATTCCGAACAACGTTGCTCTGTCCGTCAGTCATGGCGGAAAGGTAAACACTTCACGAGGGCACCGCAAGTTTCGGCAGGCTGTGCTTTCATACTTTTTCAGAAGGCAGCTGCGTACAACTGTCTGCGCCGTGCATGCAACTAGCGATTCCTTGGTTGCCTGCATACGGGACTGAATCGCCTGTTCACACGTCACAAGGAAGTGGGCTGAGTCAGACCACTTGATACGTAGCTACAGACACAAAAGCGGCTCGAAAAGAAAAGGCCTTGCATTGGCGTGGTTTTACCGTCGGGCGTCGGCGCCCCCCCAGGGACCCCTAGCGCCCACCCTTCGACGTGGCTTCAATTGTGACTGGCGGCCCCCACGTGAAGACCAGCCTCAAAATTTGCCACGTTCTAATCCCGTGACAGGGATCTCCATAACGTATCAATAAAGCTGTCCCAAAGCTTTTTATACCTGATCTGACAGCTCGGATCATGAATTCATTCGTAGATTGTAACCTTGGCTCCCTTTTAAACCTGAGTTTTTCCTTTTTTAAGTGTCATGAAAGAAGAAGTTTAGAGTGTAAAATTCGGTAAATTTAGTGCCACGATCTCAGGAAAAACTTAAAAATCTTTTTCTGCCTTGTACCACAGTAGTCCACGCGCTTGCAAAACAAGACGGGGATCTGGGAGGGCTTGCACACAACGATCGGCATGCAGGCTTCCCCTCTGCTTGTAAAGGTTCGTATGAAGCTTGTCACATGCATACCTTTTCGACAAAGGGAGGCTAGTCAGCCCAAGCAGGCTCTGCCCATGCTTCTACCTTCTAGAGTAGCTGGGAGGTCCAGGCCTCGCAAGACCGTACTCCTGCAGACCATACTCTGGCAGACCGTGCTCTCGCAAACCGTACTCTCGCACATCGCACTTTCGCAGCGCCGAGCTCATTCGCATCTTAATCTAACACGTTACTCAGCGCAAAAGTAGCGTAAAGTAGCGCACAGAAGCTCTGATGCCCATTCTCAAGAGGGAGGTTGCATTCCCGGTGCTGCACTGGCGTTGTGCCAATGTCCCTGGTAAGCTCTAGCATCTTCCGCAAGATGTATACCCATCTGCTCACACTTTGATATAGTTCAATCGACTTCGCCGACACAAGGTCGAAAGAACGGAAGATCTGAAAGCGGAAGAGAGTCTGCCCCACCGCCGGCATAGCGCTCCCATCGCACAAGGATTCGGGGTGTCTGCACGCCCGACAGTTTCGTCGCTGCCTGCATATAACGAAGTTGACCCTCAACAACATCAGGAGATTGATGACGGGAGATCGGACCCGCTAGGCCTGCGGGTACTGTACACACCTACAACAGCACCAAGCATAGACATCATTTTTGTCCATGGAGTTGGTGGCACAAGTCGACGTTCATGGTCCAAAGATGGAGACCCTGCCAGATTCTGGCCTCGCGAGTGGTTACCGCTTGAGCCCGAGATTGACAAAACTAGAATACTTTCGTTTGGGTACAACGCCTATTTCAAGGGACCGGCACCAGGCAATACCCTCAACATCTCGGACTTCGCGAACGAACTTCTGTATAGCATGAAGTATAGCGTCGACGAAAACAAGAGTGAGCTGGGACTCGGGAGGGTTCCTATAATACTAGTTGCGCATTCAATGGGTGGGCTCGTTGTCAAGAAAGCAATAACTTCGGGTCAGATTGATGCCCATTACAAGGACATCGTCAAGCAGGTTCGAGCGATTGTGTTTCTCTCTACACCGCATCGTGGATCCGACCTTGCAGACGCGTTGAATCGAATTCTCGCGGCCTCCGTCTTTGGTCATTCGCCGAAGCAATACATCGCCGAGCTGCAAAAAAGACATCCCACTCTGTTCGAGATCAATGAACAGTTTCGTAAAATTGCTCCCTCCATACGAATAGCGTCCTTCTTCGAAACTCAGCCCACCTTCATAGGCCTCAAGAAGAGCATAATCGTTCCGAGAGCATCTGCAGTCCTAGGCTATCCTGAGGAAATTTCGAAGGCAATGGATGCCGACCATCACTGTGTCATCAAGTTCACAAATCAGAACGACCCGAATTATGTCTGCTTGAGAAATCTCTTGATGTCATTCGTGTTGGAATTTCGACAAAATCCGGATGAAATACCGAGACTCGATATCAATCGCGAAGAGGCAATCAAAATCAAAACAGTCCTGGGAGATCTTGGAGCTCCAAATGATGACCTTGATTTCTTCTGGCGTCGGTCAATGCGAGACACCGGAAACTGGATCTTAAAACATCCGGCTTTCAAGAGATGGTTGCTCGTCGACTCAACCCAGCCGCAAGTACTCTGGCTCAACGGCCTCCCAGGAACGGGAAAATCTGTACTTTCCTCGGCCATCATACATCACTTCATAGAGGAAGGATCAGATTGTTCTTACTTCTACTTCAGATTTGGTGAACGGAACAAGCGCTTGCTCAGCCCTTACTTGAGATCGATGGCATCACAAATCGCTCCCTTCTTGCCACACTTCCGAGGGCATCTGCTGAAACTTGCCGAGGAAGGGCTGTGCTTGGAAAAAGCCGATGGTCGACAAGTGTGGCAGAAGATATTCGTCCCTGGCTTTTCAAAGGCCACTCTCCCACGGTCGCTATACTGGATTATCGACGCCGTGGATGAAGCAGATGCGCCGAAGTCAGTGCTCGAAATCATTGAAAACCTATGTGACCTGCAGATTCCTCTTAGGATTCTTTACACCAGCCGGCGTGGGCACTTAATTTCGAATTTTCATGCCAGATTAGCAAGGAAACACTCGTGCGAGACCATCGTTGTTGATGGTAACGATGAAGATTTGAGGACATATGTACAGAGAGGCCTTCAAGATCTGAGGGGAGACTCTAGCTTTCGGCAACGTGTCATTGACCAGGTCCTGATAAAGGCAGGCAGCAACTTTTTGTGGGCCCATCTGGTCACTCAAGAGATCCTCTTATGCCACACGGAGCCGGATATTGAGGAAGTTCTGGACCAACTGCCTGCAGAGCTTGAGCCACTTTACAAGCGGATGGATGCAGCCCTGGTGAACAGCCTCCGCACCCACGAAAAGCGCTTGGCAAAAAGCATTCTTACCTGGGCGTCATGCTCTAAACGGCCCCTCCATATCTCAGAGCTTGAGATTGCCCTGCAAAGCGACCACCCTCCGTTGATTGACCCTAGGGCTACCATTGGACAGGTCTGTGGGGATTTTGTTGTCGTTGACAGCCTGGATCGCCTCATGATGGTGCACCACACCGCCCGAGAGTATATCACAAAGGACGCGTCACAAGATCTCCACGTCGAGCCTTCCGAAGGCCACCGCACCATCTTCGAGCGCTGTCTCTCATGCTTGTCACATCCGGATGCCAGACTTCACGCGGACCTCGTTGAGTCCCATCCTTTCATACTTTACGCCGCCGTATCTTGGCCATACCATCTCAATGAGATGCCGGCGCACACTGAACAAAATACCCTTCTTCAGTTGACCAAATTCTTCCACAACAGCATGGTCCTCACCTGGATTCAGATCCTGGCAGCGCAAGATGTTCCGAGTATCCTCATAGAGGCTGCGAAAGCCTTGAATTTGTACCTGGAAAGACAAAGTCGTGTGGACTCAGCTGCCAGCCCTTTTGCACATCGCGTGCTGGAGAAGGAATTCTTGGCCAAGTGGGCTGTTGACCTTGTGAAAATTGTTGGCAAGTTTGGGACACACCTGACCAAATATCCGCGATCTATACACAAGCTAGTTGTGCCATTCTGTCCGCGCGAATCGGCCATCTATCAAGAACACGCCCCCAAAGCTAGGGGTGCTTTATCTGTAGCTGGTTCGTATAGCGATGGCTGGGACGATTGTCTGGCAAAGTTCTCTGTTGGCAAAGATTGTCAAGCCTCGAGCATTACCTGCGTAGGCGCTTACTTCGTAGTGTCCGTATCCACGGTATCCACGGGATCCGTAGTCTTCTTCGATTCGTCGACCTTCCAGCAAGTCAGGGAACTGGACAGCGGAGAAAGGATTTTAGCCATGCGTTTCAGCGGCTCAGGCGACAAGCTGATCACGTGTGGCTATCGCAGAACTATTGTTTGGGATGTACCCTCCGCCTGTGAGATAAGTGTTCACGACAACCCCAAAGGAATGAAACCTATTGCGTGCGCGTTGAGCGCCGATGAGACTAAGGCATTCGCGTTTGGGGACGATCGCAGCGTTAGGGCTGTCAAGCTGAACGACGCCACCTCTGAGTGGAGAATTGTAGATTACCTGGTGATTGACGACATCGTGGACGGACAATACGTGAAGTCGCCTCATCGTGCATCATTCAACATTGACGCAACCTACTTGGCCGTCTGTTTTCGAGGCTGCGCTCTGCTGGTCTGGAAGGTGCAGCCTTTGAAATTCCTTGATCGACTTGTGAGGCCTAGGGATCGGAAGAAGGGGCCAGGGGACCTGTTTACGACAGTGGACCGCCTTGAGTGGAACAACGACACCGGGCAAATACTCGGGCTGTACAACGAAGGGACAGTCTTTACCTGGAAGCCCCTTGATCCCGAAAGCCAAGAGTTGGAACTCAAGAAGGATTCTCGTGCCACAGAAATCCACGCGAGCCCGCTCGGAAACATTTTTGTCACCAGCAGTGTCCACGGCACACTCAGGGTCTGGAGCTTTCATGACTTTTCTCTCATCTACCAGCTATCTTGCACATCTCCAGTGGTAGACCTTGCCATTAGTCCCGACAGCAGGCGGATCTACGACCTCCGCGACACCTTTTGCAATGTCTGGGAGCCCAACTCACTCATCCGTCTATCCGAAATGGATGAGAAAGCAAGTGAGGCTTCAAGCGCGAGTGAGATTTCCCAGCAGGGCTCTCATATCTCAGAATTATCCGTTGAGATGCTGGAGCCCATCACGTCTTTGACCGTTGGACCGCAGACTTCAATGTTCTCTTATGGGAACGAAGAAGGCGTAGTGAAGATATTTGACATCCTCGGAAACAGCCTGTGCAACCTCCCGTCAACCGTTCTGACGGTTGACCACCTCTTGTGGAGCAATGACGAGAAAATACTGGTGACAGGCGATGTTGGTGGCCGCATCTGCGCAAGGTCAGTTGATACATCAGATATGCACGACATAAAAACCAAAGTGATTTTTGAAGTCTCAATCAAAGGTCCCATCCGTCAAATTCTGCTCGACCCGACGGCCAAGTACCTGCTGGCTTCCACACCGGACTTTCTGACTGTCTGGGATCTGTACGAGAAGAAAGCTAAGTGCTCGCGGGACGTCCACGAAGCTTCATTTCGATGGGTAAATCATCATCAGGACGAGAAGGCTGTGCTCCTCATCGATGAAAAGTCTATCAAGCTGTACCAGTGGCCTACCCTTGAGTTGCGGCTCGAGACTAACTTCAGCCGACCATTGTGCAGAGACACCGAAAAAATGCACAACAATGAACCGAGGAAGCCGTCAATGGTGGTACATACTCGAATGGGTATCTTACACGACATCGTCGAACGAGCATTGGTATCGCGAGAGCGGTCCCAGATTCTTCTGGAGTTTTCACGACCATCTTCATCTTCCAAGGGAAGGTACTACAAGGATTACCTCCTTCTTCCGCTCTCGCAATTGGAGCGGCATGACAGCGGCTCCGATGCTGACAATGGCGACGATGGATGCAGCGATGGCCAAGCCAACGATGCTGATAACAACAGGACTTCTGCCACAACTGTTGTGCAGATACAAGCATCGCTGCTGCCAGGGAACCTCCTGCATCGTATTGAGCAGCCACTGGGGTTCATTGCTGGAGAAACTCTTGTTTTCCTTGACAAGGAATTTTGGGTCAGTTCATGTGTGCTGAACCATGGCAACAACGGAACTGCGAACTGCACCAGAATCAAGAGGCATTTTTTCCTTCCACGGGATTGGCTCAATGCTGAGTGTCTGCATCTGGCACTCATCACGAAGGAAGGCACACTTCTGTGTCCGAAGAATGGAGAGGTGGCTGTGGTCAGAAATGGCATGAACGACGAATGGATTCACTGAGCAAGGATTTTGTGGAAGGTCGAACCCCATGACTCAAGCTTCGAGCAAGAGTGTGACCCAGGGCCAGCAGCGAAGAAGGGTAAGACCTGGGAGATGCAGTTTGATTTTGAAGACTGCCACGAAGAGACGAACGGAAAAGGACCCCAGCAAGTTACTACGGCAAAGAAGTTCAGAGGTACACCCCCTCAGGTTACGCCACTATCGACAGATCAACATTTGCGACTCTCTACCAAGAAGTACGTCTAAAAGTAATCACATCACATAATATTCGAGCATATTGGAAGAAAGCTAATCCTTAATCACTAAATCAACAACATATCTGTACTGATCCTGAGGTTGCAAACTTTGGAAGAACTACACCAGATTACCAATCCCCGCGACTACGAGACGGCCTCGGCTACAACGAGCAAGCCTGAAGACTATAACACTATAGGCTTGCAGCTTTGAGTAGTCACAACTCCTTCCAACCACCTACCTATTCAGAAATTGATCAAGGCCAGCGTATAAGGGATCTCACAGCCAACACGATCGTCAAGAGTGCCCTCCGGGCAGTCAGGAAGCACGCAGTGAACCAGGAGATCAAAGCTAGGTCTAAAAGATTCGAAGAATAGAAGGGTACAGAACCTCGAGGATATCAAGATGCTGAGGAAGAAGCCTAACAGGGTAAAAATCACAATAGATCATCACATCGTGTACAGTGTCGAAAAATGACCAAATTTGTATTGATATGATCGCATGAGCGAGGGCTATCGATGCATATAGGTTGTTAGTCTGCGAATGTATGATGGTAGTCTTGTGAGAATGGTTCAGCTTTAGCGGGCTGAAAAATGAAAAGCCATGCAACAGCGTCACAGTATCTTTGCGCTCTTGGTTGAGCCAGGGGAAGTCGCAGATAAGGGATCACCCCCGGCGACACCAGGGGCACCATGTCACCCGTAGTTCATCCCGCCAGAACAGGACAGGCAGTGCCTCGTCGGCCTCCCCCAAGTTCTGCCCCCCCCCCTTTAGGGAGAGGAAACCGCCGCATCTTCCGCCTTAGGCCGACACGAAACTCATTGCCTCCCTTTCGCTCACCCCGTAGCGCGACCTAGTGATTCCAACACCCGCCCTGGTGAGGGCCTCACCCTCGATCACCCGCGTCACCCGTCATCGACGTTGCTTGTTCAGGTGTCGACCGACCGATCCAATCTTTTCCGGCGTCCCTTCCTCTCCAGGAGGAATGGCCTCCTCCATAGCTCTATCTCTGTCTCTTATCTCTGTCTCTCCTCTTCTCTCTACGGCGTCACTCCCCCCAGATATCTACCTCACCCATTCCCACATTTTCCTTTCTCTGCTTCGAAGTATCTCTCATTACAACAATCCCTTTTTCTTCACGGCGCAGATTCTCCCCATTTTCGGCATTTGGCGCT
>Ga0335075_10006847_pt1 | contig 17596 bp, 15 predicted proteins | sample Lox_Sample_24_FD_206723 | JGI IMG/M metagenome (GOLD analysis project Ga0335075, IMG submission 206723) | Soil microbial communities from Loxahatchee National Wildlife Refuge, Florida, United States - Lox_Sample_2.4 | ecosystem: Environmental > Terrestrial > Soil > Wetlands | place: USA...
GCAGTGCGGCGGCGAGCAGGTGCGCTCGCCTGGCTCGGGTCAGGCCGGCCGGATGAATGCTGTCGCGCATCATGCCTCCTTCAGCTGTCCTCCGGTTTCCGGCAGGATCAACGCGACCACGCGCGAGTTCTGTGTGAGTGCCAGCGCCCGGAGGCCGCCGCGATCAGCCCGGCCCATAACGCTGCAGGGCGGGCGTACCCGATCCGGGCCCGCGCCGGGCTGGCCGCAGCGCCGTGTGGAGACCGTAGCCGACGGCCACCGCAACGCAAACGGCGACGATGGCACCCGGTACGAGGGGAGCGGCCGTGGTGACGGAGCCGGAAGAGAGCGGGAGGCTGATCCAGGTCACCTGACGGGTGACCCCTCCCACGCCGCTCATGTCGAGCGCGAACATCAGCGCCGATACCAGCAGGCAGAGGCTCGCCGTCACCGCCGCGGACAGCCGATCCCGGCCCGGCAGAGCGGGCGCACCCGATCCGGGCCCGCGCCGGCGCAGCGCGGTCTGGAGACCGTAGCCGGCCGCCATCGCAATGCACCCGGCGACGATGGCACCAGGTACGAGGGGGACGGTCGTGGTGACGGAGCCCGTCGAGATCGGGGTGTTCCAGAAGTCCACCTGCAGGGTGGCCGATCCCGCGCCGCTCGCGTTGAGCGCCAGCATCAGCGCCGTTACCAGCAGGAAGAAGCTCGCCGTTACCGCCGGGGACAGCGGATCCCAGCCCCTGCTCCCGCGCAGGGCCAGCCGCCGAGTGACCAGCAGAGCCAGGCCGCCCGCCGCCATGGCCGCGTAGGGCAGCGCCCTCACGACCAGGCTCGTGATCGCCACCGGGCCGGTGATCTGCCCCGCGTTGATCGGGCACTGGCAGACCTCATGGCTGACCGGGATAACCTGGACCCCCGCCGCCAGGGCCCGGGTGGAGTGCAGAAGGAGCACCGTGGCGAGGCCGCCCAGACCGACGGTCGCTGCCAGCAGCCCGGTGAGCTTCCACGCGGCCATCGCCGCGTGGCCGGCCGTGACGAACCGCCGGCGGTGTGCCTGGACCACGGCCCGTACCGACCCGAAGCTGGAGATCGCGGCCTCCTGGGCCTCCCGGTCGGTCATCCCGATCTCGATCCCCAGCGCGGCGGTCTCGCGCAGATGGTCCTCAGCCTCGGCCACGATCAGCTCCGCCTCGTCCGCCGGGGCCCACAGCCCGGCGCGCAGCTCCGCCAGGTACGCGGCGATCAGGTCGGTGCCTGCCCCGCTCATGCCGACCACCCCGGCTCGGCTGCGGCCGGGCCGACGGCCGGCCGCCATACGGCCTGGGTTGCCCAGCCGAGCACCGCGTGCACCCCGCCGGCGAACCTACGCCACTCGGTCTGCTGGGCGGCCAGCGCGGCGACCCCCCGATCGGTCAGCCCGTAGACGCGCCGCCGGCGGCCATCAACCTGGGACCAGGTGCTGACGAGCAGGCCGGAGTCCTCCAGCCGGTGCAGGGCGGGGTAGATGGTCCCCTCGGGCAGGTCGAACGTGCCCCCGCTCCGGTCGCGCAGCGCCGAGATGATCGCGTACCCATGCGCGGGACCGGACGAGAGCACCGACAGCAGCAGCAGGTCCAGGTTTCCCTTGAGCCGTTCGCGGTCCATGCCAAGTAAACCTATGCCTAGTAATACGAAGTGTCAACGGGCCCCGACACGCGCGTCAGGGCCGGGGTGCGCCGTATCGGTCAGGTAGCGGACAATGGGCCGGTGGAATCCCCCGCGCCGGAATGGGCGACCACCGAACCTGACTGGGCCGGGCCGCCGCGTGACGTGGTCATCCTCGGCTCGACCGGCTCGATCGGCACCCAGGCCCTCGACATCATCAAGCGCAACCCCGGCCGCTTCCGCGTCGCGGCGCTGGCCGCGGGCGGCGCGAACCCCGATCTCCTGGCCCGGCAGGCGGCCGAGTTCGGGCCGGCGGCTGTCGCCGTAGCCAGCCCGGCCGCCGCAGCCGACCTACAGGCCGCGCTCCGCCATTTTTTCGACCGAACGACCCGTGGTGCGCCCACCCCGTCCCCGCTCACCCCATCCCGGCCGACGCCGCCCGAAGTACTCGCCGGGCCGGACGCGATATGCGACGTGGCCGGGTGGCCGGCCGACGTGATACTCAACGGGGTGACCGGGGCAGCCGGGCTGCGGGCCACTCTGGCCGCGCTTGACGCCGGGCGGGTGCTGGCGCTGGCCAACAAGGAGTCGCTGATCGTCGGCGGGCCGCTGGTGACCAGCCGGGCCAAGCCCGGGCAGATCGTGCCGGTGGACTCAGAACACTCCACCATCGCCCAGTGCCTGCGGGCCGGCCGGCGGCGTGAGGTGCGGCGGCTGGTGCTGACCGCGAGCGGCGGGCCGTTCCGCGGCTGGAGCAGGGACGCCCTGGCCGGCGTCACGCCGGAGCAAGCGCTCGCGCACCCCACATGGAAGATGGGCCCGCTGGTCACGGCCAACTCCGCCACGCTGGTGAACAAGGGCCTTGAGGTGATCGAGGCGCACCTGCTGTTCGGGTTTGGTCTTGACCGGATCGACGTGGTGGTGCACCCTCAGTCGATCGTGCACTCGATGGTGGAGTTCGCCGACGGCGCCACGATCGTCCAGGCCTCCCCGCCGGACATGCGGCTGCCGATCTCGCTCGCCCTGGCCTGGCCGGACCGGGTGCCGGACGCCGCGCCCGGCCTCGACTGGTCCGCGGCGGCGGCCTGGACCTTCGAGCCGCTCGATGACGCGGCGTTCCCCGCGGTGGCTCTGGCTCGGGAGGTGGCCGCGGCCGTCTACAACGCCGCCAACGAGGCCTGTGTGGAAGCCTTCCTGGCCGGGCAGATTTCCTTCACGCGGATTGTCGACACCGTGGCCCGGATAGTCTCGGAACATGACGCCGCACGCGCGCCCGTCACCAGCGTGGCGGACGTGCTGGCCGTTGACGACTGGGCCCGCCGTCGGGCGCGGGAGCTGAACGCCTGAGTAGGAGGGGACGACCCGATGATGGACCTGCTCGGCTGGGTCATCTTCATCGCCGCCCTGCTCATCTCGGTCATGCTGCACGAGACCGGCCACTTCATCTTCGCCAAGGCGTTCGGCATGAAGGTCACCCGCTATTTCGTCGGCTTCGGGCCGACGATCTGGTCCACCTGGCGCGGGGATACCGAGTACGGCATCAAGGCCCTGCCGCTCGGCGGCTTCGTCAAGATCGTCGGCATGCACTCGCTGGACGATCCCGACGACCCCGCCGACGAATTCGGCGCGTTCCGCAGCAAGCCCGCCTGGCAGCGGATCATCGTGCTGTGCGCCGGCTCGGCCATGCACTTCCTGCTGGCCCTGCTGCTGTTCTTCGGGCTGGCCGTCGGCTTCGGGGTCCCGAGCAACACCACCCAGCTGGGCACGATCAGCCCCTGCGTTCCCGCCAATATCACCGCCTACGACAACGGCACCTGCACCCCGTCCGACCCGGTATCCCCGGCCGAGCAGGCCGGGTTGCAGGTCGGCGACGTCGTGACTGCCGTCAACGGCAAGCCGGTGAGCAACTGGACTCAGCTAACCGACGCCGTCCGCGCCGCTCCGGCCTGGGAGCCGGTCACGATCACCGTCCGGCGCCACGGCCACCTGCTCACGCTGGACACCACGCTGGCCGCCGTCAGCGGCCGCAGCGGCTCCTACATGGGGATCGGCGGGACCCTTACCAGCAGCCCGCTCCCCGCCATCGAGAACGCGGGCACGACCTTTGGCCAGGTGCTCGTCGGCTCGGCCCAGGCCGCCGCCGACCTGCCGGCGGCGCTGCCCAGGCTGTTCAACGCCAAAGAACGGGCGAACTCGCCGGGAGGCCAGGTCACCAGCCTGGTCGGCGCAGCCCAAGCGACCGGGGCGGCGGTGGGCTCCAGCGAGAGTTGGCAGTACAAGCTCAGCTTCGTGCTACTGCTGATCGCCTCGCTGAACATCTTCGTCGGCGCGTTCAACATGCTGCCGCTGCTGCCGCTGGACGGCGGCCACATCGCGGTGATCATCTACGAGCGGATCCGGGCCTGGCTGGCCCGCCTGCGCGGGCGGCCCGACCCGGGGCTGGCCGACATGGCGAAGTTCCTGCCGGTCATGCTCGGCTTGTTCATGGTGATCGTGTGCCTCGCCCTGGTGCTGGTCGCGGCCGACATCGTGAACCCGCTGAACTTCAGCGGCGGCTGATACCCGACGCGTTCGTCAGCGTCGGCAACTTCCCGTTACCTGGGTGATGGTTCAATGGCTTGCGTCGAGGGATTCGGGGATCTGCCAATCGAACGGATGGGTTCATGAGTATTGACCTCGGTATGCCGCAGACGCCGCCCGCGCCGCTGGCCGAGCGCCGGCCGTCCCGCCGGATCATGGTGGGTCCGGTGCCAGTAGGCGGCGGGGCGCCTGTGTCCGTGCAGTCGATGACGACCACGCTGACCGCGGACGTGAACACCACCTTGCAGCAGATCGCCGAGTTGACCGCCACCGGGTGCCAGATCGTGCGGGTCGCGGTGCCGTCCCAGGACGACGCCGACGCGCTGCCCGCCATCGCCCGCAAGTCGCAGATCCCGGTCATCGCCGACATCCACTTCCAGCCCAAGTACGTGTTCGCCGCGATCGAGGCCGGCTGCGCTGCGGTCCGGGTCAATCCGGGCAACATCAAGCAGTTCGACGACAAGGTGGCCGAGATCGCCCATGCCGCGACGGACGCGGGGATCCCTATCCGGATCGGCGTCAACGCGGGCTCGCTGGACAAGCGGCTGCTGGCCAAGTACGGCAAGGCCACCCCGGAGGCGCTGGTCGAGTCGGCGCTGTGGGAGTGCTCGCTGTTCGAGGAGCACGGCTTCCGCGACATCAAGATCTCGGTCAAGCACCACGACCCGGTGGTGATGATCAACGCCTACCGCCTGCTCGCCCAGAAGTGCGATTACCCGCTGCACCTCGGCGTGACCGAGGCCGGCCCCACGTTTCAGGGAACGGTCAAGTCCGCCGTGGCCTTCGGCGCCCTGCTGGCCGAGGGCATCGGCGACACGATCCGGGTGTCGCTGTCCGCGCCCCCGGTGGAGGAGGTCAAGGTCGGCATCTCGATCCTGGAATCGCTCGGCCTGCGGCAGCGGCGCCTGGAGATCGTCTCCTGCCCATCCTGCGGCCGGGCCCAGGTGGACGTGTACAAGCTGGCCGACGAGGTGACCGCCGGGCTGGACGGCTTGGAGGTCCCGCTGCGGGTCGCGGTCATGGGCTGCGTGGTCAACGGCCCGGGCGAGGCCCGCGAGGCGGACCTCGGCGTCGCCTCAGGCAACGGCAAGGGCCAGATCTTTGTCCGGGGCAAGGTAATCGCCACCGTCCCCGAGTCCGCCATCGTGGAGACCCTGATCGAAGAAGCCATGCGCCTTGCCGAGCAGAGTCCTCCCGACGGCAACGAGACCGAAGGCGGCAAGCCCGTCGTCACCGCCTACTGACACGCCGCGCCCGCCCGCGCAACCGTCCCTGGCCCCGCGCCGGGCCGCGCAACCAGCCCCGAACGCGGTGAATCCCGGCTTTCACCACGCTCTAAGTGTGGTGAAAGCCCAGGTTCACCACGTTGCCGTGCGGCCGCGTTGTCGCCCGGCTGGGTCAGCTGGAACTGGTGGGGCTAGGCGGACTGGCGGTGGGTGTGGGCGGTCATCATGCTCTCGGCGTAGACCACCTCGCCGACCTGGTCGGCGACCTGGGCCCTGGCGTCAACGGGCAGCATGTCGTCGGTGATCAGCACGTCGACCTCGTTCAGCCGCGCGAACGAGCTCAGGCTCACCAGGCCCCACTTGGTGTGGTCGGCCAGCACCACGACCCGGCGCGCGACACGCATGAAGGTCCGGTTGGTCTCGGCCTCCGCCAGGTTGGGCGTGGTCAGGCCGGCCTCGACGTCGAAGCCGTGGCAGCCGAGGAAGAGCAGGTCGAAGTGGAGCGAGCGGATGGTCAGGTCGGCGATCGGGCCGACCAGAGCGTCCGACGGGGTGGGGACGCCGCCCGTCAGCACGACCGAGTCGGCCGTTCCGTCCAGTGCCCCGCGCGTTCCGCTGAACACGCTCGTCACCCGCAGCGAGTTGGTGACGATGGTCAGTCCCGGTACGTCGAGCAGGCATTGCGCAAGCGCGAACGTCGTCGTCCCGGCGGCCAGCGCGACCGCCGTGCCTGGCGTGACCATTCTGGCCGCCGCGCGGGCAATCGCGGTCTTCTCCGGCCGTTCGAGCACGAGCTTGGCCTCGAAGCCCGGCTCATGGCTCGATGGCGTGCCCGGCAGGACCGCGCCGCCGTGCACCTTTTCCACCAGTCCGTCGCGGGCGAGTACCTCGAGGTCCCTGCGGATCGTCATGTCCGAGACGCCGAGCCGCTGGGTGAGATCGCTGACCCTGGCGCTGCCGTCGCTCCTGACGGTCTGCAGGATCAGCGACTGGCGATGTCTGGCTAGCATGTTCCCCTTCCCCTCCTTTGTGGCGGGAGATGACGCCGGACCCGTGCGGTGGCTCCGTGGTGCGTCATCCGTCCCAAGTGAGACGTTCGTAATGCCTGTTCGGTTCCGGGGACCGATGTCGGAAGCGGAAGGATTTCTGCTGGCGGGCGGTGGCTCGCGGGACGGGTGTGTCCCGCGAGGTCGGGTCCCGGCGTGCGGGTGCGGCCGGAAGACTTCGGGCAGCGTATCGATGGTGTTTCGCGTTTGTTGCCGTATAGTGACTTGTTAGCGTTAACATCGTCGGGGCGGCGATGGGAGGACGTACTGGCTGAGGCTCATGGAGGCGCTGAGCATTTTGCTCGCCTGCTATGGACATCTTCGTGCCGAAAGCGGTATCGGAACGAGTTCGTCCCGCTATCGTGCCTGCGTGGAAGCTTGACAGGTGATGATGATGGGTTTTAGCGTCGGCGGCGGTTCGTCAGGATGCGGCAGATATCGGCCGCATCCTGACATGCGCGGGCTTACGCGTAGCCGCCGGAAAACAAACATCGGAATAGGCGTGCCTGCGAGTTGTCTCTCGCGATGAAGTCGACGGGATTCGCCGCGCTCTTGTGGGCTTAGCTCGGGAGAGTTGACCCGTCCTCGGGAAATCCATGGAGGTCCTTAGATGAAGAAAAAGGTCGAGCCGGTCGTCGACGAAGCGATCGAGACCCTGAATATGAAGGACGGGCCCACTCGCCGTCGGCTGATCGAGGGGGCCGGGCTGTTCAGCGCCACGGCGGCCGCCTCCGCGCTCATCGCGGCCTGCACCTCGTCCAGCACGAGCAGCGCCACGTCAACCGCGTCGGCGTCGGCCACGGCGGCCGCGGCCGGGAGCTTCCCCAAGACCCCGGCATGGCAATTCTGGTTCGTGAACCACGTCTACACCAACACGTTCTTCGTTCCCACCCAGTACGGGTTCGCCGACGCCGCATCGCTGCTCGGCATCCCGACGCCCAAGTGGGGCGGCTCCGCGTCCACGTCGAGCGTGGCCCAGATGGTCACGTTCCTGCAGACCGCGATCTCGGCCAAGGCGAACGGCATCGCGACCACGGTCATCAACGCCACCGGGTTCACCACGCCGGTCATGGACGCCATGAACGCCGGCATCCCGGTGGTCACCTACAACGCCGACGGCATCTACAACTCCAACGGCACCCCGGACATCGGCACCAACCGGCTGTGCTACGTCGGCCAGGCGCTGTACCTATCCGGCCAGCAGCTGGGCACGCGCATCAAGTCCCTGGTCACTACCCCCGGCGAGATCGTCATCTTCATCGCGACGCCGGGCACGGGCAACATCCAGCCGCGGTACGACGGGGCGGCCTCGGTGCTGAAGCCGGCCGGGTACACGGTGAGCGAGATCGCCACGGGCGCGGCGACATCGGTCGAGCTCGGGGCGGAGAAGGCGTACCTGCTCGGCCACAAGAACATCAAGGGCGCTTTCGCGGTCGACGCCGGATCCACCGAGTTCTTGGCCCAGGCGCTGGCCGCGTCCGGTCTCAGCAAGCTGCCGGCCGGCGGGTTCGACCTGACGCCGACGACCCTGTCGGCGATCAACGCCGGCTCGATCGACTTCACCATTAACCAGAACCCGTACCTGCAGGGCTTCCTGCCCACCCTGTACCTGTACATGTACAACCTGTCTGGCGGGCTGGTCACGCCGCCCGACACCGACACCGGGCTCAGCTTCATCACCAAGAGCAACGTCGGACCGTACCTGAACAACAGCAGCAGGTTTGAGGGCTCGACCTCCGCGCAGAAGATCATCCCGCTGCCGTCCGGGGCGATCAACAACCCGATGGCCACCACCAGCACCTGACCGGACCGTGTCGGCTCACGCGTGTGGCCCGGGCCGCGGCCCGGGCCACACGCCATGCCCCGCTGTTGCCCGGCCTGGGGCAGGAGCGGAGACTGAAGTCAGGCGTTTGTGGGGTACGGGCTTAGACGTGGGCAGGCAGAGCGATAACGCAAAGAACGGGACAATGACGTGAGTGATACCGCTGAGCGCTCGCCGGACTTGTTGGGCCCGCCGCCGGGAGGCCATGGGGTAGGCGGCAACGGGTTGCTGCGGACGCTGAGGTGGGGCACGGGCGCCTTCCTGCGGCAGCGCGAGGCCACCGTGTTCGTGGTCGCCCTGGCCCTCTTCCTCTACTTCACGATCGACTCGCCAGACTTCCTGACCCACCCCAACATGGCCACGCTGCTATCCGGGGACGCGGCACCGTACATCATCCTGGCCATCGGCGAGGTCCTGCTGCTGATCTGCGGCGAGATCGACCTGTCGGTGGGCTTCACCTTCACCATGGCGCCGTTCCTGATGTACTTCCTGATCACCTACGACGGCTTCCCGGCCGTCCTGGCCATCATCGTGTCGCTGATCTTCGGCCTGTTCGTGGGCTTCGTCAACGCATTCCTCACCGTCACTTTGCGGCTGCCGTCGTTCATCGCCACGCTCGGCACGTCGTTCGTGCTTTACGGCGTGGTGCTGACCACCTCCCACGGCGAGCCGGTCGACATACCTGCTTCGGCCATGCACATCGGGAAGTTCTTCGGCAACGAGACCACCAGTGGCTGGGGCTGGTCCGCGTTCATCTGGGCGATCGCGCTCGTGGCGATCTTCCACATCGTGCTCACCAACACCCGGTGGGGCCTGCACACGATCGCGGTGGGCGGCAACCTGCTCGGCGCGCGGGAGGCCGGGATCAGCGTGGCGCGGATCAAGTACGGCAACTTCATGATCACCGGCATGCTCGGTGCTCTGGTCGGCCTCCAGGTCGCGTTTTACGACAACACCATCGACCCGTCGGCCGGCGGGTACAACTACATGTTCTACGCGGTCGCCGCCGCGGTGCTTGGCGGGACCGCGATGCTGGGCGGCGCGGGCACTATCATCGGCGGGTTCCTTGGCGCGATGCTGCTGTCCATCTTTACCGACGGGTTCGCGATCATCGGGGTCAGCGCCAACCCGCTGTTCATCGTGTTCGGCGCCGGCGTGCTGGCGGCCATGATCGCGAACGTGCAGCTAGGGCGGCTGCGAGAGGCGGGAGGACGACGCGGATGACAACGACCGCACCGGACGGCCGGGCTGAGCCCACGGCCGTCGGCGACGACATCCTGCGGGTGGAGCACATCTCCAAGCGCTATGGCGCCGTGGTCGCCCTGATCGACGTGAACCTGCACCTGCGCCGCGGCGAGGTACTCGGCCTGATCGGGGACAACGGCGCGGGCAAGTCCACGCTGCTGAAGATCTTGTGCGGGTTCCAGCCGCCCACCACCGGGCAGATCTTCCTGGAGGGCCAGCCGGTCACGCTCAAGTCGGTAGACCACGCCCGCTCACTCGGCATCGACGCGGTCTACCAGGATCTCGCGCTGGTCAACCAGCTCAGCGTGTACCACAACATGTTCCTGAACCGGGAGAAGGTCCGCTGGCCGCTGCTCAGCAACCGGGCCATGCGCAACGAGACCCGCAAGCGACTGAACGAGATGGGGATCCAGATCCCCTCGGTCAGCGCCGAGGTGGCCCAGCTGTCTGGTGGCCAGCGGCAGGCCATCGCCGTGGCCCGTTCGGTCTATTCCAACCCGAAGATCTTGCTGCTGGACGAGCCGCTGGCCGCGATGGGCGTCAAGGAGGGCGCCATCATCCTGGACCTGGTCCGGCAACTGAAGACCAACGCCAACGTCTCGATCATCATCATCGCGCACAACTACGGCCAGATCCTGGAGGTGTGCGACCGGGTCAACTTGATCCAGGGCGGGAAGATCACCCTGGACAAGACAAGCTCGGAGACCTCGGCCCAGGAGCTTACCGAACTGGTGGTCGCCGAGTACCGCAGGGCATTGGAGGAACGCCAGCGTTCGGCGTAGCGCCTCGCCGCCGCCAGTTCCGGGGCGACCGGGTGCCGGCCGTCACCGCCATCTCGGCGAACGGCCCGCCCACGGCGGGCGGTGCGGCATGATGGGGGGCATGTCGATGCGTCGCCGGGGCGAGCGCACAGCAAGGAACGGCACAGCGCGGAACAGGACGGCGCGGTGCGGCACTGTGCTGACCGCCGTCCTGGCCGTGCTACTCGGGACCGCCGCCTGCACCTCGTCCGCGGCCAGCGACAAGCCGCCGGGCCCGGCTGCGGCCGGCGGGTCGATCGTCCCGACGCATGCCACGCTGCACTGGCATTCGTGCGGCGGGTCGCTGGCCCAGATCGGCATCCAGGACTGCACGATGCTGAGCGTGCCGCTGAACTACGCCGACCCGAGCGGCAGGCACATCAGCCTCGCACTCGACATGATCCCGGCGACCGCCCCGTCGAGCCAGCAGCAGGGCGTGATGCTGGTCAACCCGGGCGGGCCCGGCGGCGACGGCCTGTCGCTGGCCGCCGAGGTAGCACAGGGGATCAGCCCGTCCGTGGCGCGTGACTACGACATCGTGGGCTTCGACCCGCGCGGCGTCGGGTCATCGGTGCCCGAGCTGAGCTGCGAGCCGAACTTCTTCGCCGGCCCGTACCCGGACTACATCCCGGCCGACGCCGCCGACGAGCAGGTGCTGATCGACCGGGCGAAGACATACGCCGAGGACTGCGAGCAGAAGTTCGGCTGGCTGCTTCCCTACATGACCACCGAGGACGTGGCCCGCGACCTGAACTCGATCCGCGCCGCGTTCGGCGTCTCGCAGATCACCTACTACGGGTTCTCCTACGGCACGTACATCGGCCAGGTGTACGCCACGCTGTTCCCAAGCCGCATCCGCCGCATGGTGCTGGACAGCACCGTCGACCCCACCGGGGTCTGGTACACCGACAACATCGACCAGGATTACGCCTTCCAGGGCCGTATCAACGCGTTCTACGCCTGGGTGGCCCGCTACGACGGCGTCTACCATCTAGGCAGCACCGCCGCCCAGGTACGCACCGCCTGGTACCGGGCCCGCAACCAGTTGCTGACCGACCCGATCAACGGGACGATCGGGCCCGACGAATTCGACAACACCTTCCTGCTCGGCGGCTACCAGGACCAGCTGTGGCCGGGCCTGGCCCAGGCGCTGTCGTCCTACCTGAACCAGGGGAACGACCTGGACCTGATCGACCAGTACCAGGCGTACGGCACCCAGAACGAGAACGAGTTCGCCGTCTACAACGCGGTCGAGTGCTCGGATGTCAGCTGGCCGCGGAACTTTTCCTACTGGACGTCGGACACCGAGATGGTCTACAAGGCGGCCCCGTACGAGGCATGGGACAACGCCTGGTACAACGCCGCGTGCGCGTTCTGGCCGGTCCACGGGCCGGCCGAGCCGCTTGCGATCAATGGCACCGGGCTGCCGGGCATCTTGATGCTCCAGGGCACGCTCGACGCCGCCACCCCGTACGGGGGCGCCCAGGACGCGCACCATCTGCTGCCGTCGGCGCGGATGGTGGTCGTGGAGGGCGGCGGCAACCACGGGCAGTCGCTGGAGTCGCCGCCCGACAGCTGCGTGCAGGGCTACCTGAACGCCTACCTCGCCACCGGAGCCCTCCCGCAGGGAAACCAGGATTCCGGCCTGGTCAACGCCACCTGCCCGGCAGTGCCTGATCCGAGCCCGCAAACCTAGCCGCAGTTGCCGCGCCGGTGCCCCGTGTAGGCTGAGATTATGTTGCGGGTGAAGCCGCCCTCGTCGACGGTGCGGCTGCTCGATGAGCGGGACCGCGATGCGGTCATCGCCATCTGTGATCGCGACCCGGTGACGAACGTGTTCGTCAGTTCGCGGGTACGCGCCCTCGGCCTGGAGCCCAGTCGGCTCGGCGCCCAGATATGGGGGCACGGGAGCGGCGGGCAGCTGCAATCTCTGTGCTATTCCGGTGCGAACCTGGTCCCGGTCGCGGCCACGCCGGACGCGGTGGTTGCCTTCGCGGACAAGGCGCTGCGGCAAGGACGGCGGTGCTCGTCCGTGGTCGGATCGGCCGATGAGGTCCAGGCGCTGTGGAACCTGCTGCGGCCGCGGTGGGGTCCGGCCCGGGACATCCGTCCCGTACAGCCGCTCATGGTCATCGCCGGGCCGCCGCGCGTGCCGCCCGATCCGCTGGTCCGGCGGGTACGGCTGGACGAGCTCGATATCCTGTGGCCGGCCAGCGTGGCGATGTTCACCGAGGAAGTGGGTGTCTCGCCCACGGCGGGAGACGGCGGCGCCTCGTACCGGGCCCGGCTGGAGCAGCTGATCCGCGGCGGCCGGGCGTTCGCCAGGATCGAGGACGGCCAGGTGATATTCAAGGCCGAGATCGGGGCGGTGACCCCGCAGGCGTGCCAGATCCAGGGCGTATGGGTGCGGCCGGAGTTCCGCGGTCACGGCCTGGCCGCGCCCGGCATGGCCGCGGTCGTGGTCGAGGCGGCCAGGTCGATAGCCCCGCTGGTCTCGCTCTACGTCAACGACTACAACCTGCCCGCTCGCGCGGCCTACCGCCGGGCCGGCTTCACCGAGACCGGGCGCCTCATGTCGGTGTTGTTCTGATTAGTCGCGGTCGCGGATTTTGCGGAGGTAGTCGACGACCGGCTGGAAGGTGGCCCGGATCTCCTCGAGCTGATCGGGCGTCAGCCGGTCGATGAAGTGGCGGCGGACGTTGTCCACGTGGTAGGGCGCCACCCGCTCGATGGCATCGAAGCCCGCCTTGGTCAGCACGGCGAACGTGCCGCGCTTGTCGCCCTCGCAGTCGTCACGCCGGATCAGGCCGCGCTTCTCCATGCGCGAGATCTGGTGCGACAGTCGGCTCCGTGACTGGTTGGTGGCGTCAGCGAGTTCGGTCATCCGCATGCGGTGTTCGGGCGCCTCGGACAGTTCCACCATGATTTCGTAATCGCGGCCGTTCAGCCCGTGCGCGGTCAGCTCACGGTCAAGCTGGCGCATCAGCAGCTGGCTCAGATGGACAGTCGCCCGCCACGCCTGTTGTTCCTCGTCGGTCAGCCAGCGCGGCTGTCCGTCTGCACCGGGCATGCCTTGAATGTACCTCCTGCCCGGCGTCTTGTGGTGATCGCGTCCCCAGTCCGGGAAAACGCTTCCCGGGTAATCGCGCCTCGGCCAACCCGGCCCTGCAGGCGGCCAGCTGCTGCAGCGCGTGATCCTCCGGCCGAACCAGGTTCAGCTCGCGCAGCAGCGGCAGGCACGCTTCCAGGTAACCGATGGCATGCCACGGCTCGTCAAGTGCCAGGTAACAATCGGCGATCTTCAGCAGGCACAGTGCATGCGAACACCGGGCGCGCTGCGCCCGGAACTCCTGCGCCGCCTGCCGGTAGGCGTCTATGGCGGCCTCGTAGCGGCCGAGACCGCTATGGCTGTCGCCAAGCAAGTCAAGGAAGTACGCCCGGTCCTGCGGCTGCCGGGCGGCAGCACCCACCCCAAGGGCCCGGAGACCCTCCTGCGTTGTCATGGCAGCCCCTTCTGCCTGTGTGATGTGTCCCCTTCACCAGTCGGCTGTATAAGAAATTCCCCACCATCATGATGTCGCCCCAATCGTGCGATCAGTCATACGATAGCTCCGAAATGTCGCTCTTAGTTCTCAGTTCTCACCAGGCGAGGGGACCGGGCCGAGGTGATGCCAGATTCTGCCATGCCTGCGGGCGTGCAGGCTGCAGCGGCATATATCCGCGAGTTGCTGCTGCGTCCGGGACGGTACCGCCGGAAGTGGGAGCAGTACGCCGAACGCAGCCGGGCCGGGCAGGTCAACCAGCTGGCGGTGGCCGAGGTGCTGGCCCATCACCTGTGGCAGCACCCGAGAGCCGAAAGCGACGCCGATGTGCTTCCCCGCCAGCTCAAGGACACCGCCTCGCGCGCCCTGTCGGGCAAGCTGCTGTCCAAGGCCACCCTTTCCCTTTTCATGGACGCCTTCGGGCTCGGCCTGCTGGAACGAGAACAGCTGGTCAAGCTGTGGGAAGGGTCCGCGCACGTCCGGGTCCTCTCAGGCCCGCGGGCCATCCGCGAGGATCGGGCGGACATGCTCGACAAGCCTCGGGTCAAGACGCTATCCATGCACGATCACCATTATCTCGGCCGGGATGGAATGCCGGTCAGGCACCGCGTTATCCACGTGATGGAGGCGATTGCCGACGGCGTCGACCGTGTTCCCGTCCGCGCCGATACGAATGCCCTCACGATTGAGGCAGGCCAGGGATTCAGCGGGCTGGTCGGCCCGGTATACCAGCCGATTGCCGAAATCTTTGTCGTCGATATGCTCCTGGCCAAGCCGCTCGACGCGGGAGAAACGGCGACCGGTGAGTACTCGGTGAGTTTCCACTATGCGGAGGCGCCGCCGCCCGAGTTCCGGCGAGTCGTGCAGTCCTACGTCGAGAACCTCGTTATACGGGTCGAGTTCCACCCGGACATGCTGCCGGGCAGCGTGGAGTGGGCGGTGTGGGACGGGCTCGACGGGCCGATCGTCGACCGCGAGCCGGTCGCCCTGGACAGCCAGTTCGCCGTCCATCGTTACCTGCGGCTGGCCGAGAAGACCGCGGTCGGCTTCCACTGGGTCTGGTAGCACGACCGTCCCAGGTCCGCGGACATGGCACGATCGTAGTGTGCCGAAGGACCACGGCGCCGCGACCACGAGTGCCGAACTGCGCGCGCATAACCTAGTCCGGCTGCTGCGCGCCATCCACGACGGCGGCGGCCAGCTCACCAGGGCCGAGCTCACCAGGCGGCTCAGCCTGGCCCGGGGAACCGCCACGGTGCTGGTCCGGGACCTGGCCGGGCGCGGGCTGATCGAGGAGCTGACCGGTCCGGTCGACGCGACGGCGCAGCGCGCCAGGGGCCGCCCGACCGGCGTGCCGTCCGCGCACGCCGAGGGCCCCGTCGCGCTCGCCGTCGACCTGCGGGACGACTCGTACACCGTGGCCGCGTTCGAGTTGACCGGCCGCTGTACGGTGCTCGACCGGGCCGAACGCGACGCCGGCTCGGGCACGGGCATGCTGAACCAGGTCGCGGAACGGCTGGAGATCCGCTGCCGCCAGTTCGGCGGACGGGTGGTCGGCGTGGGCATCGCGGTCCCTTCCCCGGTTCGCGGCAGCACGATGGTCCAGCCGACGCTGCCGGAATGGCAGGACGTCGATGTCACCGCGGCTCTGCGGCCCCGCCCGGACGGTACCGCGGCCAGCATGGCGTCGGCGTGCGGCCCGGTGCTGGCCGGCAACGACGCCACCCTGGCCGGGCTGGCCGAGGTGCGCCGGGGCGTGCTGCGCGGCGTGCCTGTCGCCCTGCACCTTCACGTCGCCACCGGCATCGGCGGGGTCCTGCTGACCGACGGCCTGCCGGTGACCGGTGCCCACGGCTCGGCCGGCGAGTTCGGGCACATGCCGCTGACCGGGAGCGACGAACCGTGCCGGTGCGGATCGACCGGCTGCTGGGAGCTCGATGCCGGGGCTCGCGGGCTGCTCCGCGCGGCAGGGAAACCGGAGCAGGGGGACCGGATGCTGCAGGCCGAGCTGATCATCGCGACCGCGGGCACCGACCGGGGCAGCGCCCGGGCCCTGGCCCTGGCGGCCAGGGCGCTCGGCCGGGGCATCGGCGCGCTGGTCAACGCGCAGGACCCCGAGGCCGTCGGCCTGTCCGGCCTGGCCGCGGAGATCTTCAAGGCCGACCCGGCCGCGGTGACGGCCGGCTACCTGTCCACCCTGATGCGCTTCCGGCGGGACGATCCCCCCGCCCTGCTGCCGTCCACGCTGGGCGACCTGGGCGCGCTGACCGGCGCGTCCGAGCTTGTCTTCGACGACTTCCTCACCCCGCGGGGCCTGTCCGGCTGGCCTGCGCCGGGCCAGAAAACCGCGTGACTTCGCCGCTGTCAGCTGGTAAGTTCTCGACTTCGTGCCGCAAAATCTTCATACGGAACGGGCCGTGGCTGACCCAGTCCTGACCACGGAACGCGAGCAGTTGCGACGCTCGCGAGAGTACCTGCATCTTATGCGAGAGGACGTTTTGTCCCTCAAGGCCCTAGCCGGCGACCCGGTCTCCGAGGAGTACCTCAAGGCCGACCTGTACCACCGGGCCGAAGCCCTCAAAGACATCCCCGACACCCCTCTGTTCTTCGGCCGCCTCGACTACGCCCGACATTCCGGAACCGGAGTATCCGAAACCGCCCAACCCGAAGCCGGAAAGTCCGAAATCGGAATATCCGATGACGGGGTGGCGGGCCACAGCTTCCACATCGGCCGACGGCACGTGCACGCTCCGGATGGCACCCCCGCGGTGATTGACTGGCGGGCCCCGGTGTCGCGGCCGTTTTACCGCGCCAGCTCCGCGGACCCGATGGACCTCGAGCTGAGGCGGCGGTTCGGCTTCTCCGGCGGGGAGCTGACCGCCTATGAGGACGAGCTGTTCACCACGGACCGTTCGGCCGAAAGCAGTGCCAGCCCGGCGGGACGGCCCCCGGGAACCCCCCGGGGAGAACACAAGCCGAGCCAGATCCTGATCAATGAGATCGAGCGGCCGCGGTCCGGGCCGATGCGGGACATCGTCGCGACGATCCAGCCGGACCAGGACGACATCGTGCGGGCCGGCGCCGGTCAGACCGTCTGCGTGCAGGGCGCGCCCGGCACCGGGAAGACCGCCGTCGGGTTGCACAGGGTCGCGTACCTGCTGTACGCGTACCGGGAGCAGGTGCGGCGCCGCGGCGTGGTCATGATCGGGCCGAACCAGGCCTTCCTCTCCTACATCCGCAACGTCCTGCCCGCCCTCGGCGAGCTCGACGTCACCCAGACCACCGTGGCCGAGCTGGTCAAGTCCTCCGGGTCGGTCCCGGTGCGGGGCTCGGACACCGAGGCGGCCGGGGTGGTCAAGGGCGACGCGCGGATGGCCGAGGTGCTTGGGCGTGCGCTGTGGTCATCGGTGCGGCGCCCGGCCGAGGCCCTGGTCGTGGTGCGCGGGTCCAGGCGCTGGCGGGTTGCCGCCTGGGAGCTCGAGGAACTCGTCCACGAGCTGCGCCACCGGGGCGTGCGCTACGGTGCCGCACGCGACCTGCTCGAGCACAGGATCGCGCACGTGGTCCTGACCCGGATGGAAACGGCCGGGGAGGCCTGCGACGACCGCACGCACGAGGCGGTCAGGCGGTCCCGGCCGGTGCGTTCGGCGGTGGAGGAGATCTGGCCCAAGGTCGAGCCGGTCCGGCTGGTGTTCGGGCTGCTGTCGTC
>Ga0335075_10006848_pt1 | contig 17596 bp, 15 predicted proteins | sample Lox_Sample_24_FD_206723 | JGI IMG/M metagenome (GOLD analysis project Ga0335075, IMG submission 206723) | Soil microbial communities from Loxahatchee National Wildlife Refuge, Florida, United States - Lox_Sample_2.4 | ecosystem: Environmental > Terrestrial > Soil > Wetlands | place: USA...
CCTGTAGTAGTACTTTGCGTGTATCACGCTGTACTTGCAGGTGTGCCTGCCTCCCCTTCAGCTTCGTGCGATAGCACGGAGCTGGACAATAAGTATGAAAGATTATTTGGATACAATGAAATATGTTGGGTCTTGTTCTCCCCTTGAGTTTCGTGCGATAGCACGAAGCTGGACAGTAAGTATATCCATGTACTTATGTGAGCGATTATCTAAATATATATTGAAATGATGGGTTTTGTGCTCCCCTTGAGCGTGTGATGTGGTAGTATTTGTGGTAGTATATTGCGTGTATCACGCTGTTTGCCATTGACCTTGCCATCGATGTATCTTGGCTGAAGTACACTTCAATAAGTGGCTTCTATAAGATGTCCGTTTGGCAGAGCCAAATGTTGTGTCTATCCGGAAGGAGCTTGTTTATGGGTTCGCAGGTAATGCGCTCGATTTCCGGAGGAATTGTTGCAATGCCTAATAGCTCTAGGGCGTAAAGGCAGATTGGTGTTGTATGGCCTTTGGCCATATTCGATTTGTTTGGCCTACCCGATGTAGCGCTTTTGTGGCCGTCATGGCAGTAGGGTGCCAGCCCTTGTTGCTTTGCTGGGTTTTAGGAGCGGTTGACCCAGAACCACCGTGTTTGTTGTTGTGTTGCTCCCCTTGGGAGCATGTTGCCTATCAAGAATTCAAGATAGGACTTTTGTGTGTGTTGCCTACTGATGTAGGACTTTAGTGTTGGTGCCAACGCGTGGTACTTCGTCTTGTTGCCGGCCTTTCGCGTTGCGGTCGCCCCTAGGGGCTGCGCGTCGGTTCTTCACGTATCGTTCTTCGTACGTTGATTTCGCGCGTTGAGGAGGGGTTGAGCGGTGTTTGCTCGACTGAGAATCGCTTGTTACGCTTGGTGATGTTGCTAAAGCGGCTCAGTATGTTGGTCGGAAATGGTTGTCACAGCAAGTGAATGCGTGACAATCTGCCGGTGTTTGGCTGCATTTCCTGGGTGATCATCAACTATTGTGTAGGAGGGATGATATACACAATATATTTGTCTAGGTAGAGGAGCGGAAAGAGGGCTCATAACCTGTTGTGATGGGTGATGATGATTGTTGATGATATTGGTCTATCTCAGGGGCTACGGAGGTATATATACATGTATGCACGGTCCCATGGGCACGGATACCACAACAAGGGTTCCTTAAAATGGACCCCTCGAAGGCGGGATATAACCCACCATGAACGTGGCCCGGTTTTGGGCCCCTCTTCCAACCTCCAAACAAAAGCTTCAGTTTACTATCGGCTGTCCGGAGCCATGGATCACTCGCAATCATTGGCAAAATGTTTTGGCAAGTTCAAGGAGGGTAATTGTGTTACGCGGATTTATACGCGGTATACCAACGCAAGACTTCCTTTCCCAAGTGTTTGAGATGTTTACAGGATCTAGTATGCATGATGAAAGCTAGAAATATTTGATACCTGAAATACAAGTCCTCTACCCATCAAGTTTCCCTTATGCTCGCCAAAATTAGAAACCGAATATTCGTTTTCCAAATCTTCAGCTTTCGAATCTCCGTTTCCCAAATCTTCGACTTTCCAATCTTCAGCTTCCAAATATTCAGCTCTCGAATCTTTGTATTCTCAATCTTCAGCTTCCAAATCTTCAGCTCTCGAATCTTCGCTTTCCCAATCTTCGGCTTTAGAAGCTTCGTTTTCTTAATCTTCGGCCTCCAAATCTTAGGCTTTAGAAGCTTTGTTTTCAAGACGCAATCCAAAATCACACGTTCGAGGAGAAACCAATAGAAGATTGTTGAAATTTTGCGGTGCTCTATCTATCTCATTCCATTCCGTTCTTGTTATCACTAATAGAGAAAGAACCTGTTACATTCAGCAACTACAACTGCATCTCCTCTCTTCTTCCACCTTCCACCAGTTTCACATGCCGCTGCTGCAACAAACAGAAGACAGCGAGTGTCATCGCTGCCGCGGCCATCTGATCCTGAACATCTCATAGTCTTCGTAATTGGCCTCCGCCTTCTCATCCCAGTCCATGCGGAACAGTAGACTTTCCCACGGAATACTCTGCTCGATGAGATATTCATCCGAGTAATATGGCTTCCACTCCAAACCAAATGTACGGACAAGCTCTTTGAGATCCCATAAATGCTGTGTATTATGTTCCCATCCAGGCTTCTGGGTATCGACCATAAGAAGCTGGACGTCGGTGCGATGTTGTGCCTTGAACATTCTGCAAAGCCTCACGGCTTTGTTGAGATCGGATGTGACTGAGAGGAATGGACTTAGATTCCGATTGGGCCAGTCGAGGTGGTTTTCTAGATGGATCTGAAAGTCAAGAGCATCTGGTTGTACGGCATTCATGCCTCTGGCCTCCAGGCCGTGGCCAGCATACTGACTGTGAATGGCTCGGTACAGGAACTGAGGTCGCCTTTTCCCTTCACAAGTGGAAATTGTGATATCGTCTCCCATTGATCGTCCTTCGCATAGACTGCCTATGGGACTCTCTGGAAGCAAGTTGATGCGATGCTCAAATGTGTCGGGTCCCGGTATCAGCGTCTGCAAGTCGTTGTCATCGACAGCCAGGATGAGGTTGCCACCGTCATCTCTTCGGGAGAAGAACAGCTGGCCGAAAAGTGAGTTTCGAGTCACGAATATTGCCGATGGAGAATAGCAGTAGTCAAGGTCGCTGACGTGCCAAACGCGGTCTGAGTTTGGAAGTATTGGGCTGTTGTGCTTGCACCAGGTTGCGAATCGGTGCTCCACGCTAGGATTAGCTGCACAGAATCAGTCTTGGCCGTTCGCAGAGCTTATTGAGAGGATCTACAAACCTCCGTTGTCCTGTGTCTGGGTTGGCTTCTTAACCATGGCTTTCGCAGCGCCGTGCCAGGGTAGTGAGGAGAAAATGAGTGATGTCGACATCGCGGCAAGTTAGTCATATCCCTTGAGCTGTTCGAGTGAGAGGATGGCCGAAGACAACGGCTGGCCCAAGGCGAAGGCTAGCCGAAGAGAAGGGATGGCCGAAGATAAAGGCTAGCCGAAGACAACGGCAGGCCGAAGGCAAAGGATGGCTGAAGAGAAGGGATAGCCGAAGAGAAGGCCTGGCCAAAGAGCAAGGCTAGCCAAAGTTAATGGCTGGCCGAAGACAATGGCTGGCCGAAGGGGGTGGATGGCCGAAGACAAAGGCTGGCCAAAAGACAACGGCTGGCCGAAGAGAAGGGACGGCCGAAGAGAAGGGATGGCCAAAGTGAAAGGCTAGCCAAAGTAAAAGGCTGGCCGAAGGCAAAGGCTGGTCGAGGAGAAGGGACGACCGAAGAGAAAGGTTGGCCAAAGTAAAAGGCTGGCTGGAAAATGTGGGCTGAGGGTTTTTTGGAAAGGGGACCAAAACTGGGACCGTCACGCAACACCGATTGTACTGTACAGTACTGTACCTTTGACTTTTCGAATAAGTTACTAAGTTAGGTCATGGAAAGGAGACCGAAAGAGGGTCATGGAAAAGGGGACCGAAAGAGGGCCATGGAAAGGGGACCGAGAGCGGGCCACAATTGATCAGCAAAGGAGAGAGCACTTAGCCAGCGGTGGCCCAATATTCACAGTGGGACATGTACGCTAAATTTAGGGGCATCCCCCACTAAATCTAGTGAGGTGCGTCGTGCAGGGATGTCTGCCAAGAGTCCGGGCAACGCTTCCATCATTCACCATCGCAATCTCCTCCACCTTCATGGTGTCCTACCACTATGCGCTGCCTCAACTAGACCGTTTCCTCTTCCTAGCGAATTCTTCATCAATGTAGAGAAGCGTTTCATCTTTCGCCCTCTTAAGAGCTAATATCTCATCTTGCACGGCTTTCATGCTCTCTGTCATTTCGTCTTTCAGATCCTTTTCCATATCTCTAAGCTTATTCTGGATGCCATTTGCTTTATTGTCCAGCTCATTGTACTTGTCTTGGAGCATTGCAAGTTGGCCGAAGAGATCGTGCGCCCCTGACGAGGTAAGTTTAAGAAGCTCTGGTTGGACATAAGACACTTACAAAGCGGAACAGATGTATCGCCGGGTGTGGGAGGAAGTCTTGCTTCATTCTCACCACTACCTCCCGGTCGAGATCCTTCATACACTGAGTTTTCGTTGCCTCCGGACGTGTTTCGCACCTCCTGCTCCACAACATGGGTTTGGTGAGGAGGAACGGTATTGCGTACTTGGCTTATCGCTGTGCTTTCATCACCAGACTCCTGAGAATCATGAGCAATATTCGAAGTGTATTAGGCACATCTAGCCAACACTGAAGACGAACTCACTTCGGTGTGATAAGGCTGGGTGTCAGGAATGGTGGTATCTGATGAATACTCCTCCATTTACTGCGGATAGCTGGCTAACGATGGAAGTAGCTTAGGCAACGGTACACTAGACGCTCACTCAATGCACACTTACGCTGGGACATAGTGGCTATTTATCTTGCTCCTGTTGTCTAGCACTTGGCCCATCAGCCCGGCAATTCGATAACCTCAAACTTGCCCTTGCGCACCCGACCTACCTGCGCCATGCTTCAATCCTAGCACTAATGGTACCAGAATCCTCTGAGCCTCTCACACTACGTATGCGAAGGATGCGAGAATCCAATCACGTCGATATGCCCAGGTGACGCAGCCGTTCTCCATGCAGAAGTCAGTCATTGCCAGTGGCTTATGCCTTCAGTCAATGCTGGATTCATTGTGCTCCATAGCGGTCCTACCGCTCCGACTGCTTAACACCGTGGACACACGAACTGGTGCCTACCGGTTCCTACGCATACGCTCAAATCTCTACCTCCAGGGATGCTATCACGGCAGCTGCGGACGAAGTCAAACTGTGGCTATGAGAACGCCTCCTGCTGCCTCAACTGCGGGATCGACGAGGAAGGCTAGACCTTTCTGCCCTCGGAGTGGCCAAATCTGTATGAACGCCTCGAGTGGAACACCCAAGGAGTCCATAGCAAGGCGGTGGCTTTGAGACGACTGCAGATGACAAGGAGGCTATGCTGGCCTGTTGCGCTGGCTCAGAGTATAAAGGCCCGTTATCCCCTCCTCCAAATGTGTCCACTTCTCAAGGCTTTGCTAGAATCCGCCCTGACGTCCACCAAACATGCCGAAGCAGCCTCGCCCCAAGACAAATGTCCAACGACAGTCCCCGATCTGTAAACCGGCTCACAGACGGTCAAGCACACCACCAAGCACGGTGCACTTCGAGAAACTGTACGGTGCAAACTATCTCGACATCAGCCAGTACAATACCATGCATTCGGAGATAGGCGGCCTGGAGGAGCAGTTGGCTGTACTGCGGAAAGCTTTCTGGAGCAAGCGAGAGCTTATCGCCATGACAGGTGCTGGTATCTCTGTGAATGCGGGCGGTGAGTTCCTTATTTCACTTGCAGGAGGGATACTAACAGCTTCCTCAGTTCCTGATTTTCGTACCCTTTGCGGTGGCAAGCCGAGCACCGAACTATTCAACATCGACGTCTACAAGTCAAAAAAATCCACTGAGAAATACCATAAAATGTGTGTCGAATTGTTCAACAAAGCTACCAAAGCTAAGCCGACTGCGTTCCACTACTTTCTATCTAGCCTTTGCCAGAATGACCGCCGGCGTCTCCGTCTTCGTCGGCATATCACTCAAAACGTCGACTGCATCGAAACAAAGCTTCCGTCGATATCGCCAGACGAGAACGCAGGAAAGGGCTCATTCCCAGCTACTCAACAGCTGCATGGCCGGATTGATCAAATGATTTGTCAATCTTGCAAAAAATATCTACCGTTCGACCCTGAGCTCTTTCGTGGGCATGAAATCCCTCCCTGCCCCGAATGCGTCAAGGCAGAAACTCAAAGAGAGCAGGCGCTGCTTGATGGGAGAAGGGCTCTAAAATCTCGTGGTATTGGACGTCTTCGGCCAAATGTAACACTTTACGAAGATTTTAGCCTAGACGAGTTGGACATTTCCGAGTGGATGGAGAAAGATCTCCTTAAAAGAAGCCCTCCAGATTGCGTGTTGATCGCAGGAACTAGGCTAAAGGCTTCTGGAGCTGCAAAACTGACCAAGAATATATGCCTTGCAGCAAAGAGTTGGGGTAGTTGTGGGAAGGAAAGTCTTGTGGTGTATGTGAACAAGGAGCAGCCGTCTTTTGGCCGGGCACTTGATTCTCTTATTGATTTTAGAGTTCATGGAGACTGCGACACATTTGTTTCTCTAATTCAGGGCCGTGGAAATGCATATTGCTAGTTCTTTATTTATCAAAATTCCATGCTTTCAAAAAGTTTATCTTCTGCACGCCTCGCTTTGCCTTTCCTCTTCACTTTGTCTGCCTCAAAACTTGCGGGCGTCTTTATTACTGGTAGCGGATAATACGTGGACTTGGCTGGATTAGCTAGGTGAAGGAAAAGGGAAGGCAATTGTAGACTTACAACCATATCCTTCACTCCAGGAGGCCATGATAAGTCCTTGTAAGATGAGTAGATTTCTTGTTTACCTTTCCAACGTGAGTGCATGTAAATATCTATACCAAAGCTAGTTGCCATCCTGTTAAGCTTTCCTACCAGAGTCTCCATTTGCCGTCGTAGGTTTTCGCTTTTGAGTTGGTTCGCGCTTTTCTTCCTTATTTTTCCATTACGGTTACTGGGCGGTTTACTTAGTGTTGATAGGGATGTCACAGACATCGTTGAATCCCAAAGTGTTAAGGGTTCAAGTACGATTTCAATAAGGCTTAGAAGGGCATTCACATTGATGATGATTTCGTCTAAGTACTGTAAGAGGTCAACTCTAGATACAAGACGTGGTCAGGTGGGTCCGTGACAGAAGAGCCAGAACGGGATCTCGAATAAGGCAGAACAGATTCAAAGAGCCAGAACAGGATGACGAAAGAGCTAGAACGGGATGTTCGGCATGATATATAGGTCCACGGTGCGTACAGTACTGTACGTAGGTCACATAGCAAATTACGCTGCTATCGACGCCAAGGAATACGGCTAGGGAGCCCAAACAGGAACCATGAGAGCCTGAATGGGGGTCCTGAAAGTGCCTAAACGGGACTTCGAAATCCAATGAGATGACGTATTTCCTTTGAGTTATGCAAACGAAATACGTCATTCCTCTTCTAGACTTCAATTATTCAGCTTTTGCGCACAATATCCTCCTCTTCTCGCAGGGAGTGGTGAGGATGGCAATACTGGGAGCCCAAACGGGAACACACTAGAGCTTGAATGGGATCCTGAAGCGCCCAAACAGGAGTAATGCTCAGCTCCCTAGCCAATGGAATCCATACGCCAGCAATTTGATACGGCTCTAATGAAATCCAATCAGAAGCCGCTCTCCTGTATTTCGTTGTCGTAAAGACCACGAAATACTATCAAGGACTCATAGCTTTACGGCCTCATGCTGGCCAAAAGGTAGATGACCAGCGGTTCGCACTGTCTTCAATTCAATAATTACCATTTCGCTTGCATTTGTGTCCTTGCATCCCTGTTAAGAAATATGATATTGTTATTGATATGTGGATAATGAGTGATGATTCTAAGGAAAATAAGGGGCGACGACCTAAGATACCCTTGGCGGAGCCGGTCTGACCCGCTCTCCGGCCATGCCTGAGGCATGGATTCAATGGGCATCCCAAATCACGTAACAATCCCTTTCCTACACCTTCAGACCTCTGGTAGGTCTGAGAGAGTGAGACGCTGAATTTTGAACATGCCTGTATCAGCACGCTTTTTGGCGAGACTCTTGCAGGGCAGAAAATGGCCCGGGGCAACGCTACATCCCGTAATCTAAATTAAGCTTAAGATAACTAACGTCCGTCCCGGCGTCGCCGGACGCACCCCGTAACCGGATAAATCCTAGGTACTTGCTCTTCGCAGCTATTTTGACGTCGCATACATACCTATATATCTATATTACAATGTCATTAGTAAAATATGGCTATCCTAAACTCCCCAAGCCCCTCAATTATAAAAATTACCAGCGCATCGCCGTCTCGTCTCCTGGTTTATAGAGTGCCCTCATTCACGCGAAAATATAACCCTGATTACTACAGCTCCACCATCAGGCTACGATCACTTTTAAGTTAACAGAATGATCAGATCCGAACCTAAGAGTCTTACCAATATATTGAGAGGTTATTAACAGCTCGATGGCCGCCGTGGAAGGTGGATTTAGCTAATGCTAATACCCCTGTCGGGACCTCCAATCAGAACGGAACGACTCCGAAGGCTTATATAATATTCGTAATAAAACTTTGGCTTACATCACATGTTACCCGCCTGTGGCTGTAAGGATGTACTGTAGCTTACGGCCGCCGGAATTCGGGCCGATATCTCGGTTTGCCGATAGACCCTTCAAGGATATCCGTGCGCTCAGCGGCCGTGGAGGATGCCAACCATCCACGGCAAGCGCCAAGGCCGCGAAATTCGGGGCAAGTGCCCTCAACATTTAGCGGGTACGCCGTCCACGGTCAGAGCAAAGGGTTGCGATGCTGATTCCTTTATTCAGGCAGCTCTACGCGGATCGTACCACTATGTACCGCCACCATGCACCGCCCCTACAGCTGAATGAAGAATCACACGTCGTGCACCAAGACCACGAGAGTCCTCTCAGTTCACTTAACGCTGCTTTCAGACCCAAGCGATTTGGTACTGTCGCTTGCACAATCGGTTTCCGGTTTTTCGCGCGCTCAAAGATTCTGTCGGACCTGGTCTGGTAAAGACCTCCTTCACTCGCTAACCAACCATAGCTAGCGTGAAACGGAGCCCGCGGTGGGGTATTCTCTATAGAAACCTGAGCAGACACATATCTGGCCTTACTAAACTGCACCGCCACCGGAAAGCAGCCGTATAGGCTTCCATTTAGGTCCCTCTCTTCGCTAATTTTATGCCATACTGAAGTGTTGAAACCACATGGTTGCAACTCGGGCACACCCATCCCTAACGCCAAATCGCAGCGGCCATGTCCTCGTCTCGCCAGTCGCTCATCTCTCGGTTGAACCCGTTCCGATCCCGCAATAGATCGTCTTCGACAGCGACTGACTCGTCTCCGCCGTCCGATCAACCTGTCCCGCAAACCAGTCCAGCGTCTAGTGCGCGAATCGTAGCTGTCGGCCAAACCCCTCAGGGCCTTGAGATCGTCGCCGAGGGTGTTGATCCCGTGGTTGAGTACGTGATGGCCCCGCCTCGCCATCCCGCGAACCTTTGCAAACGCAGCTTCCGACTGACTCCTTCCCTTGCCTAGTATTGTCGCAGTGCATGGTCTCAACGGCCACCGCAGTCGGACCTGGACCGCAACGAATGGCGTCCACTGGCTCCGTGACCTTCTTCCACGCGATCTGCCTGCCGCCCGCATCCTCTGCTGGGGTTATAACGCCAATACTCACGACCGTTCTCGCGTCAGCCATGAATACATCCACGACCACGCGCTGACCCTCGTTTCCGACCTTTGTAGGAAGCGAAAGCTATCAAACGTAAGAACCAGGCTTTTCCTACCGGCAAGTGGGTGGTTGGACTAACGGGAACTAGTCGATCGAGCGACCGATTATATTCATTGGACATAGCCTAGGTGGCATCATCGTCAAGAGCGTACGTATCTAGCAGTGGAATTCTATTTGCGAAAACTATTAGTCTGAGCAACACAGGCCCTCATTCATTCTAATGGCGCCGACAGAGGCGCGCTAGAGGAGCACCGCTCTATCGTAGTGTCAACCTACGGAATTTTCTTCATGGGCACGCCACACCAAGGTGGCAACGGTGTCCAGTTCGGGAAGCTCCTTCTCAACACTGCCTCTCTATTTGTACCGGCCGACGACCGGATACTGAAAGACCTCGAACGTGACTCGAAAACCCTTCAGCTCCAGTTGAGACAATACACCCAGATAAAAAAATGGGAGATAGTGACTAAGTTTGCATACGAGGAGTACGAGACCCAGACGGCCCTCGGCCGTATCATGGTTCGTGGCTTTTCTTTCGTCTTACCCTATAAGTAGATGATAGCTAACAGGTAGCAGGTAGTACCCAAAACATCCGCCGTCGTTCCCGGCGAAGGGGACGCTGAGCCCATTATCATCCACGAGGACCATATCAACATGGTCAAATTCACGTCAAGAGAAGATGGTGGATACAATACTATATCGGAACACCTCCAGATCATGGTAGGGGACGCTGCCGAGAAGATTCACTTGCGATGGGCGGCGGAGAGGAGGGCAGATGAGGGTAGGTGACCATGACACGTAAAACGTCCTTCTAGCTGCTATAGGAATTGACAATTATGCACTATTAAGCTCGTCTCAACACCTGTGACACGAAGCAGTCAGATGCCCTGCAAAAGATTGCCAAAAATACCGAGAATATGGTGTATGTTGTGTCTTATTTTCATGGCTCATTCGTCTTTAACACCCCCACAGCGAAATCCTCGGCGAGATTCCTCTTCCCACCATACCAGAAGCACTCTACGATAGTGCCGATGTGAGCAAGGTCATTTGTCAGGAAGGTACTAGAGCCAAAATATTAAAGTGCATCAGTGAATGGACAAATGATAGGGACAGCCAAACTATCTTTTGGCTCCATGGTCCTGCGGGCACTGGTAAGTCAACCATCGCTCGGACCGTCGCGTATGACCTCGCGGAGAAAGAGCAGCTGGGAGCCAGCTATTTCTTCGACAGGAGACGTGGCCGGAACGGCTGGGAACTCTTTTTCCCAACAATTGCCAGCCGATTGATGGTCACGATCCCCGAGTTCGAGAGTTGTCTCAGGAAGTCTCTGCAGAAGCTGGGAAATGCCAAAAAGGAGGCAAAAGAAATGGGTACAAAGGCCCCTGAAGAGCAGTTCAAGAGGCTTATCTTGAACACACTCTCCGAGATCACTCCCAGCTCCTCTGAGATTATAACAAGGGTTATTGTCATCGACGCCTTGGACGAATGCAAAGGCGACCAAAACCTGATTTGCAGTCTACTATCGCAACTTCACGGACTTAGTACAGTCCGCTTGCGAGTGTTTCTGACAAGCAGATTCGCCGTTCCCATTGTTGACGCGTTCAACAATCTTAGGGACAAGGGCATGGCATACCACGGTTTGTCATTGCACAAAGAATTTTACGAGGATACATAGCCGCATTCTTGGAAGAGAGGTTCGCAAATATCAGGAAAAAGAGACAGATTCCAGATCCTTGGCCAAAAAAGGAGGACTTCGATCGTCTGCGCACCTTGTCCACCAACCCTTCGCCTCTGTTTGTTTACGCAGCAACCCTTTGTCTTTATGTCGAACCAAACCCCGTCGGACGGTTAAAGAAGTGGTTGGAGAAGTCTGGTAAAAATGCGTTCCAGCTCAACGAGCAATTCAACCAGATGTACAAGACAGTCCTTGATGAGATCTGGTCAGGTACCGCCCTTGATAGAGAGGAGAAACGGGTACTATGGGAGATCCTTCGGTCTATTGTCCTTTTCGCCACCCCACTTCCCGCTAGATGTTTAGCGGCTCTTCTCGTCATGGAGGACTACGACGTGAAGGCTTTGCTCCCAAATCTCCATGCGGTGCTCAACATCCCCAGTAAACCTGACAATCCGGTGGTGATACTACACGAATCATTTAGAGACTTCCTGCTAGGCCAAGAGGGGACAGGTTTTGACGGATTTCGAGTGAACGAATCAGAAACACATGCGATGCTCGCATTGAAGTGTATCGACCGGATGAGCAAGACGGATGATGGACTAGAAAGGGACATGTGCAAGCTTCAAGACCCCGGGAAGTTTAGGAACGAAATCACCGAGACCATTATAACCGGCCGTATCCCCCAAGAGCTCAAATACGCCTGCCTCAACTGGATTTATCACTTGCAGCATAGTGGACAACATATGCATAAATGCAAGGCGTACGAATTCCTTCAAGAGCATTTCCTCCACTGGATTGAGAGTTTGTCCCTCCTGGGAAACCTCTCAGACGGGGTACTGTCGATGAGAAAGCTTCTGCACGTTGTCCAGGTATGCTTATAACCGCTGTGTTGCGTCCAACTACTAATCGCCTCCAGGCATCGGGTGCAAACCCTTTGCTTGCTGCATTCTTAAGAGATGCCGAGAAGTTTGTTCTTAGTCACGGGTCAATTATAGAACAGGCTCCTTTACAGACATATGGCTCCGCACTCGTGTTCAGTCCGATGATGAGCGAAGTCAAGAAGGCACAATGGAAGGAAAGGCTCCCGTTTATCGGTATGGTCGCAGGTATTAGAGACTATTGGGACACACTTCAACAGACACTTGAAGGGCATAGCGATTGGATCAGAGCAGTCGTGTTCTCGCCGGATGGCAAGATGATCGCCTCAGCTTCAGACGATAAGACCGTGCGGCTCTGGGACGCCACGACTGGCGCGCATCAACAGACGCTTGAAGGGCATAGCAGTTCGGTAACTGCAGTCGCATTCTCGCCGGACGGCAAGACGATCGCCTCAGCTTCAGACGATATAACCGTGCAGCTCTGGGACGCCACGACAGGCGCGCATCAACAGACGCTTGAAGGGCATAGCAGTTCGGTCAGTATTATCGTGTTCTCGCCAGACAGCAAGACGATCGCCTCGGCTTCACGAGATATGACCGTGCAGCTCTGGGACGCCACGACAGGCGCGCATCAACAGACGCTTAAAGGACATGGCGATTGGGTCAGTGCAGTCGTGTTCTCGCCGGACGGCAAGACGATCGCCTCAGCTTCAACCGATATGACCGTGCAGCTCTGGGACGCCACGACCGGCGCGCATCAACAGACGCTTAAAGGGCATAGCGATTCGATTAATGCAGTCGTGTTCTCGCCGGACGGCAAGATGATCGCCTCGGCTTCAGACGATAAGACCGTGCAGCTCTGGGACGCCACGGCCGGCGCGCATCAACAGATGCTTAAAGGGCATAGCGATTCGGTCAGTGCAGTCGTGTTCTCGCCAGACGGCAAGACGATCGCCTCAGCTTCACACGATATGACCGTGCAGCTCTGGGACTCTATGACAGGAGCACATCAACAGACACTTGAAGGGCATAGCGATTGGATCAGAGCAGTTGTGTTCTCGCCGGACGGCAAGACGATCGCCTCAGCTTCAGACGATATGACCGTGCAGCTCTGGGACGTCACGACCGGCGCGCATCAACAGACGCTTGGAGGGCTCAGTGTAGTCGTGTTCTCACCGGACGGCAAGACGGTCGCCTCGGCTTCAAGCGATGTAACCGTGCGGCTCTGGGACGCTACGACCGGCGCGCATCAACTGATGCTTAAAGGGATCAGTGGAATCATGTTCTCGCCAGATGGCAAGACGATCGCCTCGGCTTCAAGTGATAAGACCGTGCAGCTCTGGGACGCCATGACCGGCGTACATCAACATACGCTTAAAGGGCATAGCGATTGGATCAGAGCAGTCGTGTTCTCGCCGGACGGCAAGACGATCGCCTCGGCTTCAGACGATAAGACCATGCGGCTCTGGGACGCTACAACAGGCGCGCATCAACAGACGCTTGAAGGGCATAACGGTTGGATCAATGCAGTCGTGTTCTCACCGGACGGCAAGACGATCGCCTCGGCTTCAGATGATATGACCGTGCAGCTCTGGGATGCCACAACCGGCGCGCATCAACAGACGCTTAAAGGGCATAGCAGTTCGGTCAGTATTATCGTGTTTTCGCCAGACAGCAAGACGATAGCGTCGGCTTCACGAGACAGCACAGTGCAGCTCTGGGACGCCACGACAGGCGCGCATCAACAGACGCTTGAGGGTCATAACGGTTGGATCAGTGCAGTCGTATTCTCGCCGGACAGCAAGACGATCGCCTCGGCTTCACATGATATGACCCTGTGTCTCTGGGACGCCACGACCGGCGCGCATCAACAGACGCTTAAAGGGCATATCGATTCGATCAGTGCAGTCGTGTTCTCGCCGGACGGCAAGACGATTGCCTCAGCTTCAACCGATATGACCGTGCGGCTCTGGGACGCCACGACCGGCGCGCATCAGCAGACCCTTGAACCCGGCATAATACTCTACGCCTTATCGTTTGATATGACTGGCTCTTATCTTAATACTAGCCTTGGTGTTATTTCTATCAACAAATCATCAACTTCAAATCCAACACCGATTCAGATTCTTCCTCAGAAGCCTCGTTATAGAGGCTGTGGCATCAGTTCGGATAATGCATGGATCACATGGAACTCGGAGAACCTACTGTGGCTGCCGCCGGAGTCTCGGCCAGTCTGTTTGGCTGTGGCACAAGGGGCATCGACAATGGCTCTTGGCTGCTCGACTGGCCGGGTACTGATCTTTGGATTCTCGAAATAAACAGTTTCCCTCGTCAAGACATAAGAATGATATGTAATGAACTCTCTACAGTCGTTTGTAAAATCGGCGTGTGGAAGAGAATTGGAATGCCTGCCTGCAGACGCTCGAGGGGCATTCTTCCTACGTCAACTCGGTGGCCTTCTCACCCGACTCGGCCCGGCTCGCGTCGGCGTCGGTCGACAACACGGTCAAGGTCTGGGATGCGAGCAGTGGCGCCTGCCTGAGACGCTCGAGGTCGGAAGAACTCTCCATAACATATCATTCGATCCCACCAGCTCGTACCTTTATACCGAAATCGGGGCGCTGGCTCTTAGCGTATCACCGCTATCGCCATCGCCATCGCCATCTCCATCGTCTCATGTCACGACTATTGCCAATCCGCAATATCCTCGATACCAAGGCTGGGCCTTGAGTGCAGACGGAGAGTGGATCACATATAATTCAGAAAAACGGTTATGGCTACCTTCTGAATTTCGTCCAAGGCGTTCGGCTGTATCAGGGCGGACACTGTGCGGTGGTACGGGATCCGGAAAAGTTTGGGTGTGCAAGTTCAAGGATGGCAATCCCTCATATTGAACGAAGCGTTGCGTTGAGAGACATATCATATAGTACGGAATGACAAGCTAGGGAATGGTACGAGCTGCGGAATAGTACGGGAATAATGAGTTGTGGAACGGTACGAGCGCCGGAATGGTATGGGAATATGGGACTGGGGAACGGTACTAGCGGCGGAATGTTACGAGCTGCGGAATAGTACGTGAATAGGGAGCTTGGGAACGGTACGAGCGGGGGAATGGTACGAGTTGTGGAATGGTACGGGAAACCAAGCTAGAGGGAATGGTACGAGCTGCGGAATGGTACGAGCTGCGGAATGGTACGGGAGTTATGAGCTGGGGAACGGTACGAGCGGGGGAATGGTACGAGCTGTAGAACGGTACGGGAAACCAAGCTAGAGGGAATGGTACGAGCTGCGGAATGGTACGGGAATTATGAGCTGGGGAACGGTACGAGCTGCAGAATGGCACGAGGAATAATATCAGCTGGTTCGTAAACAGTTGGATTAGTACGCCAACGATGCTAGTCATGCCAAAATTTAGAGCTTAAACAGGTAGTTACAATATGCAAGCACATTCGGTGCACGTAGGAGAATTTTGCGAACAGGTTGTGCGCGCAAATTTTGGATGGTGCGTTGTGCACACAGGAGAATTCTGCGGACAGGAAAATTGTTGTGCAGGCAGGAGAATGGTGCGCGCAAATTTGGCAAGTAAGTTGTGCATGCAGGAGAATTCTGTGAACAGGATAATAATGCGCGCAAGGTTTGGTGAGTAATTGTGCACGCAGGAAAATTCTGTGCGCAAAATTGGTGGTGAGAATTGTGCACGCAGGGGAATTGCTAGGGATTTGTGCGGCGCACGTTTGGTATGGGTTCCACTTTAACGGCGTTGAGTTGATCAAGAACATGCCAAGCAGAGTAATGCTAATCACTCGTTACCAATTGTCCTCAAAGATGGCCCTAGGTCCCAGTTTTGGGACCGGAGCTCGCGGAACCAAGGAGAGGTGTTTTGAATCAATGACGCCACATCCGCGACCTAAATTAAGCTTAAGTTGAGTCGGCGCCAGTTGAAGAGGAGGAAAAGTGGAGGTGAGGAAAAGTGGAGGGTGAGGAAAAGTGGAGGGTGAGGAAAAGTGCGCGGGTGAGGAAAAGTGAGGGTGAGGAAAAGTGCGCGGGTGAGGAAAAGTGCGCGGGTGAGGAAAAGTGAGGGTGAGGAAAAGTGCGCGGGTGAGGAAAAGTGAGGGTGAGGAAAAGTGCGCGGGTGAGGAAAAGAGGAGGGTGATGAAAAGAGGAGGGTGATGAAAAGAGCTCTCCTTCTCGTTGTCGTCCAACCTCCATGCCTGGAACACGCCCATCAACGTCTCATCATTGACCTGCCGTGACAGTCTCAATCCAAGAGCGATGGGCCGATGGCTCCACTGAAAGTTCCTGGCCAACACCCATGCGCAGTCACGTCGGTTCATGTCGGAAACTTTAGCTGATTGATGTTTGGGAACCCGTTTTGGCTCCAAGTGCCAATGCGGGCTCCCTGGATCCCGAATGGGATCCACAACCGCACTCTCTGTCTTTGTGAGGGTTCACGTGCGACCTAGAGCAAGAGTGATGCTTAGGTAAGAAATAAGCGTTAGTAGGAATATCGATTCCAAGCTAATATCCTTTGCCTCGATTTTTGGGAGCCTGCTTTGGCTCCAGGAGCTAATACGGGCTTCCCTAGAATCCCGAATGGGATCCTCACAAGGTGAAATGTCGAGGTGAAATGTCGAGGTAACTTAGGTGAGATGTCGAGGGTACAGTGGACGTGGACGTGGATTTCATTTACCCTGACCTCTCCCAATCAAGGGATATGCAGGCTACAACTACTATGGGTAGGCAATTTGGGCTACTCTACAATGAACCATTGCTTAAATGCGAAATTGTTGCCTCGCCGGGGCCTGTTTGTCCATCCTTGCTGACTTGCCACTACGTACCTTTGCGATGTTCTCAAACAAATTGATACTGTTGCAGCCGATTTTTGCCTCTTTTGTTCGGAACCTTCGTGATACTTCAGCAAGGTCGAGCACTCCAAGCATTGTTGAAATGCCAGGTGGTGAACCGTTGTACGTTATGTGTTGGACCGATGTCGTGTGATAAACCATTGTCGATGTGTGAAAGTCGAGCACTCCAAGCGTTGTTGTAATTCCATGTGGTAAGCTGTTGTACGTTAAGTGTTGGGCTGATGTTGTGTGATGAACCATTGTCGATGTATGATGAGCCGTTGTGGGTTGTGTCCAGACTTTTTGTTCGGCAATGGCAAGGTGAGCCCAAGAGACTAAAGCTCAGCCATCCTTCGTTCGTTCAGTCTGTGAGGGTATGTGGATAGGTGTAGAAACGCAGAGAGGTAATGCAGGCGATTGTGTTGGTTTGTCTCTGTGATGACAACGCGATAGGCCCCCACTGGAAAAGGGCCTAGTTGTCCGTCACCCGAGAAGTTGGTGGTGATAGGCGATTGTGTTGGTTTGTCTCTGTGGTGATAACGCGATAGACCCCGCGCGGAAGGCCTAGTTATCCGCCACCCGAGGCGTCTATGATGGTCCTCGAAGTCGTCGATCATAGCGCGGTAAGGCTGCGAAGGGACCTTAGCTACCCGTCGTCGTCGTCGTTGACCGAACTGAGGTGGAGTCGATGGGACGTATCAAGCGAACCACGGAACTCGATAGAGCCACCTCTCCATCTCTTGTAGGCAGATCTTCGCTTCCCCAA
>Ga0335075_10006849_pt1 | contig 17595 bp, 15 predicted proteins | sample Lox_Sample_24_FD_206723 | JGI IMG/M metagenome (GOLD analysis project Ga0335075, IMG submission 206723) | Soil microbial communities from Loxahatchee National Wildlife Refuge, Florida, United States - Lox_Sample_2.4 | ecosystem: Environmental > Terrestrial > Soil > Wetlands | place: USA...
CGGCGGTCGGTGGCGCCGCAGCAGCGCTCGGTCCGGTGATCGGCGGACTGCTCGTCGCCGCTAGCTGGCGCTGGGTCTTCTATGTCAACGTACCGATCGGCCTGCTCGCGGTCGCGGTCGGCTGGATAAGGCTGCCGAACGTTCCCGGGCATCCCGTCAAGAAGCCTGACGCGCTCGGCGCCGGCCTCATCACAGCGGCCGTGGCGCTGCTCAGCCTCGGCCTTGTGCAGGGCAACGCCTGGGGCTGGGGCTCGGGACGCGTGATCATCGCTTTGGCGGCGGCGGCCGCACTCCTGCTTGCCTTCGTGGCGCGGCTGCTGCGCCACCACAACCCGCTGGTCGAGCCGAGCCTGTTCCGGGTTAAGGCGTTCTCCGGTGCGTCCGTGGTCGCGCTCACGTTTTCCTCAGCATTCGGCGCGATGCTGCTCTCGATCGTGCTGTGGATGCAGAACGTCTGGGGCTGGTCGGCCCTGCACACGGGCCTGGCATTCGCGCCGGGGCCGCTGATGGTGCCGCTCATGGCCATGCTGGTGACTGGGCGCCTGATCAAGCGCTTCGGGCCCGGGCCGGTGATCGGGGCAGGTGCGACCATCTACGCGCTCGGCGCGGCCTGGTGGACGCTGCGCGCCGGCCTTCATCCCGACTACCTCGGACAGGTACTTCCGGGCACGATCCTCACCGGTGCCGGTGTCGGCCTCACGATGCCAACCTTCATGGCCACCGGAGCCTCGTCGTTGCCGGCGCAGTCATTCGCGACCGGCTCAGCCGTCGTCAACATGCTGCGGCAGGTCGGTCTGGCCATAGGCGTGTCTGTGTTCGTGGCAGTCGTCGGCTCGCCAGCGAGCCCGGCCAGGGCGCTGACTGCTTTCGAGCGCGGCTGGACCGTAATCGCGATCATCGGCTTCGCCGCAGCGATAATCGGAGCTACCGCACTGCGGCGGCTCTCGCCAGCGCCTGCGCCTGCTCCTGCTCCTGTTCCTGTTCCTGCAGGCGGTCCACCGGAGGCGTCGGTGCGGCAGCCAGTTCAGAGTGAGGTCGACTGATACTGCCTGCCGGTCAGCGAGCCGCTAGCCGGATCATCATGCGCCCCATCGGGGAACGGCTGACGATTGCGCCCTCGGCCGGGCCTTATACCCGGCGCGCTAGGGTGAAGCGTGTGGCGCAGAGACTGGTAAGCGAGCGTCTTGTTCTTCGCGAATGGGAAGCCGGCGATGCTCCGGCCGCGCTCGGTTCCTACGGTGACGAGCAGGTCGCGCGGTGGCTGTCCCCGGCGATAGACCGTGTCCAGGACTCCGGCGCAATGCGCGCGCTGCTGGCGCGGTGGGTCGAGGAGGACGCAGGCATGCTGCCGCCGGCCGGTCACTGGGCGATTGAGCGCAGCGAGGACGGGCAGGTGGTGGGCGGAGCGAGCTTGCTGCCGTTGCACCCGGACGAGGAGTTCGAGATTGGCTGGGCCGTGCATCCGCAGGCCTGGGGTCACGGCTACGCGACCGAGTCGGGTCTGACTCTCGCGCGCTGGGCCTTCAGCCAGGGAATCGAACAGGTGATCGCGCTCGTGCGGCCGGCGAATGCGCGCGCTGAGGCGGTGGTACGGCGGATCGGCATGGAGTGGGTCGGTGAGACAGAGAAGTATCACGGCCTGCGACTCCAGGAATACCGGCTCCGGCCAGCAGACCTGCCCGACCTGCAACGCTAGCGAGAATGTGCCAGGGTGGCCCTCGCCAGCACAAGCGCGCTGCCGTCTGGTGACGCGTGGCGCCCTGGCACCAAGCCGCGAGCCGGATCGGTGTCAGACCCGGCCGCCGGAGATGCGGCCTCCACCAGGAGCAGCGCGACGTCGTCGTCGAGCTTGCGCCTGGCGTGCGCGAGTAGCCGGCTGAGCAGTTCGTCTGCAGCGGCCTGCAGGTCCGGGTGGCTCAGCGTGTCCAGGCAGTCTTCCAGCCGGAAGTACCGGCCGGCCCGGTCACGGGCCTCCAGCAGCCCGTCGGTGTAGAAGACGAGCCTGTCGCCGACGTTCACTGTGAAGGTCGACGACTGTAGGTCGGGATGCAGGCCCAGCGGGGTGGCATACACGGCAGGGGTGAGTGCCCGCAGATCGCCGTCCGCGGTCAGCCGCAGTGGCGGCGGGTGCCCGCAGACCACCAGATGAAGCCAGCCGTGCGGGTCGAACTCGGCAAACACGGCGGTGACGAAGTCCTCTTCGCCTGCCGCGCGCGTTACGGACCCGTCGACGGCCCTGGCGATCTCGGGCAGTTCCAGGCCGGGCTGAGCGCACGCGTCGCGGAAACTGGTCATTGCCACGCTAGCCAGGCGCACGGCCGGGAGGCCCTTTCCGCGGGTATCCCCGATGAGCCAGCGGGGGTGGCCCGGACCAGCCACGACATCGAGCAGGTCACCGCCGACCCGCGCCTCGGGCGAGGCGGAGACATACCGTGAGGCGAGCCGGCCTGCGGTGACGGTCGCGGGGACTTCGCGCAGTATCGCGCTTTGCGCCACTCTGGCGACGTCGCGAACCTGGGCGATTCGCCGCTGCGCAGCGGTCCGGAGGGCCGAGTTAGCGACAGCGAAACCCGCCAGCAGCAAGAGCACGCCCAGATGCGAGGCAACTACCCCTGGCCGGTCCAGCTGGTTCACGACGAGACCGACGCCAAGCAGCAGCGCCCATCCCGACAGCATCGCGGTGAGGAAAGGAGACAGCGCGAGCGAGGCCAGCAGCGGTCCGGCCGCCAGCCAGGCCGGCGGCATGATCCCAGGGCCGGTGAGATCCACCGCAACCGCGACCGCCCCGACGGCCAGGGCGAGCGTCAGCGTGAGCGCGCACCGCCAGCGATGGCCGTTGTACGCCGTGGCCTGACTTGCGCCACTGAGCTCGGCTCGGACGCTGAGCTCGCTGTGGCCCGCTGCCTTAATTCGGGCACTAACCTTGGTAATCGCGCTCACCAGGCCACCTTCCGGTTCTCGTATCTGGCCTAGGCACCACAGGATGACTGTGCGTGACGGCCTTCAGTGGTTACTGACCGCAAGCTCAGAGCTAGCGCAGAGCATGGAGGCTGACGTTCGGCTGAGCCTGGGGAGGCTGGAGCATTCTTCCAGCGGCCGGTCAGGTCCGGTGGCGATCATCGAGCCATGACGATCACGGTCACAACGCCATCGGAACCGGCCCAGCTGCTTGTCGTCGATGACGAGGAAACCATCCTCGAGCTGCTGTCGGGTTCGCTGCGGTTCGCAGGCTATGAGGTAGTCACGGCGGCAAGCGGAAGCGAGGCCGTGCGGGCTGCAGCCTCATCGCGGCCAGATCTGATCTTGCTGGACGTGATGATGCCCGACGGCGACGGCTTCGAGGCCGCGCGCCGGATCTTCGCAGCGGCACCGGATGTTCCAGTGATCTTCCTGACGGCGCGGGATGCGCTCGGCGACCGGGTGGCCGGTTTCGACATTGGCGCGGACGACTACGTCACCAAGCCGTTCAGCCTTGACGAGGTGCTGGCTCGTATCAGGGCGGTGCTGAAGCGCTCCCGGCACGGTGTGCCTAAGACCCGGCTGCGCATCGCTGATCTTGAGGTGGACGAGGCCGCGCACGAGGTCAGGCGGGCCGGCGCCGTCATCGAGCTGACGCCCACCGAGTACAGGTTGCTCAGGTTCCTGATGCTGAACGCCGGCCGAGTAGTCAGCAAGGCGCAGATCCTTGATCACGTCTGGGAGTACAACCCGGCCGGCGCGGGCAACGTTGTGGAGCCGTGCGTCAGCTACCTGCGCCGCAAGATCGATCAGCGGGAGCCGCACCTCATCCACACCGTCCGCGGATTCGGCTATGTCCTCCGCATCCCGCCCCCGTAAGACCGCCGCCGGGAGGGCGAACCCCGTGACGCTCGCGCCACATGGTGCCCGCGACGCGGCCATGGCGACTGCCGGGTGGCTGCGGGCAGCAGTGCGGGATGCCTCGCTACGCGTCCGGGTGATGGCCGCCGCGGCTGTCCTGGTAGCGGTGACGTCCCTGGTGACCGGCATTCTCGGCACGACGCTGTTGCGTGATTACCTGATCAGCAGGTCTGACACCCAGCTGCGTGACTTCGCCAAGGTCGCACGCCACAACGCAGGCCGGCCGGCCCTCCGGCCACCTGGCAACGGGCAGCAACTGCCCACGCAGTTCCTGGTCGAAGTGATCAACCAAGCGGGGAACGGCCGCGTAGTAGCCGGTCCGCTGCACCAGGCAACTGGCCCGCGGCTAACCGTTGCCCAGCTTCACGAGCTCGGCACGCCCTTTACGGTTCCTGCCGCCGGTCCTAAGGAGCAGTCCTGGCGGGTCCTCGTCCAGCAGATCCCCGGCGGGAGCCGCGAGATCGTTGGCTACACCCTGAACAATCTTGACAGCACAGTCAGCCGCCTCGAGGTAGCCGACGGGCTCGCCGGCGCCATCGCCGTCGTGCTCCTGGCCGGAATCGGCCTGCCGCTGGTCCGCGCCAGCCTGGCGCCGCTTCGGAGGATCCAGGAAACGGCAGCCGCGATCGCCGCCGGTGACCTGTCCCGCCGGATCGACCATCCTCCTGCGAAGACGGAGGTCGGGCGGCTCGCCGGTGCGCTCGACAGCATGCTCGCCAGAATCGAGGCGGCGTATCTTGCGCGAGCCGATGGTGAAGCGCGCGCCCTAAGGTCAGAAGACCGGATGCGGCGCTTTGTCGCCGACGCCAGCCACGAGCTGCGTACACCACTGACATCCGTCCGCGGCCTGGCCGAATACGGCCTGCAGCAGGGCGAAGCGGCGGGCACAACCGAGCTGCTGCGGATCATGACGCTGATCCAGCGTGAGTCCGGCCGGATGGGCCGCCTCGTCGAAGATCTGCTGCTGCTGGCACGGTTCGACGCCGACCTGCCCTTGCAGCGCCGGCCAGTGGACCTGGCGAGCATCGCGGCCGAAGCGGTGGCGCAGGCCAGGCTCGTCAATCCGGGCCGGCCGATCACGCTGGATGCGCCTGAGCCGGTTGTCGCCTGTGCCGATGGCGAGCGGATCCGGCAGGTGATCGACAACCTGATCGGCAACGCAGCCCAGCACACTCCTCCTGGGTCGCCGGTTCTGGTCAGCGTCTGTCATGACGGCGGGACCGCGCAGATCACGGTCACCGACCGCGGGCCCGGCATGACGGCCGAGCAGGCGGCCCACGTCTTCGAGCGCTTTTACCGCGCAGACGAGGCCCGCAGCAGGGCGCGCGGCGGCACTGGCCTCGGTCTGGCCATCGCCGCGTCACTGGCCGCCGCTCACGGAGGCGCGGTCACGGTCGACACGAAGCCCGGTCACGGCGCATCGTTCCGGGTGCGTTTGCCGGCCGCAGCGCAGTAGCGGACTGAGCGGCTCCACGGTTCGCTCTCAGCCTGCGCGCTAGGCCGGCCCTGGGCACGGCCACTTTCTAGGTAGCCGCAACGAGATCACAAGCCAGCCCCCGTTGACTGCACGTGGCTCGCCCGACCAGGCACCGGCTTCGCTCGGCGCAAGCCATGAAGACCGTCGGCTTACCAAGAGGAGGTACTACGTGATCCGTCGTTCGCGTGCCCGCTCGGCCACGCTCAGCGCAGTCGCGCTGGTCGCCGTGATGTTCGTGGCGGGCTGCAGTTCCAGTTCAGCCGGGTCGTCAGGTTCTGGCTCCAGCTCAACTTCTGGCAAAACGCAGAACTCTGCCTTCCGCAAGTGCCTGGAGCAGCATGGCGTCACGGCGCCATCTGGGAGCGGCTTCGGCGGTGGCTCTGGTGCCCCGCACCCACGGCCGACTGGATCGGCGTCTACGTCCTTCCAAAAGGCCATCCAGGCGTGCGGCGGGCTCCGCGGGGGCGGGTTCGGTGCCGGCTCTGGATCCGCGGGCTGACAACTCCTACGAGAGGAAACGACATGTTTGTTACTTACCTGCTGCGCGAACTGCGGCGGAGGATGCGGCAGGCGATCTTCATCGCTCTCGGGCTTGCCCTCGGTGTCGGCCTCGTCATTACCGTGACGGCGGCCGCATCCGGGGTCTCCGCCGGCCAGGGAACCGTGCTCAAGTCGCTTTACGGCGTCGGCACCGACATCACAGTGACGAAAGCGCCGACCGCGAGCTCTGGCGGCGGGCCGGGCTTCCGCTTCGGCGGCGGCAAGCGCACCAGCGTCAGCAGCAATGTTCTCGTCGGCGGCGGCCTCGGCACGCTGAAGTCCTCCGATGTAAGCACAGTAGCCAGCCAGAAGGACGTCTCCGCTGCCGTCGGCGCGCTGGTGCTCAATGACCTGAAGTTCTCCGGCAGCTTCAGCCCCGGCGGGAGCGGCGGAGGATCCGGCGGCCGGAGCGCAGGCGGGTCGGGGGCCTTCAACGCGAACTCGTTCACCGTGACGGGAGTGGATCCGGCAGATGACTCGCTGGGCCCGCTCGCTTCCGGCACGATCACGTCGGGCCACGGCATCACCAGCAGCGAGGCGAACAAGAACGTGGCCGTGATCGATTCGAACTACGCCGCGTCGGCCGGGCTCAAAGTTGGCTCGACCGTGAAGGTAGGCAGCGGGAAATTCACTGTCGTCGGCATCGTCCGTGCCGCGCAGGGCGTCACTGACTCGGACGTGTACATACCGCTGGCCCGAGCACAAGCTCTGGCCAGCATGCCGAGCGAAGTGAACACCATCTACGTGTCAGCTGCCAGCGCGACGGACGTGAACGTGGCCGCGAGCGCCGTGTCTCGCGCCTTGCCCGGTGCGACCGTCACCACCTCTAGCGACCTGGCCAGCCAGGTGACCGGATCGCTGTCCAGCGCATCCACGCTAGCCAGCAGCCTGGGCAAATGGCTGGCGGTGGTGGTACTGGCGGTTGCCTTCGGGCTGGCCAGCATTCTCACAGTTTCTGCGGTGACGCGCCGCGTCCGGGAATTCGGCACGCTCAAAGCGATGGGCTGGACAAGCCGCCGCATCATCAGGCAGGTCATGGGCGAGTCCCTGGTCATCGGCGTTGTCGGCGGCGCCGTCGGGGTCGCCATCGGCTACGCCGCCGCAGCCGTTGTGCAGGCAGTGGTGCCGCCGCTCACCGCGACCACTGGCACCGCGAACCAGCACCCCGGCGGACTCGCGCGGCCGGCAGCCGCCGCCGCACACACCGTCTCGGTCCACCTGAGCGCTCCGGTCAGCGTCAGCGCAGTCGCGCTTGCCGTCGCGCTCGCGATCGCCGGCGGCCTCATCGCCGGGTCGTTCGGCAGCTGGCGGGCCGTCCGGCTGCGCCCCGCCGCCGCTATGACCCGCGTCGTGTAAACCGAGCGCCCGACCACGACCAACTGCCTGCCCGGCAGGCAAGTCAGCGATTAAGCGAAGGGATATCAATGTACGAGTTGAGCGGCGTCACCAAGGATTACCCGAAAGGCCGCAGCACGGTCCACGCGCTCCAGGGCGTGGACCTGGTGATCGAGGACGGTGACTGGCTGGCGATCCAGGGGCCGACTGGCCACGGCAAGAGCACGCTGCTGCAGATCCTCGGCGGCCTGGACCGCCCCACCTCTGGGTCTGTCCTGCTGACCGGCCGTGACCTGGCGAAGCTCAGGGAGAAGGAGATCACGAAGGTGCGGGCCATTTCGATCGGCTTCATCTTCCAGACCTTCAACCTCATCCCCACTCTCACCGCACAGGAGAACGTGGAGACGGCTCTCGTCCCGCTCGGCGTCAGTCCGGGCGACCGCAAAGAGCGCGCCAGCCAGGCACTCGCGGACGTTGGCCTGCGCCAACGGACCCGCCATCTGCCCTCCGAGCTGTCCGGCGGTCAGCAGCAGCGCGTCGCCATTGCCAGAGCCCTGGTCAAGCGTCCGGCCGTGCTGCTCGCCGACGAACCGACGGGCAATCTCGACGAAGGCACCCGCGACGAGATCATGGGGCTGCTCGGCCGGCTATGGCGCGAACGCGGCTTGACGATGGTGATGGTGACTCACGACTCATCAGTGGCCAAGCGCGCCCAGCGAATCGGGCTGATGCGAGACGGCAAGCTCACCATACGGCCAGCCGAAAACGGCGACTGCAGCGCCGCCGGTCCGCGGCACGCGCTCCCCACCGCGCTCACGAGTCTGGACTGACTGCTATGGACTGACTGGGCCGGGATCCGCGAGGCGGAAGCTCACTGTGACCTCCAGGCCGCCCTCCGGTCTTGCCTCCGCTGCGATGGATGCACCGTGGGCAGTGGCGATGGAAGCCACGATTGCCAGGCCGAGTCCGTGGCCTGAGTCGTGGCTCGTTCGCTCGTCGTCGATCTGCTGGAAGGGCTGGAACAGCCGGTCGACGTCGCCGGGCGGGACCACGGGCCCGGTATTGGAGATCGACAAGCACGCCGACCCGGCGGCCGCTCCGGTCACGACCCGGACGCGGCCGCCGCTGAGGTTGTGCCGGATGGCGTTGTCGACGAGATTCGTCACGAGGCTGTCGACCAGGTTCGCATCCCCGGCTGTGACCGCGCGAGCCAGGCTGGCGTCCACGTGCACCCCACGGTCCGCGGCGGCCGTGCTTCGGGACTGGACGATCCGGCGCGTGACCCCGGCGAGGTCGACTGGCTCCCGCTTCCGCAGCCCGCGCTGACTGACCGCGAGCGTCAGCAGCGCGTCAATGAGACGTTCTTGCTCCTTGCCGATCGCCAGCAGCTGATTGCAGGCAGACCGGAGCGAGTCAGCGCTGGCAGCCGGATCGGCGAGGGCCACCTGGATGACCGTCCGCTCCGCTGCCAGTGGACTGCGCAGCTCATGAGAGGCGTTGGCAACGAAGTGCCGCTGGGAGTCGAACGCGGCTTCCAGGCGGGCGAACAGGTCGTCCAGCGTGTTCCCAAGTTCCCGGAACTCCTCGTAGGAGTCACCGAGGCTCAGCCGCTCGTCCAGGTTGCTTGCGGAGATTGCCCGCGCCGCGGCCGTTATGGCACGCAGCGGCCGCATCGCGCGGTCGGCCACGAGCCAGCCCGCCGCGACGGACAACACGGCCAGGACAGCGAGGGCGATGCCCGAGTACAGCAGGACTTCCGGCAAGTTGGTGACGGACACCGAATGGCCGCCGCCGCCAGCTCGAGGTCCGTCGCCTGTTGCCCGAGCGGCAGAACTGAAGCTCACCAGCGGCAGGTCGGCCAGCACCAGCACGGCGATGCCCGAGCACAAGAACAAGCTCGCGTACAGCAGCGCAAGCCGGGCCCGCAGCCTCGGCCAGGATTCTGGCCGCGTCATGGCTCGCTGATCCGGTATCCGCCTTCGCGAACGGTGTCGATAACCGGCGGCTCGCCCAGCTTGGCCCGCAGCCGGCGGACCGTCGACTTGACGGCGGTGGTGAACGGATCCGCCGCCTCGTCCCACGCGCGCTCGAGCAGTTCCTCAGCCGAGACCACCCGGCCGGCCGAGGCTAGCAGGCACTCAAGGACCGCGAACTCCTTCGGGCTTAGATCCAGCCGCCGCCCTGAGCGGAGTGCCACCCGCCGGCTCGGATCCAGAACGAGATCTCGGCGTTCCAGCGTGGGCGGCAGCGCAGGCGCCGCGCGGCGTCCGAGTGCCCTGATCCGGGCAACGAGCTCGGCGAAGTCGAACGGCTTGGGCAGGTAGTCGTCGGCACCCAGCCCCAGGCCGTCGACCCGCTCCTGGACTGTGCTGGCGGCGGTGAGCATCAGCACGCGGCTTCCCGAGCCCGAGGCCACGATCTGCCGGCAGACTTCATCACCGTGCACTCGCGGCAGGTCGCGATCCAGCACCACGACGTCGTAGCGAGTGACGCCGAGGTGCTCCAGCGCCTTGCTGCCGTCTAGGACAACGTCAACGGCCATACCCTCGCGGCGCAGTCCGGCGCCGATCGCGGCGCTGAGCGCCCGGTGATCTTCAGCAATCAGCACTCTCATCGTCCTGAGACTCCTTCGCCGCGCCCTCGCCATCGTGCCAGACCGGCGGTGTCAGCCGGGTGTCAGCGGATGACACCGGCCTGACACCGCCGATCGCGTACACCAGTCCCTGACCAGGTGTCAGGGCAGCGGCGGAAAGGCGACCACAGTGATCGAAGCAACCCCGGCGGCGATCCAGGCCTGCGGGCTCGGCAAGCGCTATGGCCGGCGCTGGGCCCTGTCGGACTGCACGCTGACGATCCCGGCGGGCCACGTTGTCGGGCTTGTCGGCCCCAATGGCGCGGGCAAGACCACGCTGCTGGGCCTGGCGGCGGGCCTGCTCGCGCCTACTGCCGGAACGATCAGCGTCCTCGGCGCTCGTCCGGCTGCCGATGCAGGGCAGCTTGGCCGGGTCGGCTTCGTCGCGCAGAACACGCCCGTCTATCCCGGCCTGTCGGTCGCCGGGCACCTAGGCATGGGCAGCGCTCTCAACCCGCGCTGGGACGCCGCTGCCGCACGGCGCCGCGTCGAGCAGCTCGGCCTTGATCCGCGTCAGCGGGCCGGCCGGCTCTCCGGCGGCCAGCGCGCCCAGCTCGCGCTCACCCTCGCTATCGCCAAGCGACCAGACCTGCTCATCCTCGACGAGCCGGTAGCTAGTCTCGATCCGCTTGCGCGCCGAGAGTTCCTTTCGACGGTGGCGGATATCTCCGCCGCGCACGAAATGACCGTCGTGCTTTCCTCGCACCTGGTCGCGGACCTGGAGCGGATCTGTGACTACCTGATCGTGCTTGTTGCTTCGCGGCTACGGCTAGCCGGCCCGATCGGCACATTGCTCGCCGCCCACAGCCAGCTCAGCGGGGCACCACAGCCAGCTGGATCGCTAGACGACCTGGTCGTCACCTGCATCAGCGGCGCCCTGCCGGATGACCGCGGACCGGAGGAACTCCGATGATTCAGTTCAGCTTGCGCATGACGCGCGTGCAGAATTTCACGGCTGCCGCTGCGATAGCCGTCGTGGCCATCGTTGCGGCCATCACCGGGCCGCACCTCGCCCAGCTTTATGCGACGACCGTCGGCGCATGTGACCGGCGCAGCGCGTGCGTCGTTGCGGCATTCGCCAGCCAGGACAGCACGCTGCGACTGTGGCTGGGCGTGCTAGTGGTCGTCGTTCCCGGTCTGGCCGGCATGTTCCTGGGTGCGCCGCTGGTCGCGCGCGAACTGGAAGATGGCACGGTCAGCCTGGCGTGGACGCAGAGCGTCACCCGGGCCCGGTGGCTTATCGTCAGGCTCCTCGTTACGGGCCTGGCGAGCGTCGCCGTCGCGGGTCTTGTCAGCCTCATCGTCACCTGGTGGGCCAGCCCCATGGACCGAGCCGGGATGAACCAGTTCGGCTCATTTGACGAGCGCGGCATCGTGCCTCTTGGCTACGCGGCATTCGCCTTCACGCTGGGAGTGGTGGCCGGCGCCCTGGTTCGCAGGACGATCCCGGCGATGATGCTGACGCTCGTCGGTTTCGTAGCTGCCCGGCTCGCCGTCAAGATCTGGCTCCGGCCTTTCCTGATCACCCCCCTGACGAGATCGCTAGCGCTCGCCCCAGGCTCCACTGGCTACGGGTCGAGCGGGTACTTGCCGATCGCCCCGCCCGCCACACTGCAGCCCAACCCGCCCGACATCCCGAATGGCTGGATCACGTCGATCGGAGTCGTCAGCAACCACGGGGGCGCCAGGCTCACCGCGACCGAGCTGGCAAGGTTCTGCCCTGGTATCAACAGTGGCCGCGGATCGGCCGGCGGCGGGCTCGGCCACGTCCGGGCACCGCAGAGCGTAGTGAACGGGCTGCACGACTGCGTCGCCAGAGTCGGCACGAGGTTCCATGAGCTGGTGTCCTACCAGCCGGCCAGTCGGTACTGGCCGCTCCAGTGGTACGAGCTGGCGATCTTCCTAGCGGCTGCCGTCGTCCTCGCGGCGGCGTGCATCTGGCGGGTCCGCCGCATCGGCTGACCTGGCCAGCCAGGTGAGGGTACCGAGCGCCTGGCGGAGGTCGTGGCTTCCCGACGACGGCGAACTCGAAGTCCTGGTGTGCCTTGGCGTCCAGTGCCAGCGGCAGGCGGATGCGTCCGTCCGCGACCATGCGCCGCACCTCGGCGCGGCTCACGCGAAGTCCCAGCATGAGCAGCCGTTCGACGCGGACCGGGGCCGGCAGCTCGAAGCTGACATGGACCCTTACGGGTGCGGGGTCGTCCGGCGAGTAGAAGGGCGTGTCCGTCTGGAGTTCCCAGGTGCCGGCCCAGTCGAGGCGGTATCCGTTCTTCGCGGCGAGAGACGCGCTCATGATTAACTCGCGGACAACGGCCGGGTCGTTGGTCTCGTACGCGAGCAGGAGTGCGCGCTCCAGGGACCGCACGTTCACGCGTTCGTGCACGGGCACCTTCGAGGACCGGCCGCATACTGCGCAACACAGCAGCAGCCAGACGTCGAGGAGCTTGCCGTTCGCGTTGACGCGGAACTTGCCTGACGGGTTGTGACGCGCGCCGGAACAGTCGATGCAGGGCTTAACGACGGCGGGCAGGCCGCATTCGCGCACGGCCCAGAGCGCCTTGCGGTCGATATTCATGGGGGTCGCCGATTTCAGGCTTCAGTTGGAGCTCACGCGGGCGAGGCCGCGGCTCCGGGGATCTGGGCGGGTGCACACGAGAGCGCGGGTCGCCGCACCGGGGCCGAGTCGTCAGGCTCCGGGTTCGATCGCGCGGCAGGTCAGCTGCGGGTACGTGGCAACGCTCACAGATCCATGCGGCGCATCGTGTACGACGCGGCGAGCCTCAGGCAACTGGTTTTCGCCTGGCTGTGCCAGGATTGACGGCAGATGCCTAGAACGGAGGGGTTCGTGATGACGCAGCGGATTTGCGTGACCGGTGCCAACGGGCTGGCTGGCAAGGCGGTAGTCAGGGAACTGCGCGAGCATGGGTACGACGTGGCGGCGACCGACATCGTGACCCGGTCCGGGGATGACTGGACCGGGCTCCGCGCGGACCTCACCGACTACGGGCAGGCGGTCGAGGCGCTCACCGGAGCGGACGCTGTCGTGCACCTTGCGAACATCCCCGCACCTGGCCTGACGACCCCGGCAGTGACCTTCAACGCGAACATGGCGATGAACTTCAACGTCTTCCACGCGGCGGCGAACCTGAAGCTGAGCCGCGTCGTGTGGGCCTCCAGCGAGACCACGCTTGGCCTGCCGTTCGACGTGCCACCTCGGTACGCGCCAGTGGACGAGGACCACTATCCGGTCCCGACCTCGACGTATGCCCTGTCGAAGGTGGCCAGCGAGACGATCGCCGCCCAGATCGCTCGCTGGTCCGGCATTCCGTTCGTCGCGCTGCGCTTTTCCAACATCATGTCGCCCGACTGGTATGACGAGTTCCCGGACTTCTGGGACGACCCGCAGAAGCGGAAGTGGAACCTGTGGGGTTACGTCGACGAGCGGGATGTGGCACTGTCGTGCCGCCTTGCCCTTGAGGCTGGCGAAGAACTGGTCGCCGGGAGCCCGTCGTTCATCATCGCGGCGGCGGACACGGTAATGAACCAGCCCTCGCTGGACCTGATGGCGTCGGTATTCCCTGGCGTTCCGGTGGCCGGCCCGGTGGGGGAGTTCGGCACGCTGCTGTCGATCGACCGCGCCCGGAAGGAACTCGGCTACGAGCCGCGGCACTCATGGCGTGATCACGTATCCAGCTAAGGCGCGACGTCGCGGGCGGCATCGGCGCTCGGATGACCGCACAGCCGGGGCGTCAGTACCTTGCGGTGGTGGAAGCGGCCGAGCAGCCAGACCGCCACGACCGCGCCGGCCAGCGGCGCAACCAGATAGGCGGTAAGGAACCCGAATTGTCCGGCGAAGACGGCCGGACCGAACTGGCGGGCCGGGTTGACGCATCCGCCGGTGACGGTGCCAAGGCCGGCAATTGCCGCGCCGATGAGGCCTCCGACCAGCCACGGAACGCGCGGTGCAAGCCGTTGCACTGACAGGAAAACGCCGACGAGCACGATAATCGCGGCCATGCTGGCGCCCTCTACTCCGAAGACCATGCCGTTCGACCAGCCTCGTGCCGGCCGTAGAGCGGCATAGCTGACCGGGGGCATGGCGACCGAGGGCCCCCACACGGTACGCGCTAGCAGCACGCCAAGGAGGGAGCCGGTCAGCTGAGCGGCCCAGTAGAGCAGGACGCTCCGTCCGGGGAAGACCCCCAAGCGCCACATGGCCAGCGATATGGCGGGGTTTAGGTGCCCGCCGGACGCATGACCAAGCGGGCTGAGGATTAGCCCCGCGAGCAGCAGACCTACTAGGACGCCGACGAGCAGCAGCTCAAGGTGGATTCCGGGGATCGCACGGGAAACCGGTGATGCGCCGATGACCCAGCGCACCGCGGTGGCAACGCCGAATAGCAGCGCGGTGGTCAGGACCGCTTCATACCCGCCGTTCCGCAGCCGCTCGCTCAGTGGCGGCAGCGGGGGAGCCCGATCCTGATCACCGGAACTGGCCGGCCGGCCGCGCACCGCCACTCGATGACCTGTCGTCCGATTCGCTATATTCCGTCGTGCTGTACGGCCGCCCTGCATAACAGCGTGCACGCTGTGTGACCAAGCTAACACGGCGTGCGCAGCGGCTGCGCTGGCGCCCATGGGCACGTTCCCTTAGCAGATGGCATAGGTGAGCTGCACCTGTCTGGCACGAGGCTCCCAGCCATATGGAGGCGCTATGACCACGGCTCCGCGAGTACTGGGCGCACTTCGCCCGGCGGCTCGTCTCCTCACCGGTTCCACCTGGCGCTGGGCAAATTCCCGCGGCTATCCGCCCTGGTCCTGGCCGGATCCATGATTCCCACGACGCTGGCCGCTCACCGAGTTGGCCTAGCACTGGCTGCCGCATGGGGGGATAGGGATCCGCGGATGGGGAAAGAAGACAGCTGATGTCGGGTGGTACCGCTGACCGCTGGGGCCGACTGCTCCTGACCCCAGGCTCCCTGGTGGCGGAGGCCCGGCGGTATCCAGAAGGCCGGACTGTCGCGGGGGAACTGTGATGGCAGGCACGGTGGATGACGCCATGGTGGCGACGCTGAGAACTGGGTGCGCCGGGTCTACGGGATTCCTGTCGACTCGCTGAACAGGTTCACCGGCGCGCTGCGCCGCGAGGGCACTATCAGCTGGGGGCCGCCATGAAGCTTGTAGCTATAGGTGCACATCCCGACGACATAGAGCTTGGCTGCGCTGCGCTTATCAAGAAGGTAACCGAACTTCAGCTGGCCGAGGTCTACCTGATCGTGCTCACTGACGACGGCAAGGCGAAGATCCGGCGGCGCGAGGCACTCAACGGGGCGCGCTCGATGGGCGTACCTAAGCGCCGAGTGTTCTTTGCCGGCATGCGGGATGGTCAGGTGCGGGTATCAGGCCCGTCTGTCGAGCGGATCCGGCGCATAGCCGCAGGATGGGGAATCGCGCCTGACGTGATCATTACTCACACTGAGGCCGACTCCCATAACGATCACGTCGAAGCGAGCAGAATAGCCCACGCGGCCTTCAGGCAATGCGCCTTCCTGCATTTCTCGATACACCTGTCCGCCGAACTCGACCGGTTTGAGCCGCGCCTTTACATTGACCTGGCGCAGGACTCGCTGGAGTCCAAGGCAGCCGCTATCGCGTGTCACGGCTCGCAGGAGAATCGCCTGAAGGGCGTAGACCTGACGATACACGAGCAGATCCTCGGCAACTCGGCGGGGCTAAAGCGCGTCGAGGCGTTTGAGGTACGTCTCCCGGGTCAGGACCATTCCTCGGCGAAGGACCTCCTGGCGCTCAGCGACTCGCCATTTCACAGGTTCTGGCTCCCCATCATGGCCGGCGAGCCCATCACTATCTTCCGCGAGGGTTACTCACAGCCAGGGGCTCCGATTGACTGGCCGACGGGCCACGAGAACGCCGGCCGGGAGACCCTGCGGCAGGCGTTCAACGAGCGATGGCTGCCCAGATCTCCGTTGCGCGAGCGGGCTTCCGAAGAAGCAGATGTGATGGCGAGCCTGAACGGCGACAGCGTCGTGCTGGTAGGCGGGCCAGTTAGCAATGTAGCGGTGCGCAATATCTACAATCGCATGCGCGGAACAGTCTGGGCCATTGACTATGACGTGCCGCGCAGCGAACCAGCGTATCTCTCTAATCGAGAAACCGGGGTACGCCATTACCCGCGTTTCGCCGGATCCGATTCGGTCCAAGTCGATTATGGGATTCTCTCGAGAGTCACGAACCCATTCAGCCCGAAGCGAAAGATTGTATGCGCGGCAGGTGCCACCGGGCTTGCCACGCGCGTCGCGCTTGAGCTGCTGGCAGAGGTTAATCCATCCGGACTAGTCGCGAGTCACTTCGACAGCGAAAAGGACACTCAAATGGCTTTCTCGGTCGACGGTGAACGCGGACAGGTAAAAGTTCTCGACGTTCATTACGGTAAGTAGCGGATATGCCCAGTCGGACACGGCTAGTTCTGGTAAGCGGACATGCGTTTGGTAACGCAGCGTTCGCAGGCATCCTTTCGTCAGATGCGTTTCTCGAGGGCCGTCTCGAGGTACCGGCGGTTATCGGCTTGCGAGCGGAGCAGGCGGGCAAGACTGTGGGCTACCGCTCGCTCGCGCCACTGGCAGCTGAGCACGAGCTGCAGTACCTGGATGCTCCGGATGGCCGGCTCATGGGCCTTGCCGGACTGATGCGGAGTATCCGGCCGCACTACCTTCTGGTGATCGGCTGGTCATCGCTCGTTTCCCCTGAGGTGCTGCGCATCCCGGCTGAAGCCGCAGCGCTGACGAGCGATGGGCGTGCAGAGGGGGTCGGCTGCATCGGAATGCATCCGACGAAACTCCCGGAGGGCCGCGGGCAGGCGCCGATACCGTGGACGATCATCAAGGGCCTCAGCCGCACGGCACTTAGTGTCTTCTTCCTCGAGGAGGCGGCGGACACAGGCCCGGTTATCGCGCAGTACCCCGTCGAGGTGAGCCCGCGGGAGACCGCGACCTCACTTTTTTACAAGATGGAGCACGCTCACTTCCGTGCGGGCCTCGAGCTCGCGGCCGGGCTAGCGGACAGATCGGTGACAGGTAGCAAGCAGGACGACTCCGCAGCATCCCGCTGGCCCAAGCGGAGGCCAGCGGACAGTGAGCTGACCTCGGCCATGACATGTGACGAGGTCGACCGGCAGGTACGCGCGTTGCTCGGGCCGTATCCGCGTGCGTTCGTGACCTTTGGCAGCAGCCAGATACCTGTTCGCGGCGTGGTGCCACTGGGTTCACCGCTGTCGCCTCGTCAACTTGGCCCGGACGCCGATGGCTCACTGCTGCCATTCCGCTGCGCCGACGGCATGGTCGGCCTGATCCCGGACTCGAGCCATGGGGTGGCGCCCGCCGAGGCCACCCAGCGGGCGGGCGAGGGACAGGAGCGCGAACTGCGCGGAGCCGCGGACTGAGGGCCGGGACCGCCGTGCGCGGTGCCGTGAGCCCTCACTGGGAGGTAGTGGCGGATTCGGTCAGCCAGGCGACGACCGCGCGTTCGTGCTTGCCGGAGGCCGCATCCAGCGGGGTCTCCCCGGACCATGGGGCGCGCCAGTTGATATCCGCGCCGCGTCCGGCCAGGTAGCGGGCGGCCTCAAGCTGGCCGGCGCGGCATGCGTTCCAGAACGCAATGGCGAGCTCTTCGCCGTCGGGCAGCGGGGTCGCCGTCGCCAGTTCGGTGACGAGCGGCA
>Ga0335075_10006850_pt1 | contig 17594 bp, 19 predicted proteins | sample Lox_Sample_24_FD_206723 | JGI IMG/M metagenome (GOLD analysis project Ga0335075, IMG submission 206723) | Soil microbial communities from Loxahatchee National Wildlife Refuge, Florida, United States - Lox_Sample_2.4 | ecosystem: Environmental > Terrestrial > Soil > Wetlands | place: USA...
ATGATTCCATTTCGGGTTGCAGCCCCACTCAACGAAGAACTCCTACAGATTGCACTGGCGTCAAAGGAGGAATTTCCCCAGGTGAAATGACCACAATTCTGGGAATGAATGGCTCCAGCAGGCGGCGAAGGTAATATCGTCCGGGCGAAGAGCAGAGCAGGACGGGCGGCGCGGAGCTGATTTCTTTCCCGAAGTTTGTGCGCAGGCCGTCCAGTATCCGGCGCGCCAAAGAGAGCTGTTGAGGCGTGGAAGTGGCCTGATTCGGTTGAAGGTTCGAGCCACGCAGGCACTCCTCTTCAATTGCGGAGTCGAGAGTCACGACCCTCAGTTCTCCATCGTTATTCAGGAGAGGACGAATCAACGATCGTCCCAAAGCATGGCGTACCGCTTCCACCAATGCTATTGGATTTTTGTTAAACGACGACGCTTCCAGCAGCGTTTCAAGAATGGTCCCGAGGTCGCGTATGGATACCTGTTCCCTCAGTAACTGTTGCAGAACCTTCTGTACTTCGCCCAGCGTCATGAGCTTTGGAATCAGCTCATCCGCGAGCTTCGGGTGAGAATCGCTGAGGCGATCGATCAGCCTGCGGGTTTCGTGCCGGGACAAAAGTTCATGGGCATTTTGCCTGATCACCTCCGCAAGGTGAGCCGCCAGAACAGACGTCGGATCCACAACCGCGTACCCGCCCGCAATTGCTTGACCCTGGGTTTGGGGAGAGATCCACTTTGCTGGCACGTCGAAGGCCGGGTCGCGCGTGTCCTGACCGGGCAAATCAGGCGCATCGGCATTGGAACTGATCGCCAGCAGGCAATCCCGGCGCAGTTCCCACCGTGCGATCTCGACGCCTCGCAGATAGATAACATATTCGCGATCTTTAAGCGAGAGGTTGTCTGTAATGTGGATTGAAGGAACAAGGAATCCCAACTGCTGGGCCAGATTCTTGCGCATCGACTTCACACGGTTCAACAACTGACCGCCCTGCTTGGCGTCGACCAGGGGGACTAACCCCATCCCTACCTCGAGCATGACTTCATCGAGTTTGAGGACCGCGTCCATCGGATCCGGCGCAGTGGTGGCAGCGGCACCGCCGGCGGAGACAGGCTTTGTCGCCGGCTCCAGCTCTTCTACGTCGTCTTTGATGATTTGCGGTTTCATCTTCCAGGCCGCATACATGACCACGGCGGCGAGAGAGAAGAATGAAATCTTGGGCAAGCCCGGAATCAACGCCAAAGCAGCTAAGGCGCCGCCTGCTATCCATAGCAAGCGTGGACTGTTGAATAACTGCCGGCCGACATTTATGCCCAGAGACTCCTTGGAAGCCGCCCGGGTGACCACAATGCCACCTGCGACGGAAACCAGCAGAGATGGCAGGATGGTCACCAGTCCGTCGCCGACAGTGAGAATGGTGTAGGTTTTCAGAGCTTCCTGGAAAGGCACTCCGTGCTGAAACACGCCGATGAGGAAACCGGCAATGATGTTGATAGCCATGATCAGGATGGTGGCTATTGAGTCGCGCTGGCTGAATCTGGCCGCGCCGTCCATGGCCCCGCAGAACTCGGCTTCACGCGCAACCCGCTCTCGGCGCGCGCGAGCCTGAGCCTCGTTGATGATACCGGCATTCAGATCGGCATCGATGGCCATCTGCTTTCCGGGCATGGCGTCGAGAGTGAAGCGGGCCGTCACTTCGGCTGTGCGCACGGCGCCATGGCTGATGACCAGAAATTGGATGGCAATCAGGGCCAGGAACAGGACGAAGCCGACAATGTAGTTGCCCCCAACGACAAATTGGCCAAAGGCTTCGATTACCTTTCCTGCGGCAGCGGTTCCCTCATTTCCATGGAGCAGAATCCGGCGCGTAGCGGCCAGGTCGAGTGACAGGCGAAGCAAGGTAAGTAACAGTAGCAGACTAGGAAAGACGGAGAATTGAACCGGACGCAAGACCTGGATAGCGGTGAGAAGGACGAGGATCGATGTAGTGATACTGATCGTCAGCAGCAGATCGAGGGCAAAGCTGGGCAATGGCACCAGCATGACGAAGACCATGGAGACCGCGGCCATGGGCGCAATCCACTCACCGGATCTGCGAAGCAGAGCCGCCAGTTTTGCCGTCACGACCTGGCCTCCGCATGCATCATTTTCTGACCGGAAGCGTTTCTCGAGCTGCGTTCTGCCGCCGCCTTACGGAGTTCCGCCTCGGCGCGGAATACCAGGGCGAGAAGCTCGGCTACCGCCTGGTACAACGCTGCCGGGATCGAATCGCCGACTTCCACGCTTTTGTAGAGGGTTTGTGCGAGGGATTTGTTCTCGACCAGCATGATTCCATGATCGCGGGCCATTTGCTTGATCTTTTCCGCGAGCAGATTCAGGCCCTTGGCGACGACGACCGGGGCAGCCATGTCCAACTCGTAGCGCAGAGCGACTGCATAGTGTGTCGGATTCGTGACAACCACGGTGGCCGTGGCAGTGGCTTTCAAAGACCATTTCTTGCGCATGGCTCTCTGCATGCGCCGGATGCGCGATTTGATGACCGGGTTACCCTCGGTCTCTTTGTGTTCTTCGCGCACCTCCTGCTTTGTCATCTTCAGATCGCTGCTCATCTTCATAGCAGTGAACATGTAATCGACTGCGGACCACAGCAGCAGGACAATGCCTGCCTTCCAGGTCAAGGCAACGATCATGCCCCCGGTCAAAGACGCGAACATCCGCAGGCCCAGGCTGGAAGCGTGAGCCATGATGAGCCAATGATCGCGGATGGAGTTGATCGCGAGCCAGAGAATCGCACCGAACGGCAGCAACGATTTCAACAGATTGCTCAGCCCGAGGGGAGAGAAGATCTGACCCAACCGATTCACGGGATTGAAGCGATCGAACTTTAAGGCGAGGGCGCCGGGAGCAAAATTGAAGCCGCCTTGCGCTAATCCGGAAACTACAGAAAGCGCCATACCGGCAAGCAGCACGGGAATAATCCAACGCATCACCTCGATCGCGCTCCAGAAGAGCAGCGGACCGCCAGGGTCGATATTGCCGGTGGAGGCAATATAGAAGCTGTTGCGATAAAAGGCAGTCCAATGATTGATGGAGTCGGACGTCATGAGCGCCAAAACTCCGGCCATGCCGGCAAGGGCGAGAACCGCCGGAAGCTCACGGGAACGCGCAAGTTGACCCGATTCCCGGGCTTTATTCCGCCGCCTCGGTGTCGCGCGTTCTGTTTTGCTACTGTCAGCCATTTGTGCCTATCGAGCCAGATGAAGTAGATGATCGGATGTGACCATCGAGCGGAAAAAGAATGTCTCGAAAAGAACCGGCCAGTATTTCAGCGCCGAAATCAGTACCAAAATACCGAGAACGCTCTTGACCGCCGGCCCTAAAAGAATCAGCGGCAGTTGTGGAGACGCTTTGCCCAGAAGCCCCAGGGCAATATCGGCGAAGAGGGTGGCGCATAGCACAGGCGCAGCAATCTGCACGCCGATGGTGAAGACACTGGCGCCTGCTTTCAATAGCTCCGCTAAAAACGAACCCGCAAAATGACCGGAAGCAGGCGGAAGGTACTGGAAGCTGCGCGCCAGGGCGCTCATGATCCACAGATGGACATTGAGACGCAGGAAGATCAGTGTGACGATCACCTGATGAAACGTAGCCACAACGGTCGAGTCCACCATCGTTTGCGGGTCAAGAATATTAATCAGCGAATAACCCATCTGTACGCTCAGGATCTGTCCGGCCATCTGCACACCGTCGAACACAATGTTGGTTGTAATTCCAAGGGCAATCCCGATGATCAATTCGCTGAAGGCCATCATGGGCCACTGACTCGGCGCCAGGCGGGGCAATCCGGGAGCAACGACCGGATACAACAGCGCGGTCAGGGTTATCACGATGAAAGCTTTCATACGCGCAGGTACGACAGCGCTGCCAAAAAAAGGCGCGAAGAGCATGATGCCGGTAAGACGAATACCGATGGTTAGAAACTCACCCAGTATCTCGATCAGAGAGAGGTTCATTTATTCCAGGACCTGGTGAAAGTCAGCCAACAGGTTGATGGTGTAATGGGCCAGGTGACGCCACATCCAGGGCATAAGCAGAAAGAGGGCCGCTCCGGTAACCAGGAGCCGGGGCACGTGTGACAAAGTCTGATCCTGTAGAGATGTGAGCACCTGCAGGATGTTGACGGTAAGGCTGGCGACGATGGCCACGGCCAGAATCGGACCAACGATGATGACCACTTCCTGCAACATGAGCCGGGCCATCGAAACAACCACATCTATACCCATCAGGTGAAGCTCCTCATGAGCGCGCCGATAAGAAGGTGCCAGCCGTCAACCATGAGAAACAGCAGCAACTTCAACGGAGTGGAAATGACGACAGGGGGCAACTGCATCATGCCGACAGAAGTGGTAATCGATGCGACCACCATGTCTACGACCAGAAAGGGCAAAAAAAGGACGGCGCCGATTTGAAAGCCCGCCTTTAGCTCAGAAAGGATGTAAGCGGGCAGCATGATGCGAAAGGAAACATCGCTGATGTTTTCCGGCCGAGGCTCCTTCGCCATCTGCAGAAATAATGTGACATCCTTTTCACGAACAAAATGGGACATGAATTCTCGCAAGGGTATGGTTGCGCGGGAGAGCGCGTCCATGGCGGTAATCTGACCTTCCTGCAGCGGCATGACCGAGTCGCGATAAATGATTTCGCCCACCGGCTGCATCAGGAAAAAGGTCATCACCAGCGATAGACCGATCAGCGTTTGGTTGGAAGGTGTTGTTTGCAGTCCCAGCGCCTGCCTCAGGAAATGAAACACAATGAGCAGACGCGCGAAGGGCGTCATGCAAATCAGCATGGACGGAATGAGGGTCAGGAAGGTCATCAGGACCAGGATGGTCCACTGCATCGAACCGCCCCCCAGACCCGTGATACGCAGTTCGTTCGGATTGGACGACGCAATTTGATACGGTTCAAAAACTGTTGCAATTAGCCCTGGCCTCGCCATCGAGAATTCGGCCATTGTTGCAGTGACTGCTCTTGGCGTTTTCGGCAAGGTCAGCGTCTCTCCCCGGTGAAGTGCCGGACAAAGCACGAGCGAAAGGAACATGGGGGCAAGTGCGGCCGTTCTCAAGAGAATTCCTCGACTTGTTCCGGTGTGTGCTTGCCGTTTTGCGGGACGACCGCCTTCTTCAAATGGACCGCGGTAGCCATCGTCTGGCCCATTAAGTCATTGAAGATGGGAGGCCGCGGCGCGGTCCGTCGCGTGTTTGCTGTAGCAGACGAAGACGCACCGGGAGTTTTGGTTGGTTTTCGTTCCGGTTTCCGGGTATTTGTCCTGGCTTTTTTCCTGGAGGGAGCTGCAGCAGAGGAACGCACCGCAGGAACGCTACCCGCGGGCCGCTTCCCTTTTGCTGGAGCCTTCAAGGGAACTGTCATAGTTTTCTTGAGCACGTCCTGGAAATCATCTTTCGGATCCAACTGGGCCAGCAGGACAATGTTGGTGGGTCCCCCAGCCACCAGGAAATGCCGTCCATCAACCTGGACAACGGCAACAAATCGCTTTTCCCCCAGCGACACGGTTTCCGCCACACGCAATCTCTTTTCGTCGGATCGCGCCATCCGCCTCGCCTGGAACCAGGCACGAAGCCGGGACAGCAGTCCATTGCTCGGACGCAGGCTTTGCAGGGAAAGCTGATCCTCGATTTCGGGTAGTTCGAGGGGCCGGCTATTTACGGAAATCGATGTCGAAGCGGGCTTTTTCATGAAAGGTCCGTGAGGCGTACGGCAAGGCGATCACCGACAACCTCGAATTCCGTCCACCCGACAAGCTGTCCGTTGACGCGCAGCGGCAGATCGCTGCTTTGGTGATACGAAGTCTCGACAATGGACCCTCTGGTAAGGCTCAGCAGATCACCGACAGTGAAGTTGATAACCGGCAGATCGAGCGCTAGTGTGCAAGGCAGCCATGGCAGTAATTCACCCAGATCCCGCTCCTGGGGCCGCTCCGGCAGGCTCGGTCCTTTGGCGGTTTTTGCCTCTATGACCGGGGCCGCTGCATTTGTCGAGGATTTCATAGATGGGTCTCCGCCGTACGATTCGCAAGCGTCTTAAACCCACGACAGCCTTGCGCCACGGCTGACAAGCTTGCGAGGGAGGGTGTAGCAATCGAGAGACCGTTATGGTTACGAGTACGAGTTGCCGGGTGTTTTCAGGACAAACCTGAGAAGAAGACTCGTGGCGCGCTGAAAACTCCTTTGGAGAAACGCATAGGGTGCGCACCGCCGACCAGCTAACCCACAGGTTCGGTAGGCGCCAAGTGAGGTATTCATGAGAAGCAGTCGAGAACAACGTCCCCAGCCGCCTCGCTACGGCACAAAGCGGCTGGTCATTAATGCAAAGCTAAGAGAAGGCGCCTGATGCTTACTGGAGCATAGCGATGGTCGTCTGCGACACCTGATTGAATGTGGTGATTGTCTTCGCGTTAGCCGAGTAGGCCTGCTGCGCCACGATAAGTTTGGCGAACTCGGTCGCGATATTTACATTCGACTGCTCCACGGATCCGCCGACGATTGTGCCTCGTCCTCCAGTACCAGCTACCCCGACCACGGCCGCACCCGAGGCGGCTGTGGGCTGGTAATTGTTGTTGCCGATTGCAGCCAGACCCTGCACATTGGCGAACGAGGCGACGGCAACCTGTCCCAAGGCAAGTGTCTGTCCGCTGGTGAATGTGCCTTCGATGGTGCCGTCGGACTGTACGGCATAGCTTTGCAACGAGCCACTCGCGAAGCCATTGGTACTGGTCGCACTGGTGGCGCTCGCGGTGGCTGTCTGAGTTATGGTCGGAACGCCATTGGTGACGAGGTTCCAGGTGATCGGCAAAGCCGGGGCCCCATCGGCAAAATTCAAACCAGTAGGCGGAATATTGAGCGCAATGCCGGCTGAGGGAGGAACGGTGGCGGTACCTCCCGTGGGTTCCGTCGATACAAGCACCCCGGATACGAAGTTCAGAGTGCCGGATGCGATGGTTGTATTTGGGGTTGTGGAAGCAGGCGTTAAGTCGGCCGAGGGAATGGTGACGGCGTAGGTCCAGGTGTTGGGCGCTGTCATGGTGTAGGTAACAGACAAAGTATGAGCCGCGCCCAACGCGTCATAAACCGGAAGCGTACTGCTCGCCGTATCGCCGGGTGAGGAGCTGGCATTCAGGTTGGCGGAAATATTAATCGTTGTGCTCGCCACCGCGGGCGCGATCAGACCTGTACCAACCTGCAACGGCTGCAGAGTCGTTGCATTGTTCACCACGCCGTTGACGGCGGGATACCCGAGCAGCAACTCTCCATTTGGGGTGATAATTTGGCCTAATTTGTTGGTGCTAAAGTCACCCGCGCGTGTGTATTCAATCGTGTTGCCGGCGCCCTGAGTGACAAAGAAGCCATTTCCTGACAAGGCCATGTTCGATGCTGTGCCGGTTGGATTCAGGCTGCCCTCGGTGAAATCGGCATCGGTAGAGGATACGACAACGCCCGATCCCGTCTGGAGCGGATCGCCGCTCCCATTGGTGGCGCCGGTCTGCGAAAAAACATCGCTAAAAGTTAAACTCTGATCCTTGTAGCCATCGGTATTGAGATTGGCCAGGTTATTGGAGACGGACTGCAATTGGCCCTGTGCAGCATTGAGGCCGGACAGTGGGGTAGAGAAGGAACCCATTACTTACCTCCCGAGGTGTGGTTGCTGGTATTGGACGAACTCATAGGCGAGGCGCCGATAGAAGAGTTGATGGCAGCCGCGTTATTAGCGAATCCCACAGGCATCGATGTATTGGGATCGAACGGCAGCTGGTTTACGGCCGCGGTTGGAGATGTGAGCGCCTGGCCACCGGCGGCGGCGCTATCAACCACAACCGGCGTAGCGCCAGTGGAGGACGGCTGCAGCAAACCTATAGTTCCTGAGCCGGAAGATCCGGTCAGCGCCTGATTAATGCTAATGAGTTGATCGAGTTGGTTGAGAGAGATCATTTGCCCCACCATCGCGGTCGAGTCGACCGGATCGGTTGGATCCTGGTTCTGTAACTCTGTCGACAACAAACTCAGGAAGGTGGCAGCTACGCTGTTGTCGGCGTTACTGCTGGAGCTGCTGGTGGAGGTTGTTCCCGTGCCGGTCGTAGCGGTTGTTTTGGCACTGAGCGCCTTACGCAGCCCGCTCACAGCAGCGGGCTGCAATGTATTCAGAATCGTCGGCAAAGTGTAATTGGCTGAAACGTAATGCATATGATTGCTCCTAATCGCCTGATGTACTGTTGGCCCGCTTAGGCCATGATGTCGAGCCGGGCATAGAGCCCTGCCTCGCCGGTTGCCAATTTCGCAGTGCTGATGAAGCCGGGCGGCCCAGCCAGGCTCTTGATGTCCTGATCCGTCCCTCCCATGCTCCATTGCTGGCGCTCACCATTCGATCCGGCCGAGTTGCCTGACATACCCGTCGATGTTCCAGCAGCCTGCCCGCTGCTCTGGCCATTCATATCGATTCGCACCTCCATTGCGCGATCACTCCCCAACGCGGCCTGTATTTCCGGCAGATGGGCAACCAGCGTTCTGGCTAAGTCCCCGTGATCGAGGGAAATCTGTGCTGAAATCAAGTCTTTCGTCGCGGACGTACTGATCGAGATGTTGCCAAAGTCGATTGACTGCAAACCAACACGCATTTCCGACTGGCCCATGGTCTGAATCAGCCTTGCTGTATTCACGGTGGCAATGGGTTGCGCCGGCAGCGCGCGGGACTCAGCGGAAGCCAGGTCGGGAAGCCTCGGGTTGTCACCGCTGGGAGCTGGCTTCGGTGTAGACGCCTGCGGCGACGAAACGACACTTATGTTTTGAAGATGGTCCGTGGTGACGGCGCCATGATTTTCGGGTCCGGGCTGTGGCGATGGGATGGATTGGCTCTGCGGAGGCACGCCAGCCTGAGGCTGATTACCGGTGGACTCCGTGTTCTGAGACGCGCCCTGGTCTGGTCCGGATTGCAAATGCTGTTTTCCTTCCGGATCGTTGCCCGGTGTGGTGCTGGCGGTGTCTTTGCCAACCGGAGTAATTCCCTCCGATGTTCCGATCACCGGTGCGTCATTTACCTGAGATCCAGCGGGGTGGAAGGTTGGAGATATTTGGATCTCCGCCTCAACACCCGCGAAGATTTGATTGGAACTAATACGTGCGACGCTTGCGTCCTCGGAGGAACCAGCTACAGCAACAGAGTCGGAGCCCGTTGTGACGGCCACACCTGGTTTCAACAACGCGCTTCCTTTTGCCGGGAGAGCAATGGCTGGTGCTGGGTTCGGAGCGACGTGTGAAGATGCATTTGGGGCGACAGGATGATCCCGGGTTTGGATACCATTCGCTGCTGCGGGCGCGGCTGCAGCAGCTTGCGGAGCGAGGACCTCGGATCGAGCTGCATCCGTAGGAGTACTGAAAACCTCGCTTGGAGCAGCGTGCGCCTCGACAATTCGATTCTGGGTTGCGCTGGCGACAGCCCGGTTGATGTCTGGAGCAGGAATCTGGACGGAGTCAGTTGGGACAGTCGTCTGGATCGGGTCGTGAACGATATTTACCAAAGCCATGCCCACCGAACTGCTTGGGACAGAATCCGACGTCGTATCCGGGGCGCTCGCCACCGTTGAAGTTGTAGGAACGATTTTGAGCTGTTGATTTTCGGCGTCTGTCCTCATCGATCCGGGTACGGCCAGGCGAGGCGTATCAACCTGCTGAACAGAAGCAGCCAGAACAGCTTCCGACGGCACAGCGGGTGGCGGCGCGGGATCGCTCAGGAGCACGCGAGGCAATGGGAGAACGAAGGGTGAAGAGGTTTGATCGTTGGCTTCCACCGGGACTGCCGTTGAAAAACTGCCCGCCCCGCGAAGCCTCTCCGCCGTCGTTATGGATGGGTGGATCAGTAGCGAGGACTTAACGGATGAGAGAGGAACCTGTGCTACCTGGGAAGCAGATAAAGAGGAGACTGCTTTTTGCCCGTCGGGAGTGACCGAGGCAGGCTGCGGGATGTCCTCTTCAAACTTGCGCCGGCGCGAAGATTTCGTTTGATCTTCGGAAGCTGTCCCGGAGGCGGAAGGTCTTTTCGAAACCATGCTCAAGGATTCGCCAAACGTCTGTACGGGAGGACTCGAAGGTGAAACAGGCGCAGTCGGAGTTGCGCTGGCTGCCGTTGCTTTGAGCGCTTCGATAATGGATACCGCAATCACGCCCGTAGTAGTTGCATTTAAGTAGCCACAACAGGCATGCAGCAAAAAACGGGCGGGCAGTATTCTTCTCCTAGTGGAATCAGTCGCCTACAGATCGCCTGCACGCCTTTGTCGGGATCTCTGGAATCGAACCCGGCAAAGCTTGCCCAGTGGTTCTGGGCAAGTGTTGCCGAGTTCCATTCCAGACGGCCCACACCTAATCGGCCTTTCTTTGCATTGATTCTTCTAATGTGCATTCCTCACACTCCGACCTGCAATCACCATGGTAGTGCTAGGGATCTTATTACCTCGAGCGGCTCACTTATCCAGAGGATTTTTGAGAAATAGTCGTGGCAAATGAAATAAAAGGGCACAGAAAGTTGTGGCGGAAGCAATTTTTGTCGGGTTGGTGGTTCGTGAACTTCGGATCAGCGGCTTCGCCGGGCGAGATGGTTATCGTCCAGTGTTTTTTGCTCGCGCTTGCTCAGCAGTAACTCATATTCGGTTCGCTGCTTCTGATGCATGTCGGTAAGAACTTCCCGGTCACGTCGTGCCGCCTCATACACGTTAACTTGGGCTTCCCGCGCCTCTTCCAGTCTTTCGATTTTCTCTTCCAGATTTTTCCTGCACAACTTGAGCGCATGCACTTCGCCATAATGAGCCCGCAGCAGCAGCCCGGTCGACGGCTTCAAGACATTCGCTAGGCGGGCGGACTCCGATTCCCGAAGGCGGTGTTTGACTCGTTCCAGGTCTTCGACAATGCGCGCAATTTCGAAAACGATTTTCTGCAGAATAGCTTCTTCTCGTTCTTCAATCGTTCTGCGAACTCGAAGTACAGCGTCCAATGAGAATCTAAAGGCCATGGTCAGCTCGGGAGATCAAAAAGAGACTGGATAACAGCAGAGAAAGGAACAATTTCATCCGGGCGCTGCTGAAGAAACGCATCCAGTTGGGGCAGTATCTCGACTGCCCGGTCGAGGGTTGGGTCGGCGCCTTTTTGATAGGCACCGATGCGAATCAAATCCTCTGAGCGTTTGTAAGAGGAAAGCAAGAGACGCAGCGCCTTCGCTTTCTGCAGGTGCTCCCACGAAGCGATGTTGGGCATCAATCGGCTCAGGCTTTCGAGCACCGAAATAGATGGAAAATGATTTCTCATGGCCAGGTTGCGGTCCAGAATCACATGCCCATCCAGGAGCGAACGAACAGTGTCGGCGATCGGATCCTGCTGGTCGTCGCCTTCCATCAGAACGGTGTAAAAAGCAGTGATGCTGCCACACTTGAAGCACCCAGCGCGTTCCACCAGGCGAGCCAACATATTCAAGACGGAGGGCGTGTAGCCTTTTGCCGTCGGTGGTTCGCCCGCAGCCAGGCCGATCTCGCGCTGCGCCATGGCAAAGCGTGTGAGTGAATCGACCACGAGCAGAACGTTCTTGCCGGCGACCGCAAAATATTCGGCGACAGCCGTTGCCGACAGCGCGGCACGCAATCGCAACAAGGGCGACTGATCGGAAGTAGAGACGATGACAACGCATCGCCGTCGGCCCTCCTGTCCGATCACCTCGAGAAATTCTCCGACCTCACGACCGCGTTCGCCAACCAGCGCCAGCACTGTCATGTCAGCTGCAGTGCCACGAGCCATCATCCCGAGCAGCGTACTCTTACCGACGCCGCTGCCCCCAAAGATCCCGATGCGCTGGCCGCGCCCACAAGTCACGAAAGCATCAATCGCTCGAATACCACAGCCGAGAGGTTCACGAATCGGTGCTCGGTCGAGGGGCTGCGGGGCAGATCCGTCTACCCAAACAGAGCGTTCGGCGCGATATTCGCCTAGCGAATCGAGCGGCGCTCCGGTAGCATCGATCACCCGGCCCAACAACTCGTGGCCTACACGGATGGAGGACCGGGTGCCCCAGGCAACAATGCGATCCCCAAAACGGATACCCTGCGGGTTTTCCACGGCCATGGAGAGCATGGTAGAACCACGGAAGCCAACGACTTCGCCTAGATACTTCTGACCGATCGCACTGGTTATCTCGCAGCACTCTCCAACGGAACAGAAGGGTCCCTCCGACTCAATAAGACCGCCGACCACCTGCAGAACCCGGCCGCGCCAGCGAAGTGTTGAGCCGCGTTCCAGGCGATCGAAATACGGGGAGAGGAATCGGAAGTCATTCACCTATCTACCGGCCTTTGTGCCAGCAAATCGAAAAATCCCTGCTCTACCTCTTTGAGCTGGGCATCGATGCTAAAGTTTGCCGAACCTAAGTCGGTTTCGAGGATGCAGTCGCCAGGATGCAACTGAGCATCCTCCACAATCTCGACCGTCGAGCCGTTAATAGGGCTGGAGAACACCGCTTGCCACTTCGTAGTGTCGGGCAGCGGCACACGGATCGATACCGTTGATCCGTCATGCAGCTTTTCAATCGCAACGCGTACCAGGGCCGCAACCAACATCGGATCGACCTGAGCCTCGCGATGCAAAATCTTGCCGGCGATCGACAGGGCGAGTTGAACTACTTCGGACTCAACACGCGAAAAGTAGTCTCTGCGTTCTACCTGAAAGACTTCGACGGCGTGGTGGATTTTCTCGGCTTCCGCCTTGGATCTGGCTTCGTATTCAACCCGGAGCCGGGTCTCAGTTTGAGTCACGACTTCGGCCCGTGCACGATTCAGCAGATCTTCGACCTCCTGCGCAGTAAAACCTGGCGCCTGTTGCCGCTCTTCTGCGGCGCCGGTTTCCCCGGCATGGGCAGACTCAGAATCAGCGATGTCCCGATAGGAAAACACCGTCACCGGCGCCGTAGGTCGCTGGGCGGGCGGCAGCTCAGACGACGTATTCATCATTCGCCTCGCCTTTCAATATGATCTTGCCCTCGGCCTCTAATTGCCGGGCAATGGCAACAATCTCCGATTGCGCCTTCTGTACGTCCTTACTTCGAACCGGGCCGAGGGCCTCGATATCCTCCTTGAGCATTTCGACAGCTCGTGAGGACATGGTGCGAAAAAAGTGGTTCTTCAGGGGTTCGCTCGTGCCTTTCAATGCAGTGGCCAACACTCTCTTGTCAATAGCTCCGGTGAGCTCGCGAACTTGCGCTTCTCCAACCTGTAAGAGGTCGTCGAAAGTGAACATGAGGTCACGAATGCTGATGGCCAGGTTGGGCTCCTCGTTTTCGATATTGACAAGGATTTCCTGGGCAATCGTGGTATCGATGCAATTCATGATGTCAGCCACGCTCTGAAAGCCAGAGTAAGCTCGTTTACCCTGCTCTCCCACCGCCTTCAACCGTTGAGAAAGAACCTTGGAAACCTTTTCCGCCATTTCAGGGGAAAATCGCCGGAGATTCGCCAACCTCTTGACTGCCTCGGCACGAACTTCGTTGGGAAGACTGATCAGTAGAGCTGAGGCCTGCCGTTCGCCGAGCTGGCCAAGTATGAGCGCGATCGTTTGCGGATGCTCGGCTTCGAGAAATCTGGCAAGCTTCTGTGGATCAGCACGCTGCAACGACTCGAGAGGATTGAGTTCGCGAGCCTTGGTGAGGCGCAGCATGATATCTTCGGCTTCGTCCTCCCCGAAGGCTCTGATGAGCAGACGCCGGGCATAGTCATTGCCACCCTGGATAATGTAGTCCTGCGCTTCAGTAATACGCTGGTACTCCTCGAAGACCTGGAGCGACAGATCTGTAGGGACTGTCCCCAACCCCGCCACTTCATCCGCAACCCGCTGCAATTCCTGTTCGTTCAAGTTCCGGAATACGGCTGCAGCAGCATCCTCACCGAGAACCGTGAGCAGGATAGCCGCTTTGCGTGCGCCGCTGAGTGCGAGCTTTTCCGTGGGGGCGCTCATGGAGTTTCTTCGCGCAACCAGGCACGGACGGCGTTGGTGCTGCTTTCCGGCTCAGCTTTGACAAAGTCTGCCAGCTGCTTGCGAAGAGCTGCGGAACGGTGAGCAAGACTGGCTGCGGACTCAGCGATGGCGGCAGTCTGCGGGTCTGGACTCATCGACGCACGCGCAGCCAGCTGCAGAGGATCCGGGGGCGCCAAAGCACGTTGCTGGATCGGACGAAGCATGAGCATGTAGACCAGCAGGAAAAGTACCACCATGCCGGCGTAGCGGAAGACAGAGGAATAGTCGTTGATTCCTTTTCGGGCTTTCTCCAGGAAGCTGACGGGAGGGATCTCCGCCGGCACAGGATGGTCGAAGGAAAGATTTTGCACGGAGATGACGTCACCCCGGGCACTGTTGAATCCAATCGCTGCCTGAGCAATGTCGCTAATAAGCTTCAGCTCTTCGGGACTTCTTTTTCGGTGGGTTTCAACCCATTTCCCCTTCTCGAGCTTTCGTTCCACGGCGTCGTCGAGCAGGACGGCAGCCGTGAGCCGCCGAATTCCCCCGGCCGGCTCAATCACATGACGCGTGATTTTGTTCACGCCATACGTTGCGCTCTCAGTCTTCGAGGAACTGCCCGGATCCCTGGCGACTGTGGGGGTAGCCGCTGTTGTGGTAGCTGCCGTTGCGGGCGCACCCGGTTTTGCGGGGGGAGCAGGTTTGGCTGCCGCCACGTTGCTGGAGGTTCCAGGTATCCCGCCAATGGCAGCGCCCGGCCCCGTGGTTTCTTCCGACCGCTGCATGTTGAGGGTTACGCTCACCGCCGGATCATATTTATCCTGACTCTCCTCACTGCTTCCTGTCTCATATTCGACATTGACGGTTGCCCGCATCCGATCGGCTCCGACCACGGGCGTTAAAGTCGCGATCAGTCGCCGTGTCAGTTCCTGATCGACGCCGTCGTTCCCGCCGGAGGAAGAGCCGCCCGCATCCAATGTCTGGTTGGAATCGGCGTCGATAATGACGACGTCGGATGGTTTGAGTTCGTCGACGGCCCCGGCAACGAGGCGAGAAATTTCCGAAATCTCTGCCCTGGTAAGACTCCCACTTTTGAGCCGCAAGGTAACCGAAGCTTTTGCACCACGCTCCCTGTCTACGAACACGGAGTCATTGGCCATGACCAGGTGGACGCGAGCGCTTCTGACATTGCTCATGGTCTCAATCGTTCGCTCGAGTTCGCCTTCAAGCGCCCGCTGATAGTTGACCTTCTCGTCGAATTCAGTCTGTCCCCAGGAAACCTTGTCGAAAATCTCAAAGCCGATTCGCCCGCTATGCGGGAAATCGTGCGAAGCCACTTCGAGGCGGGCAGCATCTACCTGATCGGCAGGGACCGTGATCGTCGTCCCATCCGGGCTGATGCGATAGGGGATCTTTTTCGCGGCCAGCTCCGCACCTACGTCTTGGGCATCCGCAGGCGTAAGCCCGGTCATTAGCGGTTTGTAGTCCGGATTGCCCAGGACTTTAAAGAAGAAAGCTGCAGCTGCCAGTGCGACGGCCAGTCCTAGACCGAGATAGACACGCTGCTGTGAGCTGCGGCCAGCCCAAAAGAACTTCACACGCTCGATAGCCTGGCCGGTGCCCAACGCTTTGTTCGTAACCGCAACCTGATTCTTGGCCGCCATAACGCTCTATTCGTCTTTGCGATTTATTTCGTTGCAGTAGGTTTAAAACTGCATTTTCTCGATGTCCTGATATGCGCTGACGATCTTATTGCGCACCTGCATCATCAGCTGGAAAGCCACGTCGGCCTTTTCGACGGCAATCATGACTGTGCTCATATCTCCGCTACGCCCCTCAAGCAAATTGCCAATCTGCTGCTCTGCGCCGCCGGCCAACTGATTGACCTGCTGCAACGCAGTCGAGAGTACAGCCCCGAATCCATTCGCGTCTTCTCCGGGTTGTAGTGACGGCAGTTTGGGCAGTGAACTTATGTTCCCCAGGCTGCCGAGACCAGTGACTGAGCCGCTCATCTGCATCTCTCCTGTCAGCTTTTCAGGATCTCGATCGACTGTTGGATCATCTGCTTGGTCGCGGAGACCGCAGACGCATTCAATTGATATGCGCGCACCGAGCCCATAAGATCCACCATCTCGGCGGCCGGGTTGATTGCGGGATAGGCCACGTAGCCACTTTTATTTGCGTCCGGGTGGCCGGGCTGGTAGCGCATGATCGCAGGTGACGGGTCGTCGACAACCTGGGAGATGCGTACACTACCCGGAACGGGGGCGCCGAGATCGCTGCGCGCGAGAGCGAGCCGGAAGGCAGACGCACCTGGACTCTCGAATACGACTTCGCGGCGGTGGAAAGGACCGCCGGCCTCGGTGTGTGTGGTCTCAGCGTTGGCCATGTTCGCCGCGATGATTTCGGAACGTTCCCGCTCCGCCAACAGCGCGGAACCACTGATCGCGAGTGTGTCGAAGAGATTCATAATCAACTTCCTCCGTTGATGGCGCTGAGAATCTGGTGAAATTGGCGTTTAATAAACTGAATGCCAATTTGATACTGCAATTGTGTTTCGGCCATCAACAGCCCTTCCCGGTCGAGACTCACGTTATTGCCGTCCGGGCGTTCCATGAGTCCCTGGACCTGGCGGACCACAGGCTGCAGCTGCAGTTCGCCGTTGTCCCCGGTTTGCAGCAGGGATCGATCCATGGCACTCCTCAATTCGCCGGCGAAGTTGATGTCGCGCGTACGATAACCAGGGGTGTCCACGTTAGCCATGTTGGCCGAGATAGCCTGCTCACGAGTGGTGGTCAGCTTGAGATAGCTTTCCAGGATGGATAGCGACGATGCCGTGGAAATCATGCATATCTCCTTGGAGGGAGGCCGTATTCCCTGATTCGGTTGCGCATGGTACGCACGCTGATGCCCAGCATCTCGGCGGCGTGTGTCCGATTGCCCTTGGCCAGAGCCAGGGTGTTTTCCAAATGCATTTTTTCCAGTACAGAAATCGGTGTTCCTGGCGGCATGGCGGGTGAGTCCTTATCGCATTTTCCCGGCGGTGCAAATTCCTGGGCAAAACAGGCGGCGTCGATCACCCCGCCCTGATTGAGAGAGAGCACACGGCGCATGAAATTGGCCAATTCCCGAACATTACCGGGCCAATGATGCGCCTGCAGCCGCTCCATAAAGCTGGGTTCGATCGGCGGGACTTGCGTATCCGTCTCAAGTGAGAATTTTTCCGCGAAGTACTGCGCCAGTGCGGGAATATCTTCACACCGCTCGCGAAGGCGAGGCAGGGAAAGAGGAATGACATTCAGCCTATAGTAGAGGTCGCTCCGGAATCGTCCCTGCTCGACCATCGCAGCAAGAGATGCATTGGTCGTAGCAATGACCCGCATATCAATGTGGCGGACGTGGGTCTCTCCCAGACGCTCGAACTCCCGTTCCTGGAGAACCCGTAAGAGTTTAGGCTGAAGATTCAGCGGCATCTCACCGATTTCGTCCAGGAGAAGCGTGCCGCCATGCGCCAGCTCGAATTTACCGGCCTTGGCAGCATTCGCACCCGT
>Ga0335075_10006851_pt1 | contig 17592 bp, 16 predicted proteins | sample Lox_Sample_24_FD_206723 | JGI IMG/M metagenome (GOLD analysis project Ga0335075, IMG submission 206723) | Soil microbial communities from Loxahatchee National Wildlife Refuge, Florida, United States - Lox_Sample_2.4 | ecosystem: Environmental > Terrestrial > Soil > Wetlands | place: USA...
GCTTCGGCCTTGACACCGAGATAACGGCGTCGCTGCTGCGCATTGGCGTCCGGCCCTTCGAGGTTCCAGTGAGCTACTTCGGTCGCTCGCATGCGGAGGGCAAGAAGATTACCTGGCGAGATGCGGTTGCGTGCGTCTGGATCCTGTTGCGGATACGCCTTGGCCGACAACCTAATGTGACTGCGATCCGGCAGTCCGCAACCCTCGCGCCGCATGATGTCAGCCGCGAACAGCCACTCGCTAATCTGAGCAACGACGGCGCCATTGACGAGTCGGGCGAGAAATATGTCGGTATGGCACAATAACCCGGTCTCGGAAGAAACAGGGCTGCACGCATGATCGCACCACGGCGCTCAGTCGTCGCTTTGGTAAGTGACGCGATTTATCCCTACCACTGTGGTGGCAAGGAGTTGCGTTACCACGAGCTGATTGCCGCACTTGCCGAGTCCTGCGATGTTCATGTCTACACAATGAATTGGTGGGCTGGCCCGCGAGTGCGGCACGAAGGCAACGTTACGTACCACGCGCTCTGCCGCGCGTGGCCCCTCTACCGCGGCGAACGCCGGTCTATAGCCCAGGCCGCGTTTTTCGCGATTGGCTGTCTGCGGCTGCTGTGGTGCAGGTTCGATGTGATAGAAGCGGATCACATGCCGTATCTCCAGATACCCGTTCTACGGCTGGTAACCCTCCTGAAGCGCAAGCGCCTCGTGGTGACCTGGCATGAAGTCTGGGGGCGGGAGTACTGGATGCAGTACCTCGGCTGGCCGGGCGTCGCCGCGTGGCTCATGGAGTGGTGCGCCATGCGGGTGCCGGATCACATCATCGCTGCGTCGCCGCAAACGGCTCGGCGATTGCGCGTTGCTCTGGGTCCGCGGGCAAAGATCTCAGTGGCGCCGAACGGCATTGACCTCGATGCCACCCGTAGCGCGGAGCGGACCGGGAGTGAGACCGACATCGCTGTCGTTAACAGGCTCCTATCACACAAACGCGTCGACATGTTGCTCGAGTCCGTCGCGTTGCTCCACGCGGACGGTTATCCAGTAAGCTGCCGGATCATTGGCAACGGCCCCGAACGGGACGCTTTGACAGCCCTGGCAAGCGAGCTGAACATCGCCGACGCGGTCGAGTTCCGGCATGACGTGCGTGGTCAGGACGAACTCTACGGATTGCTCAAGTCATCGCGCGTCTTTGTCTTCCCGTCTTCGCGGGAGGGCTTTGGCATTGCCGCCCTCGAGGCCATCGCGTGCGGACTGCCAGTCGTGACGACGTCCGCTCCTGACAACCTCGCGCAGCATATCGTTGCCAAGTCTGCACGTGGCGTGATCTGCGACTCCTCGGCCCGCTCGATCGCTGACGCGGTGAAAGGCGTCCTGACCGACACCGATCTGGAAACTTCGGGTGCAAGTTTCGACGCAGAATCCTGGCTAGACAACTACAGCTGGGCGGCAACAGCTTCTGAGGTATCCGCGGCCCTCGCGCTATGAGTCACTTCGAGTCGCTCAAGCAGGGCACTTCTGTCATTCACGTAGCCCCGAACTACCCGCCGTCCCTCGGCGGTCTGGAGCAGGTAGTCGAGGCACTGGCGGTTGGTCAGAGCAGGCAAGGGCTCGACGTACAGGTCCTGACGTCGCGCAGTGGCCAGTCGCGCGCGACTGCCGGGCCGAGATCGGGAGACGATACGTCAACTCGATTGCCGGGGACAGAAAAGACGAGAGGCGAAGAGAAAGACCAGGCGTCACCGCGCGTCCGCCGGTTCCGGTTCTGGAACATTGCACATACCCCGGTGATGCCTGGACTAGCCGCGGCACTGCTGCGACTGCCTCGCCGCTCGATCATTCATCTTCATATAGCACAGGCGTTTGTACCGGAAGCTGTGTTTGCGGCGCATCTGCTACGGAGGCACCGGTACATAGCGCACCTACATCTGGACGTCGGGCCATCCGGCCCGGCTGGTTTCCTGCTGCGGATATGGAAGCCAGCTGTGCTAGGTCCAATACTGCGCCGGGCCGTTATGGTGGTGGTGTTCACTGAGGAGCAGCGAAAGACGACCGCAAGTCGGTATCGCCTGGACCCGCAGCGAGTCGCTGTGATACCGAATGGTGTCGACCTGACCCGGTTCAGGTGTTCCGAGCGTACCTTGCACTCACCGCCGCGGCTGCTTTTCGTCGGCAGGCTATCCGCGCAGAAGAACGTCCTGCTCCTGCTCCGCGCTCTCGATGGTGTATCAGCAGAGTTTGACACCACTTTGGTCGGCGACGGCGCACTTGAAGGCGAGTTGCGCCAAGCTGCGGGCGACCTCGGCCTGAAGAACCTCACGTTTCACGGCCGCGCCGACGGAGTAGAGCTGGTCGAGTTGTATCGCAAGGCCGATGTATTCGTTCTGCCCTCTGAGCGCGAAGGGATGCCGCTTGTGTTGCTGGAGGCCCTCGCGATGGCCTTGCCGATCGTTGCCACCGATGTGGCCGGAAATCGTGACGTCGTCGTCGACGGGCAAAACGGTGCCCTCGTGCCGCCTGGAGACTCAGACCGGCTCCGCCAGGCAATTCGAAGCATCACCAGCGATCCTGGGCGGTACATCTGGCTGAGTGCGCGATCGCGACAGCTGGCTAGCAAATACTCGTGGGACGCGATCCAGGCTCAATTTATGCGGCTCTACAGTGGAATGTACGAGAGCTAAGTGAGCCGAAGGAAGTAGATCTGGGGCGGAGACTTCATGCCATGAGCATCAGTCGTCGAAAATTTGACCGCTGGCGCCCGGAGACCAATAATCCGCACAGCTGGAGGTATGTGCTCCGGGTCGTCTTGCACACCTCTATTATCCGAACACTTTATCTCAGCGCCCGCTATGGACCGTGGTGCGTCGTATCCAGGGGCACACGTCTCAGAATCGGCTCTGAATCTCGGATAATCCTGGCGCCGGGCTCATTTCTCTTTCTCGGCTTCGCCAACTTCGGCCCTCCGCCATGTGCCCTGCAGCTCGGCCGCAGCGCGCGGCTCTCGATTACAGGAACTGTAAACGTTGGCAGAGGTACGAGAATCTACGTCAACGACGGGGGTCAGCTTCAGCTTGGCAATAGATCTTATGTAAACGACTGCTCAACGATCACATGCTTTAAGAGCATAGAGATAGGCTCTCACTGTTCTATTTCGTGGAACACAAATATACTTGATACCAATATTCACGAGCTCGCCGTCGACGGCAAGCCCAGGCCGCGATCGGAGAGCATCTCGATCGGCGACCACGTCTGGGTCGGGACGGGTGCCATAGTTCTTCCTGGAGTTACCATCGGGGAAGGGGCAGTCGTCGCGGCGGGCAGTGTGGTCAAGTCAGATGTTCCCCCCGCCACCGTGGTCGCTGGCAACCCGGCGCGCGTCGTCCGCGAGGGCGCTTCCTGGAAGCAATAAAGCAACCGATGCCTGTGCAAAACGGTGTTACCAGTAGCATTTTTGTGCGCCGAAGGAAACTCATCCCGCCGCGCAGATGAGATCCCAACCAGGGAGGTGTCGCGTGTCCTTGAGTCCTGTGCGGCAAGTACGCGCCGCAGTGGGCTTGCGGGTAGCCGTCGGACTGTCCATCCCGCGCGGCGTGCGATCCATGGCGCGCAGCATTCGGCGCCTACGCGGGTGGGATCGAGCCCAAAGCATACCTATCACCATCCCGGATTCCGGCCTCGTGCCGGTGATCTTCTGCACTTTCAAGAGGCTGGAGCGACTCTCCCACACGCTAGATATGCTCGCTGCACAGGATCTGGCAGTGCAGGCGCTGATCTGGGATAACAGCGGGCGCGCAGAGATAGTGGCCAAGGCTGTGGCGGCTGCGCGTATCCCGGTAGCGGTGCATCACAGCAACCGCAATATTGGAGGGTTCGGGCGCTTCTATCTCGCTCGCGCAGCCGCGGAGAACGGCCACCAGGCGGTTGTGTTTGTTGACGACGATCAGGAATTCGGGTCAGGGGCCGTACGAGAGCTGCTAAGCGCATACAAGCCCAGTTCGATCAGCAGCGCCTGGGCGTTCCGCTTCACTGGGAAGCACTACTACACCAGGGAGCGATGTGCGTCGGAAGAGGCGGCCCACTATTTGGGGACGGGCGCGATGGTCGCCGACCCCGCAGTCTTCACTGATCCGCGCCTGTTTACCTGCCCCCGCCGGTTCTGGTTTGCGGAAGATCTTTGGCTATGCTTTGTCGCTCAACATCTAAACGGATACGCGTTGTACGGCAATTCGGCCTCGCTGGAAGAGGTGCTCGACGGCCGCAATCAATGGATGACGCTCTGGTGGGTCAAGGACAGGTTGCGACAATACACGGCCAAGCGCGGCTGGCTCCGGAGCGCTGCCTAGCAGCGGCTGCCGCACTGACGGCGATCACTTGTAGATCTCCGCCCCGCCGTTGTTGTACACGAGGTTCTTGCTATTCTCAACAAGACCCATCGGAAAAATGTAATTTACCAGATCTCCATCGAGCGTGGCGGTTGCGTGATGGGTTGTGACTGTCGCATAGTCCAACAGCAGCCAGGCTTTCCGCTCTATCAGCGTCGGGAAGACCGGGATGACGAATTGCCTGCCCGTTACATCCGACGGTGCCAGGAAGTTGAATCTGTTCGGCGGCGATGAGGCTTGAAGCCCGTCCGGGACGACGCCGGGCTTGTTAGCGAGCCAGTTGACCGCTGCGACCTCTTGCGGATGGACGTAATAGGTGTTGTAATACTGGCCGCTGTTGTTTAGGTTAAGCTGAGGCGGGTATCCGCCCAGCAGTTGCGGCATGAGTCCGGTAGTGGAGAAGAAAACGCCAAGGCACACAACAGTCGCTGCCCGCGCCCGCCACACTTCTCCCAGGGGCGCAAAGACCGTAAGCGACCCGATCACCAGCACCGGGGCGATCATAATCAGTGCCTCCTGGAAGGCGCGTAGCACTCCGTACTCCACCGAAAGCTGAGGAAGTACCGTCATAAGACCGAGCATCACGATACTTCCGATGCTCAAGGCAATGAACTCAGCGCCCATTCTCCGGCGGAATCCCGCCGCCGCGATGATGCTGACAATGCCGACAGCGATAAATAGCTGCTCATCCTTTGCAGCTCCCTGTCGGACATCCTGGTTCACAGTGCTGACCGGAATGCCATGCTCAGTGAGCAGTCGGCCCGCCTTGGTCAGTGGCAGCGAGGGCAGCGTGACATACGGCGTAGGGTACTGCGCTGCCAGTGCCACAGGTACGAAGAACGAGCCTGCAGCAGCGTTTTGCTTTAGGGTTTCCTGCCGGTACTGACTGAGCAGTACTTGCGGCGGCTGCGCGGATCCGTGTAGCAGCCCGTAGAGCACGTCCCCTGACCGTCCGCCGTTACTGGAGAACGCCGACTTGATCGCAGAGAGCGCTGAACCGGCCGTTCCTGTCGCCAGCCCGCCCCAGGCGACGAGAATCGCTGCTACTGCGACGATCGAGCCGATGTTGACGGTGTACCGCACTACTCCGCGCGACGCCGTGCGATCCGAATGGCTCCGCGGGTACCGCCGCGAGTACCAGGGCAGCAGCGCGAGCAGTCGCGCGCCTATCCAGCCCACGACCAGGATGCCCAGAAAAACGTACATAGTAGAGTAATGCGAGAGCTCGATGCCGAGCGCCGCGATCACCAACCCCGTTCGGCGCTGCCTGGTTGTCCACCAATAGTTAGTGATGGCGAGGATCCCTGCGGATACGAACAGAAATCCGATCTCCTGACGGTTCTCGTATGGCATGTCGGTGAAGAACGTTGGGAAGCCTACGAAGTAGATCACGGCCAGGATCGAGATGAACTTAGACCAGTGCCGCCGTGAAATCGCATATACGAGCACCGGGCACAGCGCGAATAGAATCTGAAAGAAGAGCTTGAAGACATCGGGGTCGTAGACCTGCACCACTCGCGAAATCTCTGTCGGCAGGATAGTGATGCTCAGGCAGGCGTTATACGTACTGTGCGGGAGAGTCGAAATGTTCCAGCGGCCGTGCGCTGCGGTCAGCTGGAAGACCAGGTACTCGCCTTGAATATCGTGACCAGTAACAGACCAGCCTCGCAACGACGTCATGAGCAGGGCACTGAGCGAGATCAGGTAGATCACTACGCTGATTACGCCTTCCCGCACCCATCGCTGCCAGCGCAGCAGGAACGCGAGGGTGACCAACATGCATGCCAATCCCGCGAGGGTGAGCTGATCTCCTGCACCGTTATTGAGGCGGGTCGCGCCAAGTACCACCAGAGGCACGCACACGGCAGATGCAACGAGCAAACGGCCTTCGCGCTGCCCGAGCGACCGTATGAGGACGCGCCATCTCATCCTCGCCGGGAACCTGCTGCGGAGAATGAACAACGCCACATCCAGCAGGTCAGCTATGACGATGACCGGCAGCGTATCCAGCGGGTGGTAGATCCCGAACCAGGGAAGGGCCGTGTTGAAGAACAAACCCGCGAGCAGCAGCAGCAGCAGAACCACTGTGACGCTGTATCCTGCACGTTCCCCATCTGAGGCACCCCGCCAGAAAGATGACGTGTAAGACAGATAGCAGGGGTAACCGAGTATCAACCAGAACCCGAGTGCCGGACCGACGAATGGCACCCGCCAGCCCTCCAGCGCTATCACGTTCGAGGCTAGTACGAGAACTATGCTGGCGGCCGTGGGCCACCAATTCGTCTTTGCGGCCCGGGCAGAACGCCGCGATCCCGGCGAACTCTGCTTCCTGGGATAGATAGGGCTGCTCTGCCGCTCGCGAGTTGAGGTCATTTCCGGCCCGCCGCGGCCGCACGGGCGCATGTAGCGCCAATCAGGGCTCGGTAGCGCCGCTGCACAAACTCGCGTAGAGACATCACGGCTCGCTAAGCCTTGACCGCGGTCAGAAAGTCAATGATCTCGGGATGTCCGGGCAGCGAGACCTCAATGCGGCATGGCGCTATAAGACACGTCGGGCGGATTACCGTCGACACCTTCCAGGACCCGCTAGATGCGATTGTCTTCGTCGACTTCCCCAACATCAAGGACGATCCGCCAGAGGTCTGAGTTACTACATATCGATAACTCTCTGTCTTACCTTCTTGATTATTTATTGTAAAAGATATCTTCATCGGTTGATATGGAACAATGCTGCCGGGCAACGCCCAAGCTCTGTTGAATGACAGAGCGGTATATCGCGTCGGCTGGCGAAACAGCGAAAGCGCCCAATCGTGGCGACCCGACGGGATCGCGAAGCTGAGCACCAGCGCGACCAGTGCCAGCGGACCGAGGAACACCCACCAGCGTCGGCCAGCCGGCTCAGGTTGCATGACCTCAGCGGTGACTGTGTTCGACACAAGTCGCCGACGCTGCCCAGCCACGCTTGCTCCTTCCTCCCGATCTGCCTTCGGCACCGCGATTTACCGTGAGCGGGCATATCAGTCTATCCCGGACGCGCAGCCAGGATCGGCCTGCCGAGGAACTCCTGCGCCTATCACGGCCAGCGACCTTAGCTCGCCCTGGCCCCGCTGCCTGCCAGCAGGCCTGGTCCAAGAGGCACGTCGAAGCGTACTCCGCACAACCGCCCGATCAAGTAGCGTCGCTTCATGCCAGTTGCGACAGTTAACAGTGACATCGGGCCCTACGAGCTAGTTCTGCTCCCTCAGGACCACATCAGCGAAATAATCCGAACCACTGGCGAGCCATATGAGCGCATGTTGGTCGCCATCGTCCGCGAGTTGACGCGCCCAGGAGATATAGTTCTTGATATCGGTGCAAATTTGGGCAATCATACGGTCTACTGGGCGATGGCCAGACGACGTGTTATCGCCTTCGAGCCAAACCCGATAACCAGATCTGCGCTGGTCGAGTCGCTAGGGAGAAATAAGCTCGAGACACTGGTGGATATTCACCCTGTAGCACTAAGTACGGCTTCCGGGATGGGTTCCCTGACAGCGCTTCTCGCGAACAATCAAGGTGCGATCGCGGTCGAAGCGGTGGCGGGTGGCGAAATTCCTATTATCAGGCTAGACGATCTCGAGCTGCCAGAAGTAGCGGCCATAAAGATCGACGTCGAGGGCGCCGAAGAGAACGTTTTGCTCGGAGCCCGTCAGACAATTTCTCGTCTTCGCCCGCTCATTATCATGGAGATGCAAGGTGGCGCAAGCGATAGCGCCGGCACTCTTCTTCGCGAACTCGGCTACCATCGAATATCGACGTCCTTGGCTTTCACGCCGACATTTCTCTACATTCCTTCGCTCCGGTCAATACCAGTGCTCTTTCGTAGTCCTAACTTGCTCGCACTTTACATTCGAAATCTGATCATTAATGCGGTAGCAACGCTTCGCGGAAACGCGCACCGTCACCGCGTAGAGTGACGATATCCGAGCGGGCGGCGTTAGGCTCACTCCACGATATCGATCAACTCCAGGGATACTTTGTCAGCACTGTACTGGCGCGCCTGTTCAAGTGCCGCATTGCTGGCGCGAGTCCAGTTCTCCTCGCTGGAATGCAAGCGCACCTGCGTGAGGAAGTTATCGACCGTGTAGAAGATCGTGCCCTGTAGGTCCCGTGCCGAAGTACGCCACTCCGGCACGAGGGCGGGCAAGCCCGCAGCGAGGTAGTCAATGTGTTTCGCCGAGAATCCCTCGCACCGCAGGCGATCTTTCGACGAAGTTATCAATCCGAACTGATAATTCCGTAGCTGTTCCACGGAACCGTAACCTTTGTAATTCAGGCCGTATTTGCTCGGCGGCTCGGGGAGTCCGTAGACATCCAGGTTCGGATAGAGCCGAGAGAGCTCCGCCAGTAGCTCAAGGTCGATCCAGTAGCCGCCCAGATAGCCCATATACACAATTCTCGGTTTCGGGTTGAAACAAGCGGAATGACTATTAATTTCAGCATTTCGATCGAATGTGAATATATTTGCGGCATCGTATCCATAATGTTTCCTTACATACTCTGCGTAGCTGTGCCAGTGGAATGACAAGTGATCGCTGTTCCGGAACACCTCTAGCTCGAAAGTCTTCAATTGCTCGTATCCTCGCTGCGTTAGTTCGCCACCGAAATACAGTTCCTCGGCGAGCGGCGTAGCGCAGTTATAGATCTTTTTGGCGCCGGGTAGATCGTGCAGCATGAGTGCCGAGTCGGCTTGCGACTCGCAGATTACGACATCAAAGGGCCCACCCTGGTCAGTCGCCGCAGCGATCTGATCCGCGACAACGCGGCCCCGCGCTCGCATCTGCATCACGTAGAGGTGTGCTCGCAGACGCCCGGCCAGCCGACCATGCGACCGCCCGATACTGTGCAGACCGACACCGGCGAGGTATACCAGAAGCCTCTTCGGTTGTGGCGATGGCAGGGCGCGCGCCAAGCCGGTGCTCGCGGCGCGGGATAGGTGGAGCGTGTCTATGAGAGTGACTGTGTGGCCACGTTCAGTCAGCATGTCGCGAATGAGGAGCGCCTTTTTCGAGTTCGCAAAGCCGTCCAGTGTCGCTACGATGGCGACTCGTCGAGAACGCCCACCCATGTGCCTCTCCTGTTCCAATGCTCTACGACAGCTGGTGCCGACCTCTGACCGATAGCTCGACCTGGCTAGCTCACTCGGCCGCCACGGATCTTCCAGCGCGACCGCTGGCCGACTCGACACTAACAACGGAGGTGCCGCGACGGTGGCGAGGCGATGCCCTGCCGGACGACTTCGAACTGATCACTGTCGCTACTGCTGCTGCCACCGCGGCACCCACAGGCCAAGCCGCCGACATCGCAGTAAGGCCACCTGGCGCGAGGAACCACGCGGCTACGCATATGCCCACCGAATATATAGCGTTGCAGAACACCACGGCGGCCAGCCGTCCTGACAAGCGGAGCACTGTCCACGCCCAGTTGGCTATTGCCATCGGGACAACTGCGGCCGCGAGCAGTTCGAGGCAACCCGTCCCGTTCAGGCTGTATCCACGGCCGTACGCCAGCAGCACCCAGTGTGCGGCCACAACCAGCAGGATGCCGCCCGGCACGAACAAGACGATCGCCAGACGCCTGCTACGCCGCCGAATGGCGCGCCAGTCGGCGCCCGCCTGGGAGCCCTCCGCAAAAAAGGCCGACTCCACTGCGTAGACCGCCGCGTAGAGTAGCGCGGCCATCTGAAAAGCCACGAAATAGTAGCCCGCCTGCCTCGGACCGAGCTTGTCCAGGACGATGAGTGGGACGACGACGCTTGGGAGCAGGTTCATCGCATTCGCGACGTAGTTGGCGCCTGAGAACCTCAGCAGCGGCCTGAGCGCTCCGAACGGCCGCTCGAGCGAAGGCCGCCAGTGCAAGTTTGTCATGATCAGCACGACGCTGGCCACCGCAGCTGCAGCAAATCCGCCCACCGATGCGGAGAAAAGGCCGTACGCACCGGTGCCAGCCAAGGCAATGCCCATAACAATCTTGCCGACTCCGCCGATGGCCCCGTCGGTGAGGGTGCACAGTCCCGCCTTGCGCGATGAGACGAACACCGCGTCGGTTATGAGGTTGACTGCGGCAGCAGCGGTCAGAAGCACGAATCCGGCAGCCATCGCCGCGTTGTGCTCCACGAACTCCAGTCGAGGAGCGACGACCGGCATTAGCAGGACGTAAACCAGACTGATCGCAGTGGCAGTGCCAATTACCATGAGGAATGCACCCGTGAGCAGCGAGCCCTTGTCCGGGGCAGTCGGCAAGAAACGGACCAGGGTGCTGTTGAGACCGACAAGTGCGAAGTAAGCGATCAGCGTGGTTGCGGAGATCAGCGAACTCGCCCTGCCGACATCGCCTGCGCTGAATAGCCGAGCCATTACTAGCCAGAAGGTGAAGCCCAGCACGGCCTGGACGCCCGAGTTCAGCATGAGATACAGCGACGTGCGGACAAGATGGTCGTTACGAAGGCGGCTCAGGAGTGAGCTCGTGCGCCCCGCACGGGCGTCCGCCGACGGCTCCGGCGTGGGAGAGATTACCCAGCCCGGGCTACCCGAGCCGCCGTCCTCAGTAGGCCACGCAGCTAGCGGCGGGATAACAGTTGTTGCTGCCTCCGCCATCGCTAGCGACGCCTGCGATGCGATTGCCAGCAGCGCTTCAAGGCCTGCTTGCTGGCGTGCGCGATGGGCGTCCTCGGCCGCAACCGGGCCGCCGTGGAGATCGGCAGGGTGAGACGGGGAGGGGTCACTATCAGAAACGCGCCATGCCTGCTGCTCGGCCGTTGTAGCCCGCGACTGGACGTCCGAATGCTCGCAGCCCTGTGAGCCAGCCCGGCGTCTCCGGTCTCTGTTAGTAGCTTCGCGAACCACCTGGGAGGTGAGCTCCCTCCGTGAGTTCAGCGAAATGGCAAGGGGGCTCCACTCCGGTCATCACTTGCCGGCAAAGAGCCCGCAAACCCGCCTCGCGCCCGGTCCGTCTAAACCTTCAGTCCTGCATCGCCACAGTTCAAGGAGTGTATCAATCAACGCAAGGTGCAGCCCGCATGCGTAGAGACCCCCGTGCTGGCGGGGTGGGCCCGACTCTTGCCGGGCTCACGTCCGCTGATCTGGTGTTATGCCGTGCCTGTGGCTCTCGCAGCACCTTCAAAGCAAGTCACTGACCACGCGGGCAAAGTCGCGTGCCTGCCGCTCCCAGGTGTAGCACTGCCTGGTTCGGCGGGCGGCCGCGTCGGCGATCTTGGCGCGCTCAGCCTGACCCATTTCAGTCACGTGATACAGGACGTCTGCCAGCGAGGCTGGGTCGTGGGGCTCCACCAGGAAGCCGTCCTGGTGATCGATTATCAGTGAGGGGAGGGCCCCGATGCGCGCAGCCACGACCGGAACACCCCGCGCCCAAGCCTCCAGCATGACCGTGGGGAATGCGTCATTAGCGGTTGTCGGACACATGACGAGCGCGGTGGCGGTCCTGAAAGCGGCATCCTTGGCCTCGCCGGACTGCCACCCGCAGAAACGGACAAAGTTAGCAATACCTAGCTGACGGGCTCTGGCTTCGTAGTGCTTGCGATTGCTCCCGTCACCGAGGACCGTGAGGGTGACCAAGTCACCATAGACTGCGCGGTACCGGGCAATAGCCTGAAGGAGCAAGTCCAGCCCCTTCCAGGCATGCGTCCGATCCAGGGAGTTGATGAAGAGAAAGTTCGGATCCGTCGGCTGGTCGCGGCTGCGGATGTCTCGTTCCCAAACGGCGTTCGGAATGACCACGGTCTTTGGCCGGACTCTGGGTGGCAGATGATCACGGACGTAATCAGAGACAGCAATGATCTTGCTCGCCTTAGCCAGCGTAGCGCGTTCGTACACGCGGTAGGCACGAGCAATCCCGTTGAACATCGGTGAGCCAGCCTTGCGCAACGTCGCCGCATGGTAGGCGAGCACGAAAGGCGTTTGCCCTGCGGCCAGGGCCGCCGCATCGGCGAGCGAAGGTACCGGCGTGTGCGCGAGGATCAACTCGGGACGTTCTTGCCTGATGATCCTGCGGATCTTGACAGGCCACAGCGGATTGATCGGAGTGTTAGACAGCTTCGCCCACGTGCCAAGCCTGCGTACTCTCATCCCGTCGGCAGAGGCCAGCACATCCTTGCGGCCCAAGTGATTGGTCGTCACGACGACGACCTCCCAGCCTTCGAGATCGCGCAGGGCTATGCCGAGTTCGCGGGCATAGGTCTCAAGGCCGCCGATCCTGGGGTGATAGTAGGCAGCGACCATGAGGAGCTTCATGCGCTGTTTGCCTCTCTTGCCAGTGCCCACGAGGCTACCAGCGGCGGCCGGATAGCCGGGACGGCTTCGGTATTATCCCAGGCCTCAAGCGCCGTTCCCTCCCCGAGATCGACATGTGCCCGGCCAAGCTTGCGCCCGCCCGGCGACCGTCGGTCGACCACCTTAATTTTGTGGTCCTTGGCATGACTCACGGGCTGCTCGCGACATAGCAGAATTCGTGACGCTCCCAACCGAGGTTTACCACTTCGTCTAGCCGTCTCCGCTTGCCCGCGATGAAGTCAGCCGGGAGCGAGAGGCGCAGGCCTGCGTTTTCTAGAGTCGGAATACAGTCCGCCAACTTCGCAGGGGCGCATTCGAAAACGACGACCGGATGGTCGCGCTCCAGAAGGCGAGCAGCGCCGCGGAGCACAGCTGCCTCAGCTCCCTCGACATCGATCTTTATCAAGGCCATAGGTAGGTCCTCGGGAATTACATCGTCCATCCGCCGAACTTGCACCGGCAGCAAATGCACGGACTGACCCGCCTCGACGTCAGTTCGGGTGAGCAGGCTGCTGTACGCCGCAGCATCGGGAAGGAAGTGGAACTCAGCAGTGCCTGAGAAGTCCGACAACGCAACCTGTTCGACCCTGGCGCGTGGATAGTGCCGGCGCAGCTGGTGCGCCAGATTCGGTATCGGCTCGAATGCCCAGTGCTCGCCTCGTGGCGATTGCCTCAGCAGGTGGCGCAGAATACTGCCGCAGTGAGCGCCCGCATCAACGGTGTTGCCATCACCTGCCAGAACCTTAGAGGCGATCTCGACGGTCTGCCGGTCGTAGCCGCGAGCCTTGGCCTCGTCCGCAGAAAGCAAAGCGGCCGGCAGCAGGGCACGGCAGGCGTTGTAGCCACTGCGTGCTGCTCGCTCGACTCGCGTTCCGTTCACTAGCCGCACGACTTGACGCCGCATCTTCCTCTCACGCTCCTTCGGTATCCACCGAGCCATGGAGCTCCGGGTTGGGCTGACTTACCGTATAAGCGCTGCCGAAACGACTGCGTACATGCCACCAGCCCGTGGCGAAGCCGTAGTTCTCGCACGCCTCCTGCAAGAGCTGGAAGTAGGCATCCAGCAGACTGGGCGCGTGGTGGCGCGCCACGGCATACCGCAGTCCCTGTGGGTAAAGCAGATGCGGCAGTAGCAGGGCGGCAGCGGCCAGGCCGGGAAGCCAAAACGATGCGACCAGTAGCGCAGCGACAGCAAGCGGGAATGGAAACAGCGTGGGCCGCACCTCTGGCCATTTGCAGAACATAACTGCCGAGCCCTGACCATAAGCACGGCTGCGCCGCAACGTATCGCGCAATGAGGGTTTGAAGTGATGAACGACCTCCGCTGCTGGCTCGATGATCAGGCGGCTCTGCGGGAAGGCATAGGACAGCCGCCTGCACAGGTCGTCATCCTCTGCACTGAAGCGGATCCGCTCATCGAATCCGCCGATGTCAAGCAGCGCTTGGCGGAGAACCGACATGTTCGCTGACGGCATTGCTATCACCTGGCGGCGATGCGCCGGCCCCGCTCGTCGCCATTGTCGCTTGACATAGAGCCAGAAACGGTAAGGGACGTTATAATCAGTTGCGAGCTCTAGTTCCTGCGGCTGTATAGGGTTATGGCGAGTCAAATAGCTAACAACAAGTCCGGGCCCAGAGCTCGGAATGACGGGCCCGCCGACCGCAACAACATCACGGTCGTAACTCGCAAGCAGCGTTTCGGCCCAGCCCGGACAAGGCTCGCAATCATCATCGAGGAACGCGACTACGTCTGCTGAAGCTGCGCTAATTCCGGTATTACGAGCAGCCGAAATGCCACGGTTACAGCTGTGCCGCATCACCGTCGCCCCGAGAGCTCCCGCAACCTGGCTAGTGGAATCAATCGAACCGTCATCGACAACAATCAACTCGAGCGCAGGGCGAATGCTCTGTGCGCCAAGTGCGCGCAGACAGCGCCGTACGCCATCCGCGCCGTTCAGCGAACAGATCACAACGCTCAAGCGAGGCGACATCAGCTGCGCCTCCTGCCAGTCGTTGCGATTACCGTGCGATAGAGCTCCAGGGTTCGAGCGACGACAGCCGCCAAGTCGTCAGCCCGCCCGTTAGCTGTCCGAAGCATCCGCTCCGCGGGCCTCGCCGCAAGGAAACGCTCGAGCGTCTGCGCAAGTTGGTCCGGAGCGTGTGGCGGGAAAGTCCAGCTAGAGTCGGCGAACTGCTCGGCGAGGCCACCAGCGGTGCTGACCAGGACCGGCACCGGGAACGAGCGCGCCAAGCTCGCGACACCGCTCTGCTCGATCCGGCGATAGGGCAGCACCACCACTTCGGCAAGGCTAAACCAAGCTGCAACCTCGCCGGCCGGGACATAGCCAGTCAGCACCAGGCGCTCGCGCACTCCGCTTCGCCGGGCCAGCCGCTTCACCCGATAGAAATGTAGTCTGTCGCGAACTTCGAAAGCTCTGAACAGGCCTTGCCGAGGCCGCACCGAACCCGCTACGACCAGAACGAAATCATTAAGGGGAGCACATCCAGCGGCGCGGAGGATACCGAGCGCTCGAACCAGGTCGTCCAGTCCTTTGTCGACATGAATAAAGCCGAATGCCAGCATTACTCGCGCATCGCCAAGCGCGAAGCGCTGGCGAAGTTCGTCACACGATGCTGTGACTACTGGCGGCCGAGCGCTCGGATGCGGGATCACCGTCACTTTGTTCCTTCGCACGCCGAAGCCATCGACAAGCGAGTTCATTGCGATGTCGGTGTGGACGATTATCTGGTCACAGTGAGCTGCCACCCGTCGATAAAGCGCGGGTCCTGCAATCGGGAGCAGCGCTGACTCGCGGGTAAATTCGTGCAATGTAACGATTATTGGCACCTTCAAGTCCCGGCGGAGCGCCTCAATAAGCCGTATTAGCGCACCGGTGCGCGAGCTAAACGCCGCGATCGCGAACTGGACATGAATAATGTCCGGATTCCATTGCACTATTTTTGTACGCAGCTTTGCGTACTCGTGGCTGCGTGAATTGATTGCGCCGAGAATCTCTGGCGGACCACCTGGCTCGCTACGCGGAACAACAACGCCGATCCCGACCCCCGCCCTTCGCATTGCGGTTGCGAGAGTCCAGGTGTAGTTGCCAATGCCGTCGTGTGCGGGCGGATACGGGCTGAGATACAGGACTTTCACACCGGCCTCTTTCCCGGTGGTCTGCGCCTACGTCGTCCGGCGCGGGCGCAGTTAAGCCGCACTCAGTGTCCCCTATATCGTGATAAAAGATAGCACTCGATACTTAGTTGGCCGGCTCAAGTATGCCATGCCGACGGACATCCGGAGGCCAACCCTCAACGCGGGCGACGATCTTCTGCGGGCGTCTGCTCGACAGGCCACGCGATGCGATGCCCAATCGGCACGCGTGGCGTAGTGACAGCCCTAGTGGCTGCTATCGTCCCGCGTATCTAAGCTGCTATAGCAGGATACGAGCGGTGGCACTTGCCCCGCAGGCGGCTCATTGTACGGAGGCAACAGGATGCGCTGGTGGAAACCGGTTTTGGGCATCGCCATCATCCTGGTGATCGCCATCTGGGACTTTGGCGTGCCGGGCAAGAACACGTCATCGGCCGGCACAGCCGGGTCGTCGAGCCGGTCCCAGTCAGTGCGGTCACCGTCAGCCACGGTCAGCCCGTCGACCTCGGCTGCGACCCCGGGCGTCATCCAGCCCGAAGGCAAGCCAGAATTCGCAGCAGCCTTCACAGGCTCCAAGCTTGATACCGCCGTTTGGGATACGTGCTACCCGCAACCGCAGTATCAGTTCGGTAACGGCTGTACGAACTTCGGCAACGCCAGCAAAGAGGCCGAGTGGTACGTCCCGTCCCAGGTCAAAGTCTCCGGCGGTGTCCTGCACCTGATAGCGAACCGCGAGCCGACGGCCGGTGGCAATAGTGCCGGCGCCCCGCAAACCTATTCCTGCCGCTCTGGCATGGTCACGAGCTATCCGGGCTTCCGGTTCAAATACGGCTACATCCAGGTGGTAGCCCGGATCCCGTCGAGTTCCGGGCTCTGGCCCGCGCTATGGCTAGCGGCAGCGAATTTCCAGTGGCCACCCGAAATGGACATGATCGAGGCCTGGGGTGGCCCGCAGTTCTACGCATCTACATACTTTCACTATGCCACTCCGACCCGCGACACTCAGGATCGCGGCGTTATAACGCCAGCCGCTCTCGCTAGCGGCTGGCACATATTCGGGCTCTCTTGGACCAAGACGCAGATGACCTGGCTGCTAGACGGTAAGCCCGTCCTCACCGTCCGTCAGCACATCCCGCACCAGAACATGTACTTCATCGCTAACCTCGCCGACTACATCTCCAAAGCGCATCCCCGTGTCACGGCCGGACAGTGCAGCGGCTCGTTGCTCATCCGCTCGGTGGCGGTGTGGAAGGCCTGAGCAGACTTGCGACAGCTGATTGAGGCAGGCGTGACGGGCACGCGTGGCAGGATCCGCGATCCGAGAGAGCCGAGTTAACCGAGCGCGGCAGCGGCGGCGCTGGCAGCAGCGGGCAGCGCTGCAGCGATGTGGTTGATAGCAGCATCGTCGTGAGCGGCCGACAGGAACCAGGCCTCGTACGGTGACGGCGGGAGGTACACGCCGGCGTCCAGCATCGCGTGGAAGAAGGCAGCATATGCCGCGGCGGACTGACCGCGAGCGGCACCGAAATCATGGATAGGTTCGTCGACACCGAGGAAGAACGAGAACAAGCTGCCCGCCTCCTGCAGCCGGAACGGCACCCCAGCCCCGGTCAGCGCCTCGGCGGCGAGCTTGGCTACTGCGGAGGCAGCCTGATCCACCCGGCTGTATACCTCTGGAGTGCACTCCCGTAGCGTGGTCAGGCCGGCCGCGGTCGCCAGCGGGTTACCGGAGA
>Ga0335075_10006852_pt1 | contig 17591 bp, 15 predicted proteins | sample Lox_Sample_24_FD_206723 | JGI IMG/M metagenome (GOLD analysis project Ga0335075, IMG submission 206723) | Soil microbial communities from Loxahatchee National Wildlife Refuge, Florida, United States - Lox_Sample_2.4 | ecosystem: Environmental > Terrestrial > Soil > Wetlands | place: USA...
CGTAGACGACGTGGAGCATCGCCTCGCTCGCCAATGAGGCGGGTGAGCGCTTCCACGGCGGCTCCGCGACGCCCAGCGCGGGCAGCTGGACGAGCCCAGCCATCCACACCAGCAGCCCGAACACCGGCCCGCTCGCCTCCGGCGGCACCGAGCCGCCCGCGGCGAAGAGCCCGTAGGGAATTCCCCAGGCGGTCCCGTACAGCCAGTGCATCCCCTGATTGGCGGCGCGGCGGTGGCGACGCGTCAGGCGTCCCCGGCCGGCTCGGCGCTTCAGCTTGTCGGCGACGTCGGCGGCCGTCCCCGATGGCTCGGCGTCGGTGAGCACGACCTCGGCGCCCTCGGCGATCGTCATCACCGCGGTGCCCGCGAGTCCCGCAGTCAGACCGACCCGCAGACCGCGAGCCAACCCCCACCCGCGCGGACTGGGCTCGGGGCTCTCCGACGACGCCCCCTCCGGGGCGGCGTCATCGCCGCGCGTCCCCACCGCCGCCAGACCGTAGGCGAGCAGGTCCTCGCCGACCGCGACGACCGGATCGGGCAGCCCGGTCGCCTCGACGACAAGGCCGCGGGCGCGCCACGTGGCATAGGTTCCAGCCGCCGAGGCGATCGAACCCGCGGCCGCGCCCGGAACGCCCGCGAGGTCACCTCCCGTGTAGCCGCCGGAGACCATGCGGCCGATCAACGCCGGCAGGTCGGTGCGGTCGATCGCCTTCGGCGATTTGTCCATCGCGATCTCGCCGGTGGCGGCGAGCAGCATTGCGATCCGGACTCGGCCGCCGATCCGGCCGCGCGCGGCGAGCATCCCAGGACCGGCGAAGGTGCGCATCGAGCAGGCGAGCCCAGCAAGGGCGGCATCGGGCCAGCGGTACGGAGGGCGCATCCCCGAGCACCTACCCATGGATCCAGAGACCGCAATCAACGCGTCACGCTCGTCCTCATCTCAGCGCCAGGACGAGCGTGCCGCAGACGACCGCGGCCCCAGTGACAACCCACGCGACGTCGTCTCCGGGGTGGCCGCCGTGCAGCTGGTGAAGCCGGCGGGCGGCGCCGCGCGAGAGGTTCTGCAACGCCGGCGGACCGAACGGTAGCCTGCGCGGCGCGATCACCCCAAGCCCGACCAGCGCCGCCAGCGCCGTCAGGCCGAGCCCGACGAGGACCTCCGCGATCGACGGCCCGCTCGACGCGGGCGCAGCGACCGCCGCCGCGTGGCCCCGAAGCACCGCCGTCGCGAATGCTGACGAGTCGACGAACCTCGCGGCACCGGAGATCGCGAGGCGGCCGACCCCGGGCAGCACGCCCGTCGCGATTCCCCCGAGCACGAGCACCAGCGCGGGCACGAACAGGACCGCCGGTGTCCGCCGGCTGGACAGCTCGAGTTCGTCACCCGCTTCCGCGGACTCAGGCGCCAGCCACTCGTGGCGTTCGTCCGGCCCCCATCCGAGGAAGAGACGCGCCCAGGCGGCGAGCACCGAGCCACCGATCAGGGCCTCCGCAACGGTCATCACGTACGGCACCCAGCCGTAACCCGGCGCCGCGGAGGCGGCCGTCTCGATCAACGAGCGGCCCAGGAAGGTCCCGAAGCCGGGCATGGCGGTCATTCCGAGGGCGCCCACGGCGAACACAAGCCCGGTGAACGGCAGCCCCCGTCCGAGCCCGCGAACGCGCAGCGACCCCGTATCCGAGCGCCGATGCTGCAGGATCCCGATGCAGACGAACAGACCGGCCTTCACCAGTCCGTCGGCGACCACGTATACGGCGGCACCGGCGAGCCCGCCCGCATCGAGCAGTCCGAAGCCGACCAGGAACAGCCCCATCGAGCCGATCGTCGCGAACGCCAGCAGGCGCTTGGGCAGGTGCTGCAGCACGCACATCACCCCGCCGCCGAGCGCGGTCAGCGAGCCGATGATGACGAGGATCAGCCGCACGGTCGCCGCGTGGGGCGCGAGCGGACCGGCGAATACGGTCCAGTAGACGCGGGCCAGACCGTAGAGACCCATCTCGCTCATCACCCCCGCGAACAGGATGCAGACGGGCGTCGGAGCCGTCGTGTACGCATCCGCCAGCCAGAAGTGGAACGGGATGATCGCCGCCTTGACGAAGAAGCCGGACGCGATCAGACCGAAGGCGACGACCACGAGCGCTCCGCCATGGCCGTGCGCGGCGCGCAGCGCGACGCCGATCTGGGCGAGATTGAGCGCGCCGGTGCGACCGTAGAGCAGGGCGATGCCGAACAGGACCAGGAAGCCGCCGATCGCGTTGGAGATCCCGAAGTTCAGCGCGCCCTGGAGCGGCGCGCGCTGGTCGGACCGGTAGGCGGTGAGCGCGATCGCCACGACCGTCATCAGCTCGAAGAAGACGAACATGTCGAACAGATCGCCGCTGAGACAGAACCCTGTCAGCGCCGCCTGGAACACGAGGACGAGCGCGGGGAACGCGTGGCCGACCGAGTCGAAGTGTCGCCACGAGAAGACGAGCGCGGCGATCGTGAGCAGACCGCAGAACGTCGCCAGACCGGCCGCGAACGGGTCGACGGCGAACGCGATCCCCAGCGCCACCCCGTGATGAGGCCGCCACCCGCCGAACCAGTACACGAGCTCCCCGCGGTGGATCGCCAGCCGCAGCACCAGGGCGCCCAGCACGGTGGCGGCAATCGCAGCGGCGAGCGCGATCCCCTCGGCCAGCAGCCTTCGGCGCAGCGGCTGGGTTCCCGCCAGCACAGCGGCCCCGAGCATCGGGACCGCGACGGTCAGAGGGACCACGTTCGTGGTCACCCTCGGAGCTCGCGGATCGCGTCCGGATCGACGGTCCCGAAGCGCCGCTCGGCCTGCAGCGCGATCGCGAGCAGCAGCGCGGACACAGTCGCCTCGACGACCACGTCGGTGAGCGTCAGCGCCTGCACAACGGGATCGACGGCCGGCGTGCCCACGGTGATCCCGACGAAGATCGGCGCGCGGCCGCCGTGCAGGTATCCGATCGAGATCAGCAGCACGTAGGTCGAGGCCTGGACGACTCCCAGGCAGAGCACAAGATGGACGAGGTGGCGGCTGGTGACGACGCCGTAGAGACCGACCAGCAGCAGCCACGCCGCGACCGCGAACGGCAGGAAACTCATGACCCGACGCCGGGGGTTTGACCGTGCTCGGCGAACTCGGCGACGATCAGCGCGATCGCGCCCGCCACCTCGAGTCCGACGACCGTGGACAGCGAGATGACTGTCCCGCTGGAGAACAGAGCGCCCGCTGTGCCGAGCGGCAGGAAGTTGGAGAGAAACTGCAAGCCGGCGAAGATGCCGGCGACGCCGATCACCACGTAGCCGCCCGCGCCGATCCCCTCGAGCGCCTCGAGCGCGCCGTGGCGGCGGATGGTCCGCGGCGTCCTCCCGCCCGTCGTGATCAGCAGCGTGATGAGCGCGGAGGCGAGCACGACGCCGCCCTGGAATCCGCCGCCCGGCGTCAGCTGCCCGTGGGTCACGACGTAGACACCCAGCACGATGATTGGGGCGACGCTCCACCGTCCGACCAGCGCCAGCAGGGGGTCGCGGCCATCGTCGCCGGACGCGCCCCCGGCATCGTCCGGACACTGCTGACGATCCGCCCGCTGCTCGCGCAACAGCACGACGAGACCGACTGAGGAGGCGAAGAGAATGAACTCCTCCCCCATGGTGTCCAGACCGCGATAGTCGAAGTTGACCGCGGTGACGACGTCCGTGGCGTGTCGCTGACGGACGGTCACGTGGTCGAGAGTGCGGCCGTCGACGCCGTGGAAGTGGCCAAACGCGGGTAGCCCCGCCAGGCCGTCGACGAGCACCGCGGCCAGGACCACGGCCGCGACCAGAAAGAGCGCCGTACGAGCGCGGCGCCTCATTCTGCGTCCTCCCGCTCCGACGCCCGGCGACGCAACTCGCGCAGGGTGAGCAGCACCATCGCCGGCAGTGCGACCGAGCCGACGACGATCTGCGAGAGCGCCACGTCCGGCGCCTGGAAGACGAAGAACAGGACGGCGAGCGCCAGCCCGAACAGACCGGTGAGGATGACCTGGCGCGTCGGGTCGCGGGTGAGCGCGACCGCGGTCCCCGAGGCGGCCACGATGATCAGGATCACCGCCTGCAGGGCGGTCACGGTCGCTCCCTGCCGTTGCGTATCCAGACGGCACGCGCGATCGCATGCGAGACGACGGGCGCGGTCACGAGCACCACGAACGCAACGAGCAGCGACTTGTCGCCCATCAACGAGAACCCCTGCCGGACGAGGATGGCGAGCGCGACCGCGGCCACGCCGAGCCCCGCCGGCGCGGTGAAGTGCAGCCGCGCGTACGCCGTGCGCATCACCAGGACTCCGGCGCAGCAGAGGAGCTCAAGCACGACGCCAAGCCACAGCAGCGCCACGGACACGACCGCCAGCACGGTCAAGCCCCCCACTCCAGGAAGCGCGCCAGCACCAGCGAACCTCCGCTGCTCACCACCGACAGCACGACCGCCAGGTCGACGAACGGCTGGCGATGGAATCCCTCAGCGAGCAGCAAGAGGATGACCGAGCACAGCGGTCCGGCCAGACCGAACGCGGCCGCCGCCGACATCACGTCGCCGGTCAGCATCGCGATGCCGACCGGGACCAGCCCGGCCACCAGGAGCACGATCGCCGCCAGGATCCACTCGTTCATCCGAGCTCCAGCGGGTCAGCCGCGCCGCGCCCCTCGCTCGGGACGAGCTCGTGGAAGATGAGCTCGCCTTCGCACACCGCGATGACGACTGCGGAGGGCGACAGCGATCCCGCAACCGTCGCCAGCGCGATCTGGGCCGCGCGCCGGTCGGCGCTCTGCTCGCAATCAAATGGAATCGTGCGAACCCGTCCCGGGTCCCGTTCCCCGTGAGCGATCGCGCGCGTGAGCGCCACCAACAGCAGCGGCAGGTCGCCGATCAGCGCCACCGGCGGTCGCCACGCCCGAGACAGCCATTGATGGGAAGCCGCCACGCGGTCGCCGCCGTGCCGCAGCGCCGCGACGGCCGCGGTCGCGCCGATGGCCGCCGCAACGGCGCCGTCGACGTCTTCCGCAGCCGTCGCGAGGTCTTCCAGCAGCAGCCACAGCGCCATCCCGAGCACCCACCAGACCAGCCAGGTGCGCGCCAGCGCCGCGCGGCTCATTGCTAGGCGGCGGCGCCGAGCAGCCCGTGCGGATCGAGCACGAACTTCTTGGCCACGCCGGAATCGAATTCCTCATAGCCCTTCGGCGCATCTTCGAGCGAGATGACGGTCGCGTTGACCGCGTCGGCGATCTGGACGCGATCGTTGAGGATCGCCATCATCAGCTCGCGGTGATACTTCATCACCGGCGCCTGGCCGGTCATGAAGTGCAGCGACTTCGCCCAGCCGATCCCGAATTGCAGCGAGAGGTTGCCGTGCTTGGCCGACTCGTCCTGTGCGCCGGGGTCGCTTGGGACGTAGAGGCCCGGGATGCCGACGCCGCCGCCCGCACGGGTGACGCCCATCGCGGTGTTGAGCACCACCGCTGGCGCCTCCTCGCCGTCGGCGCCGTGCCCCTTGGCCTCGAATCCGACCGCATCCACGGCACAGTCCACATCGGGCACGCCGAGGATGGCCTCGATCGCGGAGCCCATCGCCTCCTCGCCCTCTGTCTTGGAGAGGTCGATCGTCTCGCAGCCGAACGACTTCGCCTGCCTCAGGCGCTCGGCCTGCATGTCGCCGACGATCACCGCAGCGGCGCCGAGCAACTGCGCCGAGCACGCCGCGGCGAGCCCGACCGGTCCCGCGCCGGCGACGTAGACGGTGGACCCGGTGCCGACGCCGGCCGTCACCGCGCCGTGGTATCCGGTCGGGAAGATGTCCGAGAGCATCGTCAGGTCGCGGATCTTCTCCATCGCCCGGTCCTTGTCCGGGAACACCAGGCAATTCCAGTCCGCGTAGGGGACGGTGACGTACTTGGCCTGGCCCCCGCGCCAGCCGCCCATCGCGACGTAGCCGTAGGCCGAGCCGGGCTGCTCCGGGTTGACGTTCAGGCAGACCCCGGTCTGGCGCTCCTTGCAGTTGCGGCAGCGTCCGCAGGCGATGTTGAACGGGATCGAGACGAGATCGCCTTTCCTCACGAACTCGACCCCGGGCCCGGCCTCGATCACCTCTCCGGTGATCTCGTGGCCGAGCTGGAGACCCTCGGGCGCGTCGGTGCGACCGCGCACCATGTGCTGATCGGAGCCGCAGATATTCGTGGCGACGACCTTGAGAATCACCGCATGGGGCAGCTCGCGGCCCACGTTGCCGGGATGGACCCCCGGCCCGTCCTCGAGCACGAACCCCGCGTCAGGCACGTCCTCCACCTCGACGTGGCGCGTCCCGCGGTAGATGACGGCGCGGTTCTGATCAGCCATGAAGACCTCCCTCGGCGGGCGGCCTCGCCGCCCGGACCCTGCTCGGTTAGTGTGTCCGGTACCCAAGCGCATGCCCGCCCGGCGACCGCGCAAACGGCGCGCCCGCGGGTTTGGCCAGGCGAGAGAAGGGCAGGTGACAATCCAGATGGCGACCCGCGATCAGGTGCTCAGTCTGCTCGGCGATGGCCACGACTACGAGACGGCCGCCGCCCGGCTCGGCATCGCGCCCGGAGAGGCGTACCTGATCGCCACCGGGCGTCCTGCGGACGGGAGCGACAGCCGATATTTCGCCGATCCGGGTGACCTGCCGGCCAGCCCTCAGCGGCTTGTCGGCCCGGTGCCCGTCAATCCGCAGCGCCATCCCACCGTCGAGGCATGGGTGCGTGACCGCGCCCGGCGCGAGCTGTCCCGATGAAGACCCCGCGCGACCTGCTCGAGATCTGGCCGGTGGCGCGCCAGCTCGGCGGCGCCGATCGGCTCGGCCGCGGCGCCGCGGTCAAGTCGAAGGGCAGCCGCGAGCGGGTCGCTCGCACCCGCACCGCCGACCGCGTGGTCAAGTCGGTGTGCCCGTATTGCGCCGTCGGCTGCGGCCAGAACGTGTTCGTCTCCGACGAGCGAGTGGTTCAGATCGAGGGAGACCCCGACGCGCCCCACAGCCGCGGGCGACTGTGCCCGAAGGGCTCAGCGACGCTGCAGCTCACGACCGGCTCCAGCCGCGAGGAGCACGTGCTCTACCGCCGCCCGTACGCCACCGAGTGGGAGCGACTCGACCTCGACACCGCGATGCAGATGATCGCCGACCGGGTGGTGGAAACCCGCGCGGAGGGGTTCGAATGGGAGTCCGAGGAGGCCCGCGTACGCCGCTGCATGTCGATTGCGGCGCTGGGCGGGGCGACGCTCGACAACGAGGAGAACTACCTGATCAAGAAGCTCCTCACCGGGCTCGGAGTGATCCAGGTGGAGAACCAGGCGCGGGTCTGTCACAGCTCGACCGTCGTCGGCCTGGGCACCTCGTTCGGTCGCGGCGCCTCGAGCACGCTGCCGGGCGACCTGCAGAACGCCGACCTGATCGTGCTCCAGGGCTCGAACATGGCCGAGGCGCATCCGGTCGCCTTCCAGTGGGTGGTGGAGGCCAAGCGACGCGGAGCGACGATCGTTCACATCGATCCTCACTACAGCCGCACGAGCGCGCTCGCCGACCTGTTCGTCCCGATCCGCGCCGGGAGCGACATCGCATTCCTCGGCGGGGTGATCAACCACGTGATCCAGAACGACCTCGACTTCCGCGAGTACGTGGTCAACTACACCAACGCACCGACGATCATCGGCGAGGCGTTCCGCGACGTCGACGCCGAGGGGCTGTTCTCGGGCTTTGACCCCGGGAACGGGGAGTACAACCCGGACAGCTGGCAGTACGAGGGCGCGTACGTGGAGGCCGCCTCGGGCCAGCGTGACCAGGCCGGACACCTCGAGGGAATCCCCCCGAAGAGCGGCTCGGCCGAGGAGGAGGTTGACCGAGGCAGCGCGAGCCTCGACCTGACGCTCCAGCACCCCCGCTGCGTCTGGCAGATCCTCAAGCGGCACTTCGCCAGCTACACGCCTGAGGTGGTGGAGCGCGTCACCGGCTGTGACCAGCGGACGTTCGCCGAGGTCTGCCGGCTGTTCGTGGAGAACTCCGGGCGCGAGCGCACGGCCGCGTTCGTGCACGGCGTCGGCTGGACGCAGCACACGATCGGCTCCCAGTACATCCGCTGCGCCTCGATCCTGCAGCTGCTGCTCGGCAACATGGGCCGCCCCGGCGGCGGCGTGATGGCGATGCGCGGCCACGCCTCGATCCAGGGCTCGAGCGATATCCCGACGCTGTTCGACACGCTGCCCGGGTACATCCCGACCCCGCACGCCCACGCCCATCAGGACCTCGACTCGTTCGTCCTGTCCAACGCCCCGGACAAGGGGTTCTGGGCCGACATGCGCCACTACGTCGTCAGCCTGCTCAAGGCGTGGTGGGGTGCCACGGCCACGGCGGAGAACGACTACTGCTTCGACTACCTGCCCAGGCTCACCGGCAGCCATGGCACCTACGACACCGTCATGGCTCAGATCGGCGGCGAGGTGAAGGGCTACTTCCTGTTCGGACAGAACCCGGCGGTCGGCTCGGCGAACAACCGCATGCAGCGCCTCGGCATGTCCAAGCTCGACTGGCTGGTCGTCCGCGACTTCTCGCTGATCGAGTCCGCGACCTGGTGGAAGGACGGGCCCGAGATCGAGTCCGGCGAGATGCGCACCGAGGACATCGCGACCGAGGTGTTCTTCCTGCCGGCGGCGGCCCACACCGAGAAGGACGGCACGTTCACCAACACTCAGCGGATGGTCCAGTGGCACCACAAGGCCGTCGAGCCGCGTGGGGACCAGCGCTCAGACCTGTGGTTCGCCTACCACCTCGGCCGCATGATCCGCGAGCGCCTGGCCGACTCCGATGATCCGCGTGACCGCCCGCTGCTCGACCTCACCTGGGACTACCCTTGCGAGGGCCCGTATGCGGACCCGATGGCCGCCGCCGTGCTCGCCGAGATCAACGGCTACGACGCCGACGGGACGCTGCTCTCCGCCTACACGGCGCTGAAGGACGACGGCTCGACCGCGTGCGGCTGCTGGATCTACTGCGGCGCCTACGCGGACGGCGTCAACTACACCGCGCGGCGCACACCGGCCGGCGAACAGAACTGGACGTGTCCGGAGTGGACGTGGGCGTGGCCCGCGAACCGGCGGATCCTCTACAACCGCGCCTCGGCGGACCCCGAGGGGCGGCCCTGGTCCGAGCGCAAGAAGCTCGTGTGGTGGGACGAGGCCGAGCAGAAGTGGACCGGACTCGACACGCCGGACTTCGAGGCGACCAAGCCGCCGAGCTACCGCCCGCCCGAGGGCGCCAAGGGACCCGCGGCGATCGCCGGCACCGACCCGTTCATCATGCAGGCGGACGGGCGAGGCTGGCTGTTCGCGCCCGCCGGGGTCGCCGACGGGCCGCTGCCGACCCACTACGAGCCGCAGGACTCGCCCGTGCGCAACCCGATGTACGGGCGCCAGCGCAATCCCGCCCGCCAGCTCTACATCCACGAGAACAACCGCTTCCACCCGGATCCCGGCGGCCCCGGCGACGAGGTGTTCCCGTTCGCGGTCACCACCTACCGGCTCACCGAGCACTTCACGGCAGGCGGGATGTCGCGCTGGACCCCCTATCTCGCAGAGCTTCAGCCCGAGTTCTTCTGCGAGGTCTCGCCGGAGCTCGCCGGCGAGCGGGGGCTCACCCACGGCGACTGGGCGACGCTCGTCTCGGCCCGCGGCGCGATCGAGGCGCGGGTGATGGTCACCGACCGGATGACGCCGCTGCGCCACGGGGAGCAGGTCGTGCACACGATCGGTATGCCCTACCACTGGGGCCCGAACGGTTATGCGCGAGGCGACTCCATGAACGAGCTGTCCTCAATGGCACTGGACCCGAGCTCGCACATCCAGGAGGTCAAGGCGCTCACCGTCGACATCCGCCCGGGCCGCCGGCCACGCGGACCGGCGCGGGTGGCGCTGGTGCAGGAGTACCGGCGGCGCGCCGGAATCACCGCCGAGACCGGGACCGAGCGTCGGGGTGCGGCCGAGACGGGAGTTCCGTCATGAGCGAATCGATCTGGTCGGAGGTGCGGCTGGTGCCGCGCGACAGCGATCCGGCGACCGACACCGGGTACGAGGACCACCCCCCGCGGCTCGGGTTCTTCACCGACACCTCGGTCTGCATCGGCTGCAAGGCATGCGAGGTCGCTTGCAAGGAGTGGAACGGGGTGCCAGAGGACGGCCTGAACTGGACCGGCCGCTCGCATGACAACTCAATCGGGCTCAGCGGCGACACCTGGCGTCACGTCGCGTTCATCGAGCAGCGGGTCGCGGTCGGGATCGACGACGGGGGTCCGCTGGGCGACGGCGGGGTCGAGCTCGTGACCGGCCCCGGCAACTTCCGCCGTGGCGAGGACGAGTCGTTCCGCTGGCTGATGTCCTCCGACGTCTGCAAGCACTGCACGAACGCCGCCTGCCTCGACGTGTGTCCGACCGGCTCGCTGTTCCGCACCGAGTTCGGGACGGTCGTGGTGCAGGCGGACATCTGCAACGGCTGCGGTTACTGCGTGCCCGCGTGTCCGTATGGGGTGCTCAATCGGCGCGAGGATGACGGACGGGTGTTCAAATGCACGCTCTGCTACGACCGCCTCCAGGTCGGCCAGGAGCCCGCGTGCGCGAAGGCATGCCCCACCGACTCGATCCATTTCGGAGAGCTCTCCGAGCTGCGCGAGTTGGCGGGCGAGCGCGTGCAGGAGCTGCAGGACGCCGGGGTCGCCTCCGCGCGGCTGTACGGCCATGATCCCGCGGACGGGGTCGGCGGCGACGGAGCCTTCTTCCTGCTGCTCGACGAGCCGGAGGTCTACGGACTGCCACCGGACCCGGTCGTCACCACGCGTGATCTGCCCGCGATGTGGCGGCGGGTCGCTGTCGCCGGGCTTGGGCTGCTGGCGGCAGGATCGCTGTCCTTCGTCGGCGCGCGCCGCGGCGCGCAGGGGTGAACGTGATGACGGCGCGGCGTGACGAGTCCGGGTTCACCTCCTACTACGGGCGGCCGATCATCAACCCGCCGATCTGGGAGGAGCTCGATATCGGCGGCTACCTGTTCCTCGGCGGCCTCGCCGGCTCCTCGTCGATCATCGCCGCCGCCGCCGACCTCACTGGCCGTCGCGCGATGGCCCGGGCCTCGCGCATCGGCGCCTCCGCCGCGATCTCCCTGTCCCTGCTCGCGCTGATCCACGACCTCGGGAGGCCGCTGCGCTTCCTCAACATGCTGCGGGTGTTCAAGCCGAGCTCGCCGATGTCGGTCGGGGTGTGGATTCTGGTCGGCTACGCGCCGCTCACGTTCGGCGCCACCGCGTCGGAGTTCCTCGACGAGCTGCCCGATCCGATGGGCCGGGTGGCCGGCGTGGGCGCGGGTGTGCTCGGTGCCGGGGTCGCCTCCTACACCGCTGCACTCGTCGCCGACACCGCCGTCCCCGCCTGGCACGGTGGCTTTCGTGAGTTGCCATTCCTGTTCGTCGGCTCGGCCGCCACCGCCGGCGCGGGCCTCGCGCTCGCCGCGTCCCCTCCCGGCGAGACGGTTCCGGTGCGCCGCCTGGCCGTCGCGGGCGCGTGCGTCGAGCTCGTCGCCGAGCGTCTGATGGAGCGCTCACTCGGCATGGTCTCGGAGACCCTGCGGACCGGCCCGGCCGGCCGGAAGATGCGCGTGGCCAAAGCGCTCACCACACTCGGTGCCGCCGGAGCCGCCCTCGCAGCCGGTCGCTCGAGGCCGGCAGCGGCGCTCTGCGGCGCGGCGCTCGTCGCCGGATCGCTGTGCACCCGCCTCGGGATCTTCGAAGCAGGCATGATGTCTGCCCGAGACCCCAAGTACACGGTCGTTCCCCAGCGCGAACGGCTGCAGGCCCGTCAGGCGGCTGAGGTCGCCTGAGTACGAGAGCGAGGTACATCGAGATGGCGATCGACACAGTCCCCGAGACCGCAGTCGACGACGACCTTCCGCGGTGGGACGTCGAGGTGCTGTTCGCCTCGCTGGACTCCGACAAGTACCGCGAGGCACGCGCGGAGTGGTTGAACACGATCGAGCAGCTCGCAGCGCTGTTCGACCGCTACGGGCTCGGGGCCACCGTGTCGGGCGTCGCGACCTCCGGGCCGAGCCAGGACGACGGCCGCATCCTCGCCGACCTGATCGAGACTCTGAGCCGGATCTCCGAGCAGGTGCGCCAGCTCAGCGCCTACGTCAATGCGCTCGTCACCACCGACGCAAACGACTCTGCGGCCGCCGCCGAGCTCTCCCGGCTGTCTGCCGACGCCGCGCGCCTCACCTCCTTGCAGACCCGGCTCAATGGTTGGATCGCGGGCCATGGGGCCGACGCGTTGGCCTCGAGCTCCGAGGTGGCCGCCGAGCACCGGCCGTGGCTGGAGCGCTGCGAGCAGCGCTTCGCCCACCAGATGTCCGAGGTCGAGGAGGACCTGCTCGCCGAGCTGGAGGTGCCCGGCGTCGAAGCGTGCGTCACGCTGGCCGGCGAGCTCAGCTCGACTCTCGAGGCCGAGGTGCGCGGCAGGTCGCTGCCGGTGAGCGCGGTCCGCGGGATGGCCAGCGACGCCGATCCACAGCTGCGCCGCGAGGCCTACGAGGCCGAGCTGCCCGCCTGGCGATCGATCGGAACGTCGATGGCGGCCTGCCTGAACGCGATCAGCGGCCACGGGCTGATCGTCAACCGTCGCCGCGGCTGGGCGGATCCGCTGGCTCCGAACCTGTGGGGGAACCGAGTCACCCGGGAGATCCTCGAGGTCATGCAGGACGCCGCCCAGGAGAGCTTCCCGGACTTCCGGCGGTTTCTGCGCGCCAAGGCGGCGTTGCACGGCCACGACGGCCCGCTGCCCTGGTGGGACCTGCTCGCGCCCGTCCCGGGCGCGCCGGGCTGCGACTGGGCGACGGCCGAAGCGTCGGTGCTCGACGCCTTCTCGACCTACACGCCACGCCTTCAGGAGCTCGCGGCCCGGGCCTTCCGCGAGCGCTGGGTCGACGCCGGCCCGCGCCCGGGCAAACGGGGCGGCGGCTTCTGCATGGGCATCGGCGACGGCGCCTCCCGGATCCTCATGAACTTCGACGGCAGCTTCGACAGCGCCCAGACCCTCGCTCACGAGCTCGGGCACGCCTACCACAACCTGTGTCTGGCCTCCCGCCCGCCCCTGCTGCGACCCACGCCGATGGCGCTTGCCGAGACCGCGTCGATCTTCTGCGAGACGATCATGGTCCAGAGCGGCCTGGCCTCCGCCGACGACAACGCCCGCCTGGCGCTGTTGAACGTCGACCTCGTCGGCACCGCCCAGGTCGTCGTCGACATCCACTCCCGCTTCCTGTTCGAGTCAGAGCTCTATCGCCGGCGCGCCGACGGCCCCCTGTCGGTGGACGAGCTCTGCGGCGCGATGACCCAGGCCCAGGCGGCCACCTATGGCGACGGCGTCGACCCCGCGACCTACCACCCCTGGATGTGGGCGGTCAAACCCCACTACTACGACGTCCACGAGCACTTCTACAACTGGCCCTACACCTTCGGCCTCCTGTTCGGCATCGGCCTCTACGCCCGCTACCTGGCGGAGCCCGACGCGTTCCGTGGCGACTACGACGACCTGCTGTCCTCGACCGGCTTGCTCGACGCCCTGCCGCTCGCGGCGCGCTTCGGAATCGACCTCACCGACCCCGCCTTCTGGCGCGCCAGCTTCGACGTGATCCGCGAGCGGATCGACACGTTCTGCGCGTTGGCGGCCGATCAGGAGTGACCCGGCCCGTCAGCGTCAAAGGCGTCTACGCGCTCGACGACCGCCGCGTACTGCTGTGCCACAACCACCGGGGTGACTGGGAGCTGCCCGGCGGCCGCCCGGACGAGGATGAGAGCGACCAGGACTGCCTGATCCGCGAGTTCTGGGAGGAGACCGGGCTCGCCGTGCGGATCGACCGGCCGCTCGGCACGGTGCCGTACGAGGTCATGCCCGACCGCTGGGTCGACGTCATCGGCTACGCGTGCTCGGTCGCGTCAGCCGGCGACCCGCCCGGCTCACTCGCGTCACTCCCCTCACTCGTCGCCAGCGACGAGCACGTTGAGGTCGCGTTCGTCGACCCGGACACCCTCGAGGCGGACAAGCTCCCAGTCGTCTACCGCGCCCTCATCGCCCGCGCGGCGGCGCGGTAGCAGGCCCGGAGCGCGGGACGGAACATCGTCCCGCCGGCCGTTTCCGCCCGGGGGACCACCCGTCCGGACGACGCACGGGACGAAACGGCATCCCACCGGCCGCTTCCGCCCGCGCGAGCAACGCACCGGACGACGCGCGGGACGAAATGGCCGTCCCCACCGCAAACCCGCCCGCGCACGACCGCCGCTGGCCGCTGCCGTGTCAGCCAGTGGTCCCCGTTGGGGAACGCGGCGCCCGCGTCCGTCCCCGGGCAACGCCCCTGCCTAGATCAGGTTCGGGAGGGCGCACCCAGCGCCAGTGCGACGGCCTCTCGGCGGGGGAGCCGTCTGCCACGCTCGCACGCGGCCTCGTACTGCTCGATGCCGAGCGTCTCCTTGAGATGCTGTTCGTGATCCTCCCGGATCCGTCGCTCCACCTCGGGTGGGGCCACGGCGAGCTCCTCAGTGATCACGTCAGCGCTTCCGTGCAGCACCGCTGCGGTGTCCGGGTCAGAGGCGGTGAGGGACAGGCCGCGCAGCGAGCTGCTGATGAGCCATGCGTCACCAAGCCGCACCGACAGTTCAAGCGCGCGACTGAAGCGCTGCACCGCCTCTGCGCGCGAGCCGTCGCTCTGGCATTCAATCCCCAGGCAGTAGTTCGTCCACATCTCTCCGCTGACGTCTCCGAGGTCGGCGAGGAGTTCCAGCACCGCAGCGTGGTGACGCCGAGCGGTCGTGACATCACCTTGTGACATCGCCATCGAGCCGAGGTTGCCCAGAGCGGTGGCCGACGCGAATGCATCTCCGGCCGCCAGCGCGATCCGATGCGCCTCCTCGAAACCCTGACCTCCATCCAGCCCCGCCTCCAGTCGCGACACGGCCTGCGCGCCGAGCAGGTCGATCAGCGCCGCCGAGGCATTGACCGGGCGGGCGAGCGCAAGGCCCTCCTCCGCGATCCCCGGGATTGACGCGAACGCGCCGCTGTAGACCAGCACGTTGCTCAACTGGCGCAGTGCCTCGACGGTGAGCCCTTCATCGCCGCGGTCGCGGGCGATGCGCAGTGCCTCCTCGGCGTCGGCCACGGCCGCGCGCGCGTCGCCCGATGCGCTCGATGCGAGAAGCGCGCGGGATGCAAGTGCGTAGCCACGTTCGATCGTCGGTTCCTGCGCCCCGGCGCGTTCGAGGTGGTCCGAAAGCACGTGAAACCCTTCCACCGCGTGACCGCGTCGACGCCAGAACAAGCGGATTGCGACCGCGAGACGGAGACCGGGACGCGGGTCGGGATCCCCGAGGCTTTCCGTCAGCGCACGCCGCAGGTTGTCATGGTCCAAGGCGAGTTGATCAAGCGCCTGCGGTGCCTCGGGTCCGAAGAGGCGCGGGCGGATCGTCTCAGCCAGGCGAAGGTAGTGATCGCGATGTGCGATGCGCGCTCTCGCCGCGTGATTCGGCCGATCGCTGAGCTTGGCCGCGGCGTACTCACGCACTGTGTCCAGAAGCCGGTAACGCACGTGGCCTGCGGTGTCCTCGGCCTGGACCAGGCTCTTATCGACCAGGGCGTCGACGTGATCGAACACCTCGACGTCCTCGAGGCCCGCCGCGCCGCACACCGCCTCCGCGGCGGGCAGGTCAAAGCCGGCCGCGGCGAAAGTCGACAGGACCATCAACGCCTCGCGCTCCGATTCGTCCAGCAGCTGGTACGACCAATCGATCAGCGCCTCAAGCGTTTGCTGACGGGGCAGCGCGCCTCCGCGGGTGCTTCCCCGCAGCAGGTGGAATCGTCGATCCAACCGGGCGTCAAGCTGTTCGACCCCCAGCGAGCGCAACCGGACGGCGGCGAGCTCGAGCGCCAACGCGATCCCGTCGAGCCGCCGACACACTCGGGCGGCCGTCACGGCGTTCTCCTCCGTGAGCGCGAAGCCCGGGCGTTGCTGGCGGACTCGCTCCACGAACAGCTGCACCGCCTCCGAGCTCTCGATCTCCTCCAGTTCGGTGGTGTCCGGTCCAGGGACGGAGAGTGATGGAACCCGGTACACCTGCTCGCCCGCGATCCCCAACGGCTGACGACTGGTCACCACGACCTCGAGCCCGGAGCAGCGGACAACCAGCTCTCTCACCAACTCCGCGACGGTGTCGATCAGGTGCTCGCAGTTGTCCAGGATGAGCAGCAGCTCCCGGTCGGCCACAGCGGATGAGATGGTGTCGGCGATCGGTCGCCCGGATTGCCCGGACAGTCGCAGAACGTTTGCAATCGTCTGTCCGACCAGGTTTGCGTCACGCAGCGCCGCAAGCTCCACCAGCCAGACGCCATCGCCGCTGCCATCCAGCAGCTCGGCGCCCAGCCGGAGGGCCAAGCGCGTCTTTCCCACCCCCCCGGCGCCCACCAGCGAGACGATCCGGCCGCGTGCGACCAGATCCCGGAGGGTCGCCAGTTCACCGTCCCGCCCGATGAACGACGAGATCTGGTCAGGGAGATTCGTCTCGCCGGTCCGGACGCTGCGAATCGGCGCGAATGCGCTGCTCGGTTGCCCACCGGCGAGCAGGTGGAAGATGTGACGAGGTGCCGGGAAGTCCTTCAGTGCGTGCTGGCCGAGATCCTCGACGTCGGCGTCCCCGACGAGCGCCCGCGTGGCGGCGCTCAGCAAGACCTGTCCACCGTGGGCCGCGGCGCAGATCCGTGCCGCGTAGTGAACGTCCGTGCCCCAGTAGTCGTCATCGCGGATACGCGGCGTCCCTGTGTGCACGCCGATCCGCACTCTCAACCCCTCGAGGTCTGCCGATCCGAGCACCGACTGCGCGTCCGCGGCCGCCGCGACGGCCGCGCGCGCCAATGCGAAGGCGACGAAGAACGCGTCGCCCTCCGTATCGACCTCCACACCACCGTGGCGAGCCCACACCTCCCGGAGCAATCGCCGATGCTCCGCCAGAACCTCACCGTAGGCATCTCCGAGCTGGTTCAGCAGCCGCGTCGAGCCTTCGATATCTGTGAACAGCAGCGACACCTCGCCTTGCGGCAGGGCCTGCCGCCGCTCCCGAACGAGCGACCCCGGCGGCTGTCTCTCGCCCCGGCCGGCCATCGCTGAGGAAGACCCTAACCAGCCCTCCCGTCGCTGACAAGCGTGACGGCGCGTACGAAAAAGCGCCCATTCAGCCCAAAGGGGACGCCGCCCGTTCCCGGCGCCGGGATCCTGCGTCGCGCGCGCGGGCGGCGCGCGAACTCAGAGCGTCAGCGACCCGCTCAGAACGGTGCGCGTCTGCCCACCGACCCAGACCGTCCCGTCATCGGTCCGGGAGACGTGGACGCGGCCACTTCGCCCGAGCGCGGTCCCCTGCCGAGCGACGTAGGGCGCGGTCAGGCGGCCGGTGCCGAGCAGCCACTCGGCGACACCGGCGTTGAGGCTGCCGGTGACCGGGTCCTCCCAGTAGCCACCGTCCTCGAT
>Ga0335075_10006853_pt1 | contig 17591 bp, 15 predicted proteins | sample Lox_Sample_24_FD_206723 | JGI IMG/M metagenome (GOLD analysis project Ga0335075, IMG submission 206723) | Soil microbial communities from Loxahatchee National Wildlife Refuge, Florida, United States - Lox_Sample_2.4 | ecosystem: Environmental > Terrestrial > Soil > Wetlands | place: USA...
TGAACGTCGCGGTCGGCTCGGTCCTGCTGCTCCTGCAGGCCCCGGCCATCTTCCCCGGCGGCAACATGGTGCTCGCCATCGTCATCGGCACGATCATCATGGCGTTCACCCTGCTGTGGGTGTACTCCGAGTTCGCTGCGGCAATGCCCAGATCCGGCGGGGACTACGTGTTCGTCAGCCGAGCGCTGCATCCGTTCCTGGGCTGGCTGCTGTCCTGGAGCCAGGGCATCTGGCTGATCTTCTTCTGGATCGGCTTCAACGCCTGGTTCGCACTCACATCAGCGGTTCCCACAGCGATGATCACGATCGGCACCGTGACTGGCGGCCACGGCTGGATCACCGCCGCCACCGACCTGCTCGCCAAGTACGACTTCCTCGGCATTCATATGCAGTGGTACGTGTTCCTGTTCGGCACCGTGCTAAACGTCTTGTTCGCCCTGCTGCTGATCTTCGGCGGCCGAGTGTACTGGCGGGTGCAGAAGTGGCTGTTCCTGTTCGCCGGCCTCGCTATCTTGATCATGGTTGGCCTGCTGGTGGCCCGCGGTACCAGCCTGGGTGCGTCGTGGGACAGCTTCGCGGCGAAGAACGGCACCCTCAAGTACGGTCAGGTCATCACGGCCGCGAAGGCGGCCGGATTCCACGGGGCCAACGCGGGCTTCAGCTTTAGCGACACCCTGCTGATGCTGCCGTGGGTGTTCTTCGTGGTTGGCTACGCGCAGGGCTCCGCACAGATCGGCGGCGAGGTCAAGCGCGCTTCGCGGTCGCAGTACCTGGCCATGGTGGGCGGCGTCCTCATCAACGGGCTCGTGCTGGCGGTCATCGTGCTGCTGGCCGGCCACGCGGTCAGTTCGAGCTGGCTGCGCAGTGTGGACTACCTCGCCGCTGCCGATCCGGCCAAGCTGGGCCTGCCCGGCGGCCTGACCCCGGGCGTCAATTTCCTCACCGCGCTGATGACGCACAACGTGGTGCTGCTCGCCTTGCTGGGCATCGGCTTCGTCATCTGGGCTTTGATGGGGACACCGCTGTCCGAACTGCAGGCCACCCGCTACATGCTGGCCTGGGGCCTGGACAGAAGCGGTCCCCAGGCACTGGGACGCGTCAACGACCGGGTGCACACTCCGGTCACGGCCATCATCTTCTGCACGGTCACCGGCGAACTGGCCCTGATCGCGCTGATTAACATCGCCCAGGCCAGCCTGCTCGGCGCGCTGCTGGCCCAGATCGCCGCGTTCATCCTGGTGTCAATAGCCGGCATCGCGTTCCCATACCGGCTCAAGAGCATCTGGGAGTCGGCCGGCGGCAAGCGGCTGTTCGGTATCCCGGCAGTGGCCCTGGCGGGCGCCGGCGGCGTGATCACCCTCGGTGCCCTGCTGGTGCTGTTCATCGTGAACAAATCCATCAGCACTGAGTTCGCCGTCACGGCACACCTGTCGGTCGAGTTCATGCTGGGCGTGGTGGGCGCGGGCATCCTCTGGTATGTCGGTGCACTCTTGTACAACCGGCGCCGCGGCGTGAACCTGAACCTGGCCTACAAGCAAATACCCCCGGAGTAACCAGCATGTCCTTGCCTGCCGCCGGACCCCGACCGGTCATCATCGTCGGCAACCTCACCATCGATGACATCATCCAGCCGGATGGCACCAGCCAGATGGAGACCCTCGGTGGCAACTCCGTGCACGCCAGCGCTGCGGCGCTGACCTGGGTCACCGACGTCGGCATTGTCGCCCGGTGCGGCAGCGACTTTCCCGCCCGGGCGATCGGACGGCTCCGCGAAGCCGGCGCCGACACCAGCGGCATCCGCCATATCGACGGCCCGACGGTACGCAACTGGGTCATTTACGAAGCCGACGGCAGCAGGAACTGGATCTACCGCACCCCGCGCGGGCGCAGCGCCGAAGTGGCCCCGCAGCCAGGTGACATTCCGGCCGCCTGGCTGGGCCGGGAACCTGCGCCAGTCGTGCATATCGCAGCGATGCCGCTGGCGGCCGCTACCGCGATCGCGGCCTGGCTTCGCTCTTACGCCCCAAACGCCACCATCACCCTGGACACCCACGAGGACTGGCGGCCCGGCCCCGAGGTGATCGGGGCCGCCCGGCTGGCGGATGTGTTCCTGCCCTCGCGCGAGGAACTGGCCGAACTCATGGGCTACGACGACCCGCCGCGTGCGGCGGGCGAGCTCACCGGGACGGGCGTGAAATGCGTTGTGGTGAAGATGGGCAGCGACGGCGCGCTGGTGGCCAGGCCGGGCCGGCCGGTGACACACGCCACGGCCAGCCCGGCCTCGGTCACGGATCCCACCGGGGCGGGCGACAGCTTCTGCGGCGGGTTCGCCGCCGGGCTCGCGCTCGGCGATGACGTCGTGGAGTCCGCCGAGCGGGGGTGCGCGACCGCGGCCGCTGCGATCGGTGCCGCCGGCTCGCTGCGGCTACTCGATCGCGACGGACTGGCCCGTGATCTGCTCGCCGATCGCTGGCAGGCCGATCCCGGCCGCCGCGATCGGGCCGCCGAACGCACCCGCCGCGTTTCCCCGGCAGCAGGCACCGCGACAGCGGACGGGCCGGCCGTTGGCGCCGCGACAGAAGGCGGCTACGGCGTCGAGATCATGCAGCGGGAGATCGCGACGATCCCCGATGTCATCGCCAGTCAGCTTGCGGACCCGGCCGGTCACCTGCAGGACCTCGCCGACTGGCTGGCCGGGCGCGGCATCGAACATCTATACCTGACCGGATGCGGTGACTCGGCGTTCGCCGGGTTCGCCGCCGAGCTGGCGTTCCAGCGGCATGCCCGGCTGACCGTCCACCCCGTGCACGCGCTCGACTTGGCCCGCTATCGCGTCCGGTATCTGCCGCCGGCCAGCGCCGTCCTTGCCATCTCCTATTCGGGCCGGGTCGGCCGGACCATTGAGGCGGCCGCGCAGGCGCACGCGTTTGGCTATCCGGTCATCGCCCTGACCGGCAACGGCGACAGCCCCCTGGCGTCGGCCGCCGATCGCATCTTGCCGATCGACGTGCCCACGCTTGGCTTCTCCCCGGGCACCAGCACCTACATCGGGATGCTGTGCACGCTGATCGGCCTGGCGCTGCGGAGCTCACCGTCCGGCCGCGACCCAGAACAGGCGATCCGGGCCGCATGCGAGCAGCTGCCCGGCCAGGCGGCCAAGACGCTCGACTGGTGCGACAGCCAGGCGGCCGAGGTCGCGGCCCGGATCGGGTCCGGCCGGTTCGTGACATTCCTTGGCGCCGGGCCGAACGAGGCGACCGCACAGTTCGGCGCGGCCAAGCTGTTCGAAGCCTCGCAGCAGATCGCCCTGGCCACGAACGTGGAGGAATGGGCGCACGAGCAGTACTTCATCACCAGGCCCGGCGACCCGGTCATCGTCGTCGCGCCTGGCGGCGCCGCCCACGACCGGGCCTGGGAGATCCTCTCCGAGCTGCATTTCATTCAGGCCGACGCCACTGTCGTGTCCGACGTCGACCCGCCGGGTTCGGCCGCAGGACACCTGCGGCTCGCGACCGGGGCACCCGAGGAACTCACCCCGGTGCTCGCCGCCCTGCCGCTCGCGCAACTCGGCTTTCATCTCGCCCGGCTGGCCGGCAAGCGCAGCTACAACTTCCCCGATCAGCAGACCAGGGACGAGCACTACGCCACCATCCACCGCGCTACCCGCGGAGCGCCTGCATGATCACCAGGACTCCGGTCTCAGACATTACCGAGGAAGCCCGGCACGTGCTGGCCGGCTGCCGGGCGCACGATGCCAGCGCCCGGCTCATCGGCGGGCTGGCCGTGGCACTGCACCACCACGCCGCCACGCCCCCGGCGCTGGAGCGGACTTACGCCGATATCGACATCGTGATCGGGCGCAAGCAGGGCCGGCAGGCGAAGGCGGCGCTGCTCGAACTCGGCTATGTGCCGAACGACCGCTTCAACGCGCTGCACGGCGACCGCCGGCTCTTGTTCTACGACACCGCGAACGGACGGCAGCTCGACGTCTTCGTCGGCATCTTCTCGATGTGCCACACGCTGGACTTGTCGGACCGGCTCACCATGCTGCCAGACACGCTGAGCATCGCCGACCTGCTGCTGACCAAACTGCAGATCGTCGAGGTGAACCGCAAGGATCTCATCGACGCGGCCCAGTTGCTGCGTAACCACCAGCTAAGCCGCGAGGACGAAGCCGGCCTGGATGAGCTGTCCGTGGACCGGCTGTGCGCCGTGACCAGCGCAGACTGGGGCTGGTATACGACGCTCCGCGACAACCTGGCCAAGCTGGCAGAATTTGCCCAGGACACGCTGGCCGAGTCGGACCATCACACGATCACTGAGCGCGCGAGCGCCGTTCAGCAGGCCATCGGCCAGGCCCCGAAGACCTTGCGGTGGAAGGCCCGCGCCCGGCTGGGACGGCGTTCGCCCTGGTACGAGCTCCCCGAGGAAGTGGCAGGAAACGCGCATGGCTGACCGGAAGATCTACTTCGCGACCGACATCCACGGTTCAGAGGTGTGCCTGCGCAAGTTCCTGAACGCCGCCAAGTTCTACGGCTGCGACACCCTGATCATGGGCGGTGACATCACCGGGAAGATGATCGTCCCGATCGTATCCCGCGGCCAGGGCTTGCATTCGGCCACGCTGTACGGGCGGCATCTGGAGGTCAACGACGACGGCCTGCACAAGCTGCGCAAAACTATCGCCGACGCGGGCTATTACGCCTACCAGACGACACCTGAGGAGATGGAGCGGTTCCGCGCGGATCCGTCTGCGGTCACCGAGCTTTTCGCCAGCTTGATGCACGAGACCCTCGGCCGCTGGCTGGATCTGGCCGACGAGCGGCTGGCCGGCACCGGCGTCCGGTGTTACTTCGCCCCGGGCAACGACGACCCGGCGTTCGTAGATGACATCCTGCGCACCTCAGCCGTGGCCATCAACCCCGAAGAGGCGGTCGTCGATCTCGGTGACGGGTTCACGATGATCAGCGTTGGCTACTCCAACAAGACGCCGTGGGACTCACCGCGGGAACTGCCCGAGGACGAGCTCGCCACCTACATCGAAAAGCAGGCCGAGGCGATCGGCAACACCGACAGGGTGATCTTCAACTTCCACGTGCCGCCGCACGACACACCGATCGACCAAGCCGTCCTGCTTGACCCCGAGTTCCGCCCGATCATGAAGGGCGGCATGCCGGAGATCTCCGGAGTCGGCTCGACCGCCGTCCGGGCCGCGCTGGAGAAATACCAGCCGATGCTGAGCCTGCACGGCCACATCCACGAGTCCCGCGGCGAGGCCAGGATCGGCCGCACCCTGGCCATCAACCCGGGCAGCGAATACTCCGAGGGCGTTCTGCGCGGCGCGATCATCACGTTGTCCCGCAAGAAGGGAGTGCGCGGCTATCAACTCGTCGCAGGTTAGTTCCGCGGGGAGAGAAGCGTCCGCGTCCGAGCCGCTCGCCACCGCGTGCTCATCCGCCGCGCTGACCGTCGCAGTCATAGGATCGGCCAGGCTCTCACCACCCGACCCCCGCTGCCAGCCCGCCGCGCAGATCGGCGCTGGCATCGCGGCCGAAGGCTGGACCCTCCTCACTGGCGGGTACGGCGGCCTGATGGAGGTGGCCTCACTGGCCGCAGCTTCGGCCGGCGGTACCGTCGTCGGCCTCCCGATGCGTGGCTGGGACCACCTGACGCCCAATCGGTGGAACCACGAGCTGCGCTGGTCGGACACCTATCCCCAGCGACTGGCCCATCTGCTGGCCGCCGACGCCGTCGTCGCGCTGGACGGTGGCATCGGCACCCTCTCCGAGGCTGCAGTCGTCTGGGCCGCGCTGCAGACCGAGCCGGTCCCGGTCGACCTCATTTTCCTGGGCACGGGCTGGCCGCCGGTCATCGAGTCACTCGCCGCGCACCTCGTCATCGACGAGCAGGATCTCGCGCACGTCACGGTCTGCGCGGATCCAGCGCACGCCATCGCGCACATCCGATCACGGCCGCGGTCGGGGCCCGCCGGCCCCGGCGGCTCCGGCCGGGCGCACGGATAGCCCTCGGCCAGCGCTCTTCAACCGGCCGGAATGCTGGGCAGACCGGGGTCGTACTGCGGGTAAGGTCCGGGGCACACGCACAGGAGCTCACCAGATCGTGCCTGAACGGTACGCGCAGTGGCCAGTCCGCTCGATTTCCCGGACTTCGGTCGCGGACAGCAGCTCGCCACCGGCCTGATTCACCACATGCCCCGCCTCGACAGCTCAGACCGTAATCTGCTCACCCAGATCGATCAACAGCCGGTGTTGACCACGTAATGGCCTGGAATCTCGCGCGTAGCCTCGCTCCCGGTCGGGTACCAGCGGAAGCCGAAGGGGGGCTGCTGATGGGCCGCGATCTTTCATTGCGTCGAGCGGCGTGCTTCCTGGGCTGCGTGGCAGCCAGCGCTGCCGTGACGCTGCCGGCTCTGGCTTCGGCGACGCACCCGCCTGGGCCGGCCGGGGCTCCGTCCTGGACGGTGTATCACGATGGCCCGGCAGGCCGGGGCGTCGCGGCCGGGGTGGGCTCGGTGGACACGGCAACCAGGGCGTGGACGTCACCAGCGCTGAACGGGCAACTGTACGGCGAGCCACTGGTGCTCGGTAACCGGGTATACGTCGCGACCGAGAACGACATCGTCTACGCACTGTCCGCGACGACCGGGGCCGTAGCCTGGTCGGCGAACCTGGGCACCCCGGTGCCGGCCTCGCGGCTGCCATGCTCGAATATCGATCCGGTCGTGGGCATTACCGGTACGCCGGTCATTGACCCGGCCCGCCACGAGATCTTCGTGGTGGCCGATGAGATGAAGAACGGCACGCCGGCCCACATGCTGACCGGGCTGAACACCGCCACCGGTCAGGTTGAGCTGTCACAGGACGTGGATCCGCCTGGCCAGCCCCCGGCCAACCTCCTCCAGCGAACCGGACTGACCCTGGACGAGGGGCACGTGTACTTCGGCTTCGGCGGGAACGCCGAGGACTGCGGGGCCTACAAGGGCCGGCTGGTCGGGGTCCCTGCGTCAGGCGGGAAACCGCGCTTTTTCACCTCCGATACCGGACGTGGCGCAGCGATCTGGATGGGCGGCGGGGCACCCGCGGTCGGGCCGAACGGTGACCTGTGGGTGACCACGGGCAATGGATCGGCGGAGTCCGACAAGGATCGGTACGACGACAGTGACGGGCTCCTCGAGATCTCTCCATCGCTGCGCCTGGTGCAGTTTTTCGCGCCCGCTGACTGGCCGGTCGATAACTCTGACGACCTGGACATGTCCACCGAGCCGGTCCTGCTGCCCGACGGCCAGGTCATCCTGACCGGCAAGAACACGGATGTGTTCCTGCTCAACGGCAGGCACCTGGGCGGCGTCGGCAAGCAGCAGGCCATGCTCGGCCCGGTCTGCACCACCAACATCGACGGCGGCAGCGCCGACGCCGGGATGACCGTGTACCTGCCCTGCCTGGGCAGCATCCTCGCTATCAAAGCCGACCGCTCCCCGCCCAAGCTGCACCTGCTGTGGAGCTCCGGCGTCGGCGGCGGGCCACCGATCGTCGCCGGCGGCCTGGTCTGGACGATCGCGCAGAACGGCAAGCTGTACGGTCTGGACCCGGCCACCGGCAAGATCCGGCAGCAGACAAGCATCGGCGCGCCCGCCAACCACTTCCCGACGCCCGGCATCGGGGCCGGCCTTCTGCTCGCCCCCAGCGCCCGTAACGTGATCGCGTTCCGCACGTCCGCCGCTTCCTGATCCGGCGCTACACGCCGGTGACGCCGTCGATGCGTTCCCGGAGCAGGTCCGCGTGGCCATTGTGGCGCGCGTACTCCTCGATCATGTGGACGTAAATCCAGCGGAGGTTGACGTCCTGTTCCATGAAGCGGCCCGTGTCGGTCAGGGCACGGCCGGCGCAGTGCTCCCGGGCGCGGTCGATTTCCGCGCGCCAGGTGGCCAGGGCGTCGCGCAGAGTGGCGCCCTCAGCCAGTTCGAAACCGCCGTCAGGACCACGCGGGTCGGCCTGCGGGCCATAGATCGGCGGAGCCTGTTCTCCGGCGAGCACCCGGCGGAACCAGTTCCGCTCCACCTCCGCCATGTGCTGGACAAGCCCGGTCAGCGTGACGCCGGACGGCGGCACGGAAGCGGCGGCGGCCCGTTCATCGTCCAGGCCTTCGCACTTCCTGGCCAGGGTGATGCGGTGAAAGTCAAGCCAGCTCTCGAGCGTGGTGCGCTCGTCGGCGTTCAGGGGCGGCATAGGGCGTTCGATGGTGCTCACCGGTCGATTATCGCCAGCGGCCGAGTCCGCCCACGGGCCGGGCTGGCCAGGCCCCGGGCGATGAATTCCCGGGTGGTGGTGCGTCCATACCTGTCGTCAGGCATCGGCGCGGCCGCCAGGGCGGCTGCTCAGCGGCTGCCCAGCGGCTGCCCAAAGGAAGGATCCGGGTCTCATGACCAACGAAGAGAACCAGCCAGTTGCCGTATCGCGGCGGATCGGTGCGCCAGCGCACGACATCTTCCAGGTTCTGGCCAATCCGGTGCGGCATCAGGAGCTGGACGGTTCCGGGAGCCTGCGAGGGGCCGTCTCCACCGGGATGATCTCCGGCGTCGGCGACGTCTTCGTGATGAGGATGTACTTCGCCCATCTGGGCGACTACGAGATGAACAACCACGTCGTCGAGTACGAGCAAGACCGGCGCATCGGGTGGGAGCCCGAAGCCGGGCGCGGGCATCCGGCTGCCGCCTCGGACAGTTCGAGGTCGTCCCGCTGGGGGCAACGGTGGAGCTACCAGCTGACCCCCGATGGCCCGGATGCGACCGTCGTGACCGAGATCTACGACTGCTCGCAGGCCCCGGAAGAGGAGCGCGCCGGGATAGAAAACGGCAAGATCTGGATGGAGAGCATGGCCAAGACGCTGGAGCGGCTTGACGCGCTGTGCGCCCGGCCCGGCGGCCAGCCCAGTCCGTTGTAGCCTCGGCCGGCGCTGCCCGCCGGTCAGCGCCGGGCGGTGTCAACTGCGCCGACGGCTGTCAGCCCCCAGCTCGCTGATCAGGTACCGGTAGAGATGGAAGGCGGGCTTGGGGGCGTAGCCGTCGGTCATCAGCCCGAACTGGGAGAAGATCCCGGAGCCGGCCGAGCGGGCGTCGCGCAGTGTGTGGTGGGTGTAGCCGGTGATGTTGAGTGCCGCGGCGCCGCGGGCTATCACGTCGATGACGACACGCAGGACCTCGGCCTGGCGCTGCGGTGACCGGCCCGGTCCGGTGGGCCAGCCGTGCTCGGTGATGATCAGGGGAAGGTGGCCGAGGCCGGCCGGAGCCAGGCTGTCCCGGCGATGCGCCTCGAGGAGGCCCAGGACGACGGCGCCCAGCCTGCCGGCCTGGATGGGGCGGAACACGTCGGGGAAGAAATCGAGCCCGATGTAGTCGAGATCGGCGATGAACTGCTCCCCGCCGGCCCGGGTGAGATCGGTGAAGAAGGTGACGGCCGGCCCCATCAGCGGCGAGCTGTTGCAGCCGACCTTCAGGCCCGGATGCCCGCTGCGCCGGGCCTTATCCTGGGCGGCGCGGACTCCGGCGATGAGCGCTTCGGTGACGCGTGGATAGGCACCGTCGAGAAGAGCGTTGCCGGTGATGTTCGGTTCTTCACCGACCTGGAGGGTGGCCAGGTGCTGGCCATGCCGCTCGATGAGCGCCTCGATGAACGCGCAGTAGCCGTCGACATCCCCGGAGCGTGAGTGATACTGGGCGACCAGATCGAGGGTCCGTCCGTTGCCGAGGTAACGCTCGTAGCCTGCCGGAGCCTGCCGCGCCGCCGTATGGCTGGGGTCGCCCGGATCGGCGTAGACGTCGTAGGCCCGGACGATGAACGGCCGGCCACCGCGACCCTGGAGCTGGTCGAGCGCCTGGCTGATCCGGTCCGGCCGGTCCGGCGGTCCGGCCGGGCCGGCGTCTCCCACCGCGCTGCCGGGATAGATGCCGAAGACCAGGCCGGGCCGTGTGCTGCTGGTCAACGCGGTCCCTCCTCGTCACGCCGTGATGGGCGCGGCCAGGCCAGGCTTCCGCTGCCGATGTCTTCGATCAGCGCGAGCACCCAGTCCAGCTCGGCCCGCAACATGGCCAGGGCGTACTCGGCTTCGATCACGAACAGCCGGGGCACGTCCCCGGCGCCAGTCGCTTCGTCCAGGCGCCGCTGGTCCTCGGCGATGAACGCGGCCAGTCCACTGGCCCGTTCGCCGAGCGCGTTGGCGGCCCGCTCCGGCCCGAGCACGCCCACGTGGCTGACCGCGCCGAGGAACTCGGGGAACTCCCGGCGCGGCGTGCGGATCTGGGAGTCCAGCCGCCGGGCCAGCTCCGCCTGGCCGCTCCCGGTCAGGGCGTAGGGGGTGCGCCGCGGGCGGGCCCCCGCCCGCTCGGCCGGCCGCGGCTCGATCCAGCCGGCCCGGGTCATCGCGTCCACGGTGTCGTAGAGCGATCCCCGGTTGACCGGCACGCCCCGCCCGGCCAGCACGCCGGCCAGCTGGTAGGGGTGCATGGGCCGTTCCAGCAAGGCGCCCAGCGCGGCCAGGGCGACCGGGTTGGCGAGCGCATCTCCAGGTATAGCAGAACTCTACTATCAGAATTCTGCTATGCGAATCGCATGGGCCGGTGCATGCGGCTGCGGCAGCTGGGCCAGCGGCAGCTCGGCCAGGGCGGGCAGCAGCGTGGCACAACGGACCGGCCCGTTGGTCGCGGCGGGCGGCAGCCACCACTCCCTCGTTTGGGATTGCGTGTTCGGCCAATCGTCAGCACACTCATGACCAACGACCCCACGGAGCACGGTCAAGGAGCAGGCATGGCATCGAGCCCAACCGTCGTCCTCGTTCACGGCGCCTTCGCTGACGCCTCCGGATATGCCGGGGTGATCCGGGAACTTCAAGCCAAAGGGATTGAGGTCCGGGCGCCGATGAACCCGCTGCGCAGCCTGTCCTTCGACGCCGACGCCGTCGCTCGCTACACCACCACCATCGACGGGCCGATCGTCCTGGTCGGGCACTCCTACGGCGGCGCCGTGATCTCTCAGGCCGCCCCCGCGGTCAAGAACGTAACCGCGCTGGTGTACCTGGCCGGGTTCGCGCCCGACCAGGGCGAGAGCTGCGCCAGCGTCCAGGAGCCGTTCCCGCCGTCGCTGCTGGCCACAACCAACGAGGCCAGCCCGTACGACGCTCCCGGCGCACCCGGCGGCCCCGACCTGTTCATTAAGATCCCGGAGTTCCACCAGACGTTCTGCGCGGACCTTCCGGCCGAGGTGGCGGCGCCGATGGCGGTAAGCCAGCGGCCGCTCAGCGTGGCGGCCCTGACCGAGAAGGCCACGGCTGCGGGCTGGAGGGACCTGCCGACCTGGTACCTGGTCTCCGGGCAGGACAACGCCATCCCGCCCGACTGCGAGCGGTTCATGGCCAAGCGGATGAACGCCACCGTCGAGTCGCTGGACCAGGGATCGCACGCCGCGTTCATCGCCCAGCCCGACATCGCGGCCGGCCTGATCCTCCGCGCCATTAACAGCTAGCGGGCGGCCAGCACGAGTTTGCGGAGCAGCGACACGAGCTGGTCCTGCTCGTCCGGGCGCAGCGCATCGACGAGCTGCCGCTCCACCCGGTCTTGCAGGCTGATCGTTGCCTCCCAGGCCCGCAGGCCGGCTTGGGTGAGGGTAACCAGAACCCGGCGGCGGTCGGCATCGTCGTGGCGGCGGCGCAGGTATCCGTCCTGGGCCAGGTTGTCCAGGCGCTTGGTCATCGCGGCCGGGGACAGGTCGAGCGCCGCGGCCAGTTCGGTGGCGGTCGCTTGATAGGGCGCGCCGCCCCGGCGCAAGATGTGCAGCGTCTTGAACTCCCACATCTTGAGTCCCTGGCCGGCCAGTGCTCCTTCCAGCCGGCCGCGCAGGTGACGGTCCAGCCACTGCACGCGGGTCACGATGCCCTCGACCCGTGGATCCATTTCCGGCAGCTCACGGGACCACAGCGCTATGTGCTCATCGATCAGGTCTCCCACCGCGCCAGCCTAGCCAAAATACTTCGATAGACGAAATTTCACCGGCGAAGTAATGTGCGGCTCATGACCGCGCAGAAGACCGGCAGCGAACCACCGGTGACCGGCGACCTCACCGCCCGCGTGCCAGTGGCGGCCGACGACCTCATCGCCGCTGTCACCGCTCTCGGCTGGGCGGCGAGGTGGGATGTCGCCCGCCGGCTGCTGGCGTCCGCCCAGGCCACCGGCCTCGGTGACGCGGCGGCCCGGCGGCTCGCGCTGGCCGGAGCCGCCACCGCCGTGCACCATGACTTCCGGACGGCCGGCCCGCGGTGGGCGCCGGCCGCGCTCGCCGCGGCGGAAGCCAGCGCCGGCCCGGACCGGCGGTGGGACCTGGACCTGCTCGAGCTACAGCACGACTACGCCAGCGAGCTGATAGGTCCGGATGGGCAGCCCATCGTCAGGCCGGACGGCCACGACCCAGCCCGCTCCGCGGCGCTCGCCCACCGGGCCGAGGCGCTCATGCGCTCGGCCCCGGACGTGGCCAGCGCGGGGTGGGCCGCCTTCTACCGCGGGCTGATCGCCGACAACCTGCTCGGCGACCGGCACGGCGCCCCGGCCTGGTTCATCCAGGCGCTCGGGGCCGCCGGCCAGGCGGAAGATGACTACCTGGCCGGGGAAGCACTGCGGCACCTCGGCGATCACGACGAAGAGGCAGGTGATCTTGAACGGGCACGCGCCCGGTGGGAGCGTTCAGCCGAACTGTGGGCGCGCATCGGGAACCTGACCGGCGTGCTGGCCCAGCAACTGCTGCTGGCCCAGCTCGCGGTGACGGAGGGCAGAGCCCCGGCCGGGATGGCCATCGCCCGGGAGGTCAGCCGATGGGCGGGCGCGCTCGGCCTGGTCCGGTACCAGAACCAGGCCGACGCCCTGCTGGCCGGCCACCAGGATCGCGGCTGAGCGCATCGTCGGGGTTTACCGCGCCCTCTGTGCGGGTCTGGTGTTGCCCTGACAACACCAGACCCGCACAGTCGTGCCCCGGAGGCGCCGGGGCTAGGCTCGGGGAGTGCGATTCGCCATTTCGATTCCGCAGGACATCGAGGACGGCGCGTTCGACCCGGATGCGATGCGCGGTTACCTGGCCCGCGCCGAGGAACTCGGCTTCGCCAGCGCCTGGACGCAGGAGCAGGTTCTGGGCACGATCCCGCATCTCGGCCCGGTGGAGATCCTGACCTACGCGGCCGCATGCACCGAGCGGATCCGGCTGGGCTGCGCCGTGTTCATCACCTCGCTGCACAGCCCGGTGCACCTGGCCAAGAGCCTGAGCACGCTGGACCAGCTCAGCCGGGGACGGCTGGAGGTGGGAATCGGCACCGGAGGCAAGACCCGGATGTTCTCGGGCTTCGGGGTCGATCCAGAGAGCTTCGTCGCCCGGTTCAACGAGGGACTGCGCCTGATGAGGGCGCTGTGGACCGAGCCCCGGATCGACTTCGACGGGCGCTTCTTTCAGCTCCACGGTGCCGCGATGGAACCCAAGCCGTTCCAGAAACCCGGCCCGCGGATCTGGTTCGGCGGCAGCCACCCGGCCGCCCTGGGGCGGGCCGTCCGGCACGGCGACGGCTTCTTCGGGGCCGGGTCGCAAACAACGGAGCAGTTCGCCAAGCAGGTGCAGATCGTGCGCGACGAGCTTGCCGACCAGGGCCGTGATCCAGCCGGATTCCCGATCGCCAAACGCGTCTACATCGCGGTGGACGACGACGCCGAGCGCGCCCGGGAGCGGATGCACGCGGCACTCGACCGCCTCTACGGCTTCTTCGGCCGCCGGGACCTGACGCCGGTATCGATGTGGGGAACACCGGACGCGTGCGTGCGGGGGCTGCAGGACGTCGCGAACTCGGGCGCCGAGCTGATACTCCTCAATCCGCTGTTCGACGACGCCGAGCAAATGGAACGCCTGGCATCGGAGGTAGTGCCGCAGCTATCGTGACCCGCGCGCGGGGAAGGGGTGCAGATAGTGGCGCCCCACGGCCAGGAGGCAGGAGGAAGCATCGATGCGCATTGGCGTTGTGTTCCCACAGACCGAAATCGGCGCGGACGCCGGTGCGGTTCGCGCCTACGCCAGCCGGGTCGAGGAGCTCGGGTACCGGCATGTCCTGGCTTACGACCACGTGCTGGGCGCGGATCCGGCGGTTCACGCCGGCTGGCAGGGCCCCTACGACGTGACGACCACGTTCCACGAGCCGATGGTGCTGTTCGGCTACCTGGCCGGCATCACCTCGCTGGAACTGGTCACCGGCATCATCATCCTGCCCCAGCGGCAGACCGCCCTGGTGGCCAAGCAGGCCGCCGAGGTGGACCTGCTCAGCGGCGGCCGGTTCCGCCTGGGGATCGGCCTGGGCTGGAACGCGGTGGAGTACGAGGCGCTCGGCCAGGACTTCTCCACCCGCGGCCGGCGCGTGGAGGAACAGGTGGACCTGCTGCGGAGGCTGTGGACCGAGCCGTCCATCACCTACCACGGCAGCTACGACCGGGTGACCGGCGCCGGGCTCGCCCCGCTGCCGGTGCAGCGGCCGATCCCGGTCTGGTTCGGGGCGCAGTCGGAGCGCGCCTACCGCCGGGCCGGCCGGCTCGCCGACGGCTGGTTCCCGCAGGTCCCGCCGGGCCCCAGGCTCGACCAGGCGCGAGGCGTGGTCGAGCAGGCGGCCGTGGCCGCGGGCCGGGACCCGGCCCGCATCGGCATGGAGGGCCGGGTCAGCTGGCGGGGCAGCCCCGAGAAACTGGCGGAACACGCCGCGACCTGGCACGACGCCGGTGCCACCCACGTGTCGCTCAACACCATGGGCGCCGGCCTGGGCGCCGTCGATAACCACCTCAGCGTGCTGGAAACCGCGGCCGCGGTGCTCAAGCCGTTCGGCGAGTGATACCCGCTCGCGGCGGCATCCCCGGCCGCGACGACGGCGACCGTCAGCAGGTTGAATGGAAGAGCCCGCCCACCGCAGCGCTTTCCGTGAGCCGGTTGTACAGGTCCACGGCGGCCCTGGTCTCAAGGACGTGGACCTCGATGCCGTCTTTCTCCAGGCGGGCGACCGTCTCTGGCATCGTCTGCAGGCGCAGTTCCATGCCGCGGCTCAGCACGACGACGCGGCAGCCGCGGTCAACCAGTTCCTGAACGTCGGCTGGCTGGATTCCTGGCTCATGCCGGGTCCCGGTCTCGGACCAGTCCCACTCGCGCCCCCCTCCGGGGTAGAGCTTGAAGTCTTTCCCGGTCCCGAGCGTGTCGACGGTCATGCTGCCCCACGACACCTGCGTTATCCGTGGCGACCGGCCCGGCGGCTGCGGGCCCGCCTTGATCAGGCGGAGAAATTCCGGCACGTCGCGGGCCACCTCGATCCAGCCCGGGGCGCGCGACGGCAGGTAGACCACCCGGGGCCGGCCCGGGGAGACGCTGTAGTCCAGCGCCACCGGCATGTCGTATCCGAGGTCGCCGATGAGGAGCGACGACTGCGGGCCGACGACCAGATATCCCTCGGCCTCGGCCTGGCTTCCCAGCCCGCCGTATTGTTCCTGCCGCTCCGGCGGCGAGGCACGCCACGCGGCGTTCTCGGTCACCATCAGCTCGACCGGGTAGAGCCTCGCGGACGAGGTCGGCGCTTCGGTGAAGATGCTGGCCGTCACCGAGTCGTCACCGGGCAATTTCCACTCGCCCCGGGCCATGGCCGAGACGATCTCCTCGGGGAGAGGGTGCCCCTCAATGGCCGTGACGTGCTGGTCGCTCACCCCGTGACAGTCCTTCCCGTGGCCCGGGCGATGGCTCTGATGATCTGCGGCTGGACGGTTGCGGGCGCGATGACGTCGCCGAAGTTCCGGCCGTTCACCCCCCGGGAGAGCCAGGTAAGCTCCAGTGAACCATCATCCTGAACGATCGCGGTAAACGCGACCACCGTTCTGGAGTTGCCGAAAGCGGCCGCATTGAGCGTCGCGTGGCCTCCCAGACGGGGCAGGACAGCTCCCTCGGCGTCGCCGCTGGGAAGCGCCATGAAACGTCCGGTCGCGGGATCATAAATGCCGCTCATGCCATCACCGGGCTTCAGCGCGTCGATCGCGGCCTGGTTCTCTTGCGGGGTGGCCGTGTTCGATATCCCCCCGGCCGGGCAGGCTTCCAGCCCGAGCGGGTCGGCCTGGAACGTGGGGTTGCGGACGTAGGCGTGGGGGTTGGGGGCGGGGGCGAGGCCCAGCGGGTCGGGGCTCAGGTAGCGGCCGGTCGCCGGGTCGTAGTAGCGGTGGTGGTTGTAGTGCAGCCCGGTTTCGGGGTCGTGGTACTGGCCGGGGAACCGCAGCGGGGTGGCGGCGCCGCCCGGCTTCCACAGCGTCGTGCCCCACAGCGTGCGCTGCTGGTAGCCAGCCAGGTTGCCGTCCGGGCTGACGAGTTCGGCGGGGGCGCCGATCAGGTCGGTGACGATCGCGTAGAACCGCTGGTCGATCTGGTCCTGCGGGGCGTCGCGCAGGAGATGCCGCTCGGTCTGGGCCAGCGGGGTGAACGTGCCGGGCTGGTAGTCCCAGGTGATGACCTGGCCGGCCTGGCCAGGCCGGGTGACTTGCTCGGCCAGGGTGACGCCGTCCCAGGCGAACTGGGTCTGCTCGACGACGTCGCCGGCCGGGGTCAGGCACTGCTTGGCGATGCGGCGGCCGAGCGGGTCGTAGCGGTAGCGCCAGGTGGTGCGGTCCGGGGTGGTCACCGCGGTGAGCCGGTTGTCAGCGTCCCAGGTGTACTGCCAGGTGTCGGGCTTGCGAGACAGGCGGACCTGCTGGCGGGCGGTGACCCGGCCCTGGGCGTCGTGGCGGTACCGGACGTCGCCCGCGCGGGTGATCAGGGTTCCGGCGTATTCCCGCACACCCTGAACGCCGGCGCCGGCCCAGGGGGCGCCGAGGCTGGGCGGTGGAGCGGGCCAGGATGCGGCGGTGACGTTGCCGGCCGGGTCGTAGGCGTACTTCTCGGCCCAGTCATGGCCGGCGACGCCGGTTACCCGGCCCGCGGCGTCGAGCCCGAACCGGCGCGGGCCCGACAGCAGGTCGTCCAGGCCGGCCAGCACGCCGTCGGCGCGGTAGGCGTAGCCGCGGTGCTGCAGCATCCTCCCGGCTCCGGCTGGTCCCGCCGGCGGGACCGGCGAGCCGGGCTGGGGGATGGCAGGCGCTCCGCCGGCGGTAAGAACCTGGGCGGTCAGGCGCCCGGCCGGGTCCCACTCCTGGGCCAGCCGGACGCCGCCGGGCAGCTCACGGATGGTCTCGCGGCCGGCCGGGTCGTAGCCGAACCGGACCTGCTGGCCGGCGGCGTGCAGTTCCGCCGGCCGTCCCGCCGGGTCGTAGGCGCAGGTGGTCTCGGCACCCGAGGGCGTGACCCGCCGGACGCGCCGTCCGGCCTGGTCATAGGCCGATCGGACGGTGCGGCCGTTGCAGGTCTCGGCGGTGACCCGCCCGGCCGCGTCGCGCTCGAACACCAGGTCGGCGTCGTCGTTCCTGGCCCAGGCCAGCAGCCCAGCCTGGTCGTACCCGAACCTGGTCACCGCGCCGTCGGCGTCGCGTTCGGCCAGGTTGCCGAGCA
>Ga0335075_10006854_pt1 | contig 17589 bp, 13 predicted proteins | sample Lox_Sample_24_FD_206723 | JGI IMG/M metagenome (GOLD analysis project Ga0335075, IMG submission 206723) | Soil microbial communities from Loxahatchee National Wildlife Refuge, Florida, United States - Lox_Sample_2.4 | ecosystem: Environmental > Terrestrial > Soil > Wetlands | place: USA...
TGGCGGATGATCTCGCCCTCGATGAGATAAACCACGTCCTCGGCGATGTTGGTGGCGTGATCGGCGATGCGCTCCAGTTGTCGCACCGCCGAGAAGAAGGCCAGGAACGCCGGCACCTGCGCCGAGGTTTGCTGCATCGCGCGGATCAACTCCTCAATGATTTCACTATTATAACGATCCACTTCATCGTCTAAACGGATGACGCGCCGGGCCTGCTCGGCGTCGAGCATGACGAAAGCGTCGAGGCTCTGGCGGACCATGGAAGTGGTCAGGTCGGTCATGCGTTGGAGCTTGTCGGGCACGGCGATGCGCGGCAGCTCGGCCAGGCTGAGGGCGCGCTCGGCGATGTTGACGGCGAGATCGGCGATGCGCTCCAGATCGGTGTTGATCTTGAGGGCGGCGATGATGCGGCGCAAATCGATGGCCACCGGCTGATGCAGGGCCAGCATTTTCAGACATTCGTTCTCGACGTGGTTTTCTTCCTGATCGATGGCCGAATCGCCCGCGACGACCTCGCGGGCCAAAGAGGCGTCGCGTTCCTGGAGCGCGCGGATGCCTTTGAAGATGGCTTCCTCAACGGAGGCGGCCAGCGTCATGAGAAGACGTTGCAGGTTGTCCAGGTCACGCTCCCAGTGCTTCGACATCACGCGCCCTCGCGCCGAGAGGCCACGGATCCTCCCCTCTTGCCAGCTTACCCAGAGTGTTCGATTGGGAGCAATGGCGAACGGGCCGCTTGCGGCTTAGCGAGGGCAGCGCGCTAAGCCTCAAGCGGCTACTTCTTGGCCGGCTCGCGCAGACGCTCGACGGAAAGCAGCAAAGCGGTGCCGTCGCTCAGCGGGGTGAACACGAAGCCGCGGCCGAAGGGCATCGGGGTGGCCGCCGGAGCGGCGCTGGCGCGCAGGCGATACCCACGTCCCTTCGGCCGGCCGCTGCTCGGATCGAGTCCAAGGTAACGGCCTGACTGCAATGTTATTACCAGCAGATCCTCAATCTGCCGCGGCTGGCCGACGAGGGCGGCGTTGGCGGAGGTGTACTTCCACAGCGGCTTCGCCTTCGCGGGATCGATCCAGACCAGGCGGCGGCGATCGAGGACGCAGCCGATGCGCGAGCCGCCCTCCGGGGTCGTGTGGACGAACGGTCCCGCCGTCAGCCTGCCCCCCAGCTCCCAGGTCCGAACGGGTTGCAGCGAGCCGTCCGGCTTCACGGCGACCAGGTGCAGCACGCCGGCCGAATCGGCGACGGCGACGCGCGGCGGTTGGCCGTCCCGAGACGGCAACAACACGGGAGGCGTGGCGACAAGATAGGGGAGCGGCGGGAGCAGCTCGCCTTTGAGCTGGTAAACGTTGTTGTCCGGCGGCCAGTCGTACACGAGCAGGCCGCGGCTGCCGTCGGTGATGAGGAAGCGATCGCCGCCCAGGGCCAACACATGGCAAGTCGCGTTGACGGGCGCCAGGCGATCGCGCCAACTGGGTCCGCTCTTCAATTCCGGGGCGTTCTCTCTCAACGACAGATGCGTGAGCGTGCCGTCTGTGAGCGGCACAATCAGCTGGCTCCCGACAACGGCGGGCGCGCCGGCCGGCGACAGCACGGTCTTGCCGTCGGCTTTCGATACTAACGAGACCTTGCTCTCCTTGACGCGCAGCTCGCGCTCGCCGTTGACCCACTCGATGCGGCGGACGAGGAGCGATCGGCCGTCGCCGGGAGCGGCCGCCTCATAAGCCGAGTGGCCATCCGGCAGCAGCCGCGGCGGTACCCGTGAGTTCTCCTTCAGCGCCGGCGCGAGCGAGCGCCAGCGGGTCAGCAGCCTGTCCGGCGGCTGCGGCGGATCCAGAGTGAACAGTCCACCGCCCTGGTCCAGCGCCAGCAGTAGCGGCGGACCGCCTCCCGGCGGCGTCAGCGCCAGCGGCTCGCCCTGGCAGACCAGACCGAGCTGCCGCTGCCAAAGAATGTTCCCTTCTTCATCCACCCGCGAGGCCAGGCACGTCTGCTCCTCCAGAGATTGCGTCACCACAACGAAAGTCGAGCGACCGTTGGCATCCTCGATGACCTGCGGCTCATGCAGCGGCGAGCCGAGCGCCAACGGCTCCTTCCAGCCCGACATCGCTTGCAGCCCCTTGGCGTACTTCCAGCCCAGATGCACTTGCTGCAAGCTGCCGTGAGCCAGCACCCACAGATCGTTGCCCTGCATGTGGACCACCTGGGCACGGCCGCGCTCGCGCGGCAATTCACGCTCGCCCTCCAGGAACGGCGACAGGTCCAGCCCGCCGGGCTGAAGCATCGGAAACAGCGCCCGATCGCGGTTGCCCGGTTGCCGGATGCCGAACAGGCCGAGGATGCCGGCGTCGCTGAGAACGGCCAGCTTCTCGCCGTCCTGGTACGGCTTGAACCACGTCCAGCCGGCCAGCCGCGCCGGCGGCTCGAGCGGCAGGGGAGCGTCGTGACGATTCTGCAACGGCAGCTCGAACACGCGCAGCCGCATCGAGTCCAGCCCGCTCGCCTCATTGAGGATGAGATAGCCCGGCGCCCCGTTGCCTCCTGGGGGAATGATGACCGGCTCGCTGCGCAGCGAGCCGCTGCGATGGCCGTCCTCCAGGATGGCCACGCAGCGCCGCTCCTTGGGACTCACATCCAGCACATAGATACACGAATCGTCGGCGGGGAAATAAATGCGGCTGGTGTCGCCCTCGCGCGTGCCGCCGCGCGTCAGCCGTTGACCGAGATACCAGCGGCCCAGCAGCTGACCGCCCGACAGCTCGATCTCGTGAATCCAACCGTCGTAGGCGGCCAGGTAGGCGCGATGATCGATGATGACAGGACGCCCCAGCACGCGCTGACCGACGGGATACTCCCACAGCACATCGCCCTTGATGTCCAGCGCCACCAGGGTTTGCGTATCGGCCGACAGCACCAGCAACAATTCCGGACTGGCCTGCGACGCCGGTACACGCTGCGGCAGGACACTCGTGTCGATGCCGACACGCCAGGCCCATAAGACCTTGCCATTGCTCTGTTTCAGGGCGTAGAGCACGCCGCGGACCAGGGCCAGCACGATCGGATCCTTCTCCGGCCCCTTGCCGAGCCATTTTGGAGACAAAAGAGAGTCAAATACAAGTGTTTCTGCGTCGTCCTCGGGCCGGACGATTGGACGGGGAGCATCCTCACGCGGCTGATAGACCACCTTGGCCCGATGCGCCTCCTCAAGACGGGTCAATGCCGCCTGCGCCTTGGGATCCTGGTCGATGCCGGGCAATTCACGCTTCATTCGCTCCAGCAGGTCGCGGGAGCGTTTGATCGCCTCCATCGGGGGTTCCTTGGGCCGCTGCACCAGCTCCGCCAGGATTTCGCGGCGTTTGCGTGCCTTCGCGACCGCCTCGCGAACCTTGGCGACATCGGCGTCGATCGATCCCGCTTCCTCCTTCGTCAGCGCGTCGGGGCCAAGGGACTCTACGGTCCGCCGTAGCTGCTCGATCTGATCGGCGGCCGTCAAGAGCTGCTCATCCGTGGGGTTGGCGTTGCGAGCGGTGAACGCCTTCGTCAGCTTGAGCAGCAGCTTTCCCGCCGCGCGGCCATTTTCACCCTTTAGAGGATCTTTATGTTCATTGATGAATCGATCCAGGCGAGAGACAGAAACGGCGGGGTCCGCGTCGGGATCAGAGACGGCACGGCACTCGGCGCACCAGTCGGCCAGGAAGCGATATTCCTCGGCGTGGGCACTATCGGGGAATTTTTGCGCCAGCTCGCGGTATTCGTCCTCGGCGTTCTTGAACGAGTCGTTCTTGTAGTCGTCGCGAGCCTGGCCGGAGCGTGCTTCCTCGCTGCGGTGGAATTTCAGCCAGGCCCACACGCCCCCGCCGCCGAGCCCGCCAAAGGTGAGCAAAAAAATAACGGCGATGGCGAGCCAGGCGCGGCGCTTGTGCATTCGCGGCCGATGCGTTGTACTTGCCGCTGTCTCCTCTTGAGCTTGCGTGTCCTTCTCGCCGCCGTCCGCGCCGCGGCGCACCGGCGGCGGCTCCCACATGCCGGGCGGCAGCTCGCGCGGCTGGTCCGGCGCCTCCGGCGGCAGGACCGGCATCTGCTGCGTATCCATCGCCGCGGAAGCGGTGGGACGGATTTTCTGGGTCGGCTCGGCAGGCGCCTGCGAGCCGCGGGCCGGACAAGGCCGCTGGGTCGCCTCCGCTTGGGGCTGTGAAGCGGCTGGCGTTTGGGGATTGCGTACTGGAGGTGGCGCATCGCTCCACCACGATGAGGCTGGGGGCGGCGGCGGTGGAGATGAGGGAGCGTCCGGTGGACGCGCGGCGGGCTGGCCGGCCGCTCCGCGCACTGGAGGCGCTGCTTGCCACCAATCGCCCTCGGCGGGTCCACCTCCCGTCGCGGGCGCGGCCGGCTCCGTGGGCACCACCGGCAACATCTCGGAGACGTGCTTCGAGGTCGAGCCGGACTCGCTCGGCGGCTCCGCCTGTTTCGCCGGCAGCATCGGCACCATGTCCGCGACCGATCCCGAACACTGGCCGTTGTCCGGAGGCGGACCCGCCCGTCGCGACGCCACGCCTGCGGCCTGCGATGCGGTAGCCGGCTCCTCCACCGAGACGGCGAAAACCTTGCGGCACGCCGCGTTCGGACAGCGCACCAGCTGACCTCGCAGCGTCGCCTGCACCTGATAGGCTTGCCGACAGAAGGGACACAAGGCGGTGATAGGCACGATGGTATCCCGCTCGACGAAGAAGTTACTCGCAAGTTTATCTTACGCGATGGACGGAAGTGGAGGAACCCTGTTCTGGTATCGAAGTGGACCGGACGTGAATACTTATCCCAACCGGCACGTCCTACAATCTAGGAATGCCGGCGGTTGGCAGCCGGTCTCTGTCCCATCTTTGGAGACTCACGCATGCAAGCGATTTCGCACTTCCCCTTCAAGCTCTCTCTGGCTCCAGCTCTCCTGCTAACTCTTTGCTCTTTTGTCCACGCCGACGATTGGCCGCAATGGCTCGGCCCCCAGCGCGACGCCATCTGGCGCGAAACGGGCATTCTCGACAAGTTCCCCGGAGGCGGTCCCAAGGTCCGCTGGCGGACGCCGATCGGATCCGGTTATTCCGGTCCCGCCGTCGCCAAGGGCCATGTTTACGTCACCGACCGCATCCTCGCCGAGGGGACGAAACAGCCGGACAATCCCTTCCGCAAGCCGCCTGTTGCCGGCAAGGAACGCATTCTCTGCCTGAGCGAGAAGAACGGCGAGCTGCTGTGGAAACACGAATACGATTGCACGTACCGGATCTCCTACGCTGACGGACCGCGCGCCACGCCGCTCGTCCAGGATGGCCGCGTTTACAGCCTCGGTGCAATGGGCAATCTGCTGTGCCTCAATGCCGACGACGGCAAGGTGATCTGGTCCAAGGACTTCGTCAAGGATTGCAAGGCTCCGGTACCGTTATGGGGCTTCGCGGCCCATCCGCTGCTCGACGGCGACAAGCTCATTTGTCTGGTCGGCGGCAAGGACCACCTCGTCGTCGCGTTCGACAAGAACACCGGCGCGGAAAAGTGGCACGCTCTGTCCTTCAAAAAAGGGAACACGGAGATCGGCTACAGCCCGCCGATGATTTACACCCTCGGCGGAAAACGGCAGCTCATCATCTGGCATCCGGAGTCCGTCAACGGTCTCGACCCGGAAACCGGCGAGCTGTACTGGTCGCAGCCGTTCGCCGTGAAAGCAAATCTGACCGCTCCGACGCCGCGGCAGGCCGGCGATCTGCTGTTTGTGACCTCGTTTTACAACGGCGCGATGATGCTCAAATTCATGGACGGCAAGCCGACCGTGCTTTGGCGCAGCGAGGTGGCGAGCGAAGATCCGCGGCGGACCGACACGCTCAACAGCATCATCCCGACGCCGATGCTGCGCGACGGCCACATCTACGGCGTGTGCAGCTACGGCGAGCTGCGCTGCCTGCGGGCCAGCGACGGCAAACGTTTGTGGATGAGCCTCAAGGCCACGGAGGTTTCCGACGAGAGGGTGCGCTGGGCCAACGCATTTCTAATCGCGCAGGGCGACCGCTTCTTTCTGCCCAACGAAAAGGGCGATCTTATCATCGCCCGATTGATGCCGAAGGGATATGAGGAAATCGATCGCGCCCACATTCTGGAGCCGACGGATTCGTCGCCGGGCCGCCTCGTCGTCTGGTCGCACCCCGCCTTCGCCAACAAGTCGATGTACGCTCGCAACGATAAGGAGATCGTCTGCGTTTCTCTGGCGGCCAAGTGAGGGGAGGTTTCGAAGCCGCTTGCGGCTTAGCGCTCGACTCTCCAAGCGCTAAGCCGCAAGCGGTCGGCGGCTACAGATCCTCGTCGTTGATCGCCTGCATGACCCAGCGATTGATGTCGCGGAGCATGTCGAGATGGATGTCGTGATTGACGGCGTAGGTGTGCATGCGGATTGACAGGCCGGCGGTGTACAGCAAGCGGAAGTCCTGGCGAGCCATCTCCAGCGGCACGACCGTATTGGCGACGCCGTGCCCGATGAGGATGCGAAGTCGGCGAACTTCCGGCAAACGCAGCAGCGGGCGTCCGCCCCGCGCCAGGGCGCCGTTGAGCGAGATGATGCCGGCGAAGCGTTCCGGGTAGGTCATACCCAGGCGATAAGCCAGCGTCGCGCCTTCGTGATAGCCCGCCAGATAGATGCGCTCCGAGTGAACGTGATAATGCCGACGCGTTTGCTCGATAGCGCGAAAGACGTATTCCTCGATGCCCGAGCTGCTTTCTTCGTCGCTCTCCCAGCTGTAGGCCGGGTAGCCGTTGTCGCGCAGTCCCAGCGATCGCGGTCCACGCAGACCAATACAAATGTAGTTGCGCCGGCTCAGCTGGGGAGCCAGACGGAGGATTTGCTCCTCACTGCCGCCGTGTCCGTGCAGGAACACCAGCAACGGATAGGGATAGTTCGGCTCGTAGCCGGTCGGCAGGAAGGTCCGTAACGGCCAGCCGTCTCCGCGACGCTCTTGCGAGGCGGGGACTTCCGAGGTGTAAAAGCCCTCAGCCGGACGGGACAGTAAGGCGGGGAGGTCGGTGTGTGTCATGAGATACCCGATTATTCCAGTTCTAGCGATTCCGCCGATCGTGCGCGTTGTAACGTCTTGAAGATGAATGTCTTCGGGCGATTTCACGCCCTTCACTCATGTTGCCGGGGCAAGTCTACGTTTACGCGCCGAGAGTGTCAACGCGACTCTGAACCTGACTTCGCAAAAAGCAAGGGATTTTCGCCGCCGCGTTGCCGAATGCAACGGTTGGGTGAAGTAGGGAGGGAGAAGAAAAGCTCGCGGATCACGCGCCTTGTGAAGATCGCAACGATTTCAACCAGCTCGGAGCGCCGGCGACGGGCCGCAAGAATCCGTCGCTGGCGCTGCGGGCCGGTGTCTCAAAGCAGCCCCTGTTTTTCGAGGTATTCGATCAGCAGCACGGCGGCCTGCTGCGGCGACGTGTTGGTGGCGTCGATGGTCAATTCCGGCTGGAGCGGTGCCTCATAGGGATCGTCGATGCCGGTGAAGCCCTTGATCTGTCCGGCGCGGGCCTTTTTGTACAGCCCCTTGGGATCGCGCTGCTCGCAGGTCTCGATCGGCGTGTTGACGAACACCTCAATGAACGGCAGCTTGCCCTCGACGTACAGCGCGCGGACCTTGTCGCGGTCGGCGCGATAGGGGCTGATGAAGCTGGTCATGGTCAGCACGCCGCAGTCGGCGAACAGCTTGGCGACCTCGCCGATACGACGAATGTTCTCTTCGCGGTCGGCGGCCGAGAAGCCGAGATTTTTGTTCAGGCCGTGGCGGATGTTATCGCCGTCGAGCACGTAGGCGAGCCGGCCGCGCTGCACCAGGGCGTGCTCCAGCGTGTAGGCGATGGTGCTCTTGCCCGATCCCGACAGGCCGGTGAACCACAAGGTCGCGCCTTTCTGCTTGAGAACCTGGGCCCGCTCCTCGCGGCTGACGTGTCCTTCGTGCCAGGTGATGTTGGTCGCCTTGATCTCGGTCATTCTCGATTTGCTCCTTTCCTAAATTCCATCACGAAAACACGAAAGTACGAAAACACGAAAAAGAAAAAAGGGCAGAAAGAGATATACTTGCCTGCTGGTGCTGCCTTACTTCTCTTTCTTTTTTCGTGCTTTCGTACTTTCGTGTTTTCGTGATTCTATTCACCCGCGGGTTGTCCGCACAGCAGATACAGCACGGCCATGCGCACGGCCAGGCCGTTCGTCACCTGCTGCAAGATGGCGCTGTGCGGCCCGTCGGCGACCTCCGGCGTCAGCTCCACGCCGCGATTGATCGGACCGGGCGCCAGCAACAGCAGGTCCGGTTTGGCGCGGCGCAGTCGCTCGCTATGCATGCCGAAGAGACGGAAGTATTCCTGAATGGACGGAAACAATCCGCCGCGCTGCCGCTCGAACTGGATGCGCAGCACGTTGACCACGTCGCACCGCGGTAAAATCTCGTCGAGCTTGTACGCCACCTCGACGCCGAGGCGCTCGATGGTGCTGGGGACCAGGGTCGGCGGCCCGCAGACGATCACCCGCGCGCCCATTTTCAGCAGACCGTGGATGTTGCTGCGAGCGACGCGGCTATGGGCGATGTCGCCGACCAGGCCGACCGTCAAGCCCTCGACCCGGCCGCGGATGCGGCGAATGGTGAAAATGTCGAGCAATCCCTGCGTCGGATGCTCGTGAGCGCCGTCGCCTGCGTTGACGATGCTGGTGCGTAGATGTTGGGCCAGCAGGTGCGGCGCGCCGGGCACCGAATGACGCACCACCACCACGTCGATGCCCATCGCCTCGATGTTCTTGGCCGTGTCGATGAACGTCTCACCCTTGGCAAGGCTGGAGCCGCCGGGCGTGAAATCGTGGGTGTCGGCGCTGAGGCGCTTGGCGGCGAAGGCGAAGCTCGACCGCGTCCGCGTGGACGGCTCGAAGAACAGGTTGACGACGACCTTGCCCTTGAGATCGCTTCGTTTCTTGCGCCGCCGCTGGCTGACTTCGACAAACTGCTCGGCGGTGTCGAGAATGGTTTCGATCTCGGCCCGGCTCAGATCTTCCAGACCGAGAAGGTGGCGGCGAGTCCACTGGAGAGGTTGGCTTTCCGGCACGGCCAGTTGTACTGTCACGATCATGGTCCTTCCTGACGAGAGATGGAGCACCTGCTCGTTAGAAAGATACCCGGAGTTGACCGGGCGGACAAGGATTTTCACGCAGAGGAGAGCGATCGAGACGCGAAACTATGCCAAGCCCGACAAAGGTACGGAAAACGCCAGGCGGACTGCTCGCTTCTCGCCGCTTTTCCATAATTTGACTTCAGGCTACTGGCGACGAAGATCCCGATTGGAGGTGTCCTCTCATGCGTGCATGGCAAGCTGTGGCAGTGATGACGGCGGCGGTGGTGCTGGTTGGATCTGGCCGAAGCGCGGACACGAAGGTCGATCCCTATGGCGACATTAGCGATCTGAAAATCAACAAGCCCGAAGACAAGGAGGATGTCAAGAGCGTGCCGGCGCCGAAAGACGCCGTCGTCCTCTTCGACGGCAAGAGCTTCGACAGCTGGGTGGGACGCGACGGCAAGCCGGTGGGATGGAAATTGGTTGACGGCGGTGCGATGCAAGTCCAGCCGGGCAAGCGCGACATCATAACGAAGCAAAAGTTTGACGGCTCGTTTACGTTGCACGTCGAATTTCGCGTGCCGTACATGCCGAAGGCGAGCGGCCAGGGCCGCGGCAACAGCGGCGTCTATCTGCAAGGCCGCTACGAGGTGCAGGTGCTCGACAGCTATGGGCTGAAAAGCAAGGACAACGATTGCGGCGGCATCTACACCGTGGCCGCCCCGAAGGTCAACGCCTGCAAGGCGCCGACGGTGTGGCAGAGCTACGACATCGAGTTCACGGCTCCGAAATGTAGCGACGGCAAAATCGGCGAGCCGGGCCGCATGACCGTCTCTCACAACGGCGTGAAGATCCACGACGACGTGAAGCTCGTCAAAGGCGGCAAGCCGGTGACGAACACGACGGCGGGCATGGGCGGCGATCCCTGCAAGCCGGGGCCGATCCTGCTGCAAGACCACGGCAATTTGGTGCAGTATCGCAATATCTGGCTGGTGCCGAAGAAGTGAGGGGCCGACACGCAGCCCCCGGCGAGCCGGGGGCAATTGCTTCCGTCGATAGCTCAAGCCGGCGAGGGCGTCGGGGACTCCGCTGGCCCGGAGGGTGCGGAGAAAGGCGGAGAACCCGCGCCCAACATCTCCACGCGCGTGACGTGCATGTACCAGACAACGGCCCAGCGATCAAAGGCGGTGTCCGTAGCATCGGGATCGAGCAGCCCAATCACCGCGAAACGGCGGCCGGGCAAAACAACCTCCTGGCTTCTTACGTCTACCGCCGCACCTTCACTGAGGTGCATCCGGAAGGGCACGAACGGCCGAGCACTCAGCAAATTCCGCAGATCATCCAAGGTAAACATCGCAACGATCTCCTCCTTCTCAGTTTATCGTTCCCTGGTTTTTTCGTCTTTCGCCAAAACCGAGAAAATGCTTGTCACGAAGGGGTTCCACCCTTTATCTTACACTACACCCACCCACGCTCGTAGCCGCCGTCCAAGGTGCGGACGAGCCGCCCAAGACGAGATACCTCCTACCAAAAGAGCGGTTACTGGTTTCTGCGGACAGGAGTTGATTCGATGAGTGTTCTGATGCCTCCGTACCATTTACAACGAGCATTTTGGCTGTCCGTCTCCTTTGCACTCGTGACGAGCATGCCACTGAGCGCCGCTGAATCCACCATCAGCTTCGACCGCGACATCCGGCCCATCCTCGCCGACAACTGCTTTGCCTGCCACGGTCCCGACGCCCATCAGCGCAAGGCCAAGCTGCGGCTCGATTCGCGCACGGGCGCCCTGGCCGAGCTGCGCAGCGGCGGACATGCCGTCGTGCCCGGCAAGCCCGACGAGAGCTTGCTGCTCGAACGCATCACCGCCGACAATCCTTCCCGCCGCATGCCGCCGAAGAAATCCGGCAAGAACCTCACGCCGGCGCAGATCGATTTGCTCCGCCGCTGGGTCGGCGAGGGCGCGACCTACACCGTCCACTGGGCGTTCGTGCCGCCGATGCGCCACGCCTTGCCGAAGCTGCGTTCCCACGCGGAGCGTGGGAACGAGGGGTGGGTGCGAAACACCGTCGATCACTTCATCCTCGCCCGCCTCGAACTCGAGGGATTGCAACCATCGCCGGAAGCAAACCGAACAACTTTGATCCGCCGTGTCACGCTGGACCTGACCGGCCTGCCGCCGACGCCGGGCGAGGTCGATGCCTTCCTCGCCGACCAGTCGCCGAACGCTTACGAGAAGGTGGTCGATCGCCTGTTACGCTCGCCGCGCTACGGCGAGCACATGGCCCGTTTCTGGCTCGACGCCGCACGCTACGGCGACACCCACGGATTGCATCTCGACAATTACCGCGAAATGTGGCCGTACCGCGATTGGGTCATCAAGGCGTTCAACGACAACAAGCCCTACGATCGGTTCCTCACTGAGCAGCTTGCCGGCGATCTGCTGCCCAGCGCGACGCTCGATCAGATTGTCGCCACCGGCTTCAATCGCTGCCACGTCACCACCAGCGAGGGCGGCTCGATCGAGGAAGAAGTCTACGTTCGCAACGTCGTCGATCGCGTCGAGACGACCGGGACCGTGTTCCTGGGCCTGACGGTCGGCTGCTGCCGATGTCACGATCACAAGTTCGATCCGATCAAAACCAAGGAGTTCTATCAGCTCTTCGCGTTTTTCAATAATCTTGATGGACCGGCGATGGACGGCAACAAGGCGCTGCCGGCGCCGACGGTGCGCATCCCGACGGCGGAGCAGAAAACGGAGCTGGAGCGCGTGCAGCAGGAGATCGCGGCCGTTCGCAAGAAGATCGACGCGGAGATCGCCAAGGTGAAGTACGACGACAGCGCCGATGAAAAGGAGACGGAGCAGGCGGCGCGGGCGGAGTACGTGTGGCTCGATGACGCCATCCCCGCCGGAGCGAAGCCGTCCAGCGACGGCGGCGTCAGTGGGCAGTGGAAATTCGTTAGCCGGCCGAAACATCCCGTTTTCAGCGGCGAAAAGGCGTCGATGCGCACGGCGGAGGGGCTGAGCCAGCATTTCTTCGAGGGCGCCCGGCCCGGTCTGCGCGTCGGCACCGGCGATACGCTGTTCGCCTATGTCTATCTCGATCCCGCCAATCCGCCGAAGGAAATCATGCTCCAATGGAACAGCGGCCAATGGCTGCACCGAGCCTACTGGGGCGAGAACGTCATTCCCTGGGGCCGCGATAATTCCGGCGAACGTCGGCACATCGGAGCGCTGCCGAAGAAGGGCGAATGGGTGCGTCTGGAAGTGAACGCGGCCAGGGTCGGTCTGAAGCCCGGCACGGTCATCAACGGCTGGGCGTTCACGCAATTCGGCGGCACCGTTTACTGGGACAGGGCCGGCCTCGTCACGCGGACGCCGCAGGGCAAGCAGTCGTTCACGAGCTTGACGGCCTGGGTCCGCGCTCAGCGGGCCAGCGGCGGCGCGGGATTGCCGAAAAACCTTCAGCAGATCATCAAGCTGCCGCGAGCCAAACGCAACGATGCGCAGAAGAAGCAGCTTCGCGAGTATTTCCTGGAGAATGCCTACGCCAAGGCGCCTGCGGCGCTCGCCCCACTACGAAAACAGCTTGCCGATCTCGACAAGAAGCGCGAGCAGATCGACAAGCTCATCCCGGCAACCCTGGTGTTCAAGGAACGCGCGGCGCCGAAACCGGCATACATCCTCAAGCGCGGCGAATACGATCAGCGCGGCGAGCAAGTCGGCCGCGAGACACCGAAGTTCCTGCCGCCGTTGCCGGAAAATGCACCGCGCGATCGTCTCGGTCTGGCGCGCTGGCTGCTGGCCCCGGACCATCCGTTGACGGCCCGCGTCGAGGTCAATCGCTTGTGGCAGCAGTGTTTCGGCACCGGACTCGTCAAGACGACCGAGGACTTCGGCACGCAAGGCGAATCGCCGAGTCATCCTCGTCTGCTCGATTGGCTGGCCGTGCAGCTTCGCGAGGATGGCTGGGACATCAAGAAAATGATGAAGCGCCTGGTCATGTCCGCGACGTATCGCCAGTCGTCGCGGGTGACGAAGGACCGGCTGGCGAAGGATCCCCAGAATCGACTGCTGTCGCGGGGGCCGCGTTTCCGGCTCGACGCCGAGATGTTGCGCGATCAGGCGTTGTTCGTCAGCGGCCTGCTGGTCGAGAAGCTCGGCGGTCCCAGCGTCAAGCCGCCTCAGCCGTCCGGTTTGTGGGAGGCGGTCGGCTACACCGGCAGCAACACGAAAAGGTTCGTGCCCGATCATGGCCACGAGAAGGTGCATCGCCGCAGCATGTACACATTCTGGAAGCGCACCGCGCCGCCGCCGGAGATGAACACGTTCGACGCCCCGTCGCGCGAATCGTGCCTCGTCCGCCGCGAGCGCACCAACACACCGCTGCAAGCGCTGATGATGATGAACGATCCGCAATTCGTCGAGGCAGCGCGGGCGTTGGCCGAACGCACCATGAAGGAAGGCGGTGCCACGCCGGAAACGCGATTGGCGTACATGTTCCGTCTGACGACGGGGCGGCGGCCCGATGCGAAGGAGAGGGCGGAATTGCTGGCCGCGTACAAGGACCATCTGGCCGCATACACGCGCGATGCCGCCAAGGCCAAGCAGCTGATTTCCGTGGGCGAGCTGAAGCCGGATGAGAAGCTGAATGCGAGCGAGCTGGCGGCGTGGACGATGATCGCCAATTTGCTGCTGAATTTGGATGAGGTGATTAACAAGGGGTAAGCCACATGCACCCGATCTACGAACACATACAAACCCTCACCCGCCGCCACTTCTTCGGCCGCACCGCCCTCGGTCTGGGCACGGCGGCTTTGGCGACGTTGACGGCCCAGCGCGCCGCCGCGGCCGCGACCACCGGCGGACTGCCGGATCTACCGCACTTCGCGCCGAAGGCCAAACGCGCCATCTATCTGTTCACCAACGGCGGTCCCTCGCAGATGGATATGTTCGACTACAAGCCGGCGATGGACAAGCTATTCGACACCGACCTGCCCGAATCGATCCGCAAGGGCCAGCGGCTGACGACCATGACCAGCGGTCAAAAGCGCTTCCCCGTCGCGCCGTCGAAATACAAGTTCGCCCAGCACGGCCAGTGCGGGGCGTGGGTCAGCGAGCTGATGCCGTGGACCGCGAAAATGGTGGACAAGCTGGCCTTCGTCAAGAGCGTCAACACTGAGGCCATCAACCACGATCCCGCCGTCACCTACATCTGCACCGGCCATCAGCTGCCCGGCCGCGCCAGTCTCGGCGCCTGGCTCAGCTACGGTCTCGGCACCGAGAACAGCAACCTGCCGGCCTTCGTCGTCATGACCGCGACCTGGAGCGGACGCAAGGAAGCACAGGCCATTTATAATCGCCTTTGGGGATCGGGTTTCTTGCCGAGCAAGCACCAGGGCGTGGCCCTGCGCTCCAGCGGCGATCCGGTGCTGTTTCTGTCCAATCCGGCCGGCGTCGATGCCGCCACGCGCCGCCGCATGCTCGACGCCCTGGCCAAGCTGAATCAAAAACAGCTCGACGCCATCGCCGATCCGGAAACGCAGGCGCGCATCGCGCAATATGAGATGGCGTTTCGCATGCAATCGTCGGTGCCGGAATTGATGGATCTATCGCGCGAAACCAAGCAGGTCCTGGACATGTACGGCCCAGACGTACACAAGCCGGGCACCTTCGCGGCGAGCTGTTTGCTGGCACGGCGACTGACCGAGCGCGGCGTGCGCTTCGTGCAAATCTTTCATCGCGGCTGGGACCAGCACTTCAACATCGCCGGCGATCTGCCCAACCAGTGCCGCGATGTCGATCAGCCCTGTTACGCCCTTATCCGCGACCTTGAGCAGCGCGGCCTGCTCGATGAAACACTGGTTGTCTGGGGCGGCGAGTTTGGCCGCACCATCTACTGTCAGGGCAAGCTGACGCGCCAGAATTATGGCCGCGATCATCATCCGCGCTGCTTCACGATCTGGATGGCCGGCGGCGGCATCAAGGGCGGCATCACCTACGGCAAGACCGACGATTTCAGCTACAACGTCGTTGAAAATCCCGTCCACATTCACGACATGAACGCGACCATCTTGCACTGCCTGGGTATCGATCATCGCCGGCTGACGTTCAAGTCGCAGGGTCTGGACATGCGGCTGACAGGCGTGGAGGAACATCATCCGGTCAAGGGGATCTTGGCATAATTCAAGCCGCTTGCGGCTTAGCGCACGAATCCGATAAGCCGCAAGCGGCTCGGCTCACGATCCTTCACGCGCGGCGGTTTCGGCGGCCTGGAAGCCGCACGTCCGATGGCTGCCGTCGCAGAAGGGCCGGCTCTTCGATTGACCGCAGCGACACAGGGCCACCGCCTCCTTGCCGGACGGGATTGTGAAGGCGTTGCCTAGATGATCGACGATGCGCACCGGCCCCTTGATGACGTAAGGACCATTTTCCCGGCAGCGAATCTCAATTGGTTCCGACATGTGCTGTCCTTTCAATCATCATCCATCATGACCCGTTCCGTTCGCCTCTTGTGGTCCACGAAGTAGAGGGCGAGCCGTTTGGCCACGTGCTGAAGGAACTTGTCGCGGAAGGCGGTCGCCGGCAGGTCGTAGGTATCGAGACTGCCGGTCGCATCGTTGGGATAGCGGTCGTTAAACTCCTTGTGCGCCACGTCGTCGGGGTGCTCGACCTCCACCACGGACACAAGGATTTGTGTCTGGCCGCGATAAAGCTGCTGATAAGCGTTCGGCTCATAGAGACTGAGCTTGCCGATCTCCAGATTGATCACGTAATCCGCCTTGAAATCGTGGCCGACCTGCTCCGGCTCCAGGGATTGCCAGTTGGGATGGCGGCTCTTGTACTGCTCGACCAGGCTCGGCTTGACAACCGTGACTTTATCCTTGTTCTCCTCGGACAGCCGGCGAATCTCCTCGGCCAACATGGCGGCCAGGTGGCGGTCGGCCTGAATGAACTCCTCGCGTGGATCCAGGCCCATGTACGTCCACAGAACGACCTTGACTTCCTTCTTGCGGTCCTCGGCTGCCAACCGCTTCAGCTCGGCGTGATCCTTGTCCTCGGGCATCAGGAAGTACATGTTATACGGGAAATTGCACCCGGCGAGGAGGAGCAAGCTCCCGAGGCTCCACGGAATCATTCGCCGAGACCATGCCTTCATAGCTCACTCCTCATCCTTGAAATGTCGTTCCCGTCCACCAGGCCCACCCCAAAACGATCGCCCAGCGCAGCAGCATCAAGCTGAGGAGCCCCAGCACCACGAAGGTAAGGCTGCGCTCCGCCGAGCGAATGAACAGCGTCTGCCGGCACACCGCGCTGGCCAGGCACCAGGGGATCAGCATCAGGCAGAACCCGGCCAGCAGCGTACCCACGGCGTTGGCCCGCAGCGAGCTGACCACGTCGCCGTGCATCAGCAGCGAGAAGCTGGTGGTCATGCCGCACGACGGACACGGCAGGCCGCTGGCGGCGTAAAAGGTACACGGCGGCAGACCCATCTGCCGATGCGTGGCCATCGTTCGCGGCGAGCCGTCGTCGTTGTAGGGCTTGAGCCAAATGGCCACGGCGAACACGCCGCACAGCGCCAGCGCCAGCCCCACCAGACTGCCGCGCACCCACGGGCGCAGCAGCGGGATCACCTCCAGAACTTCCTCCGGTTTCTGGCTTGTCGAGGTTGAGGGAGAGCTCATAGCGTTGATCTCGATACGATGCAAGAGCAACTGTATTGAGCCGCTTGCGGCTTAGCAGCCGTGCGCGCTAAGCCGCAAGCGGCTGCCCTGAGGTTTGGTTGCGGTCCACCGCGCCGCGAATGATACCTTCCGCCGCTTCGCTGACGGCATCCATCGCTTCCTGCACGCGCTGCCGATACACTTCCAGCTGCTCCTTGCGAATATCCGGCGGCACATAAATCGGCTCGGCGGTGACGCACACGGCGCCGCTCCACGGCCACGGCACGGCGAAGCGATCCCAGCTGCTCATCCGCCAGGCGCGCTCGAAGGCGATGCCGAACGGCACGATCGGCAGGCCGGTCAGCGCCGCCAGGTAGACCACGCCCGCCTGCACCCGTCGCCGCGGGCCGCGTGGTCCGTCGGGCGTGATGGCGAGGTGAGCCGAGCGACTACGGCGGACCATTTGCCGCACGGCCCGCGCGCCGCCGCGCGTCGCTGAGCCGCGGACGACGCGAAAGCCCAGATGCCGGCACGCCTCGGCGATCATCTGGCCATCAGCGTGCTCGCTGATGAGCACGTGGATGTCGCGCCGTCCATAATGGTAGGCCGGCACCAGGATGTTTTCATGCCAGAAGGCGTACAGGTAACGTCCCCGAAAATGCGGCTGATTGGGATCGAGGCTCGCTCCCATCGGCCGATAGCGATAACGCAGCGTGCCGATCCACAATCGCACCAGCCAGCCGATGGCGAATCCCATCGCCTTGATCAACAGCGGATGACGAATTTTCATCACGAGGCCTCCTTGCC